>JAEEGG010007272.1_pt1 | contig 25607 bp, 14 predicted proteins | sample 9134161 | NCBI WGS metagenome assembly JAEEGG01 (sample SAMN16246543, study PRJNA631951) | gut metagenome | biome: gut microbiome; feature: rumen; material: CR-attached | host: Bos | place: Iran: Karaj | collected 2018-10 | reverse complement strand
GAAATCCTCCTTACCCCTCATGTGAAACTTGTTCCAAAGGGAAGCCTGCCAGTGAGTGAGGGCAAGGCAGTCAGAGTAGTAGACAAACGTAAAGTATATCAATAGCCATGACCATCAAGCAACTATCTATCTTCATCGAGAACAAGGGAGGCACCTTGATCAATGTTCTCGACCTGCTGAGCAAGGCAGGCATACAGATTATCGCCTCCACCATTGCCGACACCAAGGATTACGGCATCTACCGTGTGTTGTGTGACAATCCTGCTCAGGCGTTTCTCATCTTGAAGGAGGCTGGCATCAACGCACAGCTCTCCGATGTGTTTGCACTCAGCATTGACGACCAGCCTGGACGCGCTGCAAAAGCCGTGAAGGAGATTTCAGATGCAGGTGTGAACATCCTCTACCTCTACTCGTTCCTTTGGAAAGGCAAGGGCGTACTCGTGTTCCGTGCCGATCAGAGCGAGAAGGCGAAGGAAACCATCATGCTGAACAAGTTGACATTCCTCACCGAAGACGATTTCCGCGCATGACACTGCTCGACACGCTCAACAAGAACGACCGCTTTGCCGCCAGCATCGGTGCGCAACTGACGGAAATCCGAGAAGGCTATGCCAAAGCGGAACTGACTGTGGTGGAACAGCATCTGAATGGTGCAGGTGTGTGTCAGGGAGGAGTCATCTACACTCTGGCTGACCTTGCCTTTGCAGGGGTGGGCAACTGCCACGGTATCCTCACCTTGGGCATTAACAACAGCATCACGTTTCTCAAGTCAGCACAGAAAGGTGAGCATCTCACGGCAGAATGCACCGAACTGCTTGACCACCACAAACTGCCCTACTGCGACATCAAGGTGACCAATCAGCAGGGAGAACTGATTGCTGTGATGACAGGTCTTGCCTATAGGATGAAGAAGGATTTCCCATTCGAACAACTGATGTAGAACCACGATTTGATAGCATCGACAGCTATAATAGTCCCTATCATACAAAGGATTTCGGCACTTTTTTCGCACAAACGACGAAAAAAGTGCCGAAATGTTTGGTGGGTAAGAAAAAAAGGCGTACCTTTGCACTCGCTTAACAAAGCTAATTGGTGCCATAGCTCAGTTGGTAGAGCATCGGACTGAAAATCCGTGTGTCCCCGGTTCGAATCCTGGTGGTACCACAAAAGAAGACTCTTGACAAGGAAACTCTGTCGAGAGTCTTCTTTTTGTGCAGAATAACGGGTTTGAAATGCCATGAAAAAAGTTTCTTGGAAAAAAAAGTGGAAAAAACTTTTTCTTTCAAACTTTTATTCCTACTTTTGCAAACTATCTAAATCATACAATTATCAACTACAGCACCATCTATCATTATGAACACACAAATAAGCCTTACCGAAGCATTAAGTCAAAGCGGACTGGAATCCATAGACTATGTCATCTTGTTCACATATCTCATCATGTTGGTCAGCCTCGGCGTCTTTCTCAGTTTCAACCGTGAAACGAAAAACACCAATGACTACTTTTTGGCAGGTAACACGCTGACATGGTGGGCTGTCGGTGCATCACTCATTGCTGCAAACATCTCAGCAGAGCAACTTATTGGTATGGCCGGTACGGCATATGCCGATGGTATCGCCATCGCTGCCTACGAAATCATGGCAGCCATCGCATTGCTGCTTATTGGAAAATTTCTTTTGCCCATCATGATGGAACAACGGGTATTCACCATGCCCCAGTTTCTGCGTAACCGCTATAATAGTGGTGTTGGACTCGCATTCTCCATTCTATGGCTGTTCCTCTATATCTTCATCAATCTGACCACTGTGGCATGGCTGGGCGCCCTTGCCATCGAACAGATTATGGGACTACAGGGGCTAATCATTGACATGGGCTTATTTCACATTTCAGCACGCATCATTATCATTGTCGCCCTATTCGCCATAGCAGGTCTCTATTCCATCCATGGAGGTATGACGTCGGTGGCATGGACGGATGTGATGCAGGTGGTGTTCATCATTGGTGGTGGACTTGCCACAGCCTACTATGCTCTGGGAGCCGTAGCAGGCGATGGCGGAAGCATCTCCGAAGGTTTCCAAAAACTCTGCAATTTCGCCATTGACCGTGAATATGCCAAAGATGCCCACTTCCACCTCATCATCCAACAAAGCCACAATGCTGCAGCTTATGATAATGTGCCTGGTATCGCTGCCATTGTCGGAGGTCTGTGGTTGACCAACCTTTGCTATTGGGGATTCAACCAATACATCACTCAAAAGGGTTTGGCAGCTTATAGCATCCATGAGGCACAAAAGGGCTTCTTGTTTGCCGGCATGCTGAAAATCCTTATGCCATTCATCGTGCTCATGCCAGGTATCTGCGCTTTCTACATCACACAATATGGAGACGCGAATATGCAGGATGCCATGAAGGTGTCGGATGAAGCCTACCCGTGGTTCATCAAGAACTTCATGCCTACAGGCATCAAGGGACTCGCATTCGTGGCACTTGCCGCCGCTGTCATCTCTTCGTTGGCATCCATGCTTAACAGCACGTCCACTATCTTCACCATCGACATCTACAGAAAATACATCAACCCCGAAGCCTCCGACAAAAAGCTCGTGGTCATAGGACGGACATCAGCCATCCTCGCCCTGATTATCGCCCTCGTCTCTGCAGCTCCACTCCTTGGAGAACTCGACCAGGCATTCCAATACATCCAAGAGTATTCGGCTTTCCTCTATCCAGGCATCGCCATCGTGTTCGGATTCGGATTGTTGTGGAAACGGGCTTCCGGAACCGCCGCCATTTGGATTACTATTCTTACCATACCGCTGGGCATTCTCTTCAAGTTCATATTTCCCAGCGTTCCATTCCAGTTCCGTGCAGGATACGTCTTCATGATTCTGCTCATACTGTTCGTCACCATCTCCTTGAACAGCAAGAGGGCCGTACCAAGCCAAAACATACTAAAACCAGCGCATGACTTGATAAAAAGATGGGGATACATCATTGGCGGCGTTGCCATCGTCTGCATTGTTGCTGCAACTATTGTAAGCTGCGCCATGCTCTTACTTCCATCAGATGCCACACCAGAGAACAGCGTCTTTGCCTATCTCAACGATATCGGTTTCCAGGCTTTCTACTTCTTCGGATTCCTGGCTGGCGGTTGCGCACTCCTCTGCCTGTCCAATGCGAGAAGTCCGTATCAGGATCCCAAGGCCCTTCCCATCAACATTGCTATATTCTCCACTTCACGAGGATATACCTATGGTGCACTTTCTGTATGCATCATCTCACTTATCATCTACATCATTCTTTGGTAAGATGATACAGAAAGAAGCATGCTTTCATTGTCGAAAGAAAGGCATAAACAAACGGCATTTCAATAAAGCATCATCATAAGACGGGGGAGCGGAACCGAAGTTCCACTCCCCCCTATAACATCCCCTATATATAATATATATGTGTAGTCGTCTTATTCGAAGTAGTAGAGGAAAGTTGCCAATCCCTCAAGCGCCTGCTTCTTTTGGTTCTCAATCTCCAGCTTGAACTTGATTTGTGCCTTACAGATGCCGCGAATGTTGTTGATGTCGTGCAAGGAAGCCGTCAGGCGTACACGCTGTCCCGCAAGGACTGGCTGTCCGAACTTCATCTGATCCATACCATAATTGACCAGCATCTTCACGTTGTTCACCTGAATCAGCTCCTGCCAGAGATGTGGCAGCAAAGAAAGTGTCAAGTACCCATGAGCAATAGTTGATTTGTAAGGACTTTCCACCTTAGCACGCTCTGGATCCACATGTATCCACTGATGGTCTATGGTGGCATCAGCAAAAAGGTTGATGCGTTCCTGTGACACTTCAAGCCAATCGCTCGTGCCAATCACCTCGCCCAGATGAGAGGCAAACTCATCGTATGAATTAACAATCAACTTTCCCATAGTTCTTATACACGTTTGATTTTGGGCACAAAGGTACACCTTTTTTTCATATCATCCAAGCTTTTCAGTACGTTTAGGACAAAAATAATTTTTTTCGTACATAATGAACAAAAAGAGAGAACTGCAAGCAGCAATTCTCTCTATCTGTCGTAAGTTTGCAAAAAGGATTTTTAAGCTTCCTCCTTCTTTTTGCCGGAGAGCTTTTCCTTGATACGAGCCTTCTTACCTGTGAGTTTGCGAAGGTAATAAAGCTTAGCGCGACGTACCTTACCAACCTTGTTCAACTCGATAGAATCGATGTTGGGTGAATTGAGTGGGAAGATACGCTCAACACCTACGGTGCCAGACATCTTGCGAACAGTGAAGCGCTTCTTGTCCTCATGACCAGCGATCTTGATGACAACACCGCGGTAGAGCTGGATACGCTCCTTTGTTCCCTCAATAATCTTGTAAGCTACTGTTACAGTGTCACCTGCCTTGAAATCAGGGAACTGCTTTGGCTCAGAAGTCTTCATTGCTTCCTCAGCCACTTTAATTAAATCTACTGCCATGATGGTTTGATTTGATGATTAAAGAGTTACAGCGAAGCATTCTCCTTTTCAGAACATTGAAACCCTATGTCTCAACTCCTTGGGCTCTCTCCCTATCAGACAGCGGCTTCGCCAAAAACGGATGCAAAGGTAAGAAATAATTAGGAATTAGGAATTAGGAATTAGGAATTATTTGTTGAAAAAAAGAAAAAAAAGCAGAAAGAGAGTGCTATTTGCCTTCCAAAGTCTCATTTGAGCCACTACCTTTCCGTTGTCATCAATAATGTTCTGCTGAATTCCTTTGGGGGCTGTGGAAGTACCATTGAGAAGGACACGCAGAAAGGCATAAAAGAAGAGCGGGTGTACCATTGTGGCGCACCCGCTCTATCATTGTGAGTGTGTAATTATTTGTTCACAATCACCAAACCGCCATTCTTCGGGATGGTCACTGTGATTTGCTTCTTAGCCTTAACAGTGCTTACGCTGCCGTTGAGTTCGGCATCGTCGCTGTACACCTGCAGTTCCGCATTCTTGTCGAACATGCTGAGGTCAATGTTTTTCTTCAAGGTCTCGTTTTGAGCATTGACGCCAACAATAAACCACTTGCTGCCTGTGCGACGAGCGATGATGGCGTACTTGCCGGGATAGCCGTCAATGAACTTCACCTCGTCCCAGGTGGTGGGCACATTCTTCATGAAATCAATTGCCCATGCTGGAGCATCAGTGAGATTGTTGGGTGCAAGAGCAAAGTGCTGCACAGCGCTCTGGAAGAGCACAGCCGTGGCAAGGGCATAGACATCAGAAGTGACGCGATGCGTACCACGCTTGTTGTCGGCATTATAGTACTTGTTGAGGGCAGAACCACCAAAGTCCATCGAACCCACCGTGTTGCGGATAAATGTGTGCAGTGTGGCATTATGAGCCTCTGCGTCACAAGCGCCTTGTCCGAAGTGGAGGTTCTCAGAAGCGAGCACAGCTTCGCTGGCAGCATAGTTGGGGTACATGCGCTCCCAACCACGTGGCAAGGTGCATCCGTGGAAGATGCAGAGGACACCGAAGTCGTTGGCATCAGAAAGGATGTCTTCATAGAGTTGCATCATGTTCTGCTTGTCGCCACCGAAGAAATCGACTTTGATGCCTCGAATGCCCACACTCTTCATCCACGCCATCTCGGCACGACGCTCACGGCTCTTATCCATCTTGCCGAGAGGTGACTGAGGTGCATCGTTCCATGAGCCATTAGAGTTATACCACAAGAACAGACCTACACCCTTGGTTTTGCCGTAGGCAGCCAGTTCTGCAATCTTCTCATAACCAATCTGCTTGTCCCAAAGGGCATCAACGAGGACTGTCTGATAACCCATCGCTGCGGAGAAGTCGATGTAACGCTTCTGTTCGTCGTAATTACAGCTGGCATCCATACCGATAATCCAGCTCCAAGAGCCCTTGCCATAGATATATTCCTGCGAAGCTTTGTATTTCTGAGAGACGAGGTCGAAAGGCACGGTAGTTTCCACGATAGGAGCCAGTGTTGTACCCAATGTGATGGTGCGCCAAGGAGTTTCGCAAGGCAGTGCCACCGATGCAGAAGTGGAACCCCAACCATTGCACTCACCCTGCTGAGGGAAGCCAATCTTGTAGAGACCATCTGTCACATTGAGCAGTCGGCTTGCCACATAACTGCCATCCACGCCTGTTTCGCTGATGAGCACCCAACCTTTGTCGCCTAAGTGGAAAAGACAAGGGAATGAATAGCCCTCACCATGACCGTTCTTACCCATCTTGTCATCATCGGTATAGGATGTCTCATAGCTGGGTGATGTACGTGCGAAACCACCCATTGGACGAGATTGTGGGCACATAAATGTGGTTGTTCCTTCAGGCAGTTTGAAACCACTTGCCTCCTCGTTCACCACACACACCTTCGTGTCGCGCTGAGGCAAGATACGATAGCGGAAAGCCACGTCGCGGTTGCTCACACGGAAGATGACATCCATCACCTTTTTACCCTGCTTCTCAAAGCTGCATACAGCCTCGGTGGCTTCGTAATCGACGTGACTCTGTTTGATGTTGCGCAGGTCATAAGATTCCTTCACCGTCTTCACTTCACAACCAGCCAAGGTCAGATTTGTCGTGTAATTGCCCATGTTTGTATCCAAGCCCAGCGGTGAATTTTCAATAAAAACAGTGGTGCCCAGATTGACACGATAGGTGGCAATTCCGTTCTGGTCTTCCACCACCACAGTCAATTTTCCGTCAGGACTTGTAAAAGACTTCTCAGTCGCCCATGCAGACGACCAAACGCTTGCCAACGCAAGCATTCCTAAAATAATTTTCTTCATATTGTTTGGTATATAATTAGTTTGTTCTCATTCGAGGGTACAAAGGTAAGCATTATCCACGAAACAAATTAGCAGGTTTGATACACATTCTTTCATATATGTTACAACAGCACCCTAAAATACGCCTCAAAACGCACTATTTGACACATCTCAAAACAAAAATGATACGGAGAAACAAACACAAATGCCGTTTTTTGTCTAACTTTGCACCAACAATATCATTAACCGAAACAATATGGAAAGAACATGGCGTTGGTTTGGCAAGAAGGACAAAATCACCCTTGCCCAACTGAAACAGATTGGTGTGGAGGGCATCGTGACTGCTCTGCACGACGTACCTCTTGGTGAGGTGTGGACACGTGAGAAGATCCACGACTTGAAAACATACATTGAGAGTTATGGCATGCGTTGGAGCGTGGTGGAGAGTCTGCCTGTGGTGGAGACTATCAAGTATGGCGGTCCTGACCGTGACCATCAGATTGAGGTGTATAAGGAGAGCCTGCGTAACCTCTCTGCGGAAGGCATCCACTGCATCTGCTACAACTTCATGCCTGTGCTCGACTGGGCACGCACCGACTTGTTGCATGAGAACCCCAACGGTTCCACCAACCTCTATTTCAACTATGCCGAATTTGCTTACTTCGATATTTACATCTTGAAGCGTGAAGGCGCTCGCGAGGAGTGGGCAAAGTTCGAGTTCCCCGCAGGTGTGGGTGCTGGTCGCAACGTTTTGGCAGAATGCGACGAACTCGCCAAGACAATGACTCCTGAGAAAGACCACAAACTGGTGGAGACCATCATCATTAAGACACAAGGCTTCGTGTCGGGCAACTTCAGCGAGAACGACGAGGCTCCTATCCAAAAGTTCCGCGACTTCCTGGATCTCTACAAGGGTATTGACAAGGCACAGCTTCGTGCCAACATGAAATACTTCCTCGAGGCTATCATGCCCACTTGCGAAGAATATGGCATGAACATGTGTGTACACCCCGACGACCCACCTATTGAGGTGCTGGGATTGCCCCGCATCGTGCGCACCGAAGAGGACATCGAATGGTTCCTCAACGCTGTGCCCAACAAGCACAACGGACTCACCTTCTGTGCCGGTTCTCTCTCTGCAGGTGCCTACAACAACGTGGTGGAGATGGCGAAGAAGTTTGCTTCACGTACCCATTTCGTACACCTGCGTTCTTGCCATATCTTCCCCAACGGCGACTTCACAGAGGCATCTCACCTTGGAGGACGTGCAGACCTTATCGAACTGTGCCGCATCTTCGAGAAAGAGAATCCACAACTGCCCATGCGTGTGGATCACGGCATGACCTTCACAGACGAGCCTGGCGGCATTATGGACGAGAGCAATCACGGCCACAACTCTGGCTACACACTCCTTGGACGTATGTTCGCCATGGGACAGGTGCAGGGCATCCTCGCTACTGTGGATAGAGAGTTAGGCATCGAGTATAAACAACCAGGATTCTTTGATTAAGCATGAAACTGAACGATATCTTTTCTGGCAATTTTAATGCCGCAGAGTGGGAAGCCAAAGGTTACGAACTTCCCAAGTTTGACATCAAGGCTGTGCGTGAGAAGACTGCCAAAGAACCCACATGGGTACATTTCGGTGGAGGCAACATCTTCCGTGCCTTCCCTGCCACCATTCTCAACGACGCCCTCAACACGGGCAAATATGACCGTGGGGTGATTGTGGCTGAGACCTTCGACTTTGAAGTGATTGACAAAGCATACGCACCTTACAACAACCTCTCCCTTGCCGTATCACTTTGCAGCAACGGCACCATCGAGAAGAAGGTGATTGCATCGGTGACAGAATCGCTCAAGGCTGACCCTCAGTTCGCTGATTGGCAGCGATTGGTGGAGATTTTCAAGAAACCATCCTTGCAGATGATTTCTTTCACCATCACAGAGAAGGGCTACACCTACAACGATGCAGACTTGGCACGTGGACTCACTCCTCTATTCGCTATGGGAAAAGTGTGTGCTTTGTTGTATGAACGCTACAAGGTTGGACAGCTTCCACTCACCATCCAGAGCATGGACAACTGTTCACACAATGGTGACAAGGTGAAAGCTGGTGTCTTCGCTTATGCAGAGAAGTGGGTGGCTGACGGATTGGTTGATAAAGCTTTCCTCGACTATCTGAAGGACGAGACAAAGATTACCTTCCCATGGTCAATGATTGACAAAATCACTCCTCGTCCACACGAGAAAGTGAAGGAGATGCTGGCTGCTGACGGTTTTGAGGACAACAACTACATCGAAACAGAGAAGCACACGTTCACTGCTCCTTTCGTCAATGCAGAGGAGGTGCAGTACCTCGTCATCGAGGACAACTACACCAACGGACGTCCCCCACTCGACCTCGGCGGCGCACTCTACACCACGCGCGAAACAGTGGATAAGGTGGAGACCATGAAGGTGACCACTTGTCTGAATCCACTCCACACCGCCATGAGCATCTATGGCTGCATGTTAGGTTACACGCTGATTTCGGCAGAGATGGCAGACGAAGACTTGCGTCCATTCGTGCAGAAACTCGGCTATATCGAAGCTATGCCTGTAGTGACAGACCCGGGTGTACTGAACCCTTACGAGTTCATTGGTGCCGTCATCAATCGCAGATTGCCCAATCCGTTCATGCCTGATGCTCCACAGCGCATTGCAACAGATACCAGCCAGAAACTCCCCATCCGCTTTGGTGAGACCATCAAGAAATATCTGGCACGTGGACTTGACAAGTCTAACCTTGTGCTCATTCCCCTCACGCTCGCTGGTTATGCCCGCTATCTCAAAGGCATCAAGGATGACGGCACACCATTCGAGCCTTCTTCTGACCCATTGCTCGCTGAGTTGCAAGCCATCGTGGCTCCTCTCGAAGTGGGTAAGGCAGAGCAGGACTACAGCTGCCTGAAACAACTCTATAGCCGTGCTGACGTATTCGGTGTCAACCTCTACGATGCAGGACTTGGCGAACAGATTGAGGGAATGGTCAAGGAACTCTACGCAGGCAACGGAGCCGTGCGCAAGACCCTACACAAGTACGTGGCAGCACGCTAAGCTATCAACCCACACATGAAAAGCAAGAGAGAATTGCCGTTGCAATTCTCTCTTGCTTTTCATTGCGATTAGCTGTGAACGCAGCTCCTATCTACTTGATCACAATCTTTCTGCCATTGCGGATGTAGATACCCTTTTGTAGTTTGTCGGTATCGTTCACCTTGACACCTGTGAGGGTGTATGTAGAGGTTGGCACCTTATAGGTGACAGGTATGTCGCTAATGGCAGTGACGACAAATGCGAACTCACTGATATCACTGTCGGCATAGCCAGGAGCCATTGCAATGGCCTTGATAGTAAGGTCGTCGGTCAGTGCAATAGGACCTTCATACTTAATGACGCTGCTACTTCCAGTGGTACATGGACATGAACCATCGAGGGTGTAGTAAATGACTGCCTCGGGCAACTCGCAGCTAAGCTCAATAAGGGTTCCCGCCTTCAATTCGGTACCTGGCGAGTAATTAGCTACTGGCATTGGGCAGATGAAGTCGCCCTCGTCCTTGACATTGACGATGACTGTACGGCTGACGTCGGCATCGTCCTGCATCTGCAAGATGACACCAGTTGTGCCGTGAGCTTCACCGGTGAGGGTCAGCATAGCCTTTCCCTCGGCATCGAAGGTGATTTCGTTGGCATCGACAGAGGCGATGATGTCGCTCAATACACGAACATTAGCTTTCTTGCCGGCGGCAGCTGCTGCCGGCAGAGCCTGTACGGTAAACTGAGTATCCTGATCAAAGATAACGTGGACAGCCGAATCAGCTACAATCTGCTCCACCTCTGCTACAACGTCGAAGTCTTGAGTGTAAGTACTGCCCATAGCCACTCCCGCGTAGCTCTCAACGTCGCCCTTCACAGTGAGGGTGATGGTCTGTCCGGCTGGCAGCTGGTTGAGTGGCAAGATGCGCGCCTTGTTGGCTAGTGCAAAGTCTCCATCACCTTGGGCATTGACAATCTCGACGGTTCCTTCAACCTTTTCGGTTCCCTTTGTCAACATGATGTTAGCATCGGTCATGGTCTTCACACGCATATACTTGTCGAAGGTGAACTGTACGGCGTTCTGGGTAGCCTTGACGCTACTAACGACAGGCTGTGACATTTGTGTCATCGGTTGGTTTACGTCGAGTTGTGGTGGAGGAACAGGCAGCCAGTCACTGTACTCTGTCTGGTAGCCCGGTTTCTCGTATTTCACCTGCCAGAGACCTGTTGGCACCATCCATCCGTACTCACCGTTTTCGTCGGTCAGCTGTGGGTTAATCTGTCCGTAGTTCTCTGCATCCCACATGATGGTTTTCTCAACATCGTCGCCAAACTGGTTCTTCGTGGTCTTCTTGTAGAATACAGTTGTAGTCACACCTTCGAGACGGTTGGCAGCAATGCCTTCATAGACGAAACCTGATGGGTCGAGGGTGCCATCCGACTTAGGTGGGAACGGACCTTTCTTACGCTTAGGCCATTCCGGACATTCGCCCGTATTCACACACTTCGGACAATCGCCGCGCTGCTTGCAGGTTTTCTTCTTATCGCACTCCAAGAACTTCAGACAGTAGTTGATATCATCTATATTTTCCTTGTATTTCGCGTCATAGTAGCCATCACAAGCCAGAGAGAGTGCAATCTTTCCAATGCTCATAACACAAGCGACGAAAGATGCTCCACCGGTCTCAACCAGTCCCGCCATACCGGCAAGTCCAGCATATATTGAAACGAGATCGCCCGAAATAGTGGCTACATGGTAACCTGTTGCCCAGAAAGCAAAACTGTTGAGTGTAGAACGCAGTTGGTCTGCATCGGCCTGATCATCAGGGCACACTTCTGGCAACTGATGATAGATGCCCAGCAACTCGTAACCATGTTGACCGAACTTGGCACAATTCTGCACATAGCTGATGAAACTGGCCAATGTGCATATGCCATCTCCCAACTTGAATTTCGTCAGCCATGTCTTAATTCTTGAGAAGGATGCCATAGTAGAGCGGGTGGCTTCGTATTTAGCACAGGCTTCCCACCACTTTACATAACCGCTAATACCAGGCAGTTTCTCGCATGCCTTGATCGTCGCCTGTTGTGCCTTCATCGACTTGAGATAAGTTTCGCAAATTCCCTGGAAGAATTTGATGGCAGCATCAGTGGCATCAGAAAGTAAGCCAATCGTCTTCTGTAGTTTATCGAGCAGGTCAGCAGTTGTCTCGACCAAAGCCTGCCATTCGGGGGAGCCACTAACCTTCATCATTTTACGGCTCAACTCTGCGGACTCAGCCGTCACCGAGAAGACCAAGTTCTGCTTGAAGTCGACATAGCTCCATCCGTCATCCGTACACAGGTACACCTTTGTTCCATCGTCAAGAAGCACTTCCATGTAGCCTTCAGCCAGGAGTTCTTCTGGAGTAAGTCCGTCGGCTTTGCCTATGGTGAAGCCATCAACGAGTTTGTCCAGTTCGTTGATATTTAGTCCTTCTCTCTCAAAGTAAGAGCGCAATACTGCTGTCTGTTCTTCGATTTCCTTGATGCGTTGTTCCAACTCTGCAATGTCTTCTTCGCTATAGGTGCCTGAAGAAACTTTCCTAAAGGGACTCTCAGCAAAATCTGTTTCGATGTCAAGTCCATCGTAGCGGAACAGGGCATCGGTAGCAGCCGACAGCACCTCCCAACTAGGTGCCAACGTGATGTCGTTTTTATCGATAGCAAGTTTCACTTGTGCCATCAGCTGCTTAAGCGTACCTGCATATTCTGTATCTTCTTTCGGTTTGAAGATTGCGTCGAACGATTCGCTAATTGCCTCATCGAGACTCTCTCGCGAACCGATGATTTCCGAATGCCAGAACGGCTCAACAAAAACGCCCGTAGGGATATTGCGCGTATTGAACTTCTCGTATGCAATCCAACAGTTCTTACGTTCGTTGTAGTGAGCCATCGTGATGACCTCGCCACCATCGGGACCTTCCGTCCAAACGTGGAGTGCAACGGCATACACCTTGCTGGGGTCGTTGTTCGAAAGGTTGATTTCGAAGGTAAAGTCGGTATTGTAACCTTCCTCATTGGAATAGCCATAACTGGAAGGTGTAGCCCTGTCATTGACGAAGTCGAAAAGAACCTCTTGATTGATCAGATGAACGGGGTGATGGTTGAAGAACGACATCTTAACGGTGAGAGGTATCACACCATTGGGATCGTAAGTCAGATCCTTAGCCTCTGTATTGTAGGAGAAAGTCGGATTCAGTTCATGGGCACCCGATATGGCATGACCGCCCATTAACGTTTCCGAAAGCAGACCGCTCGGAGCAATCTTTGCCCAAATGTGATGCTTACTTTGTACCTTGGGATTAGGAAGTGTACAGTCAGCCTTCCACTCACCATTGCTATTAATCTGAGCCTTACCTATCATTTGATCTCCGTCCATCACAATGACTTGATACACTTTCTCTGTGTAAAATACAGCTGGTCGAGCCAAAGCAGTACCATGACTCTTTCGCAATCTACTTGCGTTGTCGTCAGCCTCTTCTTCAAGATACATAGCGGTGCCGCTCACCTTGAACGTCGGTGAAATGATAAGCTCAGGGACATTAATGCCCGATTTCGAAATCTCTATGGTGTTGCTCTCCAACATTTCACGATATTCCTTACCGTCAAGGGTATAAGTCAGGTACATCTCTGGCGTAAAGGAGTTCGATAGTGTAGGAATCATGCTTAGCTGCATTTTCCCACCCTCATCGTAGTGAGGCCAGTCAATGGTGAGCTTACGCTCTGTTTCATCCCACTCGGAAGTGGCGGTTACCATATTAATAGAACTGCTGATAATAGGCAAAGGATTATTGATCAAATTGTCAGTGGTCTTATAATCCGCCTGAATCCAAACATCGCCACTATGGTAAGAGCCCACCTTATAGATACGCTGGCTTCTATAGGCAGTGGGACAAGTGAAACCTTGAGGTACATAGAATTCCAGTTTGCAGTTGGTTGGATAGCTGCTGTCATTATAGTTTTGCCCAGCATAACGTTCCTTGAGTCCCTCGAAGGCCACCTTTACGTTGATGCCGATATTTGTGCCAACAGTAGCCGTAGTTTTGCCGAACCGAGCACTGCGTTCAGAGAGGTTGCTCTCCAGTTGGGTCATCGTCATCGGAACCTTGTAGAACGAAACCTCAGAAATCTGTCCGTCACCGACACTCACTTCCTTGCTCACATAGTCCTTGTCAGCATTGTACAGTTCCAATTGTGCCTTGCTGTTGATGCCCCTGTATTGCATGCCCTGCGACATAGCTGCCACAAAATAGTTGCCGGCTGGCAGGCTGCTGATGTTCTGGGTCAAATAGTCACCAAAGGGCTGTTTCTTCATCAATTCACCTGTCTCATTGTTGAACACGAGCACAGCAGGCTTGTTACTCTCCGACTTGGTGTATTTGACACGAATGATGCCGCGCTCAACGATGGGGAGGGTCACTGCCACCTTGCCATTAGCATCTACCACGCCCTCTACCTCAACCGGCTCTATCGTGCCTGTAGGACTGCTGGCCTTGATGCCGACACGCGTTCCCTCAGGCAGGGCCTCATAGAGCGTATAGTTCGGATAGTTGGCAAGGAACTTGTCAATCTTCTCACCAGTGTCGAGATTGGTGAATTCGTACTGCAAGCTGCGACCCTCGCTGTATGCCTGCTCTATCTTTGCCGTCTCTCCATCAACAACAGCAGGCTGCCATGTGTGCGAAAGCAGGATATTGGTACCATCGGCAGGCGAGAACACAACACTGACATCAGTGCTTTCAGTCATGTTGGCCAATACGCTGCGGTCGCCATACATCGAAGCACTTATTCTGATGTCGTTCCAAGTCTTCAGCACCTCGCCGGAGGCTTTTCCGTTGCTACCGGTCTTCAGTGTCACAGACTTGCCATACTCACCTGAAGCCAACACCTGTGTCACCTGAACGGTAGCACCTTCTATACCTCGTTGCGTTTGCGAGTCGGTGACTGTAATCGTAGCATTGGTCGTGGCTATCGGCTCCAGTTCTAAGGCAATGTTGTCAGCATTCTGTCCTACGATCGTTGTCAGTGTGTCGGGCTGCTGATACTTCATAGCGAGATCGCGTCCGAAGGACAGAACATATCGTAGTTCCTCGCCCTCAATCATGTTGTCGACAGCAGCTCCGCGAGCGATGTATTCGCCAGTGGAAGTGAGCCAAGTGTTGTTGAAGAAAGAAGGATCTACGGGGGCGTTATCCTCCGTCAAGTTGACCGAAAGGTTGTGGATGGTCTTCAGACGGTCGAAGGTCAGCTCGACGTTCTTGTTCTCGATGAAGACATTGTCGATTTTGGCAATCTCTACGCCTCGGCTGTTGCGAAGTGCCACCGAATAGACGGTGTTTTCGGGCAGATAGCGGAATTCATAGGTGTTGCGTCCATTCATGAGCAGGCGCTTCGTCTGACCCGTGTTCCTGTTGGTCAGTTCCACACTCATGTTCTTGTATTGCGCCAGCGTAGCCTCATTGGGCGAAGCCATGAGGTTGAGCTTGAGGTCAACGTAATTCTGATCCATAGGCAGGATGGTGTAATTTTTCCATCCATCGGCAATCTGATAGAGGGCTACGGCTTCGGCAGGCACGCGAACCACCATGTCGAGGTCTTTGTCAAAGACTTTTTGTTTGAATTCTTGCTTATACTCACCTGTTGTTTCATCTACTATAATAAGCCACCCATTTTCATCGTATACGTACTGCATTTCTCCGTACACTTCTGGTGGGGTGACGGCAAAGCAGGTGAGTGTCTGCACTTTTGTTCCCTCGAAACTCCGAAGTCCAAGTTTCTGAATCGTGGAGGGTAATACAATCTCGTTGATGGTGATTCCTTTCAGGCTGAGGCCGTAGTAACCTCCAACTTCCGTGTGGGTGGTACGGCTCAAGTCATATACTTGACAATTCGTGAACTTCCCTATATAGTAAGTGTCTGACATAGTGCCCGCCAGGACATAGCGTAGCACTTTGTCTTTATCTTCATCGATATTGAAGTTTGAAGGGAAGGTGGACCCTCCTTTTTCGTAGTCTCTCACCAGTGTTCCCGTTTCAGGATACCAGCCACCTGCACCAGGCTGGAAGGTTGGTGCTTGTGAGTCGTACTCGAATAGTCCAACAAGCTCTACGTCCTGCTCCGGCATCATATAATCGAAGGATTGATCATAGAAATAATTGATATTGAGGGGCACATCGTTGGCTGTCCAGCTTTTCGTCTTATATCCTTGTAAATAAGGACTTATATTAATTCTTATACCTGGGGCAACCATCGTTTCGATGACGTCGAGTGTGTCTGTCGCATACTTTTCGTAATTTAGTCTACCGAATCGATCATATCCGCCAGTTTCCTGATAGATGGTGACATATGTTGTTACCGCTCCTGCAGGAAGGATTTTTATGCGCAGACGATGCTTGACGGCAGACTGCTGTCCTTCGTTCTCACTGCTTTGTGCTATTGCCATAAGTGTCATGAGGCACAACAGGCATAAACTGAATATCTTTTTCATAACTCTTTATATTAATAAGGTGTATGACTTACTTGATGACTATCCTGCCGTTCTCGATGTAGATGCCTCGTTGCGGCATGTTTACAGGTTGACCACTCAGGTTGAAGAGACCGCTGGCGCGCATGGGCTGTGCTGTCTCTACATTGTCGATAGCAGTGGGATCGGCATTACCCAATTCGATGACGAAACGGTTCGTGAGGGTCGTGGGTTCATTAACGGTAAAGGTGTAGGGTTCAGAGAGGAGGGTGCGTGTCTGCTCTTCGTTGTCGATGAGCCACACCTCTTCGCTGCTCTTCGTATCAAGCGTGAGGGTGTAGGTACCAGCCTCGGGCACTTTCATACCGAGACTGACGACACCATTGTCCAGTGGACGTTCGTTGATGGCGTATGCCAATCCGCCTGACTGGGTGTAGAACTCGATGGTCTGATCGTTCTCGTTGCTCATCTTCGGTGCGTCGCGTCCGATGTCGTAGCGTAGCGTTGCCTCAGGATTGATAACGAAACGGGTGCGGTCTTTTTTGATTATCTTTTCTGGTTCTACGGATTCATCGGAATCTACAGCTCCCTTCGAGAGAATGAGGTTATATACCGTACGGTTCATGTTCTTCTCGGCACGTCGGACGGCCTTCCGACCGCTGGCTTCTGCGTCCTTCACAAATGTCTTGCTATTTTGTCGGCGGTCGGCACTGAAGGTGATGCTCTCCACGCCGTCAGGTACCTGAATGAAGATGCCGTGCATAGGGTCGATTACGGCCTCGTCGTCGAGGGCACTCCAGGCTTTCCATCCATAGTCCCAACTATCGGACATAAAAACGAGCATGGGTCCGTCGTAGTCAACGCCACGAATGTCGAGGAAGGCGGGATAGGGCATTCCGATGAAGTTCCAGTTGCGGTTGTGTGGATACTCTCCTGAATAGTGCTTCAGTGGCAAGGTGACGTCTTCGGCAGTGGTGAAGTAGTTGTTGCCACCCTCGTGTGAACGGAAGTGCAGAAAACTGTATTCTTTTCCCCATTCGTGTTTTTGGTCATTCCAATAGGGTGTCTGATCGCCTACGTAGGCATAGCCCTGACCTGCCAGAAGTGTCTCGTCGGAACCGATTTTTACCCAAGTATTGTCGAGATTGCCTGCCGCACGGGCTCCACTGTCGTAACGGTAGATGGCATAGGGCGTGTTGGGTCTTTCAGGAACGATGTCACTCATTCGAACATCAAAGGCAGGAGTAAAGAACTGACTTGCCTGAAACTTACAATTCACATCGACCTGATCAATCGTAGTCGTGCCTCGATTGATGAAAGTCTGGAACTTATAGGAGGTGAACCACCACTGGTCGGCGGGGTCGAATTCCATATTGAACGTCCCCACGTGGAACGTGGCTCCCTCTTCCACGCTGAGTCGCGGGTGGTGGTCGCTTTGTGCAGTCACGTCGTAGTTACCCCAGGTTTCATACATTTTCACATCATATTTCCCTGCTTGCAGTCCGCTTTCGGGAGTGATGGCCGACTGACCGGCAATAGTAAGCAGACCTGAGGATATTTCGCCTTCAAGAGGCAATATTTCATTTGCCACTTTGAAATCGTTGTGAGCTTTATAGGTCTCTAACGAGGGGGCTGGGACGTAAAGTGTGCGTTTGCGTGTACCTTCAAAGAATACGTTTCCCTTCACGTATGGCGGCATCAAAGCGCGGCAGATGAGGGTGGCATCTTTCTTGTTCCAACGCTCGTCGTCCATGGGAAGCCCCTCGAGGACAATAATTGTGGAGGGCAAATCCAATAGCGTAAGGCTGTCGGAGCCGAATGCGCGTTCACCGATGCTTGTCACACCCTCGGGCACGACGACTTGCTTCAGCTTGGTGCCGCTGAAGGCGCGGTTATCAATTGTCTTCAGCTTCGAGGGGAGTTTTATCTCCTCCAAGGGTACACCGGAGAAACTGCCGAAGCCAATGAAGGTGACGCCGTCTGGTATATCGACATGCGTGAGCGGGCATTGATTGAAACAACCTTCTACACCACGTCCTATGTAGATAACGGTGGAAGGGATGTTGACCTCCTTGAGGCTGGTGCAGCGGTTGAAGGTGCCCTTGAGGTAGCGTATGCCTTCTGGCAGATGGATGCTTTCGAGAGCTGAGCAGTAGTAGAAAGCATTTTCCTGAATGCTGTCAACCGTCTCGGGTATCGTAACACTTTTCAGGTTTTTGCAGGCACGGAAAGCATCGTTGGGAATGATGTGGCAGTTCTTGGACCATACCACTTCTTCTATTTTCGATTCATAGAACACGTATTCACCCACCTTCGTCACATGATCGGGGATGACGGCCTTGGTAAACGATTCAACACCTTCGTATGCATATTTACCTATCTCGGTGACTGTGGCCGGCAGGTCTATGCCAGGAATGCGAGTATGGCTGAAGAAGTAACTGGGTAACTCCGTGAGGTCTTGGGGCAGACGCACCGATTCGAGCGATTCGCAATGCCAGAACGTGCTGGTACCCACCTCTGTCTGGTCCTTCAGTCCGTCGGGGAAGACAAAACTCTTCAATGACTTACACTCGCCAAAGGCGGCATCGCCCACAATCTTCATGCCCACTGGAAGGGTGAACGATTCCAATCCTGTGTTGCGGAAACAGCCTTCACTGATGACACCAAGTCCCTTTGGTATCGTCACTTGCTTTAGCGCTGTACAGTTGCGGAAAGCTTGATTACCCAATTTCTTCAACGAATCGGGCAGGACGACTGATTGAAAAGCAATGCACTCATAGAACGCATAACTGCCAATCTCGGTCACTCCCTTGGGCAAAGTGATTTCCTTCAGACAATTGCAATATTGGAAAGCACTATTCCCTACTTTAGTCACCGTCTGCGGAATGTCGATGTGCTCCAACTGTTTACATCCATTGACGAAATAATCAGGGATATACGTCAAAGCGGGCGGCATAACGATGTCTGTGAGGATTTCACATTTCTCTATACACCCGTTTCTCAGTGCCGTAGCTGCCGTAGGAAGAACGACTTTCGTCAGTTTCTTCTGATTGCTGATGTTCAGTTCGGGGCCACATTCGGCAGCAAGCCCGCTGACATCAAGCATCTGCAAGTTGGTCAACTGGTTACGAATGACATTGTAATCATCCGCGTTGAGTACACCTGAGATGGTGAGTTCCGTAATATCCGAAAGCTCACCAAGTTCCTCAATCTTCTCTTGGATTTTCACAAACAGCGTGCCGGCTTCTTCGACATTCACCGTCACCTTCAGATCCAATTGGGCCATCGCCAGCCCTGGCATTATTGTCAGCAGGGCAAGTAGCGCGACAAGTCGGGTTCTTTTTATCATATGCTTTAGGTTTTATGTTGTTGTTTTTTGTACGGTTTTGGAATACGGTTCGGAATGAGACGCATATATTTGCAAGTTGACGGAATAATCACCCCCTAAAAAGAAAACAGTAAATTGTTGGGGCAAAGTTAGTAAATAATATGATTTAGAGTGTTTCATATTCACAGAAATGTATTTCATATTCATAGAAAAACATGTTACACTACATACCTGTGGAAAATGTATCATCTGTAACAACGGGAAAGGACAAATCACCCTTCCCCGCTGCTTATATTTACAAGCCTCATCTTCTTCTGATGAGAACCTTGCGTCTGTTCACGATGTAGTAGCCATCTGCCAAGCCATCCAAACTTTCTGACTTGCTGCGCACCTTGATGCCCTGCAGGGTGTAGATGTCGGCAGGTGCCACGTTGGCGTCGATGGATGTGATGCCTACTGGTACGGAAACGGTCAACTTACCATTCACATAGGTGATGTCGTAGTTGGCAGCTTCGGCACCACCAATTGTGATGGTGTAGTCGCCAAGAGAAGAGGTCGGTGAGCCCTCTGTCGTACAAACAGGTTGTACGGTGAGCACGCTCTCATCCTCGCCGTTCTTCCAGCCCTCAGCCTTCCATGTCAGCGTCGGCATCACTTCGTCTTGATGCACTTCGATGTCGTCAGCTGTGATGGTCAGCTTCGCCTTAGTGATGGTGAGGGTTCCGTTCACATACGCGTCGTTGTAGTTCGTCACGCCTCCCTTGCTGATCTCGATTGGATATGTACCTGCAGGTGCTCCTTCAGGAATATCACAAGTGATGGCTGGTGTACCGACAAGGGCTGCACCCTCACTGGTGAATTCGAAGGTTGGCAATTCATCGCCATACTCAATCTCGTAGCTCTTCGCTGTGATGGTGACAGGATCTGCTGCCGCGATGGTCAGTGTGCCCTTCACGAAGGTCAACTCATAGTTGGCTGCTTCTGCACCGCTCACCGTGATGTCATAAGTGCCAGGCTCACTGGCAGATGTTGCCGTTGTTGCAATGGTTGCCTGCGTGGTCAGCACCTCTGCTGTCTCCCCATTCTTAAAGCCTTCATACTCCATCTCCAAGGTAGGAAGTTCCTCACCCTGCTTGATGGTGTAGTCTTTTGCCTTAATCGTGAGTGGAGCCTTGGTGATGGTGAGTTTGCCAGACTTCAATGTCACATAAGAGTTGGTGATGCCACTGCCATCGATGCTGACAGTGTACTCTCCCACTCCAGATGCCGCAGTTGCTTCAGTGGTGAATGCGACTTCGCCTGCCACAGCTGCGCCCTTCGTGCTATACGTGAAGGTCGGATTCTCTGCACCATACGCACGGGTAGCGTCGATGACTGCCAATTCGATAGGTTGAGCCACCTTGATGGTGATGTCACCGTCTTGCGTTGCACCATAAACCAGCACATAAACGCTTTCCGTTGGCATCTTCATCACAAGCACATTCTTCTCGTTGATAGTCTTCGCTTCTGGCGTAATCTTATTGCCATCAGCATCGTAGAAGTCAATCTTCGCGTCAGACTCTGTGGTGATCTCCCAGTGGAGCGAGTCATCCACAGCACCAGCATAGCTGAAGCCCTGCACATCTCCTCCCTTAGGAGCTGCCTTCGTGTCGCTCACCTCATTGTCAAGAGCCACAAAGGCTGGGTCAACTGTGAAACTCATGTTCTCCAGAGTTTCAACGTATGCCTCGGAGCCAACCTCTTCATTGTTGAACACCTGGAAGCCCACTGTGACAGTTTCTGTAGTGATGACCTTCTTTTGAGTAGCATCGAATACATACTCTTCAGAAATGGTTCGTGGCTTCAAATCATCCAATGGGATGACGATGTCATTCTTGTCGATGCTTGCCTGTGCAGGATCAATAGCGATGCGTGTACGTGGCTCGTCATTGAACCAGTAGTCAATCGCAATTAGATTAGCATCCTCCACTATCTTCTTCACGAAGAAACTCTTATAGACAACTGCTGAAGGATATCCAGCCTTGTCAATAGTACGATAGTTGAAGGTATGCATACCCACACCACGATCAGTGATGTCGATGTCAAGGTTCACTACACCATCAGCAGGCACTTCGGCACTCTTGCGGCTATCAAACTCGTCATCAATCCAATACTCATAAGTCGCCAAAGCGTTGTCACCCTCCAACTGCTCCAGAACTATAAAGTTCTTCGTCAGTACAGAGCTGACCTTACCCACCTCATCAATGACACGAATAGCGATGTTGTGCAAACCTGGAGCCAAAGCAGAGAGGTCATAGTCAAATTCGACCACACCTGTTGCTGGCACAGTTCCGCTCTTGCGCTCGTCAAACTGCTGGTCAATCCAGTACTCGTAGGTCTTCAGTGGGTTCAGGCCCGATGCCGTAGTCTCCAACTTAATGAAGTTCTTCGTCAATGCCGAGCTAACCCTGCCCACTGCATCAATCACACGAATGGTGACATTGTGCAGTCCATAATCCAGAGCTGTGATGTCCTCATCAATGTTGACGATGCCTGTCGCATCGAGCGTTCCACTCTTGCGCTTGTCGAACTGCTGGTCAATCCAGTACTCGTAAGTCTTCAGTGGATTCGTGCCTGTTGCTGTCGTCTCCAATTTGATGAAGTTCTTCGTCAACGCTGAACTAACCTTGCCAACCGCATCAATCACACGAATGGTGACATTGTGCAGTCCATAGTTCAGAGTTGTCAAGTCCTCTTCAAAACTGACGACACCGCTTGCTGGCACTGTTCCACTCTTCCGTTTGTCAAACTGCTGATCAATCCAGTACTCGTAAGTATTCAAAGGATTGATGCCTGTTGATGTGCTCTCCAATTTGATGAAGTTCTTCACGAGGGTTGAACTCGCCTGACCATTACTATCGAAGACACGGAAGGCAATGCTGTGCAAACCATAGCCCATATCGGCAATGGGGATGGAGGAGTTCCAAGTGCCTCCACTCATCGTTGCAGTTATACGACTGTCATATTGCTGGTCAAACCAGTACTCACACTTCGTGACGGAGGGGTCTTGAGCCGTCGCCGTCAAGCAACAGAGCAATGTCAGCAAGGACAGTCCTAATTGTTTCGTTCTGTTCATTGTCTGTCTCTGTTTTGTGTGATTACTCAATTGGACGAGCCTCAGCCTTGATAGACACCTTCAATGTGCCAGGAGTTGTCTTGGCATCAACCGAAGTGCTGATAATGCGTGGAGTAGCAGGAACAGGATTCCAAGGGAAGTCACCACCTGTCACACCACAAGGTGTACCATCTACACCTACATAGGCTGTCGGATTCTTAAGCACCCATGTACGAGGTTTGCCTTCTGTATCTGCATAGTTCAAATTATCTTGACCGTCTGCAAACAAAGCTTCCCATTTTGTCCAAGCAGAACCTTGGTAATAATTGCCTTGACACAAATTCTGATCACTATTTCTCAGAAGCCCCTCATATCCTACATTATTATAACAGGTGGCTCCTGCATCAATTGCATAATAAGAATGATTCATTATATTATCTGAGTACATATAAGAACCATTGCGCCCATCATTTCCAAACATTATACAATGAGTAATCGTCACACTACTACCCGCAGCAAAACCTCTGACATATCTGAATAAGCAATTAGACACAAGAAATCCTGTTCCCTTATTATTCTCCCCTCCAATATCATACCTAAAGTAGCACTGTCTTACAATCGTATTATTGGTCTCCACTCTTTGAAGGATTGAATTGAAACTACATTTCACGATTTCCGTGTTTTCTATCTTCTGTGTACCAGACAAGATAACATCATTAACAAAATAAACACCTTCAATACGTATTACAGGAACAGCCTCAACTGTACTCACGATGTTCAGATGACCATTGACACGTGTTTCACCAATATTATTGTCAAGATCTGATTGGAAGCCAGCACCATATATCTTCATGCTCTTTGAGATATTTCCAGGATTGCTAAAGGCTCCAGGTGACAAGGTGATAATACCTCCTGCATCAGGTGCAGCAGTCACGGCATCCTTAAATGCATCAAATCCATAGAACACTGTAGTGGTCTCACCATTCTGAAGAGTTGCGGACACACCGTCTGAAAGTTGTGCATGGGCTAACATTGTGCCAACCAATGCAACTGCAAAAAGGAAAAATTTTTTCATACTGTTGATAGGTTTTAATGTTAATAATAATGGAAAAATAAATATTTATGTGGCAAAATTAACTAATAAAAAGAAAAAAGGCGTTTCAAATTCCAAGAAAAACATTCTCAAATTCACAGAAATCGGGGTTTACGCATGCTTTCGGACATAATCTATTGGAATATTGTGTAAAAAAATGTACCTTTGTGGCATGATTAAAACACTGGCCATATCGCTCCCGATGCTCGTCTGCATCTTCTGGTCCGTTCTGTTGCTTTTGGATTGGTGGGAACAACGCACCCAAGCAAAAGCGCGGATGGTTGTCTTCATGGTGGTGGCTGCCCTTTTGTATGGATGTCATTTCATCTATTTCAATCATCTGTACGGATGGATGCGTGTCACGGATGTCATTTACTGCATGACGAACTTGTCAGTGTTCCCTCTCTATTACCTCTATATTAAGGAGGTGACTGAAGAGCATAGTCGGAAGCATTGGCAAGTGACGCTGCTGATTCCTGCTTTGTTAGCAGGCTTGACAACAGGAGCGCTCTATCTCTTCATGGATGAGCCAGAGGAGCAGCTGTTCATCGAAAAATTCCTGTATCAAGGCACAACTGATGGGCTTTGCGGTCTTACCATGATACAAGCCATTGTACACATCTGCATCAAAATCATCTTCGCGCTCCAAATCCCGCCCATTCTCGTGAAGGGAATCAAGAAAATCAAACGCTACGACAAGATGGTGGAGACGAACTATGCCGACACGGATCTGCGCAAGATGCATATGGCAAAGTCCATTTTGGCGCTGTTCATCGTGGCATCCATCATCAGCTTCACCGCCAACATCATGGGCAAGGAATATTTCGACAAAGCCCCATGGCTCGTGCTCATCCCTGCCGCAACATTCTTCGCCCTGCTCTTCTTATTGGGTTATGCGGGACACAGGCAGAACTTCACCATCCAGTGCCTGATATTGGAAACCACCAACGACATCGAACTCCCAACCGGCACGGAAGATGTCACCACGGAAATGCAAGAAGAGGAGGTGAATGAAGATGTGACGGAAGCGACCGAGAAAACAAACGAAGCAATTGAAGCTGCAGAAGAAGAAAAACAGGGAGACCGCATCGAAAGACTCAGAAAGAAAATCATAGAGACAATAGACACCGAGCGTCTTTTCCTGCAACAAGACTTGAAAATAAACGACATCGCAAAGTTGCTCCACACCAACCGCGATTATATCTACCAAGCCATCAACGTCAGGATGGGTATGTCCTTCTCAGAATACATCAATCGACTGCGTGTGGACTATGCTGCTCAGTTGATGGAGAAAAACCCGAAGATGCCCACCAACGAAGTTGCTTTCCGTTCAGGCTTTTCCTCCCTTGCCTCCTTCTACCGCAATTTCAAGGCATACAAGGACTGCCCACCTCTCACCTACAAGAAAGAGAGCACATCGCAAGACTGAACGCGGGAGATTTCACGAACGAAACTTTTTTCCAAAGATGTCAAAGACCTAACGGGAGGGGAAGTTCCTGCAGGTTTATCCCTTTTCCACTGCAAAGTTACGGCAAAATAAGGGGGTGGCAATAATATTCTACAAAAATCGAAAAAAGCGAGAATATTCTCGATTTTTGGCATAAAACAGAGAATATTCTACGTTTTGCAACTCGTTTGTGAGGAACACTTACGTTCGTTTACGGGCAACACTTACGTTCGTTTACGGGCAACACTTGCATGCGCTTGTGGGCAACACTTGCATGCGCTTGTGGGG
>JAEEGG010007271.1_pt1 | contig 25607 bp, 23 predicted proteins | sample 9134161 | NCBI WGS metagenome assembly JAEEGG01 (sample SAMN16246543, study PRJNA631951) | gut metagenome | biome: gut microbiome; feature: rumen; material: CR-attached | host: Bos | place: Iran: Karaj | collected 2018-10 | reverse complement strand
GGGGCAAGAATAAGGAGTACATCTTCGAGCGTCTTGAGAACGGCTCCAGTAAGGAGAAGAATGATGTCGTGGGTAATATCGAGAAGGGCATTCTCACCATCGAGCACATTATGCCTCAGACCTTGACTACAGCGTGGAAACAAGCGCTTGGCGAGGACTGGGAAGCAATCCAGGAACGCTGGTTGCACACCATCTCCAACCTGACGTTAACTGGCTATAACTCCAATTATAGCAACAGGACCTTCCAGGAGAAGAAGACCATGAAGAATGGTTTTGTTGATAGCGGCATACGTCTGAACCACTTTGTCGCCCAGTTTGATAAATGGGATGAGGAAGAGCTGAACAAACGCAAGGCTAAGCTGTCCGAGATGGCACTTGAAATCTGGACGTATCCAATTACTGCCTTTGTGCCCGAGCAGAAGGAAGACGATATAGTGTTCCTTTCTGAAGACAATGGCGTTGCTACGTATAGAGATATCCAGTACTTTATTTTTAGAGAGGAACGTCAAGAAGTTGCAAGTTGGGCCGAGATGATGTGGGAGGTCGTGAACAAGTTATATGTGATGAATCCGGCCATTCTGTATCAAGAAGCAGCTGGCAACAACGTCTGGTTCGCTACCAGCGCAGTATCCAAGAACTACCGCAAACTGGCCGAAGGTCTTTATTATTGTCCGACGAGCAGTAGCACCTGGAACAAGATGGCAATCCTTAAGAATCTTTTCCGTCTATATGGAATTGATGAAGATGATCTTTCATTTGGTCTTCAGCCAAAGAAAGAAGAGGTTGTCCGTGATATTTCACATATAGAAAGAGTTGTGCGTAAGGAGCCTCGAATATGGTTGCTTCCTGCCAACGGTAATTATTTCGATCACGATGGCTGCTTTAAAAAATATGGCTGTATATATTGGCGCCAGAACTATAATTTTCTTAAAGGTGATACTGTTTATGTCTATTCTACAGCACCTATCAGTTCAATTCGTTACAAAGTTATTGTTGAACAGAGTGACTTGGCTTTCTCCGATGAAATGGAGAAAGAGAGGGAATTCTACTTTAATTCAGCTGACTTTGACAGAATGAAGCAACATAATAGAATGGCATTATTCTCTCTTGTTGAAGAAACAGAGTCAGATAAACTTGGTTACGAAGATCTTTTGCAGCATGGAATGAATGGCCCTGTTCAGGGAGTATTAAATCTTTCTCTCTCGGCTTACGCCGAGTTGCTGAAATATATTGAGGATAACTTCTGATACTATAGGGTTTTTAAGAACAAACCGATAAAAAGTAACAACGTGGACAGTATGAACGAGAATAATGGTAGTAATGGTAGTTTCTTTCCTACGCTCATAGCAATTATTTTTGCTGGAATACTTGGATTAAATGTTTACCACACAGAGAAGCTAAAGGAAGAAGTGGCTTCGCTGGGTGAGACGGTGAATCAGCTATATGGACGAATCGATTCGCTTCAGATGCAGAATCACATTCAGAAGCCTGCGCCGGCAAGGGTGGCATCGTCGGTGGTGCAAAAGCCGAAAGCCAGTCAGGCCGCAGTTCCGTCATCGAGTGTCGTCGGAAGGGTTGCTGTGTCAGCCAAGGCTAAGGTGGAGAATAGGTATGTTTTAGGCACGACTTATTTGCCAAAGGTTTCCACTGGGCCGACGGGTGTGGTAGTGATAAATGTTACAATGGATAGGGTCGGCATTGTGAGTGCTGTTTCGGTTAATGGTTCTACGACCATTGCAGACGAGGATGTTATCGATGCTTGTAAGGAAGCTGCTTTGAAAACCAGCTTTGGGTATAACCCGGAAGCTCCAAATAAGTCAACTGGAACGATAACGTATACATTCACTGCAAGGTAGTCATCATTTCCGTTTCCGGAAAAGCCATTTCTGTATGGCCAAATAAGTTTGGAGGAAATTGATTATTCTATAACTTTGCAGTACTTCTAGTGTTGCTTTAGAGTCAACTTCACTAAAGGCATTTCAGCCCCAACTGGAATGCCTTTTTTGTTAGTGCTCGATAAGGACCAACGGGGCAGATTTTTGCCCGGAAAGCATTGCAAGCGGAGGCATCTGCACCGAGCGGGCTGGCAATCCATCGTGAAATCTTCCATACGTTTTCAAAAACAGAAATAGTTTTCAACAAGTAGACGCAACGTCTTGCTTGTGATGGGGTATCGTGCTAGATTTGGGGAAAATATGTGTGCTATGGAGATACCGCAGGGAAACACCCGGGAGGATATCAAGGCCCGGAGACAAATCATCAAAGACTTTTATGCTCAGTGGATATCTGCTCATCCGGAGAAGCGGGTGTGGAATAAATCGCTGAAAGCGTATATCTATGTGAAGTTCCAGTCGATCAATGAAACGCTCGGGCATGCATCTGGTACATTTGAGTCAACGCTTGCTGTGTTTAAGCTAAACGAATTATTGACATCAGCCAAGGTCATTGAGAAAAAGCCCAAGAAACAAGAAGATAAGAATCAGAAGATGTTCTCCGAGATAATTATCCTGAAACTAGGTAACATCAAACTAACAGTTGGTAAGCAGAAAAATACAGGGGACTATATCCAGTATTGTGTCACAGTTCCTGGAGTTAGAATGATAAAAAAATAAAAGCCGCCCAGGCCGCGACTTTAGATGGGGCTCGTATTAACAAATGTTAAGAGGGTTGTCAACCCTTTCCGAAATCCCCGTGACGATTCCATTGCAAAGGTATAAACTATGTTTGATTCTGCAAGATAATCTGCCACATTTTATGTCTTGTCCCGCGAAAGCGCTGGGGCTAACGTGGCGACACGGGAGCTCCCAGCGGGGGATGAATGTCACCGAAAGGCTTTAAGGAGGGTGCCGGTCGCGCTGCTTTAAGGGTTTACCTTCACTAAGTGGGAGAGGGGCGCTTTTGCGGGCCCGGTGATGAGAGAGCGAAGGTGCAGATATAGTCCGTAGCTTGAATGCTTTCCGGGGCAGATTTTTGCCCGGAAAGCATTGCAAGCGGAGGCATCTGCACCGAGCGGATATCGTCCTTCCCGTTTCTGGAAAAACTATTTCTGTTTTAGGCTCTCAATATGGGAGAATTTGAGAAAAACGTTCGTTCTGTGACGAGCGGATGGGTACCTTTGCACAGAATTATTTATAACCGTCATCTTAACTTTTATGTTAAGAAAATAATTGTATCTTTGTATTAATTTATTTGTGACGTATGACTAGGAGAGTAGAGTTCGTTCCTTTATTGTTGACGGAAACCACCGACATCTTTACTATCAGATTAAATGGAGAAGATGAAACGGAGTTCCATAAATTTTTCATCCTGTTCAAGGACACAAAGGATAAGTATTTGAAAGATGACCTTGACAGAATAATAGCTGCTATCGATAAAATAGCAAGTAACGGTGCTTTAGAGAATTACTTTAGGGTCGAAGGGAAGATGAAAGACAGGGTATGTGCTATACCACTGTTGATTTCCAGGAGAAATGTTTCAGAGCATGGATCCTTGAGATTATTTTGTCTACGAGTCTCTGAAAGCCTGATTATTGTAGGAGGTGGAGGACTTAAACTGTCCCGAACATATGAACAAGACGACAATTTGGCAAGTGTTGTTTCGCTTCTTCAGGCTGTGGATGAAAAATTAGTCGAATTAGAGAAGAACGGCATTAATTTGAATGAAGAATTGGAACAAATTGTTGTCGATATAGATTAGTTATGGCATCCATTAAATACATTCATCCTGATTTTAAAGAAGCCGTCTCTGCCGTTTCTCCAGAAATTAAAAAAGAGGTTGGCTATTCGTTTGATATTGCCGCCAGAATTCGTTCAATTTTAGTTAAAAAAGGCTTATCACAAGCAGAATTTGCCCGTATGATTGGCAAAAAAGAGGCAGAGATATCAAGATGGATGAGCGGCACCCATAACTTCACAATTCGGACAATATCAGTGATTGAAACTGTTCTAGGAGAGACCGTGATCAGTGTAAAGAAACCGTATTGATCTATTTGATTGACGTAATATATATAATATTGCAAGCTAAGGCATCTGCACCGAGCGGGCAGGGCAGTTAAATGATTGAGACTAGCAGCAGGTCGTGAGCGAGCTGGTGAAGGCCGCTTTCTATCTTCTTCGCTTGCGTATCCGAGATGTATGTGTCGCCACTTTTGTAGTGGCGCATAAGGCTGGGGGAGATGCCTATCTTTTCGGCGAACTTTGAAACATTGATAAAGTCAAAGGCATTGAATAGCGCAGAGATGTCGTACTTGTATGTAAAAGTGAGATCCTTTAGCTCTGCCGGTAATTCCTGATGGCTGTCACGGTAGAACTCCAGAAGATCGTTGTAGCCGGCCATCATCTCTTCTTTAGCCTCATCTACACTGCTTCCGCTGCCGTGTAAAACAGTCTTGAGGTTCTCGGTAAAAACTGAGTACCCGTCGCCGTCCTTTTCTATTATTGCAAGAGCTTTCATATCATTTTTGTTACAAATATAGCACAAAAATGTGATACAGCAAAACTATTATTGCTGCAATATAGTAGCCATGATCTTACTCCTGGAGGAATAAATCTCAATTTCTCCCAAATTGAGAATAAAGTATGTTCGGGAAAGGATGTTGTGTTTTCGAAGTCAGAAATACTTTCTACAATCGGACAGGCACACAAAAAAAGGTAGCCTAGGACGCTACCTTAAGGGCTCGAATCCAGTTGCCTTGAGAGGGTTGTCATCCCTTCGAAACGAATTCCCTGCGACGATTCCATTGCAAAGGTATAAACCATGTTTGATTCTGCAAGATTATTTGCCGCAATTAATGTCCCGTCCCGCGAAAGCGCTGGGGCTAATGTGGCGACACGGGAGCTCCCAGCGGGGGATGAATGTCACCGAAAGGCTTTAAGGAGGGTGCCGGTCGTGCTGCTTTAAGGGTTTACCTTCACGAAGTGGGAGAGGGGCGCTTTTGCGGGACCGGTGATCGAAGAGCGAAGGTGCAGATAAAGTCCGTAGCTTGAATGCTTTCAGGGGCAGATTTTTGCCCGGAAAGCATTGCAAGCGGAGGCATCTGCACCAAGCGGACACTGTCATTTCCGTTTCTGGAAAAACTATTTCTGTTTTGAGCTCTCAATATGGGAGAATTTGAGAAAAAGTCTCGTTTTAGGGCTGTGCGCGTGCATATATTTGCACACGACATAATTGACGGCGCATAGCCTACACCTGAAAGGATAATAGTAGTGCAAAAACAAAAGGAGCCGGCAAGCCGACCCCTAATGGGAAGGTACCCGAAAACCTCCTTTTGGTGAACGTAATGTTCAAATTACTATCTATCAAGATTGTGATTATCATAGTTAAACGATAATCATAATCTTTGGGGCTGTCAAAATATTTTGCCCAAGACAGCCCCTTTCGGGTGTTTATGCAAAGATAGTAATCCTATCTGGGATTGCAAATAATTATCGGAGGCATCTGCACCGAGCGGGCGGGGCACAAAAAAACCGCCATTGCGGCGGTTTTTTTTGTTTGGAGCGTCTCCTTATGCTTCGGCGCGGCCGTGGCAGTTCTTGTATTTCTTGCCGCTGCCGCACGGGCACGGGTCGTTGCGGCCCACCTTCTTCTCTACGTGGATGGGGGCGTTGCTCTTCTTCTCGCTGCTGTTGGTCACCAGATCGGGACGGCTGGTCTGCATCCGGCTCATATCTGTGCGGCGCTCGTGAGCCTCGGTGGCAACATCCTCGGGTGCCTGCTCTACCTTAAGGTGCAGCGACATGCGCAGCAGAGTAGAAAGCACATCCTTGTAAATGCCCTCCAGAGCGGTGGAGAAGAGAGAATAACTCTCAAGCTTATACATCAGCTTGGGGTCCTTCTGCTCGTAGCTGGCATTCTGGACAGACTGCTTCAGGTCGTCCATATCGCGCAGGTGATTTTTCCAATACTCGTCAATCACGCGCAGGGTCACAGTCTTGTAGATGCTGCGGACAAGCTCCTTGCCCTTGGTCTCATACGCCTTGCGAAGATCCACAAGCACGTTGAAAGCCTTGCGGCCGTCGGTGATGGGCAGGGCGATGTTCTGATAGAACATACGCTTCTTCTCGTACACATAATTGATAATGGGGAAAGCCTGAGCAATCAAAGTCTCGTTGTGGCGAAGCTGGGTAGCTTCCAGATCTTCGCGCAAGCGGTCTGCAAGCTCACTCTTGCGGGCGTGGTCGTAGAACTGCTCGTCAAAAGTGGCGTCCACGCCAAGCTGCTCCAGAAGCATCTCCTTGAAGCCGTCGTAGTCCAGATCCTTGAACTTGTCCACCAGAATGTCGCAATAGTCGGTGGCCATATTCAGCACGTCCACATCTATGCGCTCTCCGGTGAGGGCGTTGCGGCGCTTGGTATAAACCACCTCGCGCTGCGAGTTCATAACATCGTCATATTCCACAAGGTTCTTTCGGATACCGAAGTTATTCTCCTCTACCTTGCGCTGGGCGCGCTCTATACTGCCGGAAAGCATCTTGCTCTGCAGGGCCTCGCCCTCTTTCATACCCATATTGTCCACCACCTTGGCGATGCGCTCGCCGCCGAACAGACGCATAAGGTTATCTTCGAGGGAGATGAAGAATATGGAGCTACCGGGGTCTCCCTGACGACCGGCACGGCCTCGCAGCTGACGGTCCACACGGCGGCTGTCGTGCCGCTCGGTGCCTATGATGGCCAGACCGCCGGCGGCCTTGACCTCGTCGGTGAGCTTGATATCGGTACCACGGCCCGCCATATTGGTGGCGATGGTCACCGTGCCCCTTTCACCGGCGTGTGCCACAACCTCGGCCTCGCGGGCGTGCTGCTTGGCATTCAACACCTGATGCTTGATGCCGCGCATCTTGAGCATTCGGGAGAGCAACTCAGAAATCTCTACGCTGGTGGTGCCGACCAGTACCGGGCGGCCCTGAGCGATGAGATCCTCTACCATTGCTATCACGGCGTTGTATTTATCCTTCTTGGTCTTGTAGATCAGGTCTTCCTGGTCGTTGCGGATCACAGGGCGGTTGGTGGGGATTACCACCACATCCAGCTTGTAGATTTCCCAGAACTCACCAGCCTCCGTCTCTGCGGTACCGGTCATACCGGAGAGCTTGTGGTACATACGGAAATAGTTCTGCAGGGTGATGGTGGCAAAGGTCTGCGTCTCGGCCTCTACCTTGACGTTTTCCTTGGCCTCCACGGCCTGGTGCAGACCGTCGCTCCAGCGGCGGCCCTCCATAATACGGCCGGTCTGCTCGTCCACAATCTTGACCTTGCCGTCTATTATCACATAGTCCACATCCTTCTCGAACATTGCGTAGGCCTTGAGCAACTGGCTCACGATGTGCATACGCTCTGCCTTGAGGGAATAGTTGGCGTAAAGCTCGTCCTTTTTGGTCTTCTTCTCTTCTGCAGAGAGGTCGGCCTGCTGGTCAATGGCGGCCACTGCGTCGCCCAGGCGGGGCATCAGGAAGAACTCGGGATCGCCCACGGCCTCTGCCAGCACGTCGTTACCCTTGTCGGTGAGCTCCACAGAGCGCATCTGCTCGTCTATCACAAAGTAGAGGTCGTTGGTGATGATGCGCTGCTCCAGGTCTTTCTCGGTGAAGGAGTCGCGGATAATCTTGCTCTGGACATCCTGCAGAATGACCTTGATGCCCGGCTCGCTGAGGTATTTGATAAGCGGGCCGTACTTGGGCAGACCCTTGAACGCCTTGAGCAACTTGATCTCGCCCTCGTCTTTGATGCGGCCTTCGGCAATAAGCTTCTTGGCCTCGTTCAGGAACTGGTTCACTATCTGGCGCTGTGCAGAGTAAAGCTTCTCTACATAGGGCTTGTATTCGGTGAAAGTCTGGTCGGAGGTAGAGCGCTGCACCTGGCCCGAAATGATGAGCGGGGTACGGGCGTCGTCTATCAGCACGGAGTCGACCTCATCCACAATGGCGAAGTGGTGCTTTTTCTGCACCAGGTCATTGGGGTTGATGGCCATATTGTCGCGCAGGTAGTCGAAACCGAACTCGTTGTTGGTACCGAAGGTGATGTCGGCCTGGTAGGCCTTCTGGCGACCCTCGCTGCCCGGTTCGTGCTTGTCTATGCAGTCTACCTTGAGGCCGTGGAACTGATACAGCGGACCCATCCACTCGCAGTCACGCTTGGCCAGGTAGTCATTCACGGTGACCACGTGCACGCCTTTGCCGCCAAGGGCGTTGAGGAATACCGGCAGGGTGGCCACCAGGGTCTTACCTTCACCCGTGGCCATCTCGGCGATTTTGCCCTGATGCAGCACGATACCGCCAATGAGCTGTACGTCGTAGTGGACCATATCCCAGGTGGTGGGGTTGCCGCCCGCCATCCAGGTGTTTTTCCACACGGCGTAGTCGCCCTCTATGTTCACAAAGTCGTGGTTGGTGCTCAGCTCGCGGTCGGCGTCGGTGGCCTTTACGCGGATGGTCGCATTTTCTTTGAAGCGGCGGGCGGTGGACTTCATTATTGCGAAAGCCTTGGGCAGGGCATCGTCCAGAGCCTTTTCCAGCTCTACGTCAATGTCCTTTACCAGCTTGTCCAGCTGGGTGGCCAGCGCTTCCTTCTTGTCCACACTTATCTCCACGTCGGCCAGCTGCTCGCGTATCTGGGCAGCCTCCGATTCCATACCTGCGGTGCGGGAGGCTATCTGGGCCTTGAGGTCCTGGCACGCCTGGCGCAGGTCGTCGTCGCTTAGTTTGTCAAGTGTATCATATTCGGCCAGAATCTTCTTGAGGATGGGATTCAGCTGTTTCAAATCCCTGTCCGCCTTGGAGCCGAAAAGTTTTTTAAGAAAGTTTGCCATTGTGTATTATATATAACCGTAAAGGTGACACATTGTCATAAATGCGCCACCTGTTACGAAAAATGTCATCCCTGACGGGCTGCTTTTACTCGTCTTTAGAAATGGCGCCCATAGGGCAGACATCTGCACAAGCGCCGCACTCAGCACACAGATCGGGATCGATGCTGTAAATGTCACCTGCGGAAATAGCGCCTACTGCACATTCGTCTATGCAAGTACCGCAAGCAGCGCAATCTTCTGAAATTTTGTAAGCCATAGTGTTAGTTTTATAGTTTCTTAAGAATTACAAAGAAAAGCATTTTTCAAAAATATTGCCAAATAATAGTATATTTGCTTTGAAAAAGTTTTGAACAATGAAGATTTCACATATAGCATATCTGGTGGCGGCGGTTTTATTTATGACGGCCGCGCTGCCGGCTGCCGCCCAGGGTGGTGACACCCGCCCCGAAGAGGAGGTGGTCAAGTTCGAAGAGAAGGTCCACGACTTTGGCGACCTGCTGATCAGCGACAAGAGTGTGACCTGCAAATTCAAGTTCACCAACATCAGCAAGAAGCCGATAGTGGTGCACAACGTGGTGTCCAGCTGCGGCTGCACCGTGCCCAAATGGACCAAGGAGCCGGTGATGCCGGGCAAGACGGGCACCATAGATGTCACTTTCAAGAATGACCAGGGGGCATATCCTTTCAGCAAATCCATCACCGCATACATCTCTGGCGTGAACCGCCCCGTGGTGCTGCACATCAAGGGTGTGGTATATGGTAAGAAGCTGTCGCTCAAGGAGATGTATACCCACACCATAGGCGGCGTGCTGGGCACCCGCGAGAGCACTCTGAACCTGGGCAATATGTATCAGGGCAAGGCCAAGAGCGACGCCACATCCATCGCCAATCTGACCAAGAGTCCCGTTAAGGTTGAGGTCAAGAGCGAAGATCCGGCCCTCTCGGTAGCCGTGGTTCCCAATCCGATTCCCGCAAACAGCAAGGCCTCCCTGGCCTATACGGTGAACACCGCAAAAGGGGAGAAGAAGTGGGGCAACACCGAGTTTTTTGCAAGTTTTGTAGTGGACGGCAAGCCGGCGGCAGAAAAGATAAGGGTGATAACCACCATTGCCGACAGTTTTGACGGCTACACCCAGGCGCAGAAAGAGCGCGGCCCGGTGCCCTCTTTCGACAAGGGCTACCTGGACCTGGGCGAGGTGGACAAAGGGCAGGTGTTTGACCACACCATCACCGTAAAGAACACCGGCAAGAGCCAGCTGATTATCTATAAGGTGGATTCCGACGACGGCCGCGCCACCGTGCTCACTCCTGCACCCGTGAAGGTTGCGCCGGGCAAATCGGCACAGATCAAAATCAAATACGACACATCTACCCTGACGGGCGAGTTTGTGAGCATAGTGACCCTTACCACCAACTCCCCGCTGCGTCCCCGTCTGGACTTCTTCATTAACGGAGGAATAAAGTAATGGCAGAGAAGCAAGGAGACTTTTTTGACGATTATAAAAACGACGAGACTGCCCTGAAGGTAAACGACGGCGTGAAACAGCCGCCGCTGATTAATCCTTACCTGCAGAACAGGCCGCTGCGCCGCCGCACCATAATGTCGGTGGACGAATATATGGCCGGCATAGAGGCGGGTGACACCACCATCCTGAGTCAGGCCATCACTCTGGTGGAGAGTCTCTCTCCCGACCACCGCAAGGTGGCCGACGAGATTATTGCCCGCTGCCAGAAGATCGCCTCCGGCCGCAAGACTATGCGCATTGGCATCACCGGCGTTCCCGGAGTGGGCAAGAGCACCTTCATAGAGGCTTTCGGCAGCCACATCACCGGCAAGGGACACAAGCTGGCTGTGCTGGCCATAGACCCCAGCAGCGAGCGCACCAAAGGTTCCATATTGGGCGACAAGACCCGTATGGAGACTCTGACCCGCGACCCCAAGGCGTTTATCCGCCCCAGCCCCAGCGCGGGCAGCCTGGGCGGCGTGGCGCGCCGTACCCGCGAGACCATAATCCTGTGCGAGGCGGCGGGCTATGACGTGATTTTCATAGAGACCGTGGGAGTGGGGCAGAGCGAGACCGCCGTGCACTCTATGAGCGACTTTTTCCTGCTGCTGATGCTCTCCGGAGCGGGCGACGAGCTGCAGGGCATCAAGCGCGGCATTATGGAGATGTCGGACCTGATAGCCATAACCAAGGCGGACGGCAACAATGTAGAGAAGGCCAAGGTGGCCCGCGGGCTGTATGCCAGCGCGCTGCACCTGTTCCCGCCCACAGAGTCGGGCTGGGTGCCCACCGCCGTGACATCGTCGGCAGTGACCAAAGAGGGGCTGGACGACATTATGGCCAAGATAGAGGAGTATTTCAGTCTGGTTCAGGGCAACGGCTTTTATGTGCGCCGCCGCCGCGAACAGGCCCGCTACTGGATGTACGAGAGCATCAACGATGCCCTTAAGAATATGTTCTACGAGAGCGAGGTGGTAGAGAAGCTGCTGCCCGACTATGAGGGTGCGGTGCTGGACGGCACTATGGATTCCTTTGCCGCAGCAGAAGAGTTGATAGACAAATACAACAATCGTTAAATGGAGATATTTCTGGACGCACTGCTGGGGGCGATTCTGATTACCGGCCTGGTCATCATAATGATGATGTTGCTGGAGTACATCAACGTCACCTCGGGCGGCCGTATGGCCACTTCGCTGGGGCGGTCGCGCTTTGGCCAGGTGGTGCTGGGCGGCCTGCTGGGCGTGCTTCCCGGCTGCATCGGCGGCTTTGCCTGCGTCTCCCTGTATAGCCACGGAATGCTCTCTTTCGGCGCCCTTGTGGCTATGATGATAGCCTCCAGCGGCGACGAGGCGTTTGTGATGCTGGCTATGTTTCCCGGCAAGGCGCTGCTGATATTTGCGGCGCTGCTGGCGGTGGGCATCCTCGCCGGCCTGCTGGTGGACGCTTTTCCCAAAGGAAAGAAGGCTGCCGGCGATGAGTGCGACCATCATTTTGACATTCACGGCGGCCATCACGGCATAGATGCCTCCTGGAAAAATCTCAAAAAGCCTTCGTGGCAGCGCATTGTGCTGCTGGCGGGCACGGCGGCCTTTATTGCGGCGCTGGCGCTGGGGCTTCTGGAGCACGACCACGAACACGCCGCCGGCGGACTGCAGATATTTGATGAATACTGGGTGAATCTGGTGTTTGCCGTATGCTCCCTTTTCGTGCTGTGGTTCACCGCGGTGGCGGGCGAGCATTTTGTGCAGGACCACCTGTGGAACCACGTCATAAAGAAGCACTTCATAAGCATCTTCCTGTGGAGTTTCGGGGCGCTGCTGGTGATAGGGCTGGCTATGCACTGGTTTGACCTGGAGTCGCTGGTAAAGGGCAATATCCCGTTTATGATACTGCTGGCGGTGCTCATAGGCCTGATTCCCGAGTCGGGTCCGCACCTTATTTTCGTGACGCTGTTCGCCTCGGGGGTGATTCCATTCTCGGTGATGATGGCCAGCTGCATAAGCCAGGACGGACACGCCAGCCTGCCGCTGCTTGCCCAGAGCAAGGCGGGATTCGTAAAGGCTAAGCTGATAAATGCACTGGTGGCGGCCCTTGTGGGCTACGCCCTCTTTTTTGCGGGAATCTAGATCCGCTCTTTAATGTTATAATTGTTGCGCCCTGCGGAGTTGCGTGAAATGAGCTCTGCAAGGAATCCCGTCAGGAACAGCATCACGCCTATAAGCAGGCACACAATGGCCACGTAGAACAGCGGCTGGTCGGCAACCTGGCGGAAGCTGAGGCCGTGGCTCTGGCGGACAAGTTTCTCTACTATGAGCCATACGGAGCATATGAATCCGGCAATGAACATCAGGGTGCCGATGACGCCGAAAAGGTGCATGGGCTTGCGGCCGAACTTCTGCAGGAACCAGATGGTCATCAGGTCCAGGAAGCCGTTCATAAAGCGCTCCATACCGAACTTGCTCACGCCGTATTTGCGGGCCTGGTGCTTCACCACTTTCTCTCCGATTTTTTCGTAGCCGGCATTTTTTGCCAGGTAGGGGATAAAGCGGTGCATCTCGCCGTAGACCTCTATGTCCTTGACCACATCTTTGCGGTAGGCCTTCAGGCCGCAGTTCATATCGTGCAGCTTTATGCCGGTGACCTTGCGGGCGGCCCAGTTGTAGATCTTGGAGGGGATATTCTTGGTGAGAGCGTTGTCGTAGCGTTTCTTTTTCCAGCCGGAGACCAGGTCGTAGCCATCTTCGCGTATCATACGCATCATCTCCGGAATTTCTGCCGGGTCGTCTTGCAGGTCGGCATCCATAGTGACCACGATGTCGCCTTCGGCAGCCTCGAAGCCGCAGTACAGCGCCGCCGACTTGCCGTAGTTGCGGCGGAAACGGATGCCGCGCACGTTGCCGTAGGTCTGCTTCAGCGCGCAGATCTTTTCCCAGGAGCCGTCGGTGCTGCCGTCGTCCACCATAATCACCTCGAAATTCAGCTGCTTTTCAGACAGCTCGGCGTGGATGCGTTCCAGCAGTTCGTCCAGCGACTCCGCTTCGTTGAACAGGGATATTACTATAGAGAGATCCATCGGCTATGCGAGTTCGTCCTCTTCTTTTTTAACTTCTTCTGCAAAGGGGTCCTTGCTCTTGCCCGAAGAGTTGGCAATGGCAGCCACTATAAGGCCAATCAGGAAGTCCTTGATAAAGGAAGATATGAAGGCGATGCGGGGATAGTGGTCCATCATCCTCTCCATCACGCTCTGGCTCTCTGCAGGCATCATGCTCATAGACTGGGACATAGCCTCATTTACCTTCTCTGCCATACTGGGGAACAGCCAGGCAAAGCAGGCGGCGTCGTAGAATGCGCAGATAAGGGAAGAGAGCAGCACGGTGCACAGTGCAAAGCTCATTGCGCTCTGGCCGGTGGTGGCGGTGAACTGCTTCATAAAGACAACAAGCAGCCATACGCTGGCCACTGTGCGGACAATGAAGAGCAGGATGCTCAGCACCTGGGAGTCGGGGAAGAGGTAGGAGATTGTATTGCAGGCAATGGTGACAAGTGCCAGAAGCAGGGCCTTTGTGGCAGCCTGGCTCCATTTGTAGCCGTTTCCAAATTCGCTCATAATGATTCCTATTATTAATATTTACGCAAATGTAATAAATTGTTTTAACTTTGCACGGATATACGCATCCAAAGATTAACCAGTTTAAATTACTCATATAATGATTAAAATCACTTTTCCCGACGGAGCTGTGAAAGAGTACGAAAAAGGCATTACCGCCTATGAGATTGCTATGGGCATCAGCCCCAGGCTGGCGGCAGATGTCATCGTGGCCTCCGTGAACGGGGAGATTTACGATCTGGACCGCCCCATAGAGGCGGATGCGGAGCTCAAACTTCACAAATGGGAAGACAAAGAGGCCAAGAAGGCTTTCTGGCACTCTTCCAGCCACCTTATGGCAGAGGCCCTGGAGGCGCTCTACCCCGGTATCAAGTTCGGTATCGGCCCCGCCATTGACAACGGCTTCTACTATGACGTGGACCTGGGCGACCGTCAGATTTCTGACGAGGACCTGGCCAAGATAGAGGCCAAGATGATGGAGCTGGCCCGCACCAAAGAGAGCTTTGTCCGCACCGAGGTGGCCAAGGCAGACGCTATGGCCAATTTCAAGGCCAAGGGCGACCAGTACAAGTGCGAGCTGATAGAGGGCCTGGAAGACGGCACCATATCTTTCTATACCAACGGCAATTTCACCGACCTGTGCCGCGGTCCCCATCTCCGCGACACATCTATGATAAAGGCCATAAAGCTGCTCAGCATAGCCGGTGCATACTGGCGCGGCGACGAGCACAACAAGATGCTGACCCGTATCTACGGCATCACCTTCCCCAAGAAGAGTATGCTGGACGAATACCTGGCAATGCTTGAAGAGGCCAAGAAGCGCGACCACCGCAAGCTGGGCCGCGAGATGGAGCTGTTCACATTCTCCAACCGCGTGGGGCAGGGCTTGCCGCTCTGGCTTCCCAAGGGTGCCGACCTCCGCGGCCGCCTGCAGGAGTTCCTGCAGAAGGTGCAGAAGAAATACGGCTATCTGCCCGTGATCACCCCGCACATCGGCAGCAAGGAGCTTTATGTGACCAGCGGTCACTGGGCACACTACGGCGCCGACAGTTTCCGCCCCATCACCACTCCGCAGGAGGGTGAGGAGTATCTGCTCAAGCCTATGAACTGCCCCCACCACTGCGAGATTTACCGCAGCAAGCCCCGCTCTTACAAGGATCTGCCGCTCCGCTTTGCAGAGTTCGGCACCGTGTACCGCTACGAGCAGAGCGGTGAGCTGCACGGACTGACCCGCGTGCGCGGTTTCACACAAGACGACGCCCACCTTTTCTGCCGTCCCGACCAGATAAAAGAGGAGTTCTGCAAGGTCATCGACATCATCCTGTATGTGTTCAAGACCCTTAAATTCACAGAATTCACCGCACAGGTTTCGCTCCGCGACCCCAACAATAAAACCAAGTATATCGGCAGCGACGAGAACTGGGCCAAGGCAGAGCAGGCCATCATAGATGCGGCAGCAGAGAAGAATCTGCCCACAGTGGTAGAGCTGGGCGAGGCTGCGTTCTACGGCCCCAAGCTGGACTTTATGGTAAAGGATGCGCTTGGCCGCAGCTGGCAGCTGGGCACCATCCAGGTAGACTACAACCTCCCGGAGCGTTTCGAGCTGGAATATGTGGACAGCAACAACGGCAAATCCCGCCCCGTGATGATACACCGCGCGCCGTTCGGCAGCCTGGAGCGTTTCGTGGCCGTGCTGCTTGAGCACACCGGCGGCAAGTTCCCGCTCTGGCTGGCACCCGACCAGGTGGCCATCCTGCCCATCAGCGAGAAATACAACGATTTTGCAAAAAAAGTTTGCGAATTACTTGAAAATTACGAAATTCGCGCCCTAATCGACGACCGTAACGAGACCATTGGCAAGAAGATACGCGAGAATGAGCTCAAACACATACCGTTCATTATCGTGGTGGGAGAGAAAGAAGAGGCCAGCGGAACAGTGGCTGTACGCAAGCAGGGAGGCGAGAATCTCGGTACTATGACACTCGAGGACTTTGCAACTTACATAAGCAACGCAGTAAAAGAAGAACTTAAATAGGAGGACACAACTATAGCAAACTCAAATTACAGACCGCCCAAGCCGAAACCGGCTCCGCGGAAACCCCAGCCGGGCCGTCAGACAAAAGACGAAGACGACCATAGGGTAAATGAGCAAATTACTGCGCCGCAAGTGAGGTTAGTTGGGGACAATGTCCCTGAGCAGGGTGTTTACCCCCTCTCCAAGGCCCTTCAGATGGCAGCCGACCTTGAGCTTGACCTGGTGGAGATAGCAGCAACCGCCAATCCGCCTGTCTGCAAGATAATTGACTACCAGAAGTTCAAATATCAGCAGCGCAAAAAGCTCAAAGAGCAAAAGGCGAATGCCTCCAAGGTGGTCATCAAAGAGATCCGTTTCGGCCCTCAGACAGACGAGCACGACTACAACTTCAAGCTCAAGCACGCGCAGAGTTTCCTGCAGGACGGCTTCAAGGTCAAGGCCTACGTCTTTTTCCGCGGTCGCTCGATTCTCTTCTCCGAACAGGGAGAGAAGCTGTTGCTCAGGTTTGCTGTAGAGTTGGAAGAGTGGGGCAAGGCAGAGCAGATGCCCAAGCTGGAAGGCAAGCGTATGATTATGATGATTGCCCCCAATAAAAAGAAATAGTTTATTGAACACTAAATATTAGAAGAAATGCCTAAAATGAAAACCAATTCCGGTTCAAAGAAGCGCTTCACGCTCACCGGATCGGGAAAAATCAAGAGAAGACACGCTTATCACAGCCACATTCTCACCAAGAAGACCAAAAAGCAGAAACGCAACCTTGACCACGTTGCAATCGTTGACCGCGTGGATGTCAAGAGAATCAAAGAACTGTTGGTCCGTTAACATTTATTAACCGAAAGTTCAGCAATGAAAGATCCCGCTCCGACGGGGCGCTGACTGTCAAAAACAATTAAACTATGCCTAGATCGGTAAATTCGGTAGCTTCAAGAGCTCGCCGTAAAAAAGTCCTGAAACAGACCCGCGGTAATTTCCTCAGCAGGAAAAACGTCTGGACGGTTGCCAAGAACACCTATGAAAAAGGTTTGACTTATGCATACCGCGACCGCAAAAACAAAAAACGCACTTTCCGTGCCCTTTGGATTACTCGTATCAACGCCGCTGCACGCCAGCACGGTATGACTTACTCTCAGTTTATGGGTGCTATCCACGCTCAGAACGTAGGTCTGAACCGCAAGGTCCTCGCTGACCTGGCTATGAACAATCCTCAGGCATTCGAAGCGATCATCAACTCTGTAAAGTAAGTTGTCGCTTAAGAACCTCACTAGCAACAAGTGGGTCAAGTTCGCCTTCTGGGGTATACTGTATTGCCTTTGGGTAATATGGTTGCAAAATCCCTGGTGGTTTCTTGGCCTTATTGTTGTTTTTGATATGTGCGTAACAAAGAAGGTCAACTGGACCTTCTGGAAACCGCGCTACAAAGAGGGGCAGAAGCCCAATGTGCTGCTGGACTGGCTGGATGCGATAATCTTTGCCGTGATAGTGGTCACATTCATCAACATCTTCTTTTTCCAGTCCTTCAAGATACCTTCGTCTTCTATGGAGAATACCCTTATGACGGGGGACTATCTTTTTGTGGACAAGATGCGCTACGGCCCCAGAATCCCCGAGACACCGCTCACCGTGCCCTTCACGCATAACACCTGGCTGGGTGGCAAGAAGAGCTACAGTGAGGCGGTCAAGTGGGATTACCGCCGGCTGAAGCCGCTGGGACGCGGCATCCGCCGCGGAGACTGCGTGGTGTTCAACTTCCCCCACGGCGACACCGTGCTTGCACGTGTTCCCGCAGAAGATTACTACGCACACGTCCGCATCAACGGCCGCGAGTATTCGCAGCGTGCGTTCGGCCCCGTGATTGCCCGTCCGGCAGACAAGACCGACCACTATGTGAAGCGCCTGGTGGGTATGCCCGGCGACAGCCTCAAGGTAGAGGGCGGCCTGGTGTATATAGGTGGCGAGCAGCAGGAGGTGTACGAAGGTATCCAGCTCACCTACAGGGTTGAGACCGACGGCACTCCCATAAGCCGCACCGCGCTGGAGAAGCTGGGCGTTGACCCGGGCCAGATCCACTACGACGCGCAGCTGCCCGGCTATTACGCCCTCCCGCTCACCGCAGCTTCATACAGCGAGGTGGCAAAGATGCAGAACGTAAAAAGCGCAACTGTCAACCTGGAGAACTATCCCGGAGACTATCTGGACTCCTACAAGATGATTTTCCCGTTTGACGACCGCGGTTTCACCCGCGACAACTACGGCCCGATATGGATTCCCGCCAAAGGCGCCACCGTGCAGCTGACCCCGGAGAACATAGCGTTCTACCGCAGGATCATTGCCGTGTACGAGCACAACAATTTCGAAGAGAAGGGCGGCAAGTTCTATATCGACGGAGAGGAAATCACTGAGTATACCTTCAAGCAGGATTACTTCTTCATGATGGGCGACAACCGGCATAACTCGCTGGATTCCCGCTACTGGGGCTTTGTTCCCGAAGATCATATCGTGGGCACTCCCGCCATTATATGGCTCTCCAGGGATGCCAGGGGCAAGATCCGGTGGCGCAGAATCGGCAAGTTTGTGCTGAATTCATAAAAAATTTGGTTTTTTAATTAAAAATCAAGATATTTGCACCCCCTAAAAAGCAGAAAAAATAAAAAATAGTATATTATGTCACGAGTTTGTCAGGTTACTGGAAAGAAGAGGATGATTGGAAACAATGTTTCCCACTCCCGCAGACGCACTAAACGCGAGTTTGCTCCCAACCTCAAAACCAAGAAGTTCTGGTCTGAGGAAGAGGGTAGGTTCGTAACACTCAAGGTCTCTTGCAATGGCATGAAGACCATCTACAAGAACGGTCTTGCCGAGACTCTTAAGAGGGCTGAGGCCAAAGGTTTGATTAAAATCGCTTAAATTGAGAAGTTATGGCAGGAAAGAAAGGCAATAGGGTACAGGTTATCCTTGAGTGCACCGAGCAGAAGAACAGCGGTGTTCCCGGTATGTCCCGTTACATCACCACCAAGAACAAAAAGAACACTCCCGACAAGCTGGAGCGTATGAAATACAATCCGTATCTTCGCAAGATGACTCTTCACAAAGAGATTAAATAGTAACTAATTAATATCACAATACAATGGCAAAGAAAGCGGTCGCAACATTCTCCGGTGACAGGTCACAGCAGAAGACTGTTGTTAAGTGCATCCGTATGGATAAGAACGGTCGTACCGGTTCCTACATCTTCAAAGAGGAACTCGTACCCACCGATAAGGTTAAGGAATTTTTTGCTAAGACTCAGAACTAATTTGAGCCTGGCATTGGTAATACAAGACAAGACGGAGCCACGGCTTCGTCTTTTTTGATTTATGGCAACATTTCTTTGGGATGATATAGTCTTCGGACCCATCCACAGCCGGCGCGTGGGCCGTTCGCTGGGCATCAATCTACTCCCGCGGGAGGCCAAGGTGTGCACCTTTGACTGTGTGTACTGCGAGTGCGGGGGGCTCAAGAGAGGTGCGGAGAAGCATCCGCTGCCCACTCTTGCTCAGGTGCGCGAAGCCATAGAAGGCAAGTTTGCAGCGCTGTCGGCCGGCGGCCAGGGAGTAGATTCCATCTCCTTCACCGGCAACGGCGAACCCACCCTGCATCCCGATTTTCCCGCCATCATAGATATCACTCTCAAGGCCCGCGACCGGTATTTCCCGGAGGCGGTGGTGAGCGTGTTTTCCAATGCCACCCGTCTGGACCGTCCCGATGTGGTGGAGGCCCTGAAAAAGGTGGACAATCCCATCCTTAAGATAGACTGCGCCCTGGACGATATGGCGGCGGTGATGAACCGTCCCCGCGGCGGCTACACCGTGGCCGGTGCCATAGAGGGTATGAAGGCTTTCGGCGGCAATTTTGTGATGCAGACTATGCTGGTACGCGGCCCCGTGGTGGACAACACCACCCCCGAGGCGCTGGCGGCCTGGTATGATGCGGTGCGGCTTCTAAGGCCCCGCGAGGTGATGCTCTACAGCGTGAGCCGCGACACTCCGGTGGCGGGTATAGAGAAGGTCTCTTTCGAGGATCTTTCTGCCGCCGCCGCTCCGCTGCTGGCAGAAGGATTTAATATTCAAATAAACGCGTAAAGCGCCATATTTTTTGTACTTTTACACGCTTAAACGCTAAACAATTCTAATGGGAATTTTTTTCTGGAAAAATAAGAAAGACGCCAAGGCGCAGGAAGAGGAAAAGGCTGCTCTGGAGGCTGGCCTGGGCAAGACCAAGCAGAGCCTGCTGACCAGGCTGCAGTATGCGGTGATGGGCAAGAGCGTGGTGGACGACGAGGCGCTGGACAATATAGAAGAGGCGCTGATTGCATCTGACGTTGGCGTAGATACCACTGTCAAAATCATAGAGCGGCTGGAAAACCGCGTCAAGAAGGACAAATACCTCAATACAGAGGACCTGAACCGCATCCTGTGCGAAGAGATAGAAGATCTGATTGCAGGCGATGCGGTGGAGCAGGAGCCCTTCGATTTCTCCAAGAAGCCGTATGTGATTATGGTGGTCGGAGTCAACGGCGTGGGCAAGACCACCACTATCGGCAAACTGGCGGCTCAGCTGGCGTCCGAAGGCAAGAAGGTGGTGCTGGGCGCCGCCGACACTTTCCGCGCCGCCGCCGTGGAGCAGCTGGTGATATGGGCAGAGCGTGCAGGGGTGGACATCATAAAGCAGGAGATGGGCAGCGACCCCGCCAGCGTGGCTTATGACAGTGTCAAGAGCGCCGTGGCAAAGGGTGCCGACGTGGTTATTGTGGACACCGCCGGCCGCCTGCACACCAAAATCAACCTGATGAACGAGCTCACCAAAATCCGCAACGTGATGCGCAAGGTTGTGCCCGATGCGCCCCACGAGGTGCTTCTGGTGATTGACGGCTCCACCGGCCAGAACGGCTTTATGCAGGCCAAGGAGTTCACCCGCGCCACCGACGTCACTGCCCTGGCGGTGACCAAACTGGACGGCAGCGCCAAGGGCGGCGTGGTGATAGGCATCAGCGACCAGTTCAAGATCCCCGTCAAGTTTATTGGCGTGGGCGAGAAAATAGAGGACCTTCGACTCTTCAACAAGAAGGAATATGTGGAATCATTGTTTAAATAGAATACAAATATGACAGTTTCGTATAATTGGCTTAAAGATTATCTGAAGTTTGACCTGAGCCCCGAAAAAGTGGCTGAGGTGCTGACCTTCACCGGCCTGGAAGTTGAGCACGTAGAGACAGTAGAGCAGATCCCCGGCGGTTTGGCAGGCGTGTTTGTGGGCAAGGTCCTGGAGTGCGAGATGCATCCTGACAGCGACCACCTGCACATCACCAAGGTCGATATCGGCCAGGGCGAGCCGCTGCAGGTTGTGTGCGGCGCCCCCAACGTGGCAGCCGGGCAGAAGGTTATGCTGGCCACCGTGGGCACCAAGCTGGTGGACATCCACGGCGAGGAGCTCAAGCTCAAGAAAAGCAAGATCCGCGGAGTGGAAAGCTTTGGTATGATCTGCGCACAGGACGAGCTGGGCATAGGAGAGGATCACGCCGGCATTATGGTGCTGGACGACAGCGCCGTGCCCGGCACTCCCGCCAAGGACTATCTGAATCTCGCCTGCGACACTGTCTATGAGATAGGCCTGACTCCCAACCGTATAGACGGCGCCAGCCACATAGGTGTGGCTCGTGACCTCTATGCCTGGTGCCGCCTGAACGACGTGCCGGTAGAGTGGACTCTGCCCCAGCCCGACATCAGGCTGGAAGGCGAGGGAGAGGCTGTTCCGGTGGAGGTTCTCTCTCCGGAGGATGCCCCCCGCTATATCGGCATCACCTTCAAGGATGTAAAGGTGGGCCCGTCTCCCGAATGGCTGCGCGACCGCCTGAATTCGGTGGGCCAGCGCCCCATCAACAATATTGTGGATATCACCAACTTCATACTTAACGAATACTGCCAGCCGCTGCACTGCTTTGACCTGAATCAGATTGAAGGCCGCAAGGTGGTTGTCCGCCGCGCTGCAGAAGGGGAGAAGATGGTGACTCTGGACGGCGTGGAGCGCACCCTTAGCGACCGCGACCTGGTGATTGCCAACACCCGCGAGCCTATGTGCATCGCCGGCGTGTTTGGCGGTGAGAAATCGGGCGTGACCGAGGCCACCACCGACGTCTTCCTGGAGATTGCCTATTTCAATCCCGTGACCATCCGCAAGACCAGCAAGCGTCTGGGCCTCAAGACCGATGCATCTTTCCGCTACGAGCGCGGCATTGACCCTATGAACACAATGAATGTGGCCCGCCGTGCCGCACAGCTCATCTGCGAGCTCTCCGGAGCCAAGATTGTGGGCAAGGCGCAGGAGTTCAGCGCCCGCGAGTTCAAGCGCGCCGAGGTGGACCTGAATGTGAACCGTATGTTCGCCCTGATGGGCAAGAACATTGGCGTATGGGCCGTGAAGGATATTCTGGGTTATCTGGGATATGATATCCTAAGCGAGAATGCAGAGGGCTTCCGCGTGGCCGTTCCCGCCTGCTATGTGGATGTGACCCGCGAGTGCGACGTTGTGGAAGAGGTGCTCCGCATCTACGGCTACAACAATATAGAGCTGCCCGGCGGAATGAAGGCCAGCATCCAGCCCACGCCCCATCCCGATCCCGAGGTGGTGCGCAAAGAGGTCAGCGACCTGCTCACCAACCGCGGCTTCTACGAGATTATGAACAACTCGCTCACCAAGAGCGCATATTACGAGAAGCTCAAGACTTTCCCGGCAGAGAATTGCGTGCGGCTTTTGAACCCGCTCAGCTCCGATCTGGACTGTATGCGCCAGAGCCTGATTCCCGCCGCGCTGGAGACCGTTTCTTACAACGTCAAGCACCAGAACAACACTCTCCGTCTCTATGAGATAGGAAACGTATATAGCTACACGGCAAATGCAGAGGATCCCCTCACCGCAGCCAACCTCAAGAACTACCACGAAGAGCTCAAGCTCTCTATGGTGGTGAGCGCTCCCGCCGCAAAGGCGTGGAGAGTGGCTTCCGGTGCCGGCTCTTTCTTTGAGCTCAAGGGCTATGTGGAGCTGCTGGCAAAGCGCTTCGGTATGAGCCTTTACGATATGGAGTGCACCGCCGCTCCGGCAGACCTCTTCAGCGAGGGCCTCACTTATTCACTGCAGGGCAAGCCGTTCATGACTATGGGTACCGTGGCTCCTGCACTTCTCAAGATGTTTGACATCAAGCAGCCGGTATTTGTGGCCGAGGTCACCTGGAACACCCTTATGACCATCGTGAGCCGCGACAAGGTTAAATATCGCGAACTGCCCAAGTTCCCCGAGGTAAGGCGCGATCTGGCGCTGCTGCTGGACGAGAAGGTTTCGTTTGCCGATATCCGCAAGGCGGCCTTCCAGGCAGAGAAGGGTATGCTCAAGAGCGTGTCGCTGTTTGACGTTTACCGCGGAGCAAAGATTGCTGCCGACAAGAAGCAGTACGCCCTTAGCTTTGTGCTTCAGAATCTGGAGCAGACCCTCACCGACGAGGCTGTGGAGCGCATTATGGACAAACTGCTCAAGACATTCGAGAGCAAGTTTGGTGCTACTTTGAGGTAATCTTTCTTACCAGCAGCGCTATAAACAGCAAAAGGAACAGAAAACTGCATAAACGGCCTGTTACATCGCCATAGGTGGTGTAACAGGTTTTTTTATCGTTGAGGTTCACCGTGTCGCGCATTGCCACTGGCTCCCACCAACCGGTGCGCTGAATCACATCGCCTCTCTGGTTTATGAAGCCGCTGATGCCGGTGTTGGCCACGTGCACCACGTCGCGCCGGGTCTCTATGGCCCGCAGTTTGGCAAAGCGGAAGTGCTGCCTGTAGCCGGGTGTGTCGCCCCACCAGCCGTCGTTGGTTATCACGGCGGTGAACTGGGCGCCGTATTTGGCGGTGCGGCGGTAATATTCACCGTAGATAGATTCGTAGCATATCATCGCGCCTACCTTTGTGCCGTCTTTGGCCGTCAGGTTGTTTACATCGTCGCTGACCCCATAGCTGCTCATAGAGCCGCCGAAGAGCTCGAATACCTTGCCCAGAAAGCCCAGATAGCGCTGGTAGGGGATAATCTCCACCGCCGGCACAAGCTTGGACTTGTGGTAGAAATTCCGGATGCCGGTGGTGTCTATCATCATAGCGGTGTTGTAGGCGCAGTACCACTGGCTGCCGATAGGCCTGGCGTTGTAGGGCGCAAGGGCTTTGGTGGGGAAAAGGCGGTAGGTGATGGCCCCCAGCAGGAAATCGGTGTTTGGATACTCTTTAAGCAGCTCCAGGATGCTGTTGTAGGTGACGTTTGTCTCGGGTGTGTCCAGGTTGAACTGGAAGGTGTAGGTCTCGGGGGTGATCACAAAATCGGTGCTGTCGGTGATCTGGCCGCGGACCAGGGCCAGCATTCCGGCGTCCTGCACATCCTGGCTAAGGCCGCCGTGCTTCTCTGTGTAAGAGTCTATATTGGGCTGTACCAGCACCACCTCCCTGGGGTTGTCGGTCTCTTTATAGTCTTTGTATATAACCAGCGATATGGCAATGGGCACCACAATCGTAAGCATCGATATCAATACCAGCGCGAAACGCTGCCGCAGGGCATACTTGTCGCCCGGACGGCCAAAGTGGCGGTAACTCTCGTACAGGAAGATGTTGCTGAGCCATATCCACAGTGTGCCGCCCAGAAAGCCGGTATATTCGTACCACTGTGCCAGTTTTGGGCTGGTGGCCAGGCTGTTGCCCAGAATGAGCCACGGCCAGGAAATTTCTATGTCCTGGTAGACCCGCTCCCAGGCAATCCACATTGTGATAAGGAAAAGGTAGCTGAGGCCCCCCTTGAAGTATTTCCGGCTCCAGAGGAAAAGCATAAAGATGGCCCACATCTGCAGTGAGTTCAGGCCTATGGCAAACAGCGCCCCCGGAACCGATATCCAGTTTATCCAGAAGGTGGTGGCGGTGTTGAAAAGCAGGAATGCCAGATAGACCCACCAGCCTTTGCGCCTGACCTTGCCTTCGGTGCACAGGTCGGCGAAGCAGAGCAGCGGAATGAATGCAAAAAGTGCCACCCAGCCGCAGTGCGGCACCAGAAACGGGACGGACGCCAGGGCGGCAAACAGCAGTATGCAGAGCCAAATTTTACCTTTCATATTTCAAATGTAGCGAGTTTTCAAAAATTTTTACAAACTTTGCGCCCTAATTGTAGAAAAGGGGATGTTTTGGTTTTGACAGCAATTGATTTCTACAGGTAAGCACGCCGAGAGTCGTGGCCCCTCTCGCTAATCTCAGACCTCACGCCATAACTGGCAACAACAACTATGCTCTCGCTGCGTAATTAGGCCAAGCCTAATACCTTAATCCGCCCGACAAGGTCGGGCCGACGAGCGTCCCGCCGGATTTTCTGGAAGTTCGGTCCGGAGTTCGGGGCGTAGGCAGAACAATTCCTGCTCGCACCTATTGCTTCTGTCGGTGCGAAAAGATTTAGAAGCTAAGCTTGCACTAGCCCGCCGCCCGGCGGGTGCCTGCCGACAATCAAAGGGTGGATAAGCGTGTAGAAAGCTTGCGGGGGCGTTGTTTGGACGGCGGTTCGAGTCCGCCCATCTCCACATAAAAATAGCAGCCGAAAGGCTGCTAT
>JAEEGG010007270.1_pt1 | contig 25607 bp, 18 predicted proteins | sample 9134161 | NCBI WGS metagenome assembly JAEEGG01 (sample SAMN16246543, study PRJNA631951) | gut metagenome | biome: gut microbiome; feature: rumen; material: CR-attached | host: Bos | place: Iran: Karaj | collected 2018-10 | reverse complement strand
CTCCATAGGGGTTATACCTACCCTTGCGTCCCACTCCAGGCCACCAGCCTTGAAGGGAACAGAGAGCTCGATGTAAGTTGAGTATGCTCTGTCGCCATGGATCTTGAAGTCATTGCCGGCAAACATCGTATATGCCTGAAGGGAGAAATAGTCACAGGTGTAGCCGAGGTTGGCTTCAAACTGGTGAGGACCATGGGAATCGTAATAGAAATAGCGGTTCTTTTCATCCACGTCTTTCGTCCAGTAGTCGATAACACCGATATTGAATCCCCAGCGTGAGTAGCTCAGGGTGACGTCGAGGTCTTCTATGTCGTCGTCTTTAAAGCCTGTACTTGCAGCTGCTGTCAGCGACAGCCCCTTCCAGCTGATTCCTAATGACGGCTGAATGCTGAAGTCAGCCATATCCGTACCACGCCACATATATTTGCTTACAAGGTCGAGACCGGCCTTAGCATGGAATTCCTGATTGTCGTTATCTTCTGCTGATACTGTTGTCGGCAACAGCGTTATGGCCATAAGAGCCAATAAAATGATTTTCTTCATGTTTGTGTCTGTTAATCTATAAATCTCTTTGTTATGTCTGTATATGCATCGATGCGGCGATCACGCAAGAAAGGCCACCAGCGGCGTACCTGCTCAGAGCTGCGACATCGGCCGCTATTTGGAGAAGCAGCTGGGGTAGGGACCTACAATTTCGACATGAACCTCCTACCTTCAACCGTGTGTTAGAGGTGGTGTTTCTTCCCAAATTACAAACACTTAGACGCTTTTTCGTAAAAATAGGACTATCTCTTGAGCAGCTTCACTGTTTTGCTGCCGCTGGCTATGATGTTGATATCGGTAGATAAATGAGTGCGTGGAGTACCGTTGATGGCGTAGATAGAGTGCATCGTGTGCTGGTTGGAGGTAATGGGAGCAATTCCTACGGCAACGTTAAACTCCTGCTGGAGTTTCTTCAGGTCGGACGTAAAGCCCACGTAGCTGATGACGGAACGTCCCTGTGCATTGGTGGAGGTCAAACCAAAGATGGTCTCTCCTGTCAGTTGGTATCCTGTACTTTCATCAATGGTCCATGCAATCATGATACGTCCGTCTTTCAGGGTGCGCACGTCAGTAGGATTGACGATATTCACCCAGTTACCGTTGATGTACCATAGTTGCGAGTCATCTTTGTTTTTTGAAACGTCTGTTGCCACTGCCACGAGGTATTTTGTGCCCGGCTCCAGGTATTTCTTATCCGAATATTTTAGCGCGATATTCTGCGCTCCAGTCTTGGTGATTGTGATGGTGTTGTCCTTACTGCTGTAGGCAATGTCGGAAGCTCCGAGGCGGTCGGCCACACGGTTTTTATACCAGTCGTAGGCTTTCCAGTTGTAGAGGTTCGTAGGAACGGAGGCATCTACACCGATAGTGGTCTGATGAGTAGTACCCAGTCCGTCGGTATAGGTGACGTTGATGTCGGCGTGGCCTTCTTTCAGACCTGCATGGATAATGCCGTCTCGCACAGTGGTTACCAGCGTGTCGCTACTCTCGTATACAGCATCGAGAGTGATAAATTTTGACGAGCCGTCGGCCAGCTTTGCCTTGACGGCAAAGGTCTGGCTCTGGCCCAAAAAGAGATTGACATTTGAGGGTGTGGCCTGGATACTCCGAATGGTGGTAACATCCTCGCTTGTTGTATGATCATTGTCAATTTTTACGTTGACTTCGCTGCCCGTGTATTTCACCTCCTTATTGAAACGCTGCGACTGTTGTATGCCAAGACCCATGTGCTTCTCGGCATCGACCAGTACAATGCGGAAGGTGCGATTCTTTAGCATACCGTCAAAAGCACCGCTGCGAGCACCGATGGTGAGTGTCTTGGTCTTGTCGTTCCATGAAAAAGGAATCTCAGTGAAGTGTCCTTGCTCGTAGTTATAGTTATCGCGCTCGTCCTCATAGAGGGTGAACGTGCCGTCGGCACCGGGATAGATACGTATCTCAAGGTTGTCCCAGTTGCTCTGTTCGCTGTACTGCACCTTGGGACCCCATGGCATGATGGTACCCTGTCGTACATAAAGGGGCATCAGTGCCAGATTGACATCACGTTTCACGGTCTGTCCACCATCGTATTGCTGTCCGTTCCATACATCTGTCCAGCCATCGCCCTTTGGCAGATAGACACTTCGCTGTGTAGCCTGCGACTTCACCACGGGAGCTACAAGCAGATTGCTTCCAAACATGAACTGGTCTTTCAGGTTGTGGGTGGCTGCATCTGTTGGATAAGCAATACCCATCGCTCTCATGAAAGAATAACCTTCGTTGTAAACCCGTCGGTCCATGCTATAGATATAAGGCAGTAGGGCATAGCGCAGGTTGATATATCTGTTGATGATGTCATAATAACTCTCGCCTTCCTTGCCAAACTGGTAGATGGCTCGATCGGTGCTTGAACCATGACTGCGCATGATGGTGCAGAATGTGCCGAACTGAATCCATCGGCAGTAGAGCTCGTTGTAGATATCCTGTCCGGCGCCCTTGAATGACCCGTTGAAGAAACCGCCGATGTCACTGTTCCAACTTGGAATACCGCAGGCCGAATAGTTTAGGGCTGCTGGAATCTGATTACCTAATGTCTCCCACGAAGCAGTGATGTCGCCGCTCCATGTTCCAGCGCCATATCGTTGCATGCCGATAAAGCCAGAACGGGTCATAATCATCACACGGCGGGCCTCGGTCTCAGGAGCTTTCTGTCCACGATGTCCTTCATATACGCCGCTGGCATGCATCAGCGGGAACACATTACGCATCGCACGCCACGTATGGGACGTTTCGAGCGAATGAGGATTTAATGTGGCATTGTCTTCATCATCTCTGTTCAACACGATGAAGTCATTGGTCTTCTCCCAATCCTCACCACCTTGGTAGTGATCGGGTTCGGAAGAATCCACCCAATATGCATCCACACCTTTGTTGACCAGTCCTTCATATAGACATTGCCAGTAGTATTTGCGAGCCGATTGCTGATAAGGGCAGTAGATGCCAACCCCCTCATTGTTGGGCCATGTTGACGACATGATGTCGTTGCCCATCTTCATCAGTTGGTTTTTCTCCTTAAAGTGTGCAAACTGCTTAGTATCGCGTCCGAAATTCGCCCAAATGGAAATCAGCAGATGAGCACCATCAGCGTGCATTCCGTTGATCATCTGAGGATATGTGGTCTTGAATTCTGGATTAAGGAATTCCATTGCGTTCCATTGGTTGTTACCTCCCCAATACTGCCAGTCCTGCACCACGCAGTCGATGGGTACTTTCTGTGAGCGATACTTTTGCAGCACGCCCAGTGTCTCTGTAGCGCTCTTATAGCGCTCTTTGCTTTGGAAGTAGCCGAAGGTCCAGAGCGGCACCATCGTGGCCTGTCCCGACAACTGGCGTACCAGTTGCTGTACCTCGTCGCCACGCTCCGCAGCACCAACAAGTACATAATAATCTACAGCATGTGCTGCTTCGGTTTTGAAGGTGGCACCATTGGTCGCGTCGTCGCTGAAATCGCAGGGACCGTAGAGATCCCAATACAGACCGTAGCCGCGGGTGGAGTGGATGAATGGAATCCATACCGACATGTTGTTCTGCACCATGTGGTTGTAGTTCTTGTTACGATGGTTCAGTGTGCCGTCCTGCACCTGTCCCAGTCCGTAGATGGCCTCGTTTGTCGAGAGACGAAACGATTGCGATACGTTGTAGGGATCTATGGTATGCGTCGTGCGCTTGGTGAAAGTGGGCTTTGTGCGCTCCTTGATAAGTACGGTGCCGTCTGGACGGAAGAAACCAAGTACGCCCGTCTGCTTGTTGCAGGTCACCATCACCTTGCCTGTCAGCAGCGTGTCTTCCTTGGCGCCCTCTCTCTTAGTTGGGTTCACCTTCTGTGGTTTCATCGTCACCACCACCTTCGGGTCGGTCTTGCTTAGAGCATCTGCCTTTTGATACTTTGTTACTCGCACGATGTTGGGCGAGTAGAACTTAACTTCTGTCACGATACCACCTGTGGTTACCGTGTAGTCCTGAGCTTTTGTTTGCGTCAGGGTGGTGGCTAACAAAGCCACAAGGAACATTCGTTTCATAACACTTTACTAAAAGATTGTTTTCGGCTGCAAAAGTACTGTTATTCTGCAGAATAGACGTAACAACCATGTTGAAACAAATGGTAACCATGTTGAAAATAGGCTATTGGCGCGCATATTCAGAGGGCTTGCACCCATATTCCTCTTGGAAACAACGGCTTAAGTAACTGGCCGATGAGAATCCTGTCTTTGTGGCAATCTCGGCCAGAGAATGGTTGCCTTCACGTATCAGACGAGCAGCATGGCTCAATCGTATGCTTCGCATGAAGAGACTTGGCGACTTATCCACAATAGCAGAGAGTTTCTTATACAGACCGGTTCTCTCCATGCACAAATCGCTACTCAACTGTTCTACCGTATATTGTTTGCCAAGATTCTTCTCAACAAGAGCGATGGCTTTTTTCAGAAATTCAGAGTCCTGGGCATCCATATCGTTCTCTTCTTTTTCCTGTGTTGGCTTCACGCTTTGATGCTCATCTTCATAGCGGGCACATTGCTCCATCAAGCCCTCTATACGGGCCATCAGTCTTTCCTCCTTCATCTGTCGCATCATCCGCTTGCGCTGGTTGTACGAATAGAGGGCCATACCACCCACCACAATGCAGATAGTCAGGAGTGTATATATCACATATGCCCATGTGGATTGCCACCATGGAGGCAGAATCTCAAAAGATACTACTTTTGCCTTCCCCGTCCACCGGTCAGCATCGAGTGATGCCTCCACCTTCAGTTGATATTTGCCAGGTTTCAGTTTCAGTAGCGTCAGATGTAGCGCACCATTGTCATCAATATAACTTCTGTCAACGCCAGGTCTCAGTATCGTAACGGTAGAGTCCCTGTATAGCGTGAGCGTATATTTATAATATGTATGCTGAGGAAAAGCATAGTTGAGTGCCGAGAAGTCAAGAGATATCTCATGATCATTCTTCGTCATTCTTCTGAGTATCGGATTTAATTGGATGTTTCGCATCCTCATCAGCTCGTTGGGATGGAATACTGTGCAGCCGTTCTTTCCTTCCATAGCGATGCTTCCATCGTCGAGCAACTTCGCCCTGCCTATGATGTAGTCGCCTCGTTGCACCCCATCTGCATGGCGATAACTGTTGATCTTCAGACCTCCGTCCTTCTTCACTTCGATACACGAAATCCCGTTTGCCGTTGAAACCCACATACAGTGCTCTTTGTCCTCTACGATAGCGCAGACGCAGTCGTTCGACAGACCATCCTCAGAATACACCATACTAACCTTCCCATTCCTTGTCAGTCTGAGACCATCAGTGGTACACTCCCACAGATATCCACGGCTGTCCACCACACTAGTGGCTTGTGTATCAAAACTGAGGGATGTGGAATCTATGTTGCGGAAGGGGTACCTGTCGGGATGTGCATATAGCAGTCCGTCGCGATATGTGCCTACCCAGACACCTCCCTGGCGGTCGAAACAGATAGTATTGGCTGAGGCACTCATCTTGTTGCCATCAAAAAGCGTATAGTTATCTATTTCTTCTCTCGTTTTATTCTTTACATGATATCGCCACAGCCCTCTGGAACTGGTAAAGTAGATATTTGCATCATCCTTTACTGCCAGCGTGTGGAGCGTGAAGTGTGCCGTGAACAACTTGCTCCATGTCCTGCTCTTTGTGTCGAAGCAGAGAAACAGTCCCTCGCTACCATTGCGTATCTGATAGAAATGACCATCTGCAGTTCTCACTACCATGGATGTCATATCGTATTTCTTGGCCTCCTGCGATGAGTATGCTGCCTTGGCATAGACTACTGATGAGGTTTTCAGGTCAAGGCAGACAATATGGCCAGTACTGAAGAACACATAACCGTATTGTCCATACACATCCACGTCCTGTACCTCTCCCCATGCTGGGCTCAGATTGACAGACTTGCATGAATAGTCGTTCCATAATGCCCTGCCCGACAATAGCCAAAGGTGGTAGTCCGTGTCAACAAAAACATCTGTAATGGTATTCTTTTCAGGCCATATCTCCTTTATGAATTCCGGAATATTAGTAATGTATCGGTTCTGCTGTAGGTCGAAACACATGAGTGACTGCGTGTTCTTGATCCACACCATCTGCCTCTTATCCACATACACATGGTAAAACCCGTGATAATCTTTCAGGTGGAATGGCTCGATGTCGGCATGATGTATATGACTGAAATTCACTCCATCATAGATGTTGATATTTCCTAACGTCGTAAACAGCATCCGTTCGTCGGGCAGCTGCATAACGTGCATCACCTGATTGTCACACAGTCCGTCCTCTGCCGTCAGGCGCGAAAACAGCAGTTTCGATACGTCTGCCTTTATGTTAGTTGGGACAGACAGAATAATCAATAAGGAAAGTATAACAATACGTATCATTTGTCGTGTCGTAAATCTTTGTCTTTATAAGGTTTTTTGGTAAAAGACCACAAAGATACGACGAAGCAATTAAAAAACCAAATTTTTTTGATTTTTTTGAGCAATGACGTATGGAGGCTTAAATCAGGTTGATGGGGGGGGCTCTTTAGCGAGGAAGGCGACTCTTTACTCCTGTGAGAAGAGTCCCTTCGTCTATAGCGAATAGAATGCTGACATCAGTTGGGTGCGGTAGTTCTTGCTGATGCGCAGTTCGGTGACAGCCTCCATAGGCTCCATCAGGATACAGGCAGACTCCTGTATCTTCTTGATCTGATTGATGTTGACAATGTAACGCTTGTGTATCTGAACGAAATCGCCAGAGTAGTTCAGGATGACATCGGCCGTGGTGCGATGGCGCAGCAGGTAGATGGAGCCGTCCATGCAGATGGTCTCCCATATTTTGCGTTCCTGGTTATAACGAAAATAAGCTATGTCGCTGATACGCAGGGTGGTATGCTCATTCATGGCGTTGACAACCAGGATGATGGGAAGCTGTTCGGTATTTGATGCTACCGATGGAATGCCAGCCAGTTTATTTTCATAATAGCGTGTCATAATCTGACTGAGGTCCTGCTCAGTGGGTGGTTTCATCAGGTAGTCGAAAGCCTGGTGACGGATGGCATCCAGCATATATTTCTCGTGACCGGTATAGAATACGACCTTGGTCTCGGGCTTGATGTCCTGACGGATGAGTGAGCAGAATTCCAGACCAGACATGGTGGGCAGTTCGATATCAATGAAGATGATGTCGGGTTCGGTCTGGATGATAGTCTCAGCCGCCGACTTGGCATCACAGGCCGTGCCTACGATCTCCACGGAAAAATTCTTTTCCAAGAGACGTCGTAACACCTCTATTGCTTCCTGATTGTCGTCTACTATAAATACCTTGGTCAGTTTCTGCATATTTCAAAAAAAATGTTTTTTCAGTTAAGATTGTGAGATGATGGAATAGTTATATTCGCTGGGCACCAGCAACCAGGCCCTGCAGCCTGAGGGCTGCCAGTTGGCGATGCCAAATGTGATTTGCTGGTGGTTGTGCTCGTTGAGCATCTGGATGGTTTGACGTACCACCTTCATGCCGGTATGTTCCATTGGACTCTTGTTGCCCAGTCCCTTGCCGTTGTCGATGACTTCTATCAGGGTGCTGTCGCCCTGACGGTTGACGCGGATGGTGAGTTCGCCACCCTGGCGCTGCAGTCCGTGCTTGATGGCATTCTCAACAAAGATCTGTATGGTCATGGCAGGCAGGTGCACCTCTTCAGGCGCAACGTCTGGTGCGATGACTTTCTCGTAATGCAGCTTGTTGCCCATCTGTCGGCCCTCTATCTCCACATAGTAGTCCACGAAGCGCAGTTCCTCGCTGAGCGTGGTCTCCAGCATACCGGCCTGGTCGACGCCACGGCGCAGCAATTGCGTGAGGGCACTCAGGTCGACCGCTTTGCCATCCATCTGTGCGAGCATCTCGTGAGACAGGGCATTATAGATGAAATGCGGTGTGATGCGGTTGCGGATATTCTCCATGCGCAGCACGATGATCTGCTGCTGGGTGGTTATCTCCTGCAGGCGATGGCGGCGACGGTGCAGCTGGTAGAGCACAACGGTGACGACGATGATCAGCAGGGCAATGGCCAGTAATGCCAGGGCCAGGTGGAAACTCATCTGCTGCTGGTCTATCTCCTGCTGTTGCGCCATGAGCTGCTTGTCGTGCTTGTATTGCAGCAGTTGGGTGCTCATCCTCATGGCCGACTGTTTCTTCTGGATGGAGTCGGTGAGCTGGTGCAGTTCGTCGTGAATCTCCGTGGCCTCCTTCCAGCGTCCGGTCTTCTTCATCAGCTGTTCCAGGGCCTGCAGTCTTAACACCTTGGCGGCTGGTATGCTGATATCGTCCTTGGGACTTGCAGCGGCGATGGCCTGTGCAGCGGGAATATCGCCCTCCAGCATCTTCAGTTTCATGCTGGATGTGGCCATATAGTAAATAAGAGGTGGAAAATTGACGCGGCGGAAGAAGGAGTCGGCCTCGCTGATAATCTGACGGGCAGAGTCGGCCTGTTCCAGACAGATGTAGATCTCGCCCAGGTTGCCCAGTGAGGTGTAGTAGTCCCACTGCTTGGCCTCGTCGTCCTTAACCAGTGCAGCAGCCTTCAGGAAACAGTCGCGTGCCTCCTGATATTGCGCCTGGAAATAGTGGTCATTACCTAAGTTGTTGTAGTATATGAACTGGTCGCCCCGTTGCATGGTGGGCAACAAAGTGCCCAGTCGTTGCCACCAACGCTGACTGTTGGCATAGTCACCCATGAAGGTGTAGGCCGTGCTGATACCCAGCATCAAGGGAATCTTCATCTCGTTGCCCATGCCAGTAGAGTCGGCCGTCTGCATGGCCTGCAGATAGCCGTCGGCACTGCGGTCGAGCTGTCCCAATTGGCGATAGAAGTCGGCCCTGTTGGCCATTGCCAACACACGGATTTCGTCCATGCCCTTCAGTCCCTGCATCTCGGCCAGGGCCTGTTCGGTGTACACCAAACCACTGTCGGGCTGACCCTTGATGGCCGTGAAATAGACGCCTCGTGCCTTCAGCCATTCAGCCCTCAGCCTGCGCAAAGACTCGCTCTGGTCGCCTTGATGCTGCTCCAGATACTGCGCTATGCGCATGCTGGCAGCATTCATGGAATCACCCTCCATCCGCGTGTACCACATCTTCAGCGAGTCCATGGTCTGCTGCATGGGAATGGCGGTGGTGGGCGTGTCGTTGCAGGACAGCAAGGAGGCAATACTTGTCAGGGCGACAAGCATGATACCAGTTCTTATCTTTGTTTTTGTAGGGTTAACCATGTTTCCAAAATCGTGGTGCAAAGTTAGTTTTTTTTTTAAGAAATTGACAATAATACAATCTTTTTATTCTGAGTGAGTGGTTACTTTTTGGTTAAAATGACATATCAGTCGATAAGAGGTAAATTTTGCAATGTAAAAGGTATTTTATGCTCTTTTAGGTGCTTTTTGGGGCTTGAAAAAGCATGACGGAAATTTGGATGATGGCTCAGAAATGTTTAAATTTGCAAATATTAAATAAACACTGTGAAGTGTATTGCGACTTGAAATAACCAGAACTATTAACTTAAAATATAAATATTATGTCACAGAACAAAACCGTTATCCCAGGCTTAGAGCCGGCAGATGCAAACTATGGTCAAGGTAATGCATCTTCTAATTTCTATTCTCGTAATTCACAGGCTGCCTCTCGTGGTACTGTTATCCCGGGCATGGGTGCAAACACCCCCGATGCCTCTGCCGACAACCGTCCGCAGCAGCGCCAGGCAAATCCTACGGGCAAACCCGTGATAGGTTTCCTCTATTCTGTATCGCGTACGCCTGCAGGCGAGTACTGGCCCCTGCATATCGGTCAGAACACCATCGGCAAGGCTCCTTCGTGCGATATCTGTCTGCAGGAAGGCACCGTATCGTCAGATCATGCCGTGCTGGTGGTCAGGAAGATGAAGAACCCCGAGAAGGTGATTGCCTCTATCAGTGATGCCCGCTCTACGAATGGCACCATGCTGAACGGACAGAGTCTTGGCTTCTCGGCCGAGGAGTGCAAGAATGGTGATATCATTACCATTGGCGACAACTACGAGCTTTACCTGATTCTGATTGATGCCGCTTCACTGGGCCTGAAACCGGTAGAGGGCTTTATCGCTACCGAGGCAGCAGAGGAAGAGGTGAACGACGGTCCGGAGCCATTCTTCCCCGGCAGTCAGCGTCCCACCAGAACAGGTGACGATTTCAACCCGTATGATTATAATCCTGGCGGCGGCACCGTGGGATTGGATGGTTCAAACCCCTTTGACAAGGGTGGTACTGTAGGTCTTTAATGATAGAGCATGGCAATATACAGATTACAGGGCAAAGCCGAGAAGCGCAGTGGCATCTATTATGAGTTTGACCCCTCAGAGGAACCACTAGGCGAGGGCGGCATGGGCAAGGTGTATAAGGGGCGCTGTGTCAACGAGGTGACAGGCACTGCCTTTGACGTGGCTATCAAGTTCATGTTTAGCGACCTGCCTGCTCATGCCATCGAGCGAGCTCGAAGGGAAGCCTCCATCCAGATACGCCATGACAACCTGGTGGAGATGCTGGGCTTCATTGATATAGAGGAGAAAGGTCCGCTGGGAGATATCCAGCATCACTACCACGTGGTGAGTGAACTGCTGGACGGCATTATGCTGGACGACCTGCTGGCAGGAAAGCTGACCAATAAGCGCGGCGAGCCAATGCCGTTTGCCCAGAAGTTGTACAACGACTATCAGCGTGATCCCTATCACTTCGCTACGTATATCATCAGGAATGTGTTGTCGGGCTTGATGGCGCTGCATGATGCCGGTTATATCCATCGTGATATTGACCCTACTAACATCATGATAACATCTAACGGCCATATCAAGCTGATTGACTTTGGTATAGCTAAGCAGATGCAGTCGCTCACCACGAACGACAAGTCGCTGACGGTGGCAGGCGTGTTTATGGGTAAGCCGGAATACGCGGCACCGGAGCTGATCCTGGGTGATATCAAGAGTCAGGACAAGACCACGGATATCTATGCCGTAGGTATCCTGCTGTTCCAGTGTATCATTGGTCATCCGCCCTTTGAAGGCGACAGACATGAGGTGATGAACAAGCAGTTGCACCAGAAGATGCCGCTGGGACTTATCAAGAACAAGCAGATACGCAAGATTATCGAGACGGCAACCGACAAGACGCGTGCCAAGCGCTTCAGGAGTGCAGCGGAATTCCGTGTGGCCCTGGACCAGATAGCACTGAACGGCACGGGCGGTGGCTTCGAGTGGAAACCCCTCTATACCTATATAATAGGTGGCGTAGCTGCTTGTGGCATCATCGTCGGTGGTGCAGTTCTTGCTATCACATCCCTGTCGGGCAATGAGGAACAGAAAATCGAAGAAAAGCCGTATGTCTTTGCTTCTGACGAGGAAAAGGCTATGGAGGATGAAAACCTTACGGCGCAGGCGGATACCGTTGCACCAGAAATAGCACCGGAACCTGTTCCCGAACCAGCCCCCATCACCTTTGGCTCTGCCATTGCAGCTCTGCACCGGGCGGCGACAGCCTCAGAGGGCTTGGCACAGTTGGAAAGCCTGTCGAAAGACGGCAACGCCAATGCCACCTACCTGGTGAGTCGCCTCTATTTCAAGAGCAAGCTGAAGGACGACTACTGTCCTGACTCCATTACGAGGATGCAGAAGATGCTGAAGATAGGCGTTGACAACCGTAAGGCTCACCGTCTGCTGGAGATTAGCATTGAACAGAATCCCAGGAACTACCAGGCTCTGTATGAACTGGCCTGCGACTACTGGAAGGGTGCCCAGCGTACGGAGGCTGTGCAGAAGCGCGATGCCGACAAGGCGATAGACTGTTTCTGCAAGGCTATGGATCATGCCAAGCGGGCAAACGACAGGCTGTACATCCGTATGATAGCTGGCTATCGTGCAGATATCGTGAAGTGGCTTGATAACGTGAAGGATATATCTGAGTATCGTTCACAGTTGCCTAAGTGGAAACGTCAGGTAGAGAAAATGAAATAAAAAGAAACTGTTTTAACGATGCCTAATACAGTCAGACAAACAGTAGTCACAAGAAAGGGTGACCCGTATATCTATTTATGGGTCATGAACGAGTGGTATTGCTACAATCCGCAGGAACCACCTGTGGGCAGTGGTGCCATGGGCGACGTGTACCGTGGGTTCAGATGCAAGAATGGTGCACCTGTGGCCATCAAGCGCGTGAAGGATGCCTATGCCAACAGCAAGATGATACGTGAACGCGCCAGACAGGAGGCATCGCTGGCATTCCGTCATCCTAACCTGGTGGAGATGGTGGGTTATTGCGAGTATGCCCCCGACAGCGGGCCTATCTTCATGATCAGTAATTTCGTGCAAGGCGAGAATATCGATGTGTTTGTGAAGAAGCTGGCCAATAGTCCTAACAGGGTGGAGAAAATCTGCAACGCCATGTATTCCGTGCTCGACGCCCTGGACTATGTACACTCCCGCGGGGTGATTCATCGTGATATCAAGCCTTCGAATATCATGGTCGAGAACGACTCCAATATCCGGCTCATGGACCTAGGTATCGCCCGTATGAACGGCGGTAACAAGTTCTCGGCCTTTGGCTTCATCGGCACACCAGAGTATTCCGCTCCAGAGCAGATTACACGTGAACAGAACGGTACCAGCGTACAGATCAACGCGACGACGGACATCTATGCCCTGGGCATCACCTTCTATGAACTGCTGACGGGCAGTAACCCGATGGCCAGTAATGTGGAGGCTGAGACCCTGACACGTCAGATGAAGAACCCACTTCCCAGTAGCGACCTGATTCCGCATAAGCTGATGGACGTGCTGTGGAAGGCCACGGAGAAGGAGCAGGCCAAGCGCTACCAGACGGCGAGGGCGTTCAGGGAGGCCATAGAGGCATCCCTCCTGCCAGACCCGCCCATGTCGGAGAGAATAGGGCAGTGGCTCGGGCAATACTGGGTCCTGGCGGCAGGAATCGCCGTGGGGCTGTTTGTCATCATTAGTATAATCATCATAATTTTAATCATGTTATGGAACTGAAAAAGTTGCATTATAGTGAAGAGGATATCTTTATCGGCTTTGCGGAATCCCGCATTGGTGGTAGGGCAGAGAATCAGGACTCCTATCTCTCGAAACAGACGGAGCGCGGATTTGTCGTTACCGTGTGCGACGGTATGGGAGGCGGTCCTGGTGGCAAGACGGCATCTGCCATTGCTGTCAACGAGATTATAGCGGGTATCGACGAGGCCAATAAGGACGAGGCAACTGCCAATGTGATTATCAAGGCTATCAGACGTGCCAATATGGCCATCATAGAGGCTGGCAACGAGACGCCTGCCCTGAAGGGCATGGGTTCTACGGCCACCGTGCTGCTGCTCACCGACCAGTCGGCCTTCGTGGCTCATGTGGGCGATAGTCGCATCTATCAATTCCGAGGCCGGAAGAAGGTATTCCGTACCTTTGACCACTCCATGGTGTTTGACCTGGTGAAACAGAAGGTGATCACGGAAGAACAGGCACGCCTGTCGGCACAGTCGAACGTGATTACACGTGCCCTGGGTGCCAAACCCGATGTGGAGGTGGAGGTGCAGGAGGTGCCTTACCTGAAGGGCGACCGCTTCCTGCTCTGCTCAGACGGCATCCACGGTTCGATGCCTGAGGAGGAACTCATCAAACTGGCCACGGAGAAGGGTAGGGCATTAGGTCCCATCACAGATAATATTGCTACCGTCGTAGACGAACTGGGGCGCAAGGAAGGCGGCGGGCATGACAACCTGACGATAGCCCTCGTAGAAACACGTATTAACTCAAAACTTAAAACAACCATGTCGAAGCAAACCAAGATTTTGATGTTGTGTTTGGCAGCAGTTTGCGCCATCAGCATCGTATGCAATATGGCCCAATATGCCACAAGACCTGATACGGCAGAACTGGATAAGCAGGTGGCTGAATTGCAACAGAAGGATAGTATCAGTACTGATAGTATCAGTCGGCTGAATGACAGCATAGCAAATATGAAAACAAGGCTGGATCAGGTAAAGGCTATCGTGAACCAAGAACCTAATAACAAAAACAAAAAATAAAACTATGAAAGTCTATTCAATTGGAAGAGATGCCGCGTGTAATATCGTCATTGACGATAATTCCGACGTCATCAGCAGACGGCACGCTATCCTGAACGTAGCGCCGTCGGGGAAAATGACGATTGTGGACCAGAGCCACAATGGTACCTATGTTAACGGTATTCGTATCTCATCGAATGTGCCGGTGCCCGTAACCCGCAAGGACAATATCTCGTTTGCCCATGTGGCTCGTCTGGACTGGAACCAGATTCCTAACACCAGTGGGGCTATCGTGCGTTGGAGTATCATCGGCGTCATAGCAGTATTGCTGGTGGCTGGTGGTGCCTGGGGATTCTTTACCTGGTTTGGCAGTGAAGCACCTGAAGAGCCTGCGCCTGTTGCTGTTGACTCAACAGAAACTATCAACGAACAGAAGCGGATTGCTGAGCAGGAGCGTATCAATGATTCTATCGCAAAACACGTGCAGGACTCTATAGAGAAGGCACAGAAGGAGGCAGCAGAAAAGGCTGCAACCAAGAAGAACGTGAAGAAGGCAGAGCCTAAGAAAGACAATGCCAAGGAAAAGGCAGAACCCAAGAAGGAAGAGCCGAAGCCCACACGTGTGCGTGGATAAGAAAAAACAGATTACTGATAACAACTTAAAACTATAGGAAATATGAGACTACTAAAGATTGGCCGCGACGCAGCCTGTGATATTGTACTATATAGTGAGAATGTCAGTTCACTACATGCAGAACTCACCCTGCTCAATAGCGGTGACATACAGTTGGAAGACAAGGGTAGCCGTAATGGTACCTTCGTGATGAACCAGCCTATCAAGCCTGGCAAGCCCGTTAATATCCGTCGTGGTGATGCCGTGCGCTTTGCCGATGTGGAACTGCAGTGGAGTCAGGTGCCCCAGCCCGAGGATAACTCAGCCTACAAGGCTATCTACGGCATCGGTTCGCATTTCAATAACGACATCCAGATTTCGGGCAATACCGTCAGCCGTTATCATGCCACTATCAAGGTGGGGCGTGACAACAAGGTGTATATCGTAGACCATAGCAAGAACGGTACCACGGTAGATGGCAGGAAGATTGCAACCAATGTACCCACGCGTATCAAGAAGAGCAGTGCGGTGGTCTGTGGTGGTGTGCCTGTCAACCTGAAGACAGCTTCTATCCAGTGGCCCAGTGAGGCATGGAAGGCTGTTGTGGGCATTGCTGCCTCCTTATTGGTACTTGTTGGCGTTGGTGTTGGCATCTGGGCTGCATGGCCTAATAGCAAACCCAATATCAAGGCACTGGAAAAAGCTACAGCCTGTGTTTTTGAGCAGTACTATGTACAAGTGACCTATAAGGATGATCCGTTTATTGGTCAAATTAAGGGATGGCCGGAGAAATGGACATTTGGTATTGACAATAAGGGCAATCTAGCCTTAGGTACACCAGGCTCAAACATTTCTCCCATTGGTGCAAGAGGTACGGCATTCTTCATTTCTAAAGATGGTGAAATGGGTACAAACCGTCATATCGCTTTGCCATGGGAGTATCTGCCAGAAAATGCCGTGGAAACCATCAAACAGGCAATGGAGAAGAATCTTAATGACAATTCATCAAGTATTCTTGTGCCCCTGTTGAATGCCGCCATCAATTCTGGCAAGGTGCCTGTTGAAGAAGCAAGGGCATGGTTTACTCGTCTTCAAAAGTCTGAAATAAACATCTCTGGTTCAATGGAATATATTGGTGTGGCATTGACTGGTACTAACTTTACCACGATTGCCGACTTGTATTCTTGTCAGGTGATAGCAGAGAGTGGTGCTAAAGAAAGAGATGTTGCCTTAATCCGTCTTAACTCCAAAAAGACGCCAGACGATATTATAAAAGGCGGTATCTTTGACATAGAGAATGCCAGGGTGGACGAGACGTCGCTGATTCCTCAGGAAGAAGAGCTGACTACCATTGGCTATCCCTCTGAGTTTGGCACAGGTATGAATCTGATTACAAAAGGTACAGAGTATCTGCCTACCGTTCACAGAACCTATGTGAGCAAGACACCTGATGATGACATGTTCCAACTGCAGAGCAATGTGGTAGGAGGGCAGAGTGGCTCACCAATCATTGACAAGGAACACAGACTCGTTGGTGTTGTGTTCGGAAGCTATAGGGGCACGGATGTGGCTTATGGCTGCAATATCAAACATTTGAAGGCGCTCTACGACAAGAACAAAGCACGTAACTAAAAACAGGACTTATGAAAAAGATACTTTCAATCATGGTTGCTGCCCTGGCTATTGCCGGCAGCGCTGAGGCAGTCATCGTACAGAAAATCTATCTGAAGGATGGTTCTGTGTTGAGTGGCTATATCCAGAAGCAGGATGATAACGGTAACCTGACCATCCATTCTGATGTGGCTGAGATATGCCTGAAGAGCAGTCAGGCCATCATCAGCAACGAGAAAAACTACACCGTTGGCGAACTGGACAAGAACTGGGTGGAGTGGGCCGAGAAAAACGAGGCCTTCGAAGGTACTGGCAATCAGCGCACCCTGTATCTGGCCGATGTTACCTCGAAGTCAAAGACGGTGGCAAAGGTGAAAATCATTGAGCGTGGTGAACTGGTGAGGTATCTGGAGATGAGTCCTGATATCTATACCATCCCCTGGAAGGATGTGCTGGCTATCAAGGGCGAGAAGCGTTGCAAGACGGCCCTGTCGGGCATTAACCGTATCTTCCAGTTGAAGTCGGGCATGGAGTTCGAGGGACAGTATGCCGAGGAGACCGACTCGCTGTTGACGCTCTATCTGAACAATGGTATCCGCCAGTCCTTTAAGATTAACGACGTCATCAAATATACGTTCCGTCCCATCAATCCCAATCAGGACATCTTCGCCCAGAGCGAGCTCCTGAATATTGTGAAGACCAAGAACGGCAACGAGACCAAGGGTATCATTATTGAGCAGAACTATACCAGCGCGAAGGACTCAGAGAACTATTTCCTGGTGCAGCAGCCTTCAGGCGCTATCCAGAGCATCAAGGTGTCTGATATCCTGGAGACCCGAAAGGAAGAGAACCCCAAGTTCGATCCTAAGTTCGACGTTCTGCTGAAGGAGGGCGAGGTGCTGATTAACCGTCAGGAGGTAGTGATGACGGGCATCACCGAGAAAGGTGAGAACAGCGTGCTCGACAGTCTGAGCGAGAAGGTGGTCATCAAGAAAGACCCCCAGAACAACACTCGTGTTACGGTGGAATACCGCAATGCCAACGGTGCCAATATCGAGGCCTATCAGGTGGTTAAGGTCAATAAGATAGAGAATAAGAAGGAGAAGAAGACTATGTACGGCGTGAGCTATCGCGACCTGGTCAACTCTACCATCCGTCCTGTCTCTGTTGAGACGAGTGTGAACCACACCACAAAGGCCGAGTATATCGTAGGCGGTCAGGGCACCTTTGCCTTGTATGACGCCAAGAACAAGAAGGCTATACCTTTTATTATTAAGTAAGCAAATAAAAAAGAATACGTTATGATGCTGAGGGAAGTAACCATAGGACGCTCTAAGGATTGTGACATCTATCTGGACGAAAGATGTATCTATGCCAGTAGTCATCATGCCACCATCTACTATGATGGCAACCAGTTGATGTACAGAGACTGTAGTAGTAACGGAACGATGATCAACAATGTCAGTGTGAAGCATCGTGCTGTGCCCATCCGTCGTGGAGATACCATCATGGTGGCTGGCAAGTATCAGATAAGCTGGAATCAGATTGATGTCTATTTCCCCGGCCGCCCACAGCAACAGATGGCACCACAGCAGTCGTATCAGCAGCCCTTCCAACAGTCTTATCAACAGCCCGCTATGCAGGCACCTGTTGACGAGGGCGACTCGCTGAATCTCTCGAAGTGGAACTGGGGCGCCTTCAGCCTCTATCCGCTTTGGGGTTTCTTCAACGGTTGCTGGTGGGCCTTCCTCATTGGTTTCTTCGTAGGGTGGCTGTTCCCCATCCCCAATATCATCTTTGGCGTCTATGGCACCCGGTGGGCATGGCAGAACAGGTCATGGCGCAGTGCTGCCGACTTCATGGCGACACAGCACGGATGGGACGTTGCGGGTATCATCATCTTTGTTATCAACATGCTGTTCTTCCTAGGTCTGATATTCTTCTATGCAGCCCTTATCTCAGCCTTGTAATAAAAGCATGCTATGATACAGATTGCGTCACCCACATATCAGCTGTTCGGCTTTGCCAACTCCATGCAAGGTGGTCGTCCGGAAAACCAGGATGATTTCGGTTTTGCGGAGACTCCCCTCGGCTTTGCCCTGGTGGTATGCGATGGCATGGGTGGCGGTCCTGGCGGAAAGACAGCATCCTATATTGCCAAGAACGAGTTTCTTTCCACGTTGATGCAATGCAATGCCCAGACACCGCCGGCCACCGCGTTGAGGATGGCTGTGAGCCGTGCCAATGATGCCATGGAAGAGAAGATGAACCAGGTGCCCGAACTGCGAGGCATGGGTTCTACGCTGGTGGCAGTACTGGTCAGCAGACAGTCGGCCTTCATCGCTCATCTGGGCGACAGCCGCTGCTATCAGTTGCGTGGCAGGCGGGTGAGGTATCGCACGGACGATCACTCGCTGGTGGGCGATTTGGTGCGTGGTAAGGTGCTGACGGAGGAACAGGCACGCGTGTCGCCTCAGTCGAATGTGATTACCCGTGGACTGGGGAATACCTCCAACCATGTGGCAGATGTGGTGGAGGTGCCCTATCGGAAGGGCGACTGTTTCGTACTTTGTACGGATGGCGTCTGGGGCTCTATGCGCCATGAGGACCTGTTGCAGCGTCTCACGTCTGTGCAGGATATCGCCTCAAAGGTAGGAAATCTCTCGGCAGAGGTGGACCGTATAGGCTTTGCTGCCGGTGGTCATCACGACAACCACACGCTGGCTATCATAGAAACGAAAACAGACTCAATCTTAAAGGAAAAAATGAGTAAGCAAGTAAAAATACTCCTGGCAACACTGTCGTGCATGCTGCTGGTCAGCATCATCCTGAATATCCTGTTGTTGGTCAAGATGAGCAATCATGCGGTGGCTGTCAATGATTCAGGTGCCGGTGGCGTGCCGGTGGCAGAAAGTGGCAGCTTGGCTTCGTCAGAAGAACCGATAGCTACGATTGAGACCTCATCGGTGACAGAGAAGGCTGAAGGCAAGGTGACGACTATCACGGAGGAGAATGACTCCCTGGGACGACAGATAAAAAAGTTGAAGGAAACGCAGGCCGAGCAGCAAGACAAGGCGGGACAGACCGTGAAGGAGATGCTGGAGCAGGTGGTAGCGCAGCTGGATGGGCTGAAGACTATCAAGGAGAAGGACAAGAAAGACGCCTCCAAGAAGAGTGAGGCATTCACCAAGACGGTGAAACAGTTGCTGACGACGCTGAAAGAAAAGGTACCTGCGCCCAACAAGCAGAAGGTAGCGGATATCGAGTCGCATGTCAGTGGCGAGGCCTTCGACTGCACGAAGAATATCTGGAAAAGCGAGAAGATGTTTGTCACCTCACCCAAGACAAAGAAGGTTATCGACGAGAAGATACTGCCCAAGGTGGAGGAACTGAAAAAGAATTTATAAACCCGAAACATATCACAGAAGATGAAAGCAAAAGCACTTCTAACAACTCTGATGACAACTCTCTGTCTGTCGGCTAACGCACAGACCGTGGTATGGGAGTTGAAGCCCACAACCTATAACGATATCTCCCGGTTGGGCAGGAACCTGTATGTCGTGAAGCATAACGGTAAGGTAGGCCTGATAAACTCAGACGGTACCATCGTGGCTCCGATAGACAATGACCAGATAGGCGACCTCTATGAACATAAGGCCCTGGTGACACGTACCGACGGACATGGCGAGCGTGTGGCCGGCATCCTGACCGACGATGGCGTGTATCATGGTTTTGCCACCAGCTACTATACGCTGAACGGACAGAAGTTCTATTCCGACGGTCTGCTGTCGGTAGCCGACGAACGAGGCAACCTGGGCTATATCGACGACTACGGCAAGGCCGTGGTGGGCTTCGAGGGTAAATACAGTAGGATAAAACCCTTCACAGAAGGTTTTGCTGCTGTGATGAAGAATAAGAAATATGTGCTTATCGACAAGGATGGCAACGAGGCGAAGTTCATGTATGGCGGCAATGGCATCGGTCCGGCTATCGGTGGATGTACCAACGTCTATCAGGGCAAGGCCTATGTCTATGACGAGTTTGGTGGTGCCGACCGTTCTTACTACCTCTATGATGCCAAGGCAAAGAGCAGGCTGGAGAAGACGGGACGTATCAAGAATACCGCTACCGACTATCTGTACTGCTATCAGTCGGTCACAGGACGTACCAAGGATGTGCCGTTCAAGAAGATGGTGGTGAAGGCCGGTCAGGTGGGACTGTCGCCTGTCACCAACAAGGGACTGTATGGCTATGAGGAGAGTGGCAAGACCGTTTTGCCTGCACAGCTCTCGTCAGCCACTCCCTTTGAGGATAATCTGGCTATCGTCACCCTGAATGGTCAGATAGGTATCTTGAAGTATATCCCAGGCAACGGCTTTGTAGCTACCCCTCAGAACGGACAGCTGACCTTCATGGAGGGCAATAAGGTGGACTGCGCTTTCACCCTGCTGTCGCCCAGCGTATGGCGCGACAAGGCTGTCGACGTGAAGATGCGCGACGAAAAAGGCAATATAGTGGCACTGGTGAAGAAGTCGGATAATAATTATTCGTTTACCCTGAACCTTCAGGGCAGCTGTAAGAAACAGTTTGAAGTGGCTGTCTTTGCCGAGGGACTGAAACTCTTCGAGGGGCCGGTTGCCTACTCGTTTACGATGAAGGAACGTCCGAAGGTAGAGACTACTAAGGAAGGTAAAAATGGTAAGAACATTGAGGACGAAAAGAATAAAAAGGTAGAGAAAATCTGTCCTACCTGTGGCAAGAAAATCAGCGAATGTCCGTACCAGGGCGTACACTAATCATACATAAATAACCTATTTTATTAACTATAAAACAAGTATTAACATGAAAAAGTTTCTTTTCCTTTTTGTGGCGCTTGTAACTGCAATGCCCACATTCGCACAAAGTGACGATGATGAGGATGTTTATTCTTCTGGTGCAAAAGTCAAGAAGAATGCCTTCTTTATTGGTCCTAAGGTAGGTGGTGTGCTGACCACCATGACTCAGCCCAAACAGGGTAAGCTCTATGATGCTGCCGGTTTCGGATTCTCTGGCGGTCTGGCCATGAAGATTCGTTTCGGACAGGCTTCTGAGGCTTCTGTAGGTGGTACTGGCTATTTTGCCATTGGTGCCGAACTGAAGTATAAGCAGAACAAGGTGAAGACTTTGGGCACGGATCAGGCTGGCAAGAAGAATGCCGACCTCACCATCAGCTATTTCGAGGTGCCTGTCTTTGCTCAGGTTTATCCTTTTGCCACTTCGATGTCGATGAACACCCTCTATTTCGAGGCTGGTGCGTCGATTGCCGGTACCATGGACCGCAAGCCTAACACCCTTGAGATTACAGACAAGAACACGCTTGCTGTCACCACCTTCAACATTGACAATAATGGCAGTAAGGTGAAGGGCATGGATGTTCGTCCTATCGTTGGTCTGGGCTACACCATTCCCAACACGGGCCTCGACATCAACGCTCGCTATTATATCGGCACCAGCGACCTGTCAAGTTCTTTTAAGAGCAAGATGAACTCTTTCGAGGTGTCACTGGCGTGGCTGTTTAATGCCTCAAGATTCTGATTTTCCTAGTACTAACCTTTAAAAAACTACTTATATGATGAAGAAATATTATTTCGGAGCTATTGCCTTGGCAATGATGCTCTTTGCAGCATGTGGCGATGATGGTGATGAAGATAACGGTACACTCTACGATACGGATATCACGGTGTCACTGAATAATTTCTATTCGACATACAACTATAACGACACTTACCATGATATCAATGTGACCGACGATTACCGTACGTTCCATTCAGAGCACGATTTATATATTCAGACACGTGTGCTGTTCTATAATTCAAATGGTGTGCTGGTTGACTCGCTGATAAAGTATACAACCAATATCAATGAGGTGAATATCTCAAAGGGACTGCCTGCAGGAAAATACACCGTTGTGACAACATTGACTTTTGCCGAAAAGACAACGGGTGACGATGCTTCATGGTGGTGGCTGGCTGACAAACAGAAACTGTCAACGGCAAAGATGAATGTCAGAAACCGCTTCTCGAAATGGAGTATTTTGTCTTACGCCGCTACGGAGGTCAATATTGTTTCCGGTCAGAGGAGTACGATCCGTCTGAACCCTCGTCCTGTTGGTGCGCTGGGCTATCTCTTTTTCCAGAATTTCCAGTATAAGAACGAGTCAACCTATGGTACCGTGGCCGACAACAACATCCGTGAGCTGTGTGTATATGGCAGGAATGTGGCCGTTTCTTATCGCCTGGATCCCGATGCTTCTGACCATTATATCTATATGGACGATGCTGGCAGCAGTTATTGGTATTACATTTCCAATGAGTTGGAACCATCAGATTTCAATAGCAGCTGGACTTATTTCAAGACAAACCTGTATAGCTACTTTTATATCCTTAGTCCTAACCCAGAGATTATCTTTGGCTATACGTCTAAGGGAGAGAGCAGCTTTACCGGCTATGGTCAGAAGAGCGTGAATATCACTAGTGGCAACACCTATCTGGCTTACTGGGATTATTTCCAGGTGGGTAATCCTTACTTCGGTGTGGCCAACAACAACCAGTGGCACACGTATTCTCAGGCAAGAGCTGCTGAACCCGGACAGCACTATAGCGTGATTGAGGAATCGACGCCAAGTGCATATCGCTTCTCTATGTTTAAGTAAATAGATAGTTTTAATGGGAGACTGTGTCTGCAGGTTAGCGGGGCACAGTCTCCTGTCTTTTTCAAAAATCCCCAGTCTGATGAGAACAATAGTTATATCTGTCTTATCTTTGTTGTTGGCTGTGACAGCATTTGCCAATGATTGTTTCCAACGTGCCATGACTATCGCTGAGCGGCAGTTGGGCACCAGTCATGTGATTCTTGCCAAGCGTACTGCGACATATTGTATCTTCAGTGGCAAGGAGCAGGGTGGATATGCTATTGTGTCGGTTCAGGGAGAGGGGAATCCGCGTCTGCTGGCTTTCTCGCGTGAGAGTCGTTGGGATGAGGCTGTCATGCCACCGGCTGTGCTGGAATGGCTTGAGGGGCTTGAGACGCTTCAGCCGGGGTGTGTCGTGAGGCGTGCTGCTGACAGTCTCTCCAGGGTCGATGTGGCCCCGTTGCTCACTTGTCACTGGCATCAGCGCTCGCCTTACAACGACCTGGCACCGGTCATCCAGGATGGTCAGGTTAAGACCGTGGCTGGTTGTGTGGCCCTGGCCGCGGCTCAGGTGGCTTATTACTGGCGCAACGACAACCTGGAATATACCCTGAGAGACACGCCTACGTATGAATATGGCGGTGCTCCTGTTACGGAGATTGTGCCCAAGGGGAGTCCTAATAACTGGGAACTGATGCTTGATGAGTATGATAGCAACAGTCCTGCAGAATCGCGTGCCGCAGTGGCACAGTTGTGCTATGTCCTTGGTACCTCGGCCTATCTGAACTATGCTTCATCTACGGGTGGCTCTATCCGTGATGTGGGTAATGCCTTGTATTCGCAATACAGGATACTGTCGGAATATATCAGTCGTGGCGACAGTCTGCCGGATTGGGAGGGAATGCTCTATGCACAGGTGGCCAAGGGCTATCCCGTTATCTGTTCTGGTTCGGGCTCCGGTCCTTCGGGACATGCCTTCGTGCTTGACGGGTATGACAGTCAGACCAACCTCTTTCACTTCAACTTCGGATGGGGTGGCGATGGTGATGGCTATTATCCTGCTGACGAGTCGCCTGAGGCCATGGGTGGCTATTATCGGGGACAGGCGGTGTTGATAGATATTCACCCCCAGTCAACCACCATTCCCTCGTCAGTCGACGTTCAGCATGTTGCAGGTGGGCAGGCTTACGGTCTCTATGACATGCTTGGCCGTCGCCTCTCAAAAGCGCCATCTCATGGCTTCTATATTATTGTTGATGCCAATGGGGCGAGGAAGGTACGTTAGTATTTGAGAAAGGTATGAAGAGAACGGTAGTCATCATATATTGTCTGTTGGGCCTGAGCATTACTTGTATGGCCCAGCACCATATGCGCATCCATTATAAGGGTGGGGCGGTGAGTGATATTCCTATTGAGCAGATGGATAGTATCACGTTTGTGCAGAAGGATACGCCTGCGGAGGAGGTGACACTCATCGGCAGTTGGTTCTGGGGAAATACGGTGATGGGGTATTATGAGCTGTTGACCATCAACGAGGACCACACCTATACGGGATATGACTATTTCTTTGAGTATGGCTTCAATACGATGACGTATGGGTGGTGGTCACAGATAGGTGCCATGCTTACCCTGCAGTCGAATGGATATGGCTATCAGCGGCGATACAACTGGTATATCACGGAACTGACTGGGAATGCACTCGGGGTGATGACGAATACGGGACCATTCACCTATTACAAGGTACAGCCGGAAACGCTAACGCTCCAGGTGAATGGTATACTCACCTGTGAGGATGGCGACTCTTTCGTCTTTGCTGATGGCATGAGAGCCGCCATACAAGACAACACACTTGTAGGTCTGTCTGCAGGTGAAACTTATATCCAGAAATATATTGCTGCCAGCAAGTGCATTGTGGCATATAAGGTTGTGGTCAGATAGACTGATTCCATCTGCGTCTCTGTGGGAATCTTTTCACAGAGATACTTAGTGTTCTCTTAATAACATCTTTGCTAAACATTAAGCAAAATTAAAGAATCGTACACTGTTTGGCTATGTCTGACATTTTTCTTATATTTGCAGGCAAATTAATGAAGACTATGGAAGAGAATAAACCTATAGACGGTGCGGAATATATCTCGCTGGAGGAAGCTAAGCGACTGAAGTTGCCCTACTTTGAGGGGGCTGCTGCAGGGTTTCCGTCGCCCGCGGCCGACTATCAGCATGAGAGTCTGGACTTGAATGAGAAGTTCGTGCATCACCCAGAGGCGTCGTACTTCGTGCGTGTCAAGGGCGAGTCGATGATAGGTCTGGGTATCCTCGACGGCGACATCTGTTTGGCCGACAGGCAGGAAGAAATTTCAGACGGACATATCGTGGTAGCTTTTGTCAATGGTGGTCTGACGGTGAAGACGCTCGATACCTCCACCAGGGATAAAGGATACCTGCGTCTTTTGCCGGCCAATCCCGACTTCAAGCCCATTATCATTGATGCTAATGATCAGTTTATCATCCAGGGAAGAGTAATCTCCATTCACCGAGACACCCGCAAA
>JAEEGG010007266.1_pt1 | contig 25618 bp, 17 predicted proteins | sample 9134161 | NCBI WGS metagenome assembly JAEEGG01 (sample SAMN16246543, study PRJNA631951) | gut metagenome | biome: gut microbiome; feature: rumen; material: CR-attached | host: Bos | place: Iran: Karaj | collected 2018-10 | reverse complement strand
CGGCGTGGGGACGATGTCCGGCACCGCGAAGTCGGGGCTCTTCAACTTCGTGAAGGGCCTCGCGATTGCGGGCGGCCCGCACAACGTCCGTGCGCTCTGCGTGACGCCTGGTCCCGTCCTCACCCGAGCCGCGATGAGCGGAATGCCCACTGCGCTCGGACGCGCCGGCGAGACGCATGAGCTTGTCGACGTGATTCTTTTCATGTGCTCGGACAACGCCTCCTTCGTGACAGGCACGAACCACGTCATCGACGGCGGCCGCCTCTGCATGTACCAGCCGTACGTCGCACCCTAACCGACTGGCTATCCTGTTGTTCCCATTGGTTCGGCTTCCAAATTTGCCCAAATCGCTAAGTTTGGAAGATGAGCTATGCCTCGCTGTTGCAAAGCGGTTGCGTTCCATGTGCAGAATATGGTATAATGCAACCAAAACTTGCGAAATGGAGTTTCGCTATGCAGGAAATGCAACTCAAAGATCTTGTAATGAAACTTAGGAAGTTTCATTGCGAGTTTCAAACCGTAGAAGTCAAAGCGGCAAAGGGCGGATGTCCGCGACATCTGTACGATACGTTGTCGTCTTTCTCAAACCAGTCATCTGGCGGCATTATCTTGTTTGGGATTGACGAGAAGGCAGATTATGCGGTCGTAGGAGTCTATGATGTGCAAGATTTGCAGCATCGGGTGTCCGAACAATGCAAGGAAATGTCGCCAGAGGTTAGACCTCTGTTCTCTGTTGTTGAAATAGATGGGAAGTCTGTTGTCTCAGCTGAGATTCCAGGTGTTGATGTGACGGAACGCCCTGTGTTCTACAAAGGGCGTGGGCGCCTTGGTGGTTCGTTTGTCAGAGTCGGCGAGGCTGATGAGCCTATGAGCGAGTATGAGATATATACATACGAAGCTTACAGACGCAGGATTCGCGATGACATAAGACCTGTAGATGATGCTGACATGGGGCAGTTGCGAACAGATCTTCTTGCAGACTACCTGCGGCGAGTCAAGGCAGACAGGGCGAATCTTGGCGCGAATGCCAGCGACGATGAGATTCTGGAGCTTACGGGGATCCGAAAGGGTGTCCATCCCACGGTCAGTGGTGTTCTGGTATTTGCGAAGTACCCCCAGGCGTATTTCCCGCAGCTGTGCTTGACGGCGGTAGTCGTTCCCGGGGTGGAGATTGGCGAAGTCGCTGGTGGCGAAGTGCGTTTTCTCGCTAACGAGAAGTTTACCGGACGCCTCGACGAGCTACTGTCCGGCGCGGTTGACTTTGTCATCCGCAACATGCGCGTAAAGACGGTAATAGGGAAAGACGGCAAGCGCGAGGACAGGACGGAGTTTCCGGTGACGGCGGTGCGCGAGGCCATACTAAACGCCCTTGTTCATCGCGACTACAGTCTGCACACCGAAGGTTCGCCAATATCGCTGTGCATGTATTCCGATCGCATGGAAGTTGTCAACAAGGGCGGGCTGTATGGGAGGATTTCGGTTGATCTGCTCGGGAAAGTCCATCCAGAGACACGCAATCCAGCCCTCGTTGACATGATGGAGGTCATGGGAATTACTGAGAACCGTTATTCTGGCGTCCCTACCATGCGAAGGGAGATGCAGTCGTTTGGTCTGCCGCCGCCGGAATTCGTCAACCGCAGCGGTGAGTTCAGGGTGATATTGAGAAACGGCCTTGGCGCGGTCGTGGCTGATTCCCCGCAGGCGGAGGGTGCGGGGCAAGGAAGCTCTGTCGAATTGACCGAACGGGAAAAGCGACTACTTGAGTTCTGCAGCGAACCGAGGACGAGAGCGGAGGTAGTGGGCTGCCTTGGCGTTTCACATTACTACGCCTTCTCGAAAATTGTTCCGAAGCTCGTGAATGCCGGACTGCTGCGCCTTTCTCGTCCGGAGGCACCGCGCAGCAGGTTGCAGCGTTTCACGAGTGCGCGATAGCCTGGTGGTAGCAGTATTTCCTCTTGCGCCGACTGGCGACTTCAGCTCGTCCGCGACGCGCTCTGCAACCGTGACGGCGGCGAGGCGGCGCGGCTGGATGCATGCGATGCGCCGGCCGTTCTTCCTGCGTCCGAGCTCCATCGCCATTTTCGGGAGCTGCGTCGTCTTTCCGGAGCCCGTGTCGCCGCAGACGATTACGACGTCGTTCTTCTCGGGGAGAGCGAGAATCTCCTCCCGATGTTCGCAAATCGGAAGGCCTTCCTGGTAGTTGAGCTCAATCTCGCCGCCGTCCATGCGGAGATATTATATCATTCCTAAACGCCCTGGACACGCCGCGACAGAACAGAAATTATAGTGGCGAGGTGAAGCGCCGATGTGATACAATATCACCAGGATGAACGAGAACAAGAGGATGAACGAGAACAAGGCAATGCTGGGGCGCGGCGGGGCTCGTAGCGAGATCGCAAGGCTCGTCGTCACGCGTGGCCAGATTTCGAAGGCGGAGATTGAGGCTGTGCTCGAATTTTCGCATCCGACGGTCATCAATACGGTCGGAGCGCTTGTCGCGGACGGCGTGTTGCGCGAGTCGGGCGAGTACGACTCCACGGGTGGGCGCAAGGCAAAGGTGATTGCGCCCAATCCCGCCTACCGCTATTTCGGCGGAATCGACATCACGCGCAACCATGTCACGGAAGTTGTCGTTGACTGGACGGGGAGGGCGGCAGCGAAACGCCGCCGGCGCCAAGCCTTCTCGCCCGACGCGCGCTACATCTCCTCCGTGGCCGAATCGTTCTTCTCGTTTGCCGCTGATGGCGGTTTCGCGCGTCGGAAGATCGCCGGAATCGGCGTGTCGCTTCCGGGCATCCTGTCCCACGACCGCAAACGGATTGCGCGTTCGCATGCGCTGGAGCTTCGTGACTTCGACCTCGCGTCGTTCGCCGGGTGTTTCCGCGGAATCGACGTGGACTTCGAGAACGACGCGAACGCGGCGGTGCAGACGGAGGTGTCTGACCTGAGCGGCGACATCGTGTATCTGTCGCTTTCAAACACGGTCGGCGGCGGAATCGCCTCGCCGCGCATGATCCACCTCGGCGACAACCGGCGCGCGGGCGAGTTCGGGCACATGGTCCTGCATCCCGGCGGCCGCCGCTGCTACTGCGGCAAGAAGGGCTGCGCCGACGCCTATCTCTCCGCCCTGCGCCTTTCGGAGGGCGCGTCCAGCCTCGAGGACTTCTTCGCGCGGCTCGAAGCCGGCGACGCGCCCGCGAAGCGCGTGTGGGGCGCCTATCTCGACGATCTCGCCATCGTGGTCTCGAATCTCCGCATGGCCTTCGACAGGACCGTCGTCATCGGCGGATATGTCGGCGCGCACATGGAGCCGCACCTTCACGAGCTAAAATCCCGGCTGAAGAAACTTAACCTGTTCGATGCGGATTCAGACTACGTGCGCGCCGGACGCTGCGGACGCGACGCCTCGGCGATCGGCGCGGCGCTCTGCCTCATGAACAGGCATCTCGAAGAACTTTAGTAATGCTATTGACAAAAGTCGGCGCTGTGTGCTAACATATTTCCGATCCTTGAAAGGGGAAATGGAATATGGCTCAGGACGCTTCAAAGAAAAGACTCGTCTTCTCGACCGTTCTCGCATACGGGTTCGGCGACGTCGGCTGCAACTTCTCGTGGATGTTCGTGGGGAACTCCCTCATGTTCTTCTACACGGACGTATTCTGCATCTCGATGTCTGCCGTTGCGACGCTCATGCTCGTCTCGCGCGTTTGGGACGCGGTGAACGATCCTCTCGTCGGGCTTCTCGCCGACAGGACGCGCACGCGCTGGGGCCGCTTCCGTCCGTGGCTTGCGTTCGGCGCGCCTCTGACCGCCATTGTTCTCGCGCTTACGTTCTGGGCGCATCCAGGGTGGGGCGACGGCGCGAAGATCGCCTACATGTACGTGACGTACGCGCTTCTCGTGTTCGGCTACACGTGCGTCAACCTTCCGTACGGGACGCTCTGCGGAGCGATGACGCAGGACATCGACGAACGTGCACGGCTCAACACGTCGCGTTCGCTCGCGGCGATGATCGCGATCGGCGTCATAAACGTGATCACGCTTCCGCTCGTCAACGCCTTCGGAGGGAAGACGTCGGCCGGGGCCTATCTCTCCGTCGCGATTCTCTACGGCGCCATCTTCGCCGCGTGCCATCTCTTCTGCTTCGCGAAGACGCGCGAGACGGTCGCTCCCGCTGTGCGCGCGAAGGTTCCGCTCGGCGTGCAGCTTAAGTCCGTCGCGCGGAATCCGCCCTACCTTGCCGCGCTTCTCGGGCAGTTCCTCTTTGGCGCTGTTCTCTACGGACGCAACGCCGACTACCTCTACTACTTCAAGTACGTCGCAGGGAACGAAGATCTCTTCACTACGTTCGCGCTTGTGATTGTGCTGCCGTCGATCTTCGGCGCGGTGCTGTTCCGCCCCGTGTTCGCGCTGACCGGCAACAAGGGCCGCGCCGCGGCGATTCTCGCGTTTCTTACGGGTCTCGGGATGTTCGCGATCTATCCGTTCGATCCCGTCGGAACGCCCGTCATGTTCTACGCGACCGCGGCGATTGCGCAGTTCTTCTTCGCCGGGTTCAACACGGCGATCTACGCGATCATACCCGACTGCGTGGAATACGGCGAGTGGAAGACGGGCGTCAGGAACGACGGTTTCCAGTATTCGTTCATCTCGTTCGGAAACAAGATGGGCATGGCGCTCGGTACGGCTGGACTCGCGGCGGCGCTCTCGGCCGTAGGCTATCTCGAGCCCGTAAGCGGCGTCGCGCAGGCGCAGAACGCCTCTGTCGTCGCCGTGATGCGCCACGCCTTCACGACGATACCCGGTGCGCTCTGGCTCGTGACTGGTTTTGGGCTGCTTTTCTACCGGCTTGACAAGAAGGGATATTCAAGGATCATCGACGAACTGGAGGCGAAAAGAAAATGAAGATGCTGCAACAGGTAATGACTGCGCCGGGCGAGATATCGTTCCGCGAGGTGGAGCGTCCCGTGCCGGAATCGGGCGAGGTTTTGGTGCGGATCCGCAGAATCGGCGTGTGCGGGTCGGACATACACGTCTGGCACGGCAAGCACCCGTTCACGAAGTATCCCGTGACGCAGGGCCACGAGGTGTCCGGCGAGATCGCGGCTCTCGGTGCGGGGGTCGATGGATTTGCCGTCGGCGAGAAGGTGACGATAGAGCCCCAGGTCGTCTGCGGGAAGTGCCACCCGTGCCGCCACGGAAAGTACAACCTCTGCGAGGAGCTGAAGGTGATGGGCTTCCAGACGACAGGAACGGCGAGCGAGTATTTCGCCGTGGACGCGAAGAAGGTGACGAAGCTCGGCGAGAAGATGAGCTTCGACGAGGGCGCGATGATCGAGCCGCTTGCGGTCGCGGTGCATGCGGCGCGGCGGTTCTCGGACCTCAGGGGCGCGAAGGTCGCGGTTCTCGGTGCGGGGCCGATCGGCATCCTCGTCGCGCAGGCGGCGAAGGGGCTGGGGGCCAAGTCGGTGCTTGTCACGGATGTTGCGGAGGGGCGTCTTGCGAAGGCGAAGGAGTGCGGCGCGGACTTCACGGCGGACACGTCGAAGGAGGACTTCGGCGCGGCGATGGAGCGTGCGTTCGGGCCCGACAAGGCGGACGTCATCTACGACTGCGCTGGGAACGACGTCACGATGGGCCAGGCGATCAGGTACGCCCGTAAGGGCTCAACGATCATCCTCGTCGCCGTGTTCGCGAAACCCGCTGCGGTTGACCTCGCCGTCCTGAATGATCACGAGCTCGACCTCAATACGACGATGATGTACCGCCACGAGGACTACGTGACGGCGATCGAACTCGTCAATTCTGGTACTGTGCGGCTCGCGCCGCTTGTGAGCGCGCATTTCGCGTTCAGGGACTATGCGGAGGCGTACCGCTATATCGACGCGAACCGCGTTTCGGCCATGAAGGTCATAATCGACGTCGACCGGTGAAATCTCAATAAAAGGAAGCGAGTTATGAATCGACTTGTATTTCCCGCGGCAGTGGCGATGGCACTCGCCTTCGGCGGCTGCGAGACAGCTCAGTTGGAATCTGCGGTTGCCACACGTACCGATGGCCTCTACATCTCGCATGTGCACCGCGGCGGCGGAAAATCCGAGCGACCCGACAACACGCTCGAGACCTTCCTCTGGTGCTGGGGCAACGGCTCGGCGCTTGAGTGCGACTGTCGCTGCACCTCGGACGGCGTCGGGGTAATGCTTCACGACGACACGCTTGCGCGGACGGGGCGCGGCATATCCGCCGCGCTCGCGACGAACAGCGTTTCGCGCGCGCTGAAGTGGGCGGACATCCGCGACGTCGACGTCGGCAGCTATCTTGATCCGACGTATTCGTCGCAGCGCATTCCGACGATCGAGGCGGTGTTCGCGGCTATGAAGGGCCATCCGACGTATCTCTGCTTCGTAGACGAGAAGGGCGCGGGTCCCGAGCGCATTGCGGCGGAGGCCAGGAAGTTCGGCGTACTCGACCAGGTTTACTACACGGGGTCGTCCTATGCGAACATCGTGAAGTGGCAGAAGGCGGTCCCGGGAGGGAAGGCGCTTTTGTGGATCGGGAAGTTCCCGAAGTTCGGCGAGCGCATGGACCCGGCGAAGCGCAAGGCGATGGGCGAGGCGGTGCGCGCGCACTTCGAGAAGGTGATGGACGAGCTGCGCGCGGCGGATTTCAGGTATGTTACGGCTGTGTCCCTGCATACCTACTGGAACCCAGACGATCCGGTCGATCCGTTCATCCTCGGCACGGACTACCTGAAGCAGCTCATCGACGAGTTCCACGCGCACGGTGTCAAGGTCTGCTCGATACCCTTTGAGGGCGGCGACAGGGAAGAGGTGTACCACCGTCTCTGGGAACTCGGCTGCGACGGATTCTCGACCGACTATCCGAGCGTGATGTTCAAGGTAATCAGGGACTTGAAGGAGAAGGGCAGATGACGGATGTTCTTGCATTCGGCGAAGTCCTGTGGGATGTCATAGACGGAGTGCCGCATATCGGCGGCGCCCCGTTCAACTTCGCTGCGCACATTGCTAGGTTTGGGCTTAAGTCTGCTGTGATCTCGGCTGTCGGTGACGATGATCTTGGGCACCGCGCGATTTCCGAGGCCAGGCGTCTCGGCGTCGACGTGTCTATGGTGGGAATGCACCCGACGCTTCCGACGGGCACGGTCAACGTCACGCTTAAAAAAGGCATCCCGTCGTATGAGATCGTCCAGCCTGTCGCCTGGGATGAAATAACAGGCGAAGTAGCAGAACCTCCCCGGACCCTCTACTTCGGAACGCTCGCACAACGCTCGCCGGTTTCTGCTTCGACACTTCAGCGCCTCCTTGACGCCTGCAGCAGTTCTGTAGTCTTTTTTGACGTAAATCTTCGGCAGCGGTACTGGAGCCAGGAGGCGATAGACGCCTGCATGGACAAGGTCGACATCCTCAAGGTGAACGACGAAGAACTCAAGACGCTTGGATATTCGGCGGAGGCGTTGTTTGCGCGTTATTCGCGGCTCCGTATTGTCATCGAAACGAGAGGCAAGAAGGGGTGTGCAGTTTCCTCGCGGGACGAGCCGTTCTTCGAAAGCCCCGCCGTGTCGTTCGGGCCTGCCGTAGATACCGTCGGCGCGGGCGATTCCTTTTCGGCGGCATTTGTCGCCTCCATTCTCAAAGGCGGCTCTCTGCGCGAAGCGGCGGAGGCCGGTAACCGCCTTGCGGGGTGGGTCGCATCAATGCCTGGCGCAATTCCCGCCGGGCATCCCCGAATCTAAAAACAGGGAATTAAAGTCGGCATCCTAACTAACATGTCGAAAGAATTAGCTCGCGACTACTTCAGCAAGGCGTGTGCGGAATACATTTCTATCGCCTGTCGTACTTTACGCGGGCAGAATGATCGCGTGGCGAATAAAACGATTTCGTGCCAAAAATCGCAGTGTTGATTTTGGCACGAAATTAACTTTAAATTGATTTCGTGCCATCTCTCATTGACAAATCTGAGAGAATATGAGACAATATACCCGAAACCTATCGTTTAGGAGGTAAAGGCATGTTTCTGGGTCGTGAGAAGGAATTGGAATCTTTGCGGCTTTTGCTAAATAAGCCGACTTCATCGCTTGTCGCGTGTCGTGGGCGGCGACGAATTGGCAAGTCTACACTCTTTGGTGAGTTCGCTCGCAGGAATCGGACGGAATTCATTGTCATTGAAGGACTGGGTCCTCGGAAGGGACAGACGAACGCCGACCAGTTGAGAAATTTTGGCGAGCGGCTATGTGCGCAGACTTTAGGGGCGAAGGTTATTCCCGAAACGTGGATGGAGGCGTTTCGGCTTCTCGGCGAGCGCATCGACGACCGCAAGAAGACGGTGGTTCTTCTCGACGAGATTTCGTGGATGGGCCGCCATGAGCCGGATTTCCCCGGTTTTCTGAAAAACGGCTGGGATGACTTTCTCAAGCGCCACGACAACCTGATTCTCGTTCTTTGCGGTAGCGTCTCGGCTTGGATACAGGAAAATCTGCTGGAGAGTGCTACGTTTGGCGGAAGGTTCTCCCGAAGCATCGTGCTGAAGGAGCTGCCACTTGACTTGTGCGTAAAATTCTGGCGTGGACGTGAGAAGCGCCTTGCCTTGCGCGAGATAGTCGATGTGCTTTCCGTGACCGGCGGCGTTCCGCGCTATCTCGAGGAAATCGATCCGTCGCTTTCCGCCGACGCCAACATTGCGCGGATGTGCTTTTCCGAGGATGGTCCGCTTTTCAAGGATTTCAACGCGATATTCAGCGAGGTCTTTGGCTCGACGTCGCTTGTGAAGGCCGATATACTGAGGCGGCTTGCGGAAGGCGGCCCAGCGACCTGTTCTGAGGTCGCCGCACGTCTCGGCGTGGAGCGCGGCGGAAGCCTGTCGCGCAACTTGGCGGAACTGCATGAAGCCGGGTTCGTGTCAAAGGACGACAACATCAACCCTGCGACGGGCCGCAAGGCAAAGGAGGCGAGATACCGGGTCTGTGACAACTACGCCCGTTTTTACCTAAAGTACATCGAGCCGCACGAAGGGGAGATTCGCGGCGGGAGATACGGCTTTGGCTCCCTTGCGGAGTTGCGCGGGTGGGAGACGGACAAGGGTCTGCAGTTTGAGAACCTTGTCGTCAACCACGCGATGGCGCTGATACCGCATCTGCATTTGGAGGGCGTCACGATAAGGTCTGCCGCGCCATTTGCGCTGAAGGGGAGAAGAGACGGAGGGAAAGGCCTTCAGATCGACCTTCTCATCCAGACCTCGCGTGTGGTCTATATAGTCGAGGTCAAGCGCAGGATCCGCATCGGATGCGAAATCGAGCGGGAAATCGCCGAAAAGGTAGCGGCGTTTCCGAAGCGCAGGGGCGTTTCCATACGCACGGCGCTCGTGTACGAGGGAGAACTGGACGATTCTGTCGCCCGAAGCGGTGCATTCGACATTCTGGTGCCATTTGCAAGGCTTTTGGAAAGGTGAGGTCTCGTAGCGCGCCTGCGCTGACGCCAGACGAAAAACTTTAGTAGCATACTTGACATAAGTCGCCGGATTGTGCTATCATACCGTCGTTCGAAGATTGGGAAGGGCTGTGGCGCAAGAAGACCATGGACACTTCCCGAAACCCAAAGGAGGCGACATGGAAGTCAATCGCAGAAGTTTTCTCAAGGGTGGCGCGATTGCCGCAACGGCGATGCCGATGGCGGGATTCGCTGCGGCGAAGGAGCCGGAGAACGATGGCAAGGCGCAGTATGAAACTGACGTTCTCGTAGTCGGCGGCGGGCCTGCCGGCGTATGCGCGGCAATCGCCGCCGCGAGAAACGGCGCGAAGGTTCTTGTTGTCGAGCAGAGCGGCATGCTTGGAGGGATGGCTACGCAAGGCCTTGTCGGACCCTTTATGACCTGCTACGACAAGGCCGGCGAAAAGATGATCATACGCGGACTCTTCGAGGAGATCGTCAACCGGCTGGTAGCCCGCGGCGGCGCGCTTCATCCCAAGGGCGTCTTCGGCAACGGCCCGTATTCCGCGTGGATACCCAAGGGGCACGACCATGTGACGCCGTTCGACCCAGAGGAACTGAAGGTGCTTCTCGACGAGATGTGCGCCGAGGCGGGCGTCAAAGTTCTGCTGCACACGACCTTCATCGATCCGGTCGTGGAAGACGGACGAGCGTCCGGGGCGAGGATATTCGGGAAGGACGGCTTTTCTCGCGTTGCCGCGAAGATCGTCGTGGACGCGACGGGCGACGGCGACTATGCGTTTCGTGCCGGCGTTCCATGTGTGCTTGGCGACGGAAATGGACGCCTTATGCCGGCGACGATGTTCTTCCGCGTGTGCAATGTCGACTCCGAGAAGCTCATCGCGGACATCGAAGCGAACAAGCACACGTTCCACAAGAAGGACGGCGTAAGCTACCGCGGCTTCCACTGGTACGTGACGAAGGCAATAGAGGCGGGCGAGTGGGATTTGCCGCGCCGCTGCCTCAACATGTACCGCGGCGTGGGCAAGGACGTGTGGCTCGTCAACAACGGACGCATACCGAACGTCGACGCTACCAACACCGAGAGCCTTTCCCATGCCGAAGTCGAGGGACGTCACCAGACCAAGGTAATGATGGACTTCCTGCGCAAGTATGTTCCCGGATGCAAAGATGCAATCCTCATGTGTACGGGCAGCACGGTTGGCATCCGCGAAACGCGCCACGTCTCGGGCGAGGCTATGCTAAAGGTCGATGACGTCATGAACGGCGTAGTGCCTGAGGATAGCGTCTTCCTCGCGGCGAACTCCGTTGATGTTCATGGCGGGAAAAATAATCCGATGGTGTCGTCATACCAGACGATAAATGCGAACTGGTATGGCGTGTCGTATCGCTGCCTTGTGGCAAAAGGCGTTGAAAACCTGCTTCTTGCGGGTCGGTGCCTGTCGGGTGAACCGGCTGCCGCCGGGGCAGTGCGCGTGATGCCGCCCTGCATGGCGATGGGCCAGGCGGCTGGCACGGCGGCGGCGCTTTGTCTGAAAGTGGGCACGACGCCGCGCGCCCTCGAAGGAAAAATGCTCGTGAAGACGCTTGCGGCGCAAGGAGCATTTTTGGGATAGTATGGTTGCGGCCAAGCAAGAAAGGGACTGATGGAATGTCCAATTCAATAATCGCTTTTGCGAGTGGAGTGGTGGTGATAATCCTCTCCGCTAGCGCCTCGGCTAGCACATTGACCAATCTGGTTGTGCGGTCGGAGAAAATGGAGCGGGACATCCCTGTCTCGATTGTTCTTCCTAGTGGATACAATCTTGAGGCCAAGATGCACTATCCGAGTGTTTACGTCCTCCATGGCGCGAATGGCTCTGGGCAGAAGAATGCGTCTGCGAGCGTAATCAGGCAGCTTGTCGATAAATACGGTTTCATCGCGGTCTGTCCGGACGGAGGGAAGACGAGCTGGTGGCTCGACTCGCCGATAGACCCGAAGTATCAATACGAGACTTTTGTGGTCCGCGAAGTCGTGCCGTACGTCGACGCAAACTACAAGACCGTAGCCGGACGATCCAAGAGAGCAATAATGGGGGGCTCTATGGGTGGTCATGGCGCGTGTTATCTTGGCATGCGGCACAAAGACATCTTCGGGGCAATCGGCAACATTTACGGCGGGGTTGATCTTGTTCCGTGGTCGTGGTCGAGTGGATGGGAAATCGACAAACGTCTCGGTCCGCGTGATGCGAATATGACAAGCTGGGAAGAGCATTCTGTTATCAATGTTGCGAAGTCGCTGAAAAACGGAGAGGTCGAACTTGTCAGTGTCGTCGGCACTGAGGACTTTTTCCTTGGCTGCAATCGTCAGTTGCACGAACTCCTTTCCGCAAACGGCGTTGCTCATACGTATGTGGAGATGAGATCGCAGACGACGCTCGGCTCGACCCACGGCAAATTCTATGCCCAAGGTGCGGAAGTATGCCTAAGGTTCATCTACAACTACTTCAAGGACGGCTACGGGCATCTCGGCGACGTTGACACACGCCCTGCGTCTGCGAGTTGCGATGGCTGTCCAAGTCCATTTACCGTTGGTCCGGATGCTTTCGATCCGCAAGGCGGGCACATACAGGGAATCGCGGCGAGCGACGACGCGCTCTATGTCGCGCAGATGACGCGGCTTGTGAAGGTAGATTGGGCTGGAAAAGTCCTGGCAACGCGCTCGGTGCAGTCGCATACTGGCGATATCACTTGGCACGATGGCGAACTGTACACTTCCGTAGCCGTATATCCCGAACGAAAGGCAGGTCGCATTCAGGTGTTCGACAAGGATCTAAACCTTATGCGCGAAACGGCCATAGACCGGACGATTGACGGAATCACTTATGCGGATGGCGTTCTTTACGTAGGTATGGGCGCAATGGAACAGCCCTCGAAAAATCCGCACCGTGTGAACATAATCGGACGATTCGATGCCAAGACCCTAAAGGAAATTGCTCCCCGCGCTGAATTCGACTATGGACACGAGACAAAATACGGTTTTCAAGACATCGTTTTCGACGGCGAGCGCCTTGTCGCGTCGTTCTATTCAGTCGATGGGTCTCCCGATGTCGTATTCTTCGACAAGAACCTCAATGTTCTCGGCACAGCCACGGAGACTTGCAATCAGGGCTTTGACATGCTGCCGCGGTCAATGCGCCGCGACGGTCGGCGGTTCGTCAGAGCGACGACGAATATATCGAAAGACCCCGCGTCCGTGTCGTGCGAATTCGACTTCTTCGACTTGAACAATGAGACGTATCGCTATGTAGATGCAAACGCGTCTCAGCCATGAAGGTCATTATGGTGTCAATCGCTAATGGAAGCCCGACCATTCTAGATGCGAGATAATGGGTGATGCCCAGGAAACACGAATCAGCAAATGAAAGGTTAAACATGAAACAGATAAAGCCAGTGCTATTGGCGCTTGTGGCTGCGCCGGTCATTTCGGCGGCAGAGCCGTCGCTTACGGTCGACCGCGTTCGACAGCGCTATCCATGGGACGGATCCGTCGACATCGACTATACGATCTCCGGCTATGGCGCCGGCGTTGATCCAAACGACTACACGGTCGTGTTTTCGTTCACGACAGTGACGAACGGCGTGGCTGTCAACAAGACGCTTGCCAACTTTCAGACATACGCCTCGTGCGACTTGCCGCGCACGGCTGGCCCGCATCGCGTCACGTGGAATGGCGCGGACGACGGCTGCCGCGGGCTGTTTTCCACGAACGTGTCGTTCACGGGGACGCTCTACCGCGACGCGACCACTGCTTCAGAGGCGGCGTACATGATCGTCGACGTTTCGGCCGGCCCGTCGGCTGCGGCATATCCAGTGCGGTACGCCTCGGACGCAGTTGACGCGAGTCAGTTCAACAAAGACCTGTACAAGACGACGCGCATCGTCTTCAAGCGCATTCCAGCCGGCTCGTTCTGGATGGGCGAGGGCGTTATCAACACCTCCAACAACAGGAACGGCAATGTCGCCCCAGCTGACGCCCTGCGTCAGTATGTCCAGTTGACGCAAGACTACTATCTCGCCATCTTCGAGACGACGCTCGCCCAGTACTATCAGGTGTTTGGCGGCACGGCGACGATGGACACGAGGCCCAAGCGGAGCGTTTTCTGCGGATCGACTGTCGATACTGCCATCGCCAATTTCAACAGCCGGCTTTCAGCAAGGGCGACGTGTCGGGGAGCGGCAGTGAGTGGTTTCTCGCTGCCAACCGAAGCGCAATGGGAGCGTGCGTGCCGCGCCGGAACGCTGAGCTCCGTTTATACGGGCGTCGATATCAGCTGTCAGGCCGACGCGACCGCAATCAATTACGTGTTGTGCTCCTGCAGCAATAGCGAGCCAACGGGGTACCGCCCAGTCGGCTCGTACGATCCGAATCCGTGGGGATTCTACGACATGTATGGCAACGCCTGTGAATGGTGCAGTGACTTCTACGGGGGCTATCCGGCGCCGTCGGAAGGAATGGCATGGGATGAGACTAATCCGCTCGTCGATCCGACAGGGCCTGAGACGGGTACCATCCACTGCATCCGCGGAGGCTGCGTGGATTCGGGCTGGAACGTCATAATCTCTGGAAAGAGGCAGAACTACCCTGGTACGCCGACATCTTCGAACCATTACCGTAACGGCTTTCGCGTCGCGCTGACGCTGTCAGGTAACAACTGATGAAAGGGGGCGTTGTAATGAAAAGACTCATTTTCTCCATTTCCTGTTGTGCGGCAATGGTGGCATGTTCCGCCCCGCAGATCGTCATAGACCGCGTGCAGCAGCGCTATCCGTGGAACGGCTATGTTGACATAGACTACACCGTTTCCGGCATCGAGGCGACGGACGATGCGAACGACTACTTCGTCTCGTTTTCGGTGACGACCGGCGGGGTGACGGCTGTGTGTTCGAATTTCCTCACGTACGCCGGGTGCGACCTGCCGAGCGCGAATGGATCGCATCGCGTGACGTGGAATACGGTGGCGGACGGCTATGCCGCACTGGTTCCGGATGGTTCGGTGAAAGCATCCCTTACGTATGACATCGGGACGCTTTCGGACTCGACCTACATGGTAGTCGACCTTTCGGCCGGCACGGCCGGACCGTATCCTGTCCGCTTCATCCGCACGGACATGCCGACGAGCGTCTTCAACAAAGACCTTTACAAGACCTCGCGTCTTGTCCTTAAGCGTGTGCCGGCCGGATCGTTCTGGATGGGCGTTGGCACAACGGAATGGACGGTCGACCGCTATGGCAACATAACGGAATGGTCTGGTGTGTCGCGGCAGTACGTGCAGCTCACCGAAGACTACTATCTCGCCATCTTCGAGACGACGGCGCAGCAGTACAAGCTCATCGTGGGCACTAGTCTTGCGACTAAAGACTCCGCTACTGCTCCGAAATTCGGCTTGTTCTGGAACGAGACCGTCCCCGACCAGCCGTTCAACAACCTGTCGACGAGGGCGACCTGCCGCGGGCGGCAGGTCTCAGGCTTCTCGTTGCCGACCGAGGCGCAGTGGGAATGCGCATGCCGTGCGGGTGCGTTGACGACTTACTACAACGGGAAGAACTACACTGGGCAGCAAGCCGCAGACAAAACGATGTATGGCAACTTCTGTATGTGTACTGATACCGGTACATATGGACCGACAGTCTCCAAGAATGGGCAGGGGCATGCGCTGGTGGGGCAGTTCGCGCCTAACGCCTGGGGTTTCTACGATATGGCCGGCAATGTCGCCGAATGGTGCAGCGATTGGTATGCTGCTTATCCTGCCCCGCCAGAAGGGATGGCATGGGACGAGACGAACCCGCTAGTCAATCCGACCGGGCCCGAGACGGGGACGATACACTGCCTGCGCGGTGGATGCTTTGACGGCGGTTGGAACGTGATAGCCTCGGGGAAGCGGCAGGCCGTTCCAAGCACTACGACGAGCAACAACGCATATCGCAACGGCTTTCGCTACGCGCTGACGGTAAAGTGAAGAAAGGAGACGGAGAATGAAGATTCAGACATTTGCTTTCCTGTCCATTACAGCTCTACAGGCATTGGCTGCACGGGAGATGGCGTCGGCCGACATGGTGAACATTGCATTCGACCTGCGGTCGGACGCAGTGCGCGTTATCGCGACGACGGACGAAGTCCTGCCGATCGCCATGCTGGATGCGGATGACTCGACGCTTGTCTGCAACGCTATGATTGGCGACGATCCGTCAGATCCAACGACGTGGACCGTGGGCCGGGAGGCAGCTCGTTATGAGACGAATGCCGAGACGACAATAGACTGGAAGCCGGACAGACACGGGCTTTTCCGTCTTGCATACGACAATGGTACGGACACGCTGTACGCCTACTATGACTGCCGAGGGACGGCGGGGCTTCCAGACGGCAGCCCCATCAACGGCTTTCCTATTGTGGCAACTGTGTCTGCGGTGTCTGCAGCGAGCGATGGCGCAAAGGTCAAGGTGACGCTCACAGATCCGCAGGGAGGCGAACTGGTCGAGGGGGATGACTATGTGCTCGTTTACTCGAACAACTTCAATGTCGGCACTGCAACGGTTACGGCGAAGGGCATCGGCGACTATGCGGGTGAGGTTTCTGCGACGTATGAGGTCGTATCACAGGTTCCCGTACGCATGTCTGAGGATCAGCTGGCAGTAGTGCTCGACACTCGGACGGGAGACCTGGCCTATAAGAATCGTGGCCAGATTCCGAAGTTTACAAGAAACAACACGGAGACGTTCTTGGAAGGGTGCCTGTGGCAACAGGGCGGCGAGACGTCCGCGACGAAGCTGGCGCGCGTCAGCTATGCCGCGGTCGCCTCTGCTGACGCGGAGACGCCGGATGCGTCGGCGTTTACTATCCTGGATGAGGGTGACAGCGAACGCGCCTGGCAGGAGAAGTTTAGGAACATGGGAGGCTGGTACGACTTCAGATTTGAAATCGTGACGGGCGGCGTGGTCATCGAGCAGTCCTTCACCCGTCGACTGCGCGTGCCGCCGAAAGGCTTCGTGCTGGTATTATTCTGATTTTAGACTTCAGCAAGGAAAAGACGATGGAGAGAATGATGACATGTCTTGCGGCGGCTCTTGCCGTTGTTTCTGCGGCTGCAGGCGAGCTACGGCTTCCTGGCAAGACGGTTGGGCCGACGGATGGGCCTAGGATCCTGCTTCTTCACGGTGGACGTCCGTGGGTGTCGCACGGCTTTGCGCAGAACCTGGTGAATGCCGGAGCCTGCGTGACCGAGCTGTCGAGTGTGTATCTCGATGGACTTGGCGGCGCTTCGATAAAACCGCATATGTCTGACAAGACGGAGCCCGCTGCCTTTGATGGCGTTACGCCTGCTTTTTCTGGCCTGGGTGCATATGACCTCGTGCTGGTCAGTCACATACCGAGCGGCCTGCAGGACAGGCTTTTCACGCCTGAACGACTCGACACATTGAAGAGATATGTAGCTGGCGGCGGTCATGTCGCATTTTCCAGCTGGGCTACGGCCAAGTTCGGAGACGGGCTTTCACCGGTCTTGCTCGGTGACGCGGTGTGCAGCGGCGTTGCCATGCACGCTGATCGGCCCTCGACGCGCGGATTCGAGATGTTCGCGGAGAAGATTCCCGTGTTCGACGGCTATCGCGCATGTCGCCCTGTCGATGGTGCGGAAGTGCTCTCGTGGATCCGAGATGATGCAGGCAAGGAGCTTGCCCCGTTTGTCGCGCGACTTCGGATTGGCCGTGGTTCGGCAACGTTTTTCAACTTCCAGCCGACGAATCCCACGCATTTTCTGGACTTCTCGAACTGGGCTCACGCCAAGGCGTTAGTCGCCGCCGTTGCGGCAGAGGCGGCGGGATTGAGTCTTGACGCAGGGAAGTGCGTTGAACGGCTTGATCCCATCCCTGAGCGACATCCAGTCGAGGAGGCGTGGGCGAGTGTACTGCCGCCAGTGCTGTGTGTCCAGGAAAATGAGGAGGAGCCGAAGATAGAGGGGCGGACGGCGACGTTCACGAATGGGCTTAGGATTGAGGTCCTCGACGACGGCGCGGTGAGCGCGATTTGGCCGAAGGGTAGGCAGATCATACGGCGTTTTGAGATTCCAACTATCAAGCACTCGAAAAAAGCGACGCCGGCCTATGATGTAAACGCGGCGGAAATGGCCGGGGCGAAGGACTTTGGCGAGGACGCGAAACTTGACTGGAAGTTCTCCTCTCTCACGACAAGTGGCTATTGTGCGGTCGTCAGGTACGAGGCGGACGGTGGTGCCATGATGAAATGGGCGTTCAAAGGCGGAGTGCTGCATCTGGACGGGCGCGATTATCAGGGTTTTGCAGATGCGCTTGCCGTAGTGAAGTGTCCTGGTCTCGTGGGCGGTGTCGATTTCAAGGCCGAACTTGTCCCTGAAGATCCGAGATTTGCGCGGCGTCTTTCGTGCTATTTGCCGCCGCGTGGCTACAGTGAGTTTGACATGACAGGTGCCACGGACGCTGACACATCTGCTTGGGGAGTCTTCGGCTCGGGTCAGCCCTTTGAGCTTCTTGTTTGCGGTAACGGCGTCTACGCAGGTACGCCGACGGGCGCGGAGCCGGTCTCTCTGCGCATGCAGCGCAGACAAGGCGGAGATGCTATTGTCAATACCCGCCATTCGGGGCTCGGCCGCATCAATGCGCCTTGTGCGACGGAGTTCTGGTGGCATTGGTATTCCGAGGGCGCCGAGCGCGGCAATAACGAGTACCTGGCGCTGTACCAGCTCGTACGCAAGAAGCTTCGCCAGCGCTACGGCCTCAAGGAGATTCCCGGCTACCCGGTCGCGGAATACGGCTACCAGCTTACGGAGAAGGAAAAGGTGGCGGTGACGAAGTATGCGGTCGAGCAGGGGTATCGTTTCGTCATGCCGCCGTCGCCCGAGACGCCAATCGAGTCCATCAATAGTCAGGAGCGGATGGACGAGTACCGCCGCATCAAGGCGGCCGGCGCCGACGTGCGCATCTGGACTGCCGGCAGCTATACGCAGGGAATAGAGAACCGGATGGTCCGGGAACACCCCGAGTGGTTCGTGCGGGACGAGGAGGGCAAGATCATGCAGTACGGGAGCTCCTATCCAGTCTATGACCTCTTCAACGACAGCTTTTGCAGCTGGTTCACGAACATCATGATCGATGCGAAGAACGCGGGCGTCCGTTGGGTCTACCGTGACATGGATGGAGCGGCGGCGGGTGTAGTGGATTACGCGAAGCCAGAGAGCCAGCCAGGCATAAAGCAGCAAATCTGGTATTATCGCTTTTTCCACAACAATGGCATGTGCGTCGGCGTGGAGGGCATGAATCCGCTTGTTCTCGACGAGTACTGGTATCGCAGGGAGAAGTATACCTCCTTCGCAGGAAAAGAGTTCTGCATGGTAGGGGAGATCCCCGGGTGCCTTCTGTCAGCTGGTCTCTCACTGGACGCATTCCGCACCGGGATGTATGCCTGTTTCCCACGGTTCGAGCATGCTGGCGTGGCATTCGGCTTCGACCGCATTCCTGGCGAGGTGATGCGTGCACGACGCGCCGACTCGTTCACGAGAAAGTTTAACGAGGCGCTCGACATCTGCGGTATGCCGTTCGTCCGCGAAACAGCGTTTGGCACCGTATGGACAGGACGGCGCGGCGGCGCGGTATTTTTCTGGAATCCGACCGATAAGGCGACGATTGACCTGCCGAAGGGCTGGAGAATCCGCGGCATCGATGGCAACGTGATACGCGGTGCCAAGGGTGACGAAATTTACTTTATCGACAAAGAGGATTGAAAGGTGGAATGATTCGAGCTGACAGTCTGCGAGACCAGCACGAAGCACGCCAGATGAGCACAAGAGGAGTCTTGCGATCAAAAGGAGGCAGACATGAACACGAGACGTGACTTCCTGAGGGATTCGATGTTGTTGGGCGCGGTGACGGCAATCGCGGGCTGTGCGGCGGGACGCTTTGGCTCGGCTGGGGCTGGCGGTTCCATGTACGGCTATGCGGACAAGCCGATGGACCGCATCCGCGTAGGATTTGTCGGCGTAGGCAAGCGCGGCTATGCAGCTTATCGTCGCTGCACGTGGCTCATCCCGCACCTCGAGGCGACAGCCGTCTGCGACGTCGACGACTGGAAGTGCGACCGTTGTGAGCAGTTCGCCCTCGATCACGGGCTCAATCCGCCGAAGAAGTACGTCGGCCCAGAGGCATACAAGGCGCTTTGCGACGATCCGAACGTGGATGTTGTCTACAACATAGCGTCGCGCGAGATGCATCTGCCGGTCAACCTCTACGGCATGTGTGCCGGCAAGCATGTCATGACGGAGGTTCCTGGCGCAATGACCGTCGACGGCTGCTGGGAGACGGTGGAGACATCCGAGAGGACGCACCGCCACTGCATGCTTCTCGAGAATTGCTGCTACGGCGAATTCGAGCTGCTCGCCATGAGCCTAGCGAAGGCCGGCCGCCTTGGCGAGGTCGTTCACGGAGACTGCGGCTACATACACGAGCAGCGCGATCTCTTCCGCCGAATGCCGGAGCGTGCGAAGGACACCGTGAACCGTACGGGGAACTGGTATCCCACGCACGGACTTGGACCAGTTGCCGTTGCCATGGACATAAACCGCGGCGACAGATTAGACTACCTCGTCTCAGCCGAGACCGACTCCATATCGTTTCGCGAGTACCAGCTGCGCCGCTTTGCGGACAATCCGGCCAAGCGCGATGTCCGCATGAGACACGGAGACCTCAACACGTCGATTGTGCGTACGGTCAAGGGCAAGACGATAATGGTGCAGCACGACGTAGGCCTGGCGCGCCCATACAGCCGCATAGGCCAGTTTTGTGGCACGCACGGCATGTTGCGGATATTCCCCGATTTCCGCCTTGCGTTAGAAACCGTGCCGCCGCAGGACGGCATGATCGGCTATCTTGGCGATAAAGAGGCCGAGAATGTCCGAAGGGAGTACATGCACCCTCTTTGGAAGACGGCCGGGGTACATGCCCGCGCGCTGGATGGCGGCCATGACGGAATGGATTTCCTCATGGACCTACGCTGGGCGTATTGCCTCAAGAATGGTCTGCCGCTCGACTTGTCCGTTTACGATCTGGCGTCCTGGAGCTCCCTTGTCGAGCTCACGGCTCGTTCGGTGCTGAGTCGCTCGGCGGCCGTGGATATCCCCGACTTCACACGCGGCGGATGGAAGACGGCGAAGCCTTTCGAGTTGGTGGATGTGCCAGCAGACATACTCCCGCCGCTTGACACCCCGCGCTTCAACTATGACATCTAATGCGGAAAAGTTTAGTAAATCGAATAGCTGGGGTGACACCCTCGCGACGCTGTGGAATTTGAGTAAATTTTGGTGTTTTTTTTACTCTGTTGTCCTATTTTGAGAATCTAATGCGGAAAATCTTGGATTCGCGGGGATAGACCCCTTTTGCGGTGATGATTTTGGTCGAGGAAACGCATGATTTGAGGAGTTAGAGTGATGGAATCTGCGGGGCACCCCGCGAAACGCACGTTTCCGCGATTTCAACCCCCTGAGTGACCTCGGAATCGGGTAGAAACCCCGCGAAGCGGCTGTTTCCGGGCGGGCGCTGAGACAGGCGCGGCGAAATCGGCAAGAACCGCTTCTACCGCCTGACGTTCAGCGCGAAGTGTCCTGTCGATGGCTACTGGTGGGTGGACTTCTTCGACGCCGAAGGCAACCAGCTCCCCGACGTCAACAGCCGACTATACGCGTCCGACGACTGGACGCCATACGACGTGATGGTTCCCGCCAGGCCCGACGCGGCGTTCGCGCAGATCGCCTTCGTTACGAAGAAGGGCGCGCAGGCGAAGGACGTGTCGATTCGCCAGGCGACAGTCGCCGAGGCGGCGAAGTGGTGTGACGACCTTGCGGCGACTTTGCCGAAACTAGACGCGTCTGAGACGAAGGGCGTGTGGGACGGACTTCTCAAGACGCGCGCGAAGATCCTTTCGGGGAAATCCGTGAACATCGTCTTCCTCGGCGACTCGATTATGAACGACACATGGTGTGGCAATGCCGTCGCGCTTATACAGGATGCCTTGCCGAAGGCCGACCTCAAGTGCTATCTGTCGGTGCGTGGCTCTACTGGATGCTGGTACTATCACGAGAAGGAGCACTTCGCAGAATACGTCGGGAAGTACAAGCCGGACCTTGTCGTCATTGGCGGAATCTCCAACTATCGCGGTCCGGAGAAGCATTCATTTCAGTATGCCGAGGACTGCATGGCCGAGACGATCTCTCGCTGCCAGGCGATTGGCGCCGAGGTGGTCATCTGCACGCCGCCGCCGAGCTACGAGTTCCGGAAGGATGCCGCGGCAAAGCCGTTCGACCGTTCGCTCATCCTGGAAGATGGCGGCTTCCTGCATCTCCAGCAGGAGTACGAGCGCCGCGCGGCTAAAAGGACCGGTGCGCAGGTTTGGGATCTTACGACGGCACCCTGCGAGGCGATTGCGCGTTCGGGCAAGCCGCTCGACTGGTTCAAGCGCGACGCCGCGCATAACGACGACCGCGGCAAACAGCTCATCGCCCAGGCTCTTGCGGCGTATTTCCGCGAGGTTGCGTCTGTGTCCAAATAGGGCCAGATAGCGTCTGATAGTGTCGGTAGTGGTTTATGTGTCGCGGCAAACCCGCCGCGGGCGGCGCGGCGGTGGTAAGTGTGACGCTCCCATTTCGCGTCGTTGGGTTATGGTTGGGGCGTGGTTGTTGGATGGGTGAAGAAATGGTTGGTGGGATGGTTGTTTGGTGAAGGCGGGATTCCTGCGTGTTGCGGCGGGAAGTGAGGCGGGGGAGCGAAGGTCCGAGCGAGGGGATACGGCGTATTCGCCGAGGGTTCCCCGAGGAGGAGCCTTCGGCCGCCGCCGAACAAATCGGAAATTTGGTAAAATATACGACGAACCGAGAAAACGGGCGTGTCGCGAAAAAGCGTGTAACCTTCCGCCGCGCGGCGTGTAGACAAGGCAGAAACAGGAGGTAAGAACATGTCCATAAACCTGAGCAAGGTGAACATCTCGCTGAACGAGTTCCAGAGGCTGTCGATCGGCGAGCACAACGCCGGCGAGGTGAAGCTCGCGGGCGAGACGAAGCTCGCGAAGATGAACCACCATGTCGGCTCGTTCTTCGTCAACAATGACATAATCTCCCACGAAGAGGTCATCGCCATCAAGCAGGCGCTCGTCAAGGCGCTGTCGCAGAACGGCGTTCAGGAGGACACGCTCAGAAAAATCCGCAATGACCTCGGCCTCGTGGCGGCGGACCCGTCGGACCGCGATCTCCGCCACCGCAGCATCATGCCGCTAACGCGCAAGAAGATCCGCGAGATACTCGACCAGAACGCGAAAGTCATCAACGCCTTCAACGCCCAGAACGGCGGCGACGTGCGCATCCGCACGTCGACGCATATCTACGGCCCCGGCGGCATGGACGAGGCCAGGGCCGCGAAGCGCGACGCCGTGAACGCCAAGCTCGTCGAGTACGACCGACAGGTCAACGTCGATCAGGACATCATGCGCCTCCAGTCGATCCTGACGAACACGGCCGACTATGCCATGGACGAGGAACGCAGCGAAATATTGGCGATGGCGAAAGCGCAGCTGGAATCGCTGATGGAGAAGTGCGGTTCGCGTCCGCGCGCAGACAAGGAAGCCACCGCGACGATCGACCTCCAGCACGGGCGGACAGTATCCATTTCGACCGGCATGAGCGAGGTCGAATACACTGCGCGCCTCGAAGACCTGATCCTCCGCTTCACCTTCCCCGGCAGGACGTCTCCGCGGCCTGTGTCTCCGCGGCCCGTGGAACACGCGGTCGTGGGGCAGTACATGACCTGCGACACGGACGACAAGCGAAAGGAGTTCCTAGACGCGCTGGGTGGCGAAAAGCGCTTCGGCCTGAAGGCGCGCGCCCTCGTGGTGCGGTGCCTCTACTCTCGAGGCGTGACCGACTACGAGACGCTCGACCTTGCGAACAGGCTCGAAGATGCGAATGCGCTCAAGCTCGCGAAGGCGCTGCTGGATATCCCCGCGGACACGCCCCCCGACGAGATCCGCAAAAACGCTGTGCTTCTGGAAATGACGGAGATGGCCAGGAAAAATCCGTTCGACGCGATGAAAGGGGTGCGTGCATACGTGCCGGCCACGTCCACTGCGCAATACAACGAGTTCGTGCAATATGCGATGAAGAACAACGAAGACCTCATGCTGCCGTCGCACCGGGCTCTCGTGAAATCCGTCAAGGACGAGGTCCGCCGGCGCATGGGCGAGACAGGTCTGCCCAAGGGGGTGAAAGCGTGGGAGATGATCTGCGACCCGAGGGAGGCCGGCCTCGCCCCGGAAGACGCCGACGGGGAGAACACGCGCCTGACGGCGGACGCAATCTGCGGCAGATTCAGGAATGACGCGCTGAGGAAAGGCGCATTGCGCATCCTTTCCGGCGAACTGAAGCGCGCAATCGGCGCGAGCGGCGACAACCCGGATTCGTACGAGATCGGCCTTAAATACATAGAAGCGAAGCATCCGCAGCTGGTGCAGGGCATCATTGACGCCGGCAGCCCGGACAATGTGAAGGCGCTCCTTGAAACACAGGAAAACAAGGATTTGATCGCCACCCTGGTGCCGATATGCCGCGAGTCCTTCTCGAAGGCGCTCAAGGCGGTCAACGTCAGCGGCGACTCCTCGCTCGCGATAGCCACGATATTGCTCAGGGGCAGCGGGATTACCGAGGCGGAGGATCCCGCCAGGGAATACAAGACGCGCTGCAACAGGATTACGAAGAGCATCATGCAGATGGAGGTGGCGAAGAACATCGGATCGGAACTCCGCAAGGACAACCACAACAAGCCGATCGACAAGTTCAACTTCGAACAGACCGGCACGCTGTTCAAAAAGGATCTGTATCGGGGCTTGAATGTGCGGTTCTACGGCGGGGAAGCGCTTCCCTATAAAGACTACCCGGGGGCGCGCGACCGGTTTGTCAAGTTCATTACGGACGACGAGAACGCCACCTACGAGACCGCCGACGAAAAGACGAAGCTGAAGGCGCACGTGCTCATTTCACATGCGACCCAGAACTTCTTCGGTTCTTTGCAGCTCGGAATTGGAATAGCGTTTCATCCAGAGGGCAAGACCGGGCGCGTCAACATCAACAGGGTGCGCGACCGCGATCAGGTCATGGAGGTCAACTTCTCCAAGGACCAGGACGGCAACATCGTCATAGGCGGCGATCTGACGTTCCAGCCGCCGGTTATTTCGGTGACTACGGAAAAGTCCGAGCAGAAGTTGGCGGCTGGAGACGGCGATTCATACGCAAGACACCATGTTGACATCGTCATCGCGAAAGAAGACCTCGAGAAGTGCGTCAACGCCAGGTGGGACGATTTCGACTATGAGGCGATACACGACGTCGAGCGCAGAATCGACCTGCCGCACCACCATGAAGCCGCGGCCGACATGCTGCAGGGCGGCAACAAGCTCGAATACAGGAAATTCGACGTGTCGTACGACTTCCATTTCGACAAGCTCTACGAGTTCGATCCGGCGCCGGGCGCGCCGCCCAGGGAAATAACCCTGTAGACCCTGCAACCTTTCGCCGCATGTCGTATAGACAAGACGGAAAAGGAATCATCGGAACGGGCATCCAAGGAGGAGCATCGCCATGACACTGGAAATCAACGCGCAATTCAACAAGTTCCTGCGGTTCGCCGAGCTGCAGGCCAACCCCGCGAAGAGCGAGGCCATCGCCCGCGTGACCCGCCGAAGGGGACGCCCTCGCCGGGCACGCGATCGCGGCGGCCACGGGCGACCGCGTCCGCGGCGTCTTCCGCTGGGGAAAGCGTTCGGGCAGCGACGAAACGAAGAACGACGAAACCCGCGCCCTCTTCCTCAAGGCCGTGGCCTCATCTTCGGCGGCGAAAAGAAAATCCCCGAAAGCGTCAGGAAGGCGATGATCCCCGGCGACTACAACAAGGGCAAGCCCCTCACCGCGCGCCGCATCATGGCCGTCCAGAAGGCCCTCAGGCCGTTCATCATCCGGGACGCCGTGAGCGACGCCGTGGATTCCCTGAACCGCATCTGCCGCAAGGTCAACAGACCCGGCTTCGACCCTATCCCGCAGGTCGACCGGCAGGCG
>JAEEGG010007263.1_pt1 | contig 25620 bp, 22 predicted proteins | sample 9134161 | NCBI WGS metagenome assembly JAEEGG01 (sample SAMN16246543, study PRJNA631951) | gut metagenome | biome: gut microbiome; feature: rumen; material: CR-attached | host: Bos | place: Iran: Karaj | collected 2018-10 | reverse complement strand
TGGTTTTTGAAAATTATTTTTCCGAAAAGTGCCATTTAAGGCTAAAAAACGCGGCTTTTTAAAATGCGACTTCGTATTAATAACTTGTAACTTTTCCTGACGAGGAGGTTGCCATCGAGTCTTTGACAAGTCTATTAAACAAAGTTTCACATATGAATAAAAAACTCTTACAAACACTCAACAGCGCCCTTGAGCGCACTAAAACTACCCACTACGCTCCGGTCACCATCGATGCCCTCCAGGCCCGCCTCAGCGAGGAATTGGACTGGTTGGATGCCTGCCCCGGACGGGAATGCCTCATTATCCTACTGCAGGAGCTGGCCGCAAAGATGCGTAGCGCCCGCATCGTGGTCAGCCCCGGCTACAGCTACCTGCCCGATTCCTACCTTCTCTTCCTCACCGGCGTCACCAAGGTCAATCCTGTCGAATGGGACCTGCCCTTCAGCCGCTTCACCAAGTCCGTCCACAACGGCGCCGAGATTCCCTTCGAAGCCGGTACCGGCTGCCTTGAAGTGGCCCGCAAAGTCCTCTCTGGCCGCGACAGCGAGATGGTCATCGAAAACGAGCCCGGCCTCTTTGATATTACCTTCCTGGATGGAACGGAACTCCTGAACGTCAAGCTCCGCATCACCACCTACGCTGCCCTGGACCAGTTCACTCGCACGCTCAAAGACGGCTGGCACCCGCTGGACGAAGCGACACTCCGGCTTTTCAGCCGCGGAGCCACCGACGGAGCCATCTTCTTCGAATCCGACAAGATGCGGGAATGGCTCTTCGAATTCGACCCGGAATCTATGTCCGACCTGGTACTCTTGAATGCCATCTACTATCCTGGCCGCATCGAGCTCTTCCCGGAAATCCTTCACCGGAAGCAGAGCGGAGACTACGGGAAAGAATTCCGCGACACCTACGGAGTCCCTGTCTATCAGGATCAGACCTCCAATCCCAAACTCGCACCGAAGGGCCACTTTATCGGCCGCACCATGATGGCGGTCGAGGCCCTTTGGCCTTACCGGAACAAAACCAAACTCAAATGATGGAATACATCCAAGATTTGCCCCGGGAATGCGGGAAAGGATGAGGTGCAAAAACGGGCTGTTTTGCACCTCGAAGGCTTCAATTCCCGGGCAGGAGGTGCAAAAAAGGACTGTTTTACACCTCGAAGGTCCCAAATTGCGGGGTGCAGGTGCAAATGAAGCCTGTTTTGCACCTGGATGGCGGAAATGGACGGTTTTCAGGTGCATATCGCCCCTCTCCCAGGCCGGAGGCCACAGCCATTGCGACAGCAGGAATGAACCCTGTCGGGGAATGCTGTCACAACGGCTGTGGCCTCCGGCCTTGAGCGTCTATCCTTTGTTGTAGTACTTCGGCCAGCAGCGCAGCAGGTAGGCCTTCAGCGTGTCTTCGTGCTTGTTCGGCTGCGGCTCATAGAAAACCTTTCCTTCGAAGCCCTTCGGCATGAATTCCTGGTCCGTGAAATGCCCCGGGAAATCATGCGCGTACTTGTAACCGTCGGCATACCCCAGCTCCTCCATCAACTGGGTCGGCGCGTTGCGCAGGTGGAGCGGGACGGCCGCGACTTTGTCCTGCGCGGCGGCTTCGAGGGCGGCGGCGATGGCCATGTAGGCGCTGTTGCTCTTGGGGGAGGAGGCCAGGTAGATGGTGGCTTCCGAGAGAGGGATGCGGGCCTCAGGCATGCCGATCTTGTTCACGATCTCGAAACAAGCGTTCGCCAGCAGCAAGGCATTCGGGTTGGCCAGGCCGACATCCTCCGCCGCCAGGATGCAAAGACGCCGGGCGATGAAAAGCGGATCCTCGCCGCCATCCAGCATGCGCGCCAGCCAGTAGACCGCCGCATTGGGATCCGAGCCCCGAACGCTCTTGATAAAGGCGGAAATGATATCGTAATGCATCTCGCCACCCTTGTCATAGATGGCGACGTTCTCCTGCAGGCACTCCGTGACCGTCTTGTTGTTAATCACGGCCTGGGGCTGGGAAAGCTGCGCGTCCACCACGATCTCCAGGATGCCCAGCAACTTCCGGCCGTCGCCGCCGCTGTGGCGGAACAAGGCCTCCGTTTCTTCAACCTTGACTTCCCTGTGCTTAAGTTCCTCATCTTCTTTCAGCGCCCGGTCCAGCAGAATCTGCAGGTCAGCGGCCTCTAGGGGCTTCAAGACGAACACCTGGCAACGGGAGAGCAGGGGCGTGATGACTTCGAACGAAGGGTTCTCCGTCGTCGCGCCGATCAGCACGATGGTACCGCTCTCGACGGCACCCAGCAGGGCGTCCTGCTGCGCCTTGTTGAAGCGGTGGATCTCGTCGATGAAAAGGATGGGGGCGGCGGCGCTGGAGAACAGGGACTTGTTCCGCGCCTTGTCGATGACCTCCCGGACCTCCTTCACACCCGCGCTGACGGCGCTGAGCGTGTAGAATTCGCGGTCCAGCGTGTGGGCGATGATGCGTGCCAGCGTGGTTTTTCCGACGCCCGGAGGGCCCCAGAGGATGAACGAGGAAAGGACCCCGCTCTCGATCATCCGCCGCAGGATGCAGCCTTCGCCGACCAGGTGGCGCTGGCCGACGTATTGCTCCAGGGTCACGGGGCGCATCCGCTCCGGCAGGGGAGCGAGGCGGGTGGCTGCTGTTTCGAAGGGATCCATCATTTCGTTCTTGTCTTTCAAAGATACGATTTTTATCGCAATTGCAGAGTTTTTTCGTAAATTTGGAGTGATGTACCGTAAACCAGGCCTCTTGCTCCGCCTTTGGGCGTTGACCGTCGTGCTCCTGCTGCCGCAGGAGCTTCTTGCCGTATCTCCGGCGGGTAGGCGCTCTTTCGCCCTTGGAGGTATCCAGTCCCTGAGAGGGGTGGGCCTGAGCGCGGAATTCGTGCGGGACGCTTCGTCTTTCCGTTCCCTGGCGCTTACCGCGGACCTGATCGACATCCTGGACGGTCAGGCCTCGACACCGGGCATCAAACTGACCTACCATCTCAACCTGGTAATGAAGGACTGGTGCGAGGGAAAATATGCCTTCTACGCCGGTCCGGGCCTGATGGCGGGCTATGTTCGCGACCTGGACCACCATCCGGGTTTTGCCGGGGGCGTGAGCGGCGATGCGGGTTTCCGCGCCCTTTGCCTGAAGGGGATCTCCGTCTCCGTGGAGTGGCAGGCGGATTTCGCTCTGCAGTTCAAGAACCGCTACCGCCCGGACATAAGTCTGTACGGGGCCGGTTACACGCGGTCTTATCTTCCCTACGTCCGTATCCAATACCGTTTCTGATGAAAAAACTCTGTGCCATCCTTGTCTGCATCCTGCTTCCCGGCGCGCTCTTCGCGGCGGGGGAGGGTGGCCTTCGCGAGCATCTGGACTACGGCGTGGAATGGGGCTATACGGCCACCTGCTGGGAAATCTACCATTACAATTATACGACTCCTTCCGGCGCCCGTATCGACTCGAGAGACAGTCACTTCAGTTACAAATCCAACGGACATCTGTACGCTTTCGTCGGCGCCCGTTTCGCGCGTCATTTTGCGACGGACGTGCTGGTCGGATGGGCCGGCATCTATGAGGAGCGGCGGGTCATTCCCGTGACGCTGCGCGCCAGTTGTTTCTGGAAGGGATACGACCAGGACGGCTGGAAGACTTTCCTTGAAGGCGGCTGGTGCGCATCACATTCCTTTGCCGGCAAACCGGTGTATATCGGTAAGTTGGGGACCGGGTACCGGATGATGCTGGACAGTAACTTCGCCCTGGACTTCGGGCTCTCCCTGCAGGCCGCCTACGACCATCCCTTGGACGTGTATGACAAGCGCAGGGAGGAGGTTATTCCCGACGCCAATCTTCGCCGCAGTGACAGCGGCTATCTGGCCGTGAATTTCACCGTGGCCCTTTGTTTCTGACGGGCTAAATAGGCAGAAAGACGAAAACGAGGGCGTCCCACAGGGCGTGGCTCACGATCAGCGCGGGCAGTGCCTTGGGACAGAAAAAGAAGAGTATGCCCCAGACGAAGCCGGCTACCGCCGCGGCTGCGAAGAGCATGAAATTCCCCGACCAGATGTGGATGAAAGCATAGATGCACAGGGTCAGGCTGAAAGCCCAGATCTTGGCCTTGGGGCCGCCGCAAACGCGCTCCAAGGTATGCTGGACATAGCCCCGCCAGAAGAATTCCTCGGCAGGTCCGATCAGCAAAAGCAACAGCAGGGCGATCAGGGTAGGGGATTGGCCCGTTTTCATCGCATAGACGGCATCGACTTCCGGACGCGCGAAGTCAAACAGCCAGGAGGAAGCCTTGTCTCCGATCCAGAAGATGCCCCAGAGGGCGAAAGCCAGGGCGATGCCGCCCAGCAGCTGCCAGAGCGGTTTTTCGACGGGCCAAAGCCGTTTCAAGTCCGTGGAGAAAGCCAGCGCAACCCCCGTCAGGAGCACGGCGGAGCAGGACATGGCGAGCCAGAAATTCAGCCATCCCTTCGTCCAGGGACTGAACATGATGAACCACAGGACGGCCGCCAGGAGAATGGCGAGTATCAGGCGGGTCCGCTCCCGTTTCATAGCAGGCCGGCGATGAAGAGGCCGAGGGAGAGAAGAAGCGAGAACACCATCTGGAGTTTGGCGGATCCTTGGTCAAGCCCCTTCATGGCTTCCAGGCCATTGGCGTTGAAGGTGGACGCTTGCTTCTGGTTCTTCCAGGCAGGGACGGCGGCGGCCAGGCAGAGCAGGGCCAGGGGGTGCATCATGCTGCAGAGGACGGCAATGAGCACGCAGAGGAAGGGAAGTGCCATGTATATGCGGTACAGGACGCTGGATGCCTTCCCGCCGATCAGCATGGCGAAAGTCTTGATCCCTGCTTCGCCGTCCGTCGGAATGTCGTAGGTGTTGTTGGCGTGCAGGACGGAGACCGTGATCAGGCCGACCGGTACGGCGACGACCAGCGCCTCCGGGCTGAAGCGCTCGGTCAGGGCGTAGGCCGTGCCCAGGACGGTCAGGACGCCGAAAATGAGGAAGATGTCCAGGTCTCCGAGCGCGTGGTATTTCAAGAAGGAATAGAGCAGCGTCAGCAGGACGCCGATGCCGCCGATGAGCAGCAGGCCGGGACCGCTGAGGCAGGTGAGGACGATGCCGATCGCGCATCCGACAATGAAAAGAATAATGCTGTATATCAGGTAGGTCTTGGGCTGGAACTGATGGAAAACGAGGAAGGGGATGGCAAAGGCCTTCTCGTTGTCCACGCCGCTTTTATAATCATAATAGTCGCTCAGCAGGTTGCCGGCGGCGTGCAGGATCACGACGCCCAGCAGGCAGAGGACCAGGATCAGGATGGAACGCGGACCGGTGCCGGCCAGTTGTCCCCGGCTGAAAAGCCAGGCCGCCGTCACGAGGACAGGCATCGAGGAAACGACAAAAGACCAATAGCGCGTGATGGCGAACCATTCCTTGAAGGTGTGTTTTTCCATAGTATAAATAATTGTATTACAATTAGTTAGCGTATAGCAGCGGCGACTTTGTCCGCAACCACCGTGGCGAGTTTGACCTTGCCGTCCGGGCCGATCAGATAGAGCGAAGGAATCCATCGGACATGGTAGTCGGCGCCGATTTTCGATTCCTTTTTGCCAGCCGGATCGAAGAGCTGGACGCCGGGTAGCTCGTTTTCCTTGACATATTGCTCAAATTTCGCGTATTCACGGTCGTAGGATACGGATACGAAAACGACTTTCTTCGGATCGGCCGCGGCATACATTTCCTTGAGCAGCGGAACTTCGGCGCGGCAGTCCGGGCACCAGGACGCCCAGAAGACCAGTACGACGTCCTTGCCGCGGAATTTCTTGAGCTTGATGGTTTTGCCGTTGATGTCGTTCAGTTTGAAGTCCGGGGCAGGCGTGCCGGGTTTCAGGAGCTCCGTGCCGTATTTCAGGTCCGGATCTTCTTCTTGCGCGGATTGTGCGCGCAGAAACTGCGTGGACAAAAGAATCATCGGCAGGACGGCCGCCAGGAGAAGCAAATGTTTTTTCATATGCAAGATTTGTCTGTTTCCGAGCGTAAAGATAGCCATAAATATCGGAATACGGTCCTCCGGCCCTGAAAATCCCCTTTTGTTATACAATTTATATTATGTTAAGTTATAGACTATGCAAGCTGTCCCCTGCCTAAATTATCGGCACAAATATGTAAAATGGCTCAAATCCAAGGAAGATGTTGTATATTTGTATTCTGAACGCAAAGAAAACCCGAACCATGAAACGATTCTTCCGCATTCTCAGGAATCTTCTGATTCTTATCCTGATCGCGCTGCTGGCGGTCGCATTCATCTGGAGACATGAAATCGCTTCCCTTCGCACGCTCAGCCGCGTCGCTGACAACGAATACCTTTATCAAATGGAATACAAGGCCTTGTATGACCTGGACGACGTCCTTTCGAAGGATATCGCCGGCAATGCCGATTTGCTGGATTATGTCATCGGACGCATCGGCAAAGGCCTTCCCATCAAAATAAAAAGCGCCCAGGTTGCGGATGAAAGCGGTGAATTGAGCGTATTGAACTGTACCAGTTTCCAGGCAAAAAATGCGGACGGAACCGGCTATCTGTATGGCCGCAACTACGATTTCTTCAAGAATCCGACGCTTGTCGTAAAGTCTTGTCCCAAAGATGGTTACGCTTCCCTGTCGGTCTGTGACATGTCCCATTTCGGCTATAGCCTGGACAAGGTTCCGGACGATTTCATTTCGCGGTTCAGTTGCCTCGCAGCCATCTATGCGCCCTTGGACGGCGTCAATGAAAAGGGCCTTTGCACATCCATCATGGCGCTGCCCAAGCAGGCCGCCTGCCAGAACACCGGCAAGCACATTGCGGGCACGACGATCCTGATGCGCCTGTGGCTGGACCGCTGCGCGACCGTCGAGGAAGCCCTCGCCTTGCTGGAAACCGTGGATGTGCGGCACGACGCGCTCGTCGGGAGCGGATACCATTATATGGTGGCGGATGCGGGCGGCGACTGCGCGGTCGTCGAATTTGACCTCGAAGACGGCTGGAAGACGATGGTCGTGCGCAAACCCGCGGATGCCAACGCCCAGCTGGTGACCAACCATCTGCTTTCGGAGAAATATTACACGACCGAGCCCGACGAACGTGTTGGCAACCCCCACAGCCGCAGTTGGTGGCGCTATGAGACGGTTTCGGCCTATCTGGACGAGCGGAATGGCATCCTCTCCCCTGCCGAAGCGGCCGAATGCCTGGCCCTGGTCCACTGGAAAGACCTGGTCTGGGATACGGGCACGGTCGAAGACACGCAGTATTCCAATGTCTATGACCAGTCGGCCCTGACGCTGGATCTCCGCAATTGGAACGATTACGAGACTGCCCACCATTTCTCCCTGCGCTGATACACGGACCGACTATGAAAGATTCCCGAACCTATGTGCTGAACCGATCCGACCTGCAGGAACTCCTGGGCATCAAGGGCCTGGCTGGGCGCTTGCTGGCCGGCTGCTTGTACCGCATCCTCAATCTGGACGGCTACAACCGCATCCAGGCGAAGCACAGCGATCTTTCGGGAGCCCCCTTCGCCGCCGCCGTACTGGATGAAATCGGCGTGGACTACCAGCTTCCGGAGCACCAGTTGGAGCGGATCCCCGCGGAAGGCGCTTTCATCATCGTCTCCAACCATCCCTATGGCAGCCTCGACGGCCTGATCCTGGAGAAAGCGATCGGCGGCCGCCGTCCGGACCTGAAGGTGCTTACCACCTATATGCTGACCCTGATCCCGGGGCTGAAGGACAGCTTCATTCCCGTGGACAATTTCTCCTCCGGCGCCGTCCGGAGCCTGAAGGGCCTTCGCGCCGCCATGAAGCACATTGCCGAAGGCCATCCCCTGGCCCTGTTCCCGGCCGGTGAGGTCGGCACCTGGCAGCGGAAGAAGAACCGCATCGCCCGGGGCAAGGGCCGCCGTGTCGAAGACAAGCCCTGGGCCGACAGCATCATCAAACTGGTGCAGAGCGCCGGCCTGCCGGTAATCCCGCTCTATTTCCAGGGCGGCAATTCCAGTCTCTTCCACTGGCTCGGACGCATCCATCCCCGGCTGCGGACCCTCCGGCTCCCCCGGGAAATGTTCAACAAGGAAGGCACCCTCGTGGAAGCCCGCCTCGGGCAGGCGATCCAGCCCGAGGAAATCGCCGGCCTGGATATTCCGGAGCTGGGCCGTTACCTGCGCAACCGCTGCTATGCCCTTGAATGTCAGTGCATTCCGGAACCGGATCTATCGCAGCGTACCTTCCCCTCCCCTCTTGCGGACCCCGTTTCTCCCGAGAAGATCCGCGCGGAAATGGAGGCCCTTCCCGCCGATTGCATCCTGTTCGAGGACGGCGACTACCGGGTCTGCCTGGTGCGCGTGACGGACGCTCCTGATGCGATGCGGGAGCTGTTCCGTCTGCGGGAGGAAGTCTTCCGCGGCGTCGGCGAAGGCACGGGCCGTCCGATCGATACCGATCCATTCGACAACGACTATTACCATCTGGTCCTCTGGAACCTTCCGAACCGGGAGATTGCCGGCGCTTACCGCCTCGGCGACTGCGCCTCGCTCATCAAGGACCACGGCGGGGTCCGGGGCCTCTATACGGCCAGCCTGTACCGCTACATGCCCGAAGCGGAGTCGATACTCGCCAGCTGTATGGAGCTCGGACGTTCCTTTGTCGTAGGAAAATATCAGCGGGAGGTCCATCCCCTGCGGCTTCTGCTGGCCGGCCTTTCCGTCGCGACCCTACGTGTCCCCCAGGCCGAATACTGCCTCGGCCCGGTCAGCATTAGCAACGACTATCCCCGTTTCTTCAAGAGCCTGGCGGTCCATTTCCTCCGGCGTGAATTCCAATATCCGGACGCGGAGCGGCTCGTCACGCCGCCGCATCCTTTTGAAAGCGATTTCCTGTCGGTGGATCCCGACGCCCTGCTGCAGACGGTGCCGGCCGGGGACATGGACAAGTTCGACCGCCTGATGGGCATCCTGTCGGACGGGAAATACCGGCTTCCCGTGCTGGTCCGCAAGTATTTCTCCTGCTCGGCGCGCCTGCTCTGCTTCAATGTCGATCCGGATTTCACGGACAGCCTGGACGGGCTGATCCTGCTTCGCCTGAAAGACTTCCCGCCCCAGACCCTGCGTTCAATCCTGCGCGGCGTCCCCGCGGAACTCAGGGATGAGGTTTTCCTGCACTTTTACGGCACCACAGAGCAATGACCAGTCCGCTTTGGATATATCTCCTCGGATTTGTCGGGATGGGGCTGTACGGCGCCCGTCTCGTGTACCAGTGGTACAAGTCCGAGAAGGCACGCAAGATCGTCAATCCCGGCGCCTATTGGGTGATGAGCAGCCTCGGGGCGATCGTCCTGTACATCTACGGATGGCTGCGGAAGGATTTCTCCATCATTTTCGGAGAGAGCGTCAGCTACTACATCTATATGTGGAACATCAGTGTCAAAGGCCTATACAAGCGCGTGCCTCGCATCGTTCCCATCCTGCAGGGGCTCTTCCCCGTCGTGATCGTCGGCCTGATGATGCGCGACCTGCCCGCCTTCACCCAGACCTTCCTGCGCAATCCCGACGTGCCGCCGGAGCTCCTGCTTTTCGGCGTGCTGGGACAATTCACCTATGAGATCCGTTCTCTCTATCAGCTGATTTACAGTTACCGCAAAGGCGAATCCTTCCTGCCCCTCGGCCACTGGGTCCTCGCCGTGGTCGGCGCCCTCATGATCATCACCTACGGCTTGATCCGCCACGACTGGGTACTGGTTGTCGGCCAGTTCGGCATCGTCGTCTCCGTCCGCAACATCATGCTGTATTTCGACGAAATCCGGGCCAAACGCCGGGCCGAGGCGCACGACAATGACAACGACGAATTGAACGTCTAACAGGCAGCCAGCGCTATCGAATGATCTTCGACGAGATCAGGTCGAAGGCGATGCAGTCGTGGGAGGTGGAATCCCCTGCTTCATAGAGGATGCCGACGGAGCCGTCCGGGAGCTCCACCATGTCCGAGTAGGCTTCCTTGGCGTAAGGACCGTCGTAGATCTCCTGCCAGTTCGCTCCCCTGTCCTTGCTGAGCTTCACCTTCAGTTCGGTGCGGGCTTCGGGGTTTGTGGGATTGGCGAAAAGCAGCCAGTCGTCCTTCTCGTGCCGATGGGTGTAACGGATGATGCTGCCTTCGCAGATGGCTTCGGGAAGTTGGGGGTCGTAGGCGATGTCGCCCAGCGTTTCTCCCCCGTCGGTGCTGATGGAAACCAGGCGCATATAACGCACGCCCGAAGTGTCCGCCCAGCGCTTGAACTCTCTCATATTCAGCATGATATCTCCGTTGGCAAGCTCGGCGGACATGCATTCGTTGCCGCCCCTGCCGCTGAAGGCGCCCCGCTGCCAGGTCTCTCCGTTGTCGTCGGAATAGATGAAGAAGGAGCGCCCCTGCCAGAGCTTGCCCTCCCCTTCCCATTTGTGGTAGCAGGAGGCGATGACGCGCCCCTTGTGGGCGCCGTTCTTCAGCTGAATGGCGTGTCCGGGGCCGACGCAGGCCATGATCCAGTCGCGCTCGACCAGACCCTCGTCGATGCGGCGCGGCTCGCTCCAGGTCAGGCCGTCATCGTCGGAATATTGGATGAACCAGGTGATGTCGAAATAATGGTAGGGTACGGCCGTGGTTTTCCAGGTCGACAGCATCAGGATCCGTCCGTTTTCCAGCACGACGGGCGTCGGGCTGCTGCAGCAGTTGGTACTGTCCGCCCGGACCGTGAGGGCCTCGCTCCAGGTTCGGCCCCCGTCCGTGGAACGCTTGACGACCAGGTCGATGTCGCCATGGTCTTTATGACTGTTCTGGCGCGCTTCCGCAAAGGCCAGCAAGGTGCCGGCCTTCGTAATGGTGATGGCCGGGATGCGGTAGGTATGGGTCCCGTTCTCCCCGGAATCGTAGAGGACGATGGGGCCGTCGAAGGCGGCGGGTTTCGGCGCGCAGGCGTTTGTCAGGGGCAGGAGGGCGGCCGTCAGGGCCGCGGCGAGGATCATTCGGTGAAGGGTCATTTCGTTACAGTTTGGTTTCAGTTGTCAAAGATAGTATTTATCTTTGTTATTGACCAATCAAAAACCGCTTTCGATGGACAGAAGACATTTCCTTGCCACGGCCGGCACGCTCGGCCTGACGATGGCGCTGGGCGACTGGGAGAAGGCCTTTGCTTGCGGCACCCGCGACCAAGCGGTTGGAGCTCCCTTGCTGAAATGGCGGCGCGGCCAGTTCCAGGTTCACGTGATTTATACCGGGGCGGCGGAGTCGCTGTTCCTGATTTTCCCGGACGGGACCACGATGCTGCTGGACTGCGGGGAGCAGGATACCCTGTCCCTCGGCGAACGGGCGGTCCCCCGCCTCCCGGACCACAGCCGCTTGGCCGGAGAATGGATCGCGCGCTATGTGGAGCGGGTCAACCCTCAGGGTCGGGACATCGATTACATGATGCTGTCCCATTACCACAACGACCATGCGGGCTGCGAAACGATCTACAGTCTTGAGCCCGGGGCCGATGACCTCCCCTACGCGCTCAGCGGCTTCGGGGAAGCGGCGCAGTGGCTCCGTTTCGGCAAGGCCTTCGACCGCTGCTGGCCGGATTATACCGAGCCCATTCCCCTGCTGGACGACAAGAAGCGGGTGATGAGCCAGATGCGCAAGTTCTACGACTGGCAGACGCAGCACAGGGGGTTGGTCGTCGAGCGCTTCCGCGTCGGCGCCCTGGACCAGGTCCGCCAGCTGCATGATCCGGCTGCCTTCCGGAACTTCCACATATTCAATCTTTGCGGCAACGGCTGCGTCGCGGACCGCAGCGGGAAGGTCATCGACCTGTTTGCCAACGAGAAGGCCGGCAAGGAGCGCATCAACGAGAATGCCCTCAGTCTGGGGATGATTATCCGGTACGGGTCCTTCCGTTTCTATACGGCCGGGGATTTCTCCCATCACTGGACCAATTGCGACGGCGTGCGCGTCGACAACGAGAAGGTACTCGCACGCTATGTGGAGCCCTGCCAGGTCTCGAAAATCAACCACCACGGGCATCAGTCGATGTCGACCGAACTGGTGGCCGCCCTGCGCTCGCGGGTCTGGCTCAGCAGCACCTGGAATCAGCGGCATTGCACGGACGATACCCTGCAGCGTCTGACGGACCGCAATGCTTATCCCGGCGAGCGGCTGATCTGCCCGGGCATGATGCCGCCGGAGCGCCGAGCTGCGATGGCCGTGGGCGGGACGGCTTCCCTGCTGGATGACGTCGCGCCGGAGAGCTTCGAAGGCGGACACGTCGTCCTGACCGTCGAGCGTGGCGGGAGGGATTATTCCATATCCTACGTCACGGCGGCGGACGAATCGATGACGGTCCGCAGCGTGATGCGTTTCAAGGCCTAGAAGGGCTTATTTCCTCGTTTCGTAGATGTCCCGGATGGACAGGGTCTGGAAGATCTCGCTCCCCTGCGAGCTCTCATAGATGATGCCCAGAGTCTCGGGATCCAGGAGCGTCATGCAGGAATACCCCATCCCGTGGTAGTGGTCCAGCAGGAGACTGCAGGGCCAGGTCATGCCGTTGTCCAGGCTCAGACGCACGGTCATGTCCCGGCGCTGGCGGGGATTGTGGGCGCAGTTGCAGAAGAACAGCAGGTCCTTGCCGAGGCAGTTGTCGGCCGCCGCAACCCGGTACAGGCTGGCCTGGCAGAAACATTCGACCAGGGTACTGTCGGTCGCATGCTTGGTCCAATGGTCTCCCAGGTCGGAAGTCAGGTACACGGCCCGGCGTCCCGAAATGCTGCGGTCCCGGGCGTTGATCATCAGCACCCCCGGCTCGATCTCAGCGATCTGCGACTCATTGACATAGCGCTTGATCTGTCCCTGCCCGCGCCGCCAGGTCTGCCCGCGGTCGCGACTGTAGATGATGGTGGCGGAATAGATGTCGTCCGCATCGCGGAACTGCAGAGGTACGGCCAGGGTGCCGTCCTGCATCGTGATGCCGATGCCGGGGCCTTCGAGCACGCTCTTCCAGGCCAGGTCCTTGATCTGGCGCGTGATGTTGACCGGCTCGGACCAGGTCAGGCCGTCGTCGGCGGAACGGACCAGCATCATCTGGCCTGTACTGTCGGGTGAGAAACCGCCTTCCTGGGCGGCGCTGCGACGGCCGCCGTGGTGCCAGGTGCCGAAGAGCAGCAAGTCGCCCGTCACTTCATCAAGCAACAGGCAGGGGTCGCCGATGCCGTTCTCGTCCTGCGGGCGTCCGCCCCATTCCCCCATATCCATCACGATCCGCATCGGCTCCCAGGTCCGGCCATTGTCCGTCGAACGGCTGACGCCGACATCGATGTCGTTGGGCATGTCCTTGCCGCTCTTCCAGCGCACGTCATAACAGGCGACCAAGGTGCCGGCGTGAGTCTTTACCAGCCCCGGGATACGGTAGGAGAATACGCCGTCGTCCCCTTTGGTGCGCACCTTGCGGGCGATGCGGTGGACGGGATCGCCGGCGACGGTCAACCCTTCGCCTTCGATCCGGACCGTGAACGACTGCATAGCCGGCGGGACTAGCGAATCATTCAATTGGATGTAGACACGTCCGCGCTCGCAATGGACGTCGGCCAAGGCCTCGGCGGGCAGTTCAGGGATGGTGAGCGCAAAGGGCGGAAGACTATCCCAGGGCGCGAGGCAGAGCTCCGCGACCGGCACGTCTGACTTGCCCGGAATTACGGGAATGGCGATGTGCCGGACGACGGGCCCGGGACAGAGCGTCTGCAGTGGCACGGCCCTGAAGGCCAGCCCGCCCTGCGGCGTTTCATATAGTACGCCGACCGTCGCGGAATCCACTTGCGTCAGGCAGCTGTAGCCGTGGCTTTCCGCTTCCTGGATCAATACTTCGAAAGGATAATTGAAGCCCTGGTTGACGCTCATACGAAGCGTCAGGCGGCAGCGGTCCCGCTCGTCGGAAGGATTGCAGAACAGCAGCAGGTCGTGACCGAATATATTATCGGAGGCCGGAATGGCCAGCAGACTCCCCTGGCAGACCGGGTCGCTCAGCATGCCGTCCGCGATACCGCGCGCCCAGCTATCTCCCTGGTCATCAGAGATATAGATAGCCCGACCCGTGCGGGCATTGTCCCGCAAGCTCAGCATCAAGCGCCCCTCGCCCGTCTCGGCGAGCGCCCCCTCCGTCGTGCCGTCCTTGGCCCTTGCGCCGGCCTTCCAGGTCCGGCCGTGGTCACGACTGACCAGGATGCCGCCAGCCGTAGCCCCGCTGGCCGTCTGCACGCCCTCGGCGGAATTGTAAGTGGACATCGCGCGCAGATCCTTTGAAGGATCCAGGAACTGGATGGGAAGCGCCAGCGTCCCGTCAGAGAGCGCAATCCCCCTGCCCGGCGACGAAACGATCCAAACCCCCTCCGGGGCCTCCATCTCAAGCGCCTCGGCCGTCCAGCTCACTCCCCCGTCGCAACTGCGCAGCATCCGCATCTGAGGATCTGCCATCCCAGCCGGGCACAGCGGATCCTCAGCGCCCGGCGCCGAAGCCGCAAATAGCAGAATGTCAGCCCCATCTGTAAGCAAGCAAGGATAGCGTAAGCCCTGCAGCTCCTCCGGCGCAAAAGACTTCCAATGCCGACCGCCATCCGCCGACCGGCCAACCCGCAGCCCCCCGGGAGTCTCATAAACCGCGACCAACGCCCCATCCGCCCCCGTCACAAGCGCCGGGACAAAACCATGAGACGCAACTACCACATCCCGCCGCGAACAGTCAGTCAACGACAGGAATACGCCCAGCAAAACCGCGGACGTAAGCAGAAATGAACTGTGCCTCATCAGATTACTGCTTGATACCCGCCTCCAGGAAAGCGATCGCCTCCGCGGTCTTGTCCGTGAGGAACAGGTGCATGTTGGAATACTTCTCCCGCTCGGCGAGATCCTTCAAGAAAGGATAAACCGGCACGATACGCTCGAAGAAATCGCGCCCCAGGAACACCATCGGCCCCACGATCCCGTCGCTGTCGTAATGGATCTTGGCGGCACTCTGGAAGATTTCCTGCATCGTACCCGCGGAACCGGGCGTGAAGAGGATGCCGCCCAGCGTGACGGAAAGGATCATGTCCTCCCGCACGCTGTTGGTGAAGAACTTGGCGATATGGGTGGAAAAAGGCGTCGAAGGCTCGTGTCCGTAGAGCCAGGTCGGGATGGACAGGCTCTCGAAACGGTCCTGCGGGTATTTCTCCTTCACCTCCAGGGCGCTTTTCAGCCAGCGGAACGAATCCTTCTCCCCGGCGGAAGCCAGGATGTCGATGGCATCCTCCACCTCGGCCTCGCTCCGCCCGGCCATCCAGGCGCCCAGGTGGGTCGCCTCCATCGCGCCGGGGCCGCCGCCGGACACCATCAGCTTGCCATTCTCCGTCAGGGCCTTGCTGATCTCCACGATCTTGCGATAGCCGTCGTCGGCCCGCTTCAGCCCGTGACCGCCCATAATGCCGATGACGTCTTGCGGATTGAAACGCTTCAGGAAATCGGCCATCGCATCATAGATGGAATAATCGTGCAGGCTGCGGGCCAACATGACGCGCATGTCATCGGCATGCTCCCCCGCTTCTTTGTAATCCGCATACACGCGGGCGTCGAAGGTGCGGGAGAAACTCGACGGATCCTCCGGATTGAAACCCTCGTACAAGGATTCCGCGGTATAGAGATTGGGATTGAAGGCGTGGAAAACCATTCCCATCCGCGGCAGGACCAGGCAGTCGCGCATCATGGCCTGCTGGCCCGGGCAAAGCTCGCAGCCGAAGAAGCAGCAGTCCACGAAGGTGTGGCCCAGCGCATAGTCCGGCACAGCGGTGAAATCGATGTACGAGAAGGCATAATGGCCGATCAGACGGGTCCCTTCCTGGGGCCGGGGCAGGTCATCGATGCCGTTGATTTGCAGATAAGGGTAGGTTTTCATTCCGTAGTAGTCTTGTGGAAGTCAAAGATAGGAAATAATCCTTGTAACGACAAGATAAAAGGCAGCCAGCGCACTTCCGGCAGCAGGAAGGAACCCTTCGGGGAATGCTGCCAAAAGTGCGCTGGCTGCCTTTCTAAGGCGTAGGAGAATTAGATCTCTTCGACGACCGGGGAATCCGCGGCGTTGCGCATGACGGAAGCGATGCCCTGCTTCATCGTACGCTCGCTGGCATACATCTGGCTGGAGCCGATGACCTGGCCGTTGGTGGCCTTCAGGTTGAAGAAAGGCTTGCCGTTCTTGGCGACCTTGATCTCATAGCGATCCTCGATGGGGCCGTTCTTGCGGACGGACTCGATGCCGTTCAGGCAGGACTCCTTCTTGGTATAGCCTTCGCTGGTGAGGATGACCTGGCCGTTCGTGGCCTTGAGGTTGAACTGGAATTCTCCGTTTTTACGGACGGTAACAACAAATTTTCCCATTGTTTTAATGTATTAAGTTGTGAATGAATATGCTCTGCTTCATTTGCATCAAGCACAAATATAAAAATTATTTCCTTTTATCCAATTCCTTTATGGCAGATTAAAGATATTTGTCGGCAAATTCCAGGTATTGGACCCAGTCATAGCCAAAGATGGCGTGCCTGCCGAGGCGCAGGTGGTAGCCCATGTGGTCGCCGAAAAGGGGCTGACGCGCATCCGGCCATACGTCGGTCGGAAGGCCGTGGATGCCGTATAACTCATAGACCGGTTTGGCGTGGACGAGGCTCAGGAATTCCCCCTTAGGGTCCGCCCACATGTCTCCGGCCGCAGAGCCGACGTACACCGGCCTCGGGGCGATCAGGGCAACCAACTCGTGCTGGTCCACGGGCAGCGCATCCTCGTTGTCCATATATTTCAAGAAATTGCGGCAGAACCACTGCGGGAAGGTCGCCTGGATCTGGCGGACGGTCTGTCCGTAACGCCGCCGCGAGATCGCGGCGCCCCCGCAGCCTGAATCATTGGAAATCGCCATGGCGAAACGCGTGTCCTGCGCGGCGGCCCAAAGCGCCGTCTTGCCGCCCCGGGAATGGCCGATTGTGGAGACCCGGTGCGGGTCCACGCTGGTCTGCGCCTCCTCGAGCCAGTCCATCACGCGGCTGCAACCCCAGGCGTAGGCGGAAAGACCCGCCCACTGGTCCGGCTCCGGGAAGGTCTGTCCTTCCTTGTAGATATAGGGATGGACGCCGTTCTGGAAGCCGTCGTCGAAGTCGGGATCCAGGTCGGATTTGTAGAAAGAGAGGAAAGCGTAACCGCGGGCCAGGATCAGTTCCAAGGGATAGAAATGGCGGTACTGGCCGTAAGCCGGGAATCCGTGGATCACATAGTTTTTAAGCTGCTGCTCATCGGGATAGGAGATGGTATGGTCTTCGTTGATCGAGGCATTACCGGAGGTGTTCATCATCAGGAAGGCGGGCGCGGGATGGTCCAGCCCGTTGGGCACCCAAGTCACCAGGCGTATGTATTTTTCCTCGCTGGCATCGAAATAAATGAGGATCTCCTGGCGGGTCGCCATGCCGCCGATGGCGTTCTCGTCCGTCAGGACGACCTTGTAATGCTGGCCCTCCAGGCGATCCGGGGAACGGCCGTAAACCTCGCGGCGGAAGAGCTCGAGCAGTTCGGCCCGGCGCTCCCCTTCCCACTGCGCAATGCTCGTGACGGGCGTCCCGTCGTTCATCACCAGCGGGTCCGGCAGCGTGTAGGCGGGCACCTTCGTCTCATCGTAGTTGGGCAATCCCGCTTCTTCGGAGCCGTAAGAGCCGGTGCCGGTCTTCATATTCGTCATTTCAAAAGGCTGGAGGCAGGCGAAGTGGGCGCATTTGGCCGCCATCTCGCGGCGCACGTGGTTCTCCAGCGTATAGGGCGCGTAGGCATCGGTCAACTCACGCGCATCGCGGCCGGTCACGGCCTCATAGACAGTGGCGGCGGCCGCATAGCTTCCCATGGTGCAGTTCAGGCGGTCTGCGAAAGTGACGTCCCCCTCCATGCTGAAGGAACTGCGCAGGTTCTCGACGGTCGTGCCGATCGGGATGACCTCCAGGCCGTATTTTTCGGTAAATTCGCGGCTGACCGCAGCCAGGAGCTGATACATGTCCCTGTTGTTGTGGCCGAACGCCATCCAGTGCATGGTGGACTGGTGCGCATAGGGCCAGGTCTGGAAATACATCAGTCGCGTACCTTTGGGCGTGCGTTTCCGGACGTATTTGATCAACTGTCCGAGCCCGGGGTCGATGGTTTCCCGGCGGCAGGCCTGGGCGCTCTGGGTCTGCAGGCTGACGACGTCCCAACGTTCGTCTTTCAGGGCCTGGGCCAGGCTGACGCCCTCGCGCTCCGCGGTCTCGCCCCGGACGACCTTGCCATAGCGGAAGGCCGGCTCCCCGCTCTTGGCAAGGGCCGCCAGTTCGGCATAGTCAGCGTCGTCTTTGCACGCATAGCCGATGACGACGGGCTGACCGCCGGCTTCGAAATAGGCGTAGGTATCCCGGGTGTAGACATCGGCGCTCCATTCGTTTCCGACGGCCAGGATGCGGAGGGTATCCTGGGTCTGGGCGGCTGCGAAAAGACAGGAAAAAGCAAGAAAAGCAGAAAGGAAAGTAGATTTATATCCCATTGTATGAAAGTTGTTTAGGCTATGTTATTTCATCTTTGAATCCATGCAGATGGTGACGGGGCCGTCGTTGACCAGGGAGACCTGCATGTCGGCGCCGAAGGTCCCGGTACCGACCGGGCGGCCGAGGGCTGACGACAGGCTGTCGCAAAACTGCTCGTACAGCGGGATGGCTTTTTCGTGGCCCGCCGCTTCGATATAGGAAGGACGGTTCCCCTTCCGGGTCGAGGCCATCAGGGTGAACTGGCTGACGACGATCACCTCTCCCCCGACGTCCTGCACGCTGCGGTTCATCACGCCGGCTTCATCGTCGAAAATGCGGAGCGCGGCGGTTTTCTTAACCAGATAATCGATGTCCGAGGCGTCGTCTTCGTGACCGATGCCGAGCAGGACCAGAAGCCCGGGGCCGATGGCGGATTTGACCGCTCCGCCGATGCTGACGGAGGCTGAACGGACCCTTTGGATCACAACGCGCATACCCTTGTCGTTTTGTTGTGCTAAAATACACATAATTTCATTATATTTGAAAAATAGTTGAATTCCGGATTCGCATGAAAAAGTTTTTGTCTCTCCTGGTGATGCTCACCGCCCTCGTGACCCTGCGGGCCGCGGACCTGGGCGGCAGTTGCGTCAAGGACAGCATACGCTACAAGGGCCACGACCGCATCTACTGGCTGCACGTGCCCGAAAGGATTTCTCCCGACGCTCCCCTGCTCATCTGCCTGCACGGCTATGGCGGCATCGCCTTCCGCGGAAACGTCCACCTGGTGGAACTCGCCGACGAGCACGGTTTCGTCATCTGCTATCCGCAGGGCCTCCCGGACCCGAAGGGCAAACCCAGCTGGAACGTCGGCTATCCTTCGCAGGAAGGATGGAAGATGGACGATGTCGGCTTCGTCGAGAAACTGGTGAAGCATCTGCAGAAACAGTTCGGCCTCGATCCCCGCAACACCTTCCTGACCGGGATGTCCAACGGCGGCGAGATGTGTTACCTGCTCGCCCGCAAGAAGCCGGACCTTTTCGCCGGCCTGATCTCGATGGCGGGTCTTACGCTGGAATGCATGACGCCCCTCAATTATGGCCGCCCCGTGCCCTTCATGGAGGTGCATGGCACGATGGACAAGACATCCTACTGGACCGGCGATCACCTGAACCAGTACGGCTGGGGCGCCTATCTGTCCGTACCGGCGGCCATCAGTTATGTGGTGGCGGCCGACGGCTGCACCGCTTATTCCAAGGAGGACATCACGGCGGAAGGGAAGAAGCCGGTGTTCCTGCACAAGTATCTCAACGGCGTTCCGGCCCGCAAGGGCAAGGGCCATCCCTGCGAGGTCTGGCTCTACGAGGTCGTCGGAGGCGGCCACAACTGGGCCGACAAGGAGATGGACACGTACGGGGAAATCTGGAAGTTCATGGATCATTTTATGTATCGCTGATAATATGGAGAATCTTGGATTGGGCCTGGTGCTGATGATCGTCGGCATGGTCACGGTGTTTCTGATCCTGCTGATCGTCATCTTCGGCAGCACGCTGATGATACGGATCGTCAACCGGATCGCACCCTCGGAAAACAAACTGCCTGCGGCCGACCCCGCCACGAGGCAGGTATTGGAAGCCGCCGTCGCGCAGCTGACGGGTGGAAAAGGAAGAATTACGAACATAACGACTTTATAGGAAATGGCAAGAGAGATCAAGTTGAGCCTGGTATTCCGGGACATGTGGCAGAGCGCGGGCAAGTATCAGCCCCGCGTGGACCAGCTGGTCAAGGTGGCCCCCGCCATCATCCGGATGGGCTGTTTCGACCGCGTCGAGACCAACGGCGGCGGCTTCGAGCAAGTGAATTTGTTGTATGGGGAGAATCCCAACATCGCCGTGCGGCAGTGGACGAAGCCCTTCCACGAGGCGGGCATCCAGACGCACATGCTGGACCGCGGACTGAACGCCGTGCGTATGAGTCCCTGCTCCAGGGACCTGCGGCAGTTGTTCTACAAGGTCAAGAAGGCCCAGGGGACGGACATCACCCGCATCTTCGACGGTCTGAACGACCCGCGCAACGTCATCCCGTCCATCGGGTATGCGAAGGCTGCCGGCATGATCGCGCAGGCCTCCCTCTGCCTGACGCACTCCCCGATCCATACCGCGGAGTATTTCATCGGCCTGGCCAAGCAGTTCATCGAGGCCGGTGCCGACGAGATCTGCCTCAAGGACATGGCCGGCATCGGACGCCCGGTGACCCTGGGAAAGATCGTCAAGGGCATCAAGGACGCCTATCCGGACATTCCTGTCCAGTACCATACGCATTCCGGTCCCGGTTTCAGCATGGCTTCCGTGCTGGAAGTGTGCCAGAACGGCTGCGATTACGTGGACACGGGCATGTCTCCCCTCTCCTGGGGCACCGGCCATCCGGATGTCATCGCCGTGCAGGAGATGCTGCGGGACGCCGGTTTCACGGTCAAGGACATCAACATGGACGCCTATATGGAGGCCCGCACCCTGATCCAGGAGATGTATGACGACTTCCTGGGCTACTACTGCCCGGACTACAACCGCCTGGACAATTCCCTGCTGGTCAAGCCCGGCCTGCCCGGCGGCATGATGGGCTCTCTGATGACCGACCTGGAAGACAATCTCTCTTCGCTCAACAAGTGGAAAGTCAAGAACGGCGAGCCGGAACTGACGACGGACCAGCTGATGGTCAAGCTCTTCGACGAGGTGGCCTATGTCTGGCCCAGGGTCGGCTATCCGCCCCTCGTCACCCCCTTCTCGCAATATGTCAAGAACCTGGCGCTCTTCAACGTGATCTCGATGGAGAAGGGCAAGAAGCGCTGGGAGATCTTCCCCGATACGATCTGGGACATGGTGCTCGGCAAGACCGGACGTCTGCCCGGCCCCGTCGCCGACGAGATCAAGGAGCTGGCGGCTTCCCAGGGCCGTGAATTCACCGATGTGGATCCGCAACTGAACTATCCCGACTGCCTGGACGAATACCGCCGGCGCATGGCCGAAAAGGGCTGGGAGACCGGTGAGGATGACGAGGAGCTCTTCGAGTACGCGATGCACCCGGAGCAGTACGAGTCGTTCCGCAACGGCAAAGCCAAGGCGGATTTCGAGGCCGACCTGGCGAAACGCAAGGCTGCTCAGGACGCGCCTGCCGCCCTGCCGTCCGTCATTACGGTGCGGTTGAACGGCGTGGACTACAAACTCGACGTGGCTTACGGAGACGCCGCCCCTGCGGCATCCACGTCCTCCGCTCCGGCTGCTGTGCCCCAGGGCGCAGGAGAAGAGCTGACGGCTCCCCTTTCCGGCAAGTTCTTCCTGACGAAAGACACGCAGGAGACGCCCAAGAAAGTCGGGGACGCCTTCAAGAAGGGCGAAACGCTCTGTTACATCGAAGCGATGAAGGTGCAGAATGCGGTCGCCGCCGATTTCGACGGTGTCGTCACCGCTATCCTGAAATCCAACGGCGAGTCCGTCGATGAAGATGAAGTCATCCTGAAAGTCAGCCGCTCGTAGCCATGGAAGGATTCTCGAACATATTGGACAAGGTCTACCAGATGACCGCGATCAGCAACATCGTGGAGGAACCGTCCTTCCTCGTCATGTACCTGATCGCTTTCATCCTGCTGTACCTGGGCATCGTCAAGAAATACGAGCCCTTGCTGCTGATCCCCATCGCCTTCGGCGTGCTGATCGCCAATTTCCCCGGCGGCGACATGGGTGTGATCCAGGCCGACCCCGAGGGTTTCGTCCTGCTCCCCGACGGGACGCGCGAGTCGATCTGGGACATGCCGCTCCACAAGATCGCCCACGACCTGGGACTGATGAACTACCTTTATTATGCGCTGATCAAAACCGGCTTGCTGCCGCCCATCATCTTCTTGGGCGTCGGCGCTCTGACCGACTTCGGCCCGATGCTGCGCAACCTCAAGCTCGCGATCTTCGGCGCCGCCGCGCAGTTCGGCATCTTCGCCGTCCTGCTGGTGGCCCTGCTAATCGGATTCACGCCGCAGGAGGCGGCCTCGCTGGGTATCATCGGCGGAGCGGACGGTCCCACGGCCATCTTCACCACGATCAAGCTTGCGCCGCACCTGCTCGGCCCCATCGCCATCGCCGCCTACAGTTACATGGCCCTTGTGCCGGTCATCATCCCGCTCGTCGTCAAGCTGCTCTGCTCCGAGAAGGAACTGAAGATCAACATGAAGGAGCAGGACCGCCTCTATCCCGTCAAGACCGAGATCAAGAACATGCGGGCCGTCAAGATCATCTTCCCCATCGCGGTGACGACCATCGTCGCCATTCTGGTGCCCACGGCCGTGCCGCTCGTCGGCATGCTGATGTTCGGCAACCTGATCCGGGAGATCGGCGCCGACACGAGCCGCCTCTTCACGACTGCCAGCAACGGCTTGATGAACACGGCCACCATCTTCCTGGGCCTCTGCGTAGGGGCCACGATGACCTCCGAAGCCTTCTTCAACCTGCAGACCATCGGCATCATCGTCGGCGGTTTCCTGGCCTTCGCCCTGAGCATCGCCAGCGGCATCTGCATGGTCAAGGTCTGGAACCTGTTCGCCAAGAAGAAGATCAATCCCCTCGTGGGCGCGACCGGACTGTCCGCCGTGCCGATGGCCAGCCGCGTCTGCAACGGCATCAGCACGAAATACGATCCCAAGAACCACGTCCTGAATTATTGCATGGCTTCCAACATCTCCGGCGTCATCGGATCGGCGGTCTGCGCGGGTATCTTGATTTCGTTCCTCGGATAATAATTGTTACCTTTGCAAGATATAATAAGTATTCGATTCAATAAACCATAAACAAATGTCTGAAAAATCTTATCTCCAGATTGCGCGCGCCGCATATCAGCCTAAACTCCCGAAGGCCCTTCAGGGTCCGGTGCGGGTCATCGAAGGCGCCGCCACCCAGTCCGTCGGAAACCAGGAAGAGATCAAGGCCCTCTTCCCCAACACCTATGGCATGCCCGTCGTCGAATTCGCCGAAGGCGGACAGAAAGTCGCCCCCAAGTTCAACGTCGGCATCATCCTGTCCGGCGGCCAGGCCCCGGGCGGCCACAACGTGATTTCCGGCCTCTACGACGGCGTGAAGGCGCTCAATCCGGAGAACAAGCTCTACGGCTTCCTGATGGGCCCCGGCGGCCTCGTGGACCACAAGTACATCGAATTCACCGACGCGCTGATCGATGACTACCGCAACACCGGCGGCTTCGACATCATCGGTTCCGGCCGTACCAAACTCGAGGAAGTGGACCAGTTCGAGAAGGGTTACGAGATCCTCAGCCAGCTGGGCATCAAGGCCCTGGTGATCATCGGCGGAGACGACTCCAACACCAACGCCTGCGTCCTGGCAGAGTATTATGCCGCCAAGGGCTACGGCATCCAGGTTATCGGCTGCCCCAAGACCATCGACGGCGACCTCAAGAACGACCAGATCGAGACCTCCTTCGGTTTCGACACCGCGACCAAGACCTATTCCGAGCTGATCGGCAACATCGAGCGCGACTGCAATTCCGCCCGCAAATACTGGCACTTCATCAAGCTGATGGGCCGCAGCGCGAGCCACATCGCCCTCGAGTGCGCCCTGCAGACCCAGCCCAACGTCTGTCTGATCTCCGAGGAAGTCGAGGCGAAGGAACAAAGCCTGGACGACATCGTGAGCCAGATCGCCTGCATCGTGGCGGCCCGCGCCGCGGAAGGCAAGAACTTCGGCACCGTCCTCATCCCCGAGGGTCTGATCGAGTTCATCCCCGCCATCAAGAAGCTCATCGCCGAGCTCAACGATACCCTGGCCACGGAAGAGGCGAAAGCCGTCGCCCGTGAAGACCAGATCGACTATGTGAAGGCGCATCTGAGCGCTGCCAACCTTGCGGTCTTCAATAGTCTGCCCGCAGATGTGGCAAGCCAGCTGGCCCTGGACCGCGACCCCCACGGCAACGTGCAGGTATCCCTGATCGAGACGGAAAAACTTCTCTCCAAGATGGTCGCAAAGCGGCTGAAAGAGATGAAAGCCGAAGGCAAGTATGTCGGCAAGTTCTCCGCACAGCACCATTTCTTCGGCTATGAGGGCCGTTGCGCGGCTCCGTCCAACTTCGACGCCGATTATTGCTATTCCCTGGGATTTAACGCCTCCCGCTTGATCGCGGCCGGCAAGACCGGCTACATGTCCGTCATCCGGAACACGACGGCTCCCGCCTCCGAGTGGATCGCCGGCGGCGTGCCGATCACGATGATGATGAACCTGGAGCGCCGCTCCGGCAAGATGAAGCCCGTGATCCGCAAGGCCCTGGTCGAATTGGACGGCGCGCCGTTCAAATATTTCGCCGCCCACCGCGACGAATGGGCCAAGGAAACCTGCTATATCTATCCCGGCGCCATCCAGTACTGGGGGCCGACCGAGGTCTGCGACCAGCCGACCCAGACGCTGAAGCTCGAGCATTGCTAGACAATGATGGACAAAGGCGAAGCCAAGCGGCGGATCGATGAGCTGAGGGCCATTCTCGCAGAGAACAGCCGCCGGTACTATGTGGACAACAATCCGGTCATCAGCGACTACGAATACGACCACCTGATGTACGAACTCGAGGAACTGGAAAGCCGGTTCCCCGAGTTCGTCACCGCGGACTCCCCCACACAGCGGGTCGGCAGCGACCTGGAGGGGGCGGATTCCCGTGCGGACGACAATGCCGAAAAGGCGGTCGGCCGCGACTTCGCCAAAGTGCCCCACCGTTACCCGATGCTGTCCCTGGCCAATACCTACAGCATCGAGGAGATCGAGGCTTTTGCCGCCCGGGCCGACAGGACCTTGGACGGCGTGCCGTTCACCTATTGCTGCGAACTGAAGTTCGACGGCACCGCCATCTGCCTGAATTACCGGGACGGCAAGCTCTACCGCGCGCTGACCCGGGGCGACGGCACCGTGGGCGATGATGTGACGGAAAACGTCCGCCACATCGCCAATATTCCCCAGCGCCTGCATGGCAGCGGCTGGCCGGACGACTTCGAGATCCG
>JAEEGG010007261.1_pt1 | contig 25624 bp, 13 predicted proteins | sample 9134161 | NCBI WGS metagenome assembly JAEEGG01 (sample SAMN16246543, study PRJNA631951) | gut metagenome | biome: gut microbiome; feature: rumen; material: CR-attached | host: Bos | place: Iran: Karaj | collected 2018-10 | reverse complement strand
AGACAATTAGTCCGGGACTGTCTTCACGCAAGGAAATGGAACGGAAAAGACTTTTGGTCACCGCCATGACCAATGAAGCAGGAACTCCTTTCCCGGAAACATCACCTATGCAGAAGAGCAGTTTCTCATCACGGATATAGAAATCATAAAGGTCTCCACCAACCTCCCTTGCCGGATCCAACAGAGCTGATATGTCAATGTCGTGCCTTTCAGGGAAAGGCGGGAAAACCTTGGGGATCATGGCCATCTGGATAGCGCTGGCGATACTGAGCTCACTGGCCATCCTCTGCTCCTTTTCCGACATCTCCTTTACCTTCGCCTGATCCCTGGCCACGAAATAAAGGATAAGGAAAAGCATCAGAAGGCCGATGATCTGGGACAGCCGCACCAATTTGTTGGTCTTCCTTGATTCGCTGAAGATTTCGTCCTCAGGAATCACTATTGACATTGCCCAGCCTGTCCGCTCAACAGGAGCATAATAAACATAATGTGTCTTTCCCTCGTAGTTGATAGACATATTACCTGTCCCTCCGGTCATCAATTCCCTGGCCAGGCTATGAATGGCGGACGTGTCTTCGATGGGAGCGAGAATGTCCTGGATGTTTTTCTGCATGACAAACGATGGTACCGGACAGACCATTAGCTTTCCGGTCCTGCTGGACATAACGCTGAATGCGCTTGGATAGCCTCCTACGTCCCCGAACATGTCAGTAAGCCAATCCAAGGAAACATCAGCGGTCAGGACTGCTGCAATTTCACCATTGCTGTCCCTGATAGGCATGGAGAAAGTTGTCATCAGCATCTCTCCTCCCCCTATGTCGACATAGGGTTCAGACCAACAGCCCGATTCGCGGTTCAAGGCCATGGTAAACCACTTCTTGCTAGGATAGTCGTACTCAGGAGTAGCCAGGGAGATTGAAGACAACTCTCCGGTATAGGGGTCCATGGATGTGTAAGGTGCCAGAAGAGGATGTTCCTTGTTGTAACCGGGAACGAGGGCGATGGTCGATCCCATCACCACAGGATTGTTCTGTACCATACGCCTGGTTATCGTCTGGATACTGTCGAGATGGGTAAGACTCCACTGTGAAATCCAGATGTTGTTGTGAACGGCCACTTCCGCCTGGTCAAGGACGTCCTCTATTTCCAGTTTGGTGTTCTGAAGCTGCTCTTCGGCCAGTTTTGAAGCGCTCTCCTTGATGCTTCTCTGGGTATGACGGAACTGGATCATCGACGTGATCAGGAAGGTCAATACCGCCACCAGGACCAGCATGAGGTTGCCCCATGTTGACTTACTGAATATTTTACTGAAATCTATCATAGGACTGAACTGAGAGCGGCACGGAATTCAGGCATGGGACAATTAGCATCGCGCTCGATTATAAGGGTCTTAAGGCCGGCATAGGGACGGATCTCCTCTTCAATGTCCTTGAGAGAGCGGTCCTTACCGAAATAAACAGGAGCAAAGTCTGCCCAAAACTCCATCGCCAGTTGTTTTGGCAGGTGGAAGGCTTCGAGGATATACTCTTCGCTGCTGAGACAGCAACAGAGATAAACCATACCGATGTCGAAAAGATGATTGCCGTAACAGAAATCACCCAGGTCTATGAAATAGTGTTCGTCTCCGGCGAAGATAGCATTGCTGTACTGGAGATCACCATGGATCGCGGTGTCCTCATCCGGAGTGTCGGAAATAAATCTGGCTATTTTATCCTTCTCGGAAGAAGTGAAGAAAGGGTTCTCCTCAAGGAGATGGTAGTACCTGTCCTTAACGTTTTCGAAAACTTTGGTGTCCACGTGGGTAGCATGGAGCCCGAGGCACATCCGGGCAAAATCTTCAGCGTAGTAAGCGACCTTTTCCGGGTTATCACTGGTTGCCCTTGAATAAGATTTCTTGCCAAGGATCCGGTGGAAACGGATTCCATAACGTCCATCCTCCGTGACCACATATTCACCGGGCTCAGGAGTAGGGATGCCCATGTCGTACACCTTCCGGGCAAGGATCATCTCATCCAGTGGTTGATTGATCTTCCCAGGGAAATAGAGCTTGAGCATAATCGACGGATCGGTTTTATGATCGTAGCTCTCTCCGTTGAATCCACCTCCGGAAAGGATGTAATCGTCAAGTGAAATCTTTATCGCTTCCATCCCTATTTCTTGAATACCTTGTCTATAAGCATCTCGAATTCTTCGTAGGCAGCGGTTCCTGAAAGTTCTCTCAGAGATTCCGCCAACCCGCGGTAATGCCATTCATGATCCTTGGGATCCTTTGAATGGAACAGGTTCCAGAGATCCTCTCCCTTCTGTTCATAATCCCTTGCGATCGCCCTCATGTTGGAAAGCTTGTCTCCGAGTGCTACCATCTTGGCCTCCCTTGAAGCATTGGCCAGCCGGTCGATGGCATCCTGCTTTCTGGAATGCCAGCTTTCCTCTTCACTCACCCCATCCTCGAAGGTGTCACTTTCAGAAGCCACCAGGTCGGCCACCCTGTCTCCAAACTCTTCCCGAAGCATGTCAATCGTGACATCAGTGTCTTCGACAGTGTCATGGAGGGCCGCTGCAGCCAGGAGAACCTGGTCGGAAGTCATTGTGGCCACGATCTCCATAGCCTCCATCGGATGGACAATGTAAGGGAATCCCTTTCCACGACGTTCGGTCCCGGCGTGGGCCCTCACGGCAAAGATGATTGCCTTGTCAAGGAGTGAGGTATCTAGAGGATTGTTGGGCATGGTACAGGAACTGGATTATTGGTTCATAAACGGCAGGTCCTTGGACTGCTCAATCAGGAGATCAGCCATCACCTCGTTACCGGGAGACTTACCGTTGAGGGCATCGAACATCATCTTTATCCCGGCCCTGCCACCTCCATTCTTGAGGATGTAAGCTATGCAGAGATTCTGCGGACCTATAGAAGAAGAAATGATGTCCAGGTCTGTCACCCCAATCTGGTAGCAGGCAATCTGGTAGGCTCCTTCCGAATAGTTCTTTATAAGATTGTCAATATCTCCCAAAGTCTTGAATACCAATGCTTTGAAAATTGACAGATAAGGCATGAGGGAGACCTCATGGATCTCGGCCTGGTTCACCGCGGCAATTTTCTTGTTCAACTGGGCAAAAGGCTTGAGTTCCAGATAGCTCTTGTAGGAATCTCCGTCCAGCGGCACTTCCTCAAGATTACCTGATGCAACCAGGGCCTTTACGCTTCGGCGGTAATCTGAAAGTTCAGTACGTATCTTGCTGAACTCGTCATCCACCAATTCCAGCATTCCGGCGAGACGGCTCATCTCACGCATGTAGCGCCTGGGGATTTCAACTCCGGATTTGTAGCCAGTGTCATGGCTCATGTTAGCCCAGGCATGCTGTAGGACCGTACGGATCTGGATCTCGAACCGGTAGGTAGAGTCAGGAATCGTGCAGACGTAATGAAGGGACATGTAGCCGAAACTGTCGATCTCATGGATCTTGCGTTTGTCCACGGAATTCTCCCAGTCCACATTGAACAGTCTCTCAACCATGGATGCTACCTTGTCCACATCATCGATGTAGAAAGTGATAACCCGGAGTCCGACTATGTCCGTTATGTCCGAGAGAGTATGGTACTTCGAGCCTTTCAACTCAAGTTTGCCCCTCAGGGAAGATTCTTCCTTTACCCTGGACTCTATGGAAGCCACCAGGATTCCGGCTGAAGAGAGGGCACAACGGACCTTTTCAACCAGGCTTGCCGAAGCATCCCTGAAAGACTGCAGATTCGTGCGATACTCCTCGATAATCGCCTCAGAATGTGGATCCAAAACTAAATCGCCCATGATAAACAATAATTAGACAAATATAATGAATATTTTTATACAAGATTGATTATCTTTCGACATGAAAAAGTCAATCCTAATTATCGTGGCTGTTCTAACAGGCATATCTGCTTACGCACAGCAGGCACTCTGGGGAGGTCCCCAGGTAGTTTCACCCGAAATCAATCCTGACGGCACCGTCACTTTCCGCTACAAGGCCCCAAAGGCAATTAAGGTAGAAGTGACAGGCGAATTCCTTCCTCCTCAGAAGGCTGGGGCAGGACAGATGAAGGAAGGTAAGGACGGAGTATGGGAATATACCACCGACTTCGTAGTAGCTCCCGAATTCTACAACTACTCCTTCAGGGTGGACGGTCAAACCGTCATCGACCCCAACAATGTGTTTATCAACAGGGATGTCGCCTCCTTGACCAGCGTCCTGCTGGTCCCGGGCGAAAGGGCTGACCTGTACGCAGTACACAGAGTACCACACGGAAGCGTTTCAAAGGTTTGGTACCCCTCCTCAACGGCAGGCTTTGACCGTCGGCTGACAGTCTATACCCCTGCTGGTTACGAAACATCAAAGGCTAAGTATCCTGTCCTCTATGTCCTTCACGGAATAGGTGGCGACGAAGATGCATGGGTAACCCAGGGACGTGCAACGCAGATCCTTGACAACCTGATTGCCCGAGGCCAGGCCAAGCCGATGATAGTGGTGTTCACAAACGGAAACATATCCCAGGAAGCAGCTCCTCTTGAGAATTCAACCGGCTACACCCGTCCTACGATGTCCCTCCCCCAGACGATGGAAGGCACCTTCGAGACATCGTTCCCGGAAATTGTCAACTTCATAGACGGAAGGTACCGCACCATTGCCAAGAAAACATCACGCGCTGTCTGCGGCCTTTCCATGGGTGGATTCCACACTCTGAACCTCAGCCTCAACTATCCGGACATGTTCAACTACTCCGGAATGTTCTCGGCAGCCATCGGGGTCTCCGATCCTTCGGTCAGCCCGATGTACATGGATTTCGACAGCAAACTTGCCACCTATTTCTCCAAGAAACCCGCACTCCTTTGGATAGGTTGCGGAAAGACCGACTTCCTTTACAAAGCCAACAAGGACTTCATGAACAAACTGGACCAGAACGGCTTCCAGTACACCTACATGGAAACCGACGGCGGACACATATGGCGGAACTGGAGAATATATCTCAGCGAATTCGTTCCACTCCTTTTCAAGTAGGATGTCCTAGACGTCAACTTCAGCGGTCAGACGGATGTCGTCTGAAGCGGATCCTACAAGGACCTGCAGTTTCCCGTGTTCAAGATCCCAACTGTTGGATTTCTCGTTCCAGTAGCGAAGGTCCTTGACAGGGATCTCCAAAGAAACCTTCTTGCTCTCACCTGCACCCAGGCTGACCCTGGAAAATGCCTTCAGTTCCTTGACCGGCCATTCCACAGAAGAATCCACACGGTGGACATAAAGCTGCACCACCTCATCGGCTGGCATGGAGCCCTCGTTCTTCAAGGTGAGCACTGCCTTGACGGTTTCCTTTCCGGCTTTCACTTTCAATCCGTCATAAGAAAAGTCCACGTAGGACAGTCCATGGCCAAAGGCAAACATCGGCTTGACTTCCTTCCTGTCGAACCAACGGTAGCCGACATAGAAGCGCTCGGTGTACTTTGACACAGGCTTGGGGAGAGAGGCTATGAGAGCCTGGCGCTCGGCCTGGGTCATCTTCACGACGTCAGGACGGAACATCAGGGTGAACAGGTCACCTCCAGAACTCTTGTCAGGGAAGTTACCCATTGCAAAGGCAGGAGAATCCTCAAGCTTCACAGGGAAGGTGAACGGAAGCTTTCCGGAAGGAGCTATGTCTCCGAACAACACTTCGGCAAGGGCGGTACCTCCCTCTGTTCCATTCCACCAACCCTGGACGATTGCTGGAGATGCAGGTTCCAGGACCTGAAGGTCTGTTGGACCTCCAGAAATCAGGACAGTGACAAGATTCTTGTTTGCCTCGAACAGCGCTTGGACAAGCTCTTCCTGGCCACAGGGCAACTTGATGTCCTTCCTGTCTGAGCCTTCAGTCTCGATACTCTTGTTGGTTCCGCCAAAGAAGATCACCAGGTCAGCATCCTTTGCGAGGGCAACAGCCTCAGATAGCAGTTCCGGATCTACCGGTTCATCTATCGCAGCCGCCACAAGAGGATTCGGCTCGGCATTAGCAGATCCCCAGCGACGTCCGGGGAAATTCTTGTAACCAGGAGCATAGGTAACCTGAATCCCCTCTCCTGCACGTTTCTGGATACCCTGAAGAGGAGTGATCTCATAGAGGGCCTTGACACCGGCTCCCATTCCACCGCTCTGGGTCTTAAGGACTGCGTTCTGGCCGATGACTGCTATCTTCTTCACGTCTGCCTTCACCGGGAGGATTCCCTGGTTCTTCAACAGGACGATGGATTTACGGGCAACCTGAAGGGCTGTCTCCTGACACTCGGGCTGGGATGTCATAACAGTGTTCGCAACATCATCAGGAATTGCTTCGACCGCAAACCTCACGCGGAGGATCTGGCGTACCTTTTCGTTTACCATCTCTTCAGTCAGGGCTCCGGTGGCAATCGAATCGATAACTGGTTTACCAAGATAATTGGAACCTGTCATCTGGACATTAAGGCCGTGAAGCATAGCACCCATTGTGCTGTGAGTGCCTCCCCAGTCGCTGACAGTGAAACCCTTGAAGCCCCACTCCCCGCGAAGGATCTCATTCAGCAGATGCTCGTTCTCCGAGCAGTAATCTCCATTGACCTTGTTGTATGCCGGCATCACGCTCATCGCACCACCTTCGATTATGGCACGCTCGAAGGGTTTCAGATAGATTTCCCTCAATGTGCGCTCATCCACCTGGGCGTCCACACTGCCGCGGTTGGTCTCCTGGTTGTTGACCGCAAAATGCTTGATGCACACTGCGGTACCCTGATCCTGGCAACCTTTGGTGTACTCCAGTGCAAGGGCAGCCGAAAGGACTGGATCCTCGCTGAGATATTCATAGGTACGTCCACCCACAGGCAAACGTTGGATGTTGACAGCAGGGCCAAGGATCACGTCCTTTCCACGAAGCCTTGCCTCCTTTCCCATTCCGGTTCCATACTTGTAAGCAAGTTCCTTGCTCCATGTGGCAGCAAGGGCAGATCCGGTCGGGAAATATGTAGCCGAATCCAGCTTCCAGCCGGCGGGCTGGAATCCATTGGGAACTCCTTCCTCACGGATGCCGAAAGGACCGTCTGCATAATGCATGTCGGCAATGCCGAGACGTTCCACTCCGGCTGATGACATATTGGTCTTGCTGTGGAGCATCTCCACTTTCTCTTCGAGCGACATCTGCGCGATGATCGCATTGATTTCCCCGTCGTGGACGGTCAGCTTGTCTTGCGGCAGGGTGTGGGACGCACATCCTGCCAACAAGAAGGCAAAAGTCAGGATCAGTATTTTCTTCATACGCTATTTGAAAAGCTGGCTGCCGAAAACAACCAGGTAGTTCCGCCAGTTTTTCCAGGTGTGGGCACCGTCGGTCCAGAGGACCTGGCAGGGATAATTGTGGGACTTGAGGTAATCCACGTACTCGTAGGAACCGCGCACGATCGGGTCGGCCGTACCGCAGGCGACGAAGTAGAGTTTCGGTTTCTTGGAGAACAGCACTTCGATCTTCTTCTCCGTATCCGGATTGTTCCGCACGCCCATGGCGCCGGAGAACAGGCCGATGTAGCCGATCTTGTCGGGATACAGGTTGGAAGTCTGGAACGTGTGTCCGCCGCCCATCGAAAGGCCGCACATCGCCGTGTTGGCAGCGCCCTTGAGCACCCGGTAGTTCTTCTCGATGTAATTCATGATATCGGGGAAGGATTCCGGGATGCTGGCTTTGCCGCGCATGCCCCGCTCGGGGGCGCCGGACATGGAGGCCTGGTAGAGGCCTGCCTCCCATTCGCCGGGCGCAGCTGCGCACATCGGGTTGCCGTTGGGCATGACCACGATCATCGGCTTGGCTTTGCCCAGGGCGATCAGGTTGTCCATGATCTGGGCGGCGCGGCCGAATTCGAGCCAGGCGGTCTCATCGCCGCCGGCACCATGGCAAAGGTACAGGACAGGGTATTTCTCTTTCCCTTTCTCATAGCCTGCCGGCGTATAGACGGCCATTCTGCGCGACATCCCCAGCGTCGGGCTGTCGTACCAGACGTAACTCACGTTGCCGTGGGGCACCTTGTTGTTGCTGTAGAGATAGCCCGTGTCCCCTTCCTTTTCGGAAATGAGGAACCAGTTGGTCCACACGGTCATATCGCGTTTCCGGAACTGGTTGGAAGGGTCTGCGTACGGCAGGCCGTCCACGCGGAAGATATAGGAATAGAGTTCGGGAGCGAGGGGACCCTCGGTGGTATATTCCCAGATGCCGTCCTTTCCTTCCTTCATGTCAACCCAGATGGGGACTTCGGTGACGTAGCCGTTGTTGTCGGCGATGTGGTGCGGCAGGAAGTCGCCCGTCAGGCGGACGGTCACCGCCTTGGGCGCATAAACGCGGAAGGTCACGGAATTGTCGTCGTGGATGTCCGGAGACTTGAGTTCGACGGCCGTTCCCATGAGGTTCTGCTGCGCGAAGGCGATCAACGCACAGGAAAGAAAGGCAAAGACAGTAAGGATTCGTTTCATGGCTGTAGGTTTAGAACAGTTTCGGAAGGAATTGCAGGATGCACTTGCGCCAGGTCTCCCAGAGGTGGCCGCTCTTGAGGTCTTCACCATAATAGGTATAAGGCATCTTTTCGGCCTGAAGGGCTTCTACCAGGTCCATACCGCCGTTATAGGCCATATCGTAAGGTCCCACGCCGACCATCAGGAACTTGTATCCGGCTTTCTTCAGGGGCTCCAGCGGAGAAGGGCCATTCGCACGACCCCTGCCGCCGCCGGCGCTGAAAACACCGTAATAGTCGAAGATCTCAGGGCTTTCGCGCATCAGGGTAACGGTATGACCGCCGCCCATCGAGAGGCCGGCCACGGCGCGTCCGGCTTTGTCGTCACGGACGCGGAAGTTGCTGGCGATGAAGGGCATCAGGTCACCGCGAAGGTCTCTCAGGTACTTCGCGCCGGTACGGAACTCGGGATCCGCGAAGGAGAAGAGGAATTTATCGGGTAGCGCCGTCTCGCAAGCGGCGAATTCAGAGGCGTTGCCGTTGGGCAGCACCACCACCATCGGCTTGCAGAGCTTGTTTTCGATCATGTAGTCCATGATTTCCGAGATGCGGCCCAGCGTCTGCCAGGCTTCCTCGTCGCCACCGCCGCCGTGCTGGAGATAAAGGACGGGATAGGTTTCACCCGAGGTCTCATAGCCATACGGCAGATACACGGTCGCGCGGCGCATTCCGTCGAACGCCTTGGAAGGATACCAGACTTTCTCAAGCCGGCCCTTTTCCGTGGAGCTCTGGGAATAGTACGCCTCGGTGCCGGGACCCCGGATAATCAGGTTCGAGCGATAGTTGTACATGTCCCGGGTCTGCGAATAGTTGCCCGGATCGAGGACCACCATCCCGTCGATGTCGAAAACATACTGGTAAATGTCGGGAGGCAGCAGCGGCATCTCATAGGTCCAAACGCCGTTTTCGCCTTTGGTCATCTCCTGTTCGGTATAGAAGTTCTCCCAGGAGCCCGTGATCGCCACGCGCTTGGCATTGGGTGCCAGGACGCGGAAGATCACCGAATGGTCCGTGATCTCGGGCGAGTTGAGCAGCTCGGTGAACGCATAGTTTTTCGGCGAGTACATGCTCTTCTGTCTCGTCTGGGCGAAAGCCGCAGACGAGACGAGGAGAGAGAGCATGGCAAGGATGGTCAATGTCCTTTTCATGTTGCGACGCTATTAATAACCAGGGTTCTGGACAATCTGATCGTTGAGACGCACCTCGTTGGCCGGGAACGGAAGCAGTTCGTGCTTGCCCTTCTTGTAGCCGCACTTGTCGGCCGGGTTGCCGCAGTCGAAATAGGTGATCGAGCCGTTTTCGTGGAAGATAGGCTCTTTCATGCCGACACCCTTGAGTTTCTCATAGGTATCGCCCCAGCGCTGCAGGTCCTGATAGAGCGTCCCTTCGCGGCAGAGCTCGAAGCGTTTCTCATCCTTGATATCCTGCAGTGTAACGGAAGCGAGTTCCGGGATCTGCGCCTTGCGGCGGATCTGGTTCACATACTCCGTAGCCTTGGCAGTGTTGCCCGCTGCCAGGTGCGCTTCGGCGGCGACCAGCAGGACTTCGGCGTAACGCATCCAGGTGAAATTCTTGGCGGTGCACCACATGGCGGGCGTCTTGTCGCGGGTATAGCGGTCTTTCCACATATAGACACCCTCACCCATCTGGATGGCGTCGGTAATCAGGCCAAGACCCATCTCGACCATCTCGTCATAGTTCTTGATGGTCTGCTTGCGACGGTAGCTGTCACCTTCGTGGGCGACGAAGGCATCGTAGAGCGCCCGGGTCGGAGCGACGAAGCCGAAGCCCATCTCGATACCCCAGGAAGAGATGCCGTCGGGGTTCATGCGGTCGGTACGCCAGCCCATCATGTAGCCGGTGAACGAGGTCACGGGGTTGGCCGGGTCGTTCGGGAAGACGCTTTCGAAAAGGTTCTCGCAGTTGAATTTGTTGACCATCATGTTGCGGTCGCCGTACTCGCCGTTGAAGAGCTGGTACTTGCCGCTGCTGACGATCTGGTCGAGGACCTGGGCGGCTTCTGCGTTCTTGCCCTGCCAGAGGAGGGCCTTGCCGTAGATGGCCTGCGCATACTGCTTGGTCACGCGCCAGACGCTCTTGTCGCCGACGCTGCTCTTTTCAGGGAGTGCACCCGAGGCGATGGCGTTCTGCAGGTCGGTATTGACCAGGTTCCAGAGTTGAGCGGGATCGCCGTTGGGCTGTTTGTATTCATCCGGCTGCAGGCAGTGGTCCACGAGCGGGGGCGTGCCCCACATGGTAATCAGTTCGAAGTATGCCCAGGCACGGAAGACCTGTGCTTCGGCAACGGTCCGCTTGGCTACCTGAGAGAAGCCCGGATCGACTTTGTCAAGAATCGTGTTGGCTGCGAAAACCAGGTTATAGAGTCCGCGGAAATAACCGCCGATCGTTCCGTCCTCGGAGTCGAACGTGTATTCTGCGATCTTGTCCATACCGCTGTTGTCGCCGTGCTGGCCGCCACCGGCCCAGAAGTCACCGTCCAGAAGCGGTTTGAGCAGGATGGTATTCCCTTCCAGCGAACGCATCTTGATATAGAGATTCGAGGATGCCGTCTCGATTTCGGCGTCGGTCGAATAGTAGGTATCCACGCTGACGACGCCATGCTGGTCGATGGTCAGCAGGTCCGAGCAGGATGCTGCCGAAAGAGTCAGAGCGGCAAGCAATACGATGAATCCGATAAATCTTTTCATGATTGTATCCTCCTAAATTAGAACGTGATGTTTAAACCGAATACCATCTTCTTGGAGTTCGGGAAAGCGCCCATGTCGACGCCGAGAGCCTGTCCGATACCGGCGACTTCAGGATCGAAGCCCGGATACTTGGTGATGATGAAGAAATCGTCGAAGGAAGCGTAAAGACGGAACTTGCTGATCTTGACGAATTCGGAGATACGCTTGGGCAGCGTGTAGCCGATCTGGATCTGCTTGAACTTGAAGTAGTCACCTTTGTACACATTGGCGCTGGACTGCATCCAGTCGGTGTAACCGCCCGCATTGGCGCGCGGCCGCGTACCATTGGTGTTGGTCGGTGTCCAGCGGTCGTCGACGACGAAGTTGAGCTTGTTGACTGCGTAGTCCACGCGGTCGAGCGCGCAGAAGATCTGATGTCCGGCAGCGCCAGAACCGAAGACCACGATGTCGAAGCCCTTGAAGTCAGCCGTCAGCGTGAGACCGTAGTTGATCTTGGGAATACCGGAACCGATGTCGGTCTTGTCGGCGACCGTCACCACGCCGTCTCCGTTCGTATCTTCGAAGACCGGTTCACCATTGGAGGAATCGATGCCTTTGAATTTATAGCCGTAGAAGTGCCAGGCCGGGTAGTCTTTCTCGAAACGGGTGATCGAGGCGAAACGGTAGGAGACGCCCTGGATACCGTTTTCGAGGGCCGGGTGCAGGTAGGTGACGCGGTTCTTGAGCGTGGCCATGTTGCCGCGGACACTGTAATGGAAGTCGCCGACCGAATCGGTCCAGCCGACTTCGAGTTCCAGACCGCTGTTGGTTACGTTACCGGCGTTCATCGGCGACTCGGAGACACCCACGATGTTGGAAGAGGTGAAGCCCGAGACGATCAGGTCTTTGGTCGTCTTCTGGTACCAGTCGCCGGAGAAGGTCAAACGGTCGTTGAGGAAGCGGGCGTCGAAACCGACGTCGATCTGCTCGGAAGTCTCCCAGCGGAGGCCGTTGTTACCGGTCGAAGAAGGAGAACTGGCGGGGGCATAGCCACCCGTCAAGCCTTCCGGATAGTTGCCGACGGCGGTGATCACGCTGGCGTAGCGGTAGTTGCTCAGGTTGGCCGTTGAACCGTTGCGACCCCAGCTGGCGCGTAATTTCAGGTAAGGGATCACACGCTTGGCACCACTCATGAACGGTTCTTCCGAAAGGGTCCAACCGGCGGAAACGGCCGGGAAGTAACCCCAGCGGTTGGCGATCGGAAGGACGGAGGAGTCGGCGGCGTCGGCACGGAGTGAAACCTGGGCGATGTAGCGGTTCTTGAAGTTCCAGCTGGCACGTCCGTAGTAGGAGTTGTTGCGCGTATAGATGGTCTCACCACCCGCGAGCGTGCGGGCGACCGTAGGCGTCGCGTACGCGAAGAAATAGTAGAGCGGGTTGTTGCTCAGCACACCGAGGTCGGTGTCGGAACCCATGGTGGTGCCCTGTACGTAGTTGTTCATGTTCTCGCTGTACGAGGTACCGGCCATCAGGTTGATGTCGTGGCCGGCCACATTGAACGAGTAGTTGGCGAAGTTCTCCCACTGATAGTAGCGCGAGACATTGTTACGGGCTTCGAGGCCGACATAGTTCTGTTTTACATAGTCGGTCGCATAGAAGTCGATCGAATAGCCATACGTGGACTGCGCACCATATTTATAAGCCAGACGCGAGGTGATGACCAGGCCTTTGATGGGCTTGAAGTTGAGCGCGGCGGTACCGTTGATGCCGAAGGTCTGCGTGGCAGAGTACTGTGCGTCGCGGTGGATGAGCGGGTTGACGTTCTCATTGAGGTTGAAGGCCGAGATACCGTAGATACCCTGGTCGTCGCCGAGCATCTTGTGCTTGGTCGGGTCCGCGAGGATGGCCCGCATGTTGGCAGGCAGGTTGTTCTCGGAATAGCGGACAGCGGTGAGCGGGTCGAGCTGGAGGGCGGCGAGCACCGCGTTGTTGGATTCACGGTTGGTCTCGGATCCGCCTTCGGGGATCCTCCGGATCGAAGACTGGTGGATCTGGTTGTTCAGCTGGATGTCGAGCCAGGGCTTGATCTTATAGGTAGCGTTGATCATGCCGGTGATACGCTTGTGCGTATCCGAGTCGCCGACGAACATACCGTTGTTGTCCAGGAAAGTGAGCGAGGTGTAGATCGAACCTTTGTCGTTGCCACCTTCGAAGCCGACCTTGTGACGCTGCTGGAGCGAGTGGGTAAAGACCGCATCCACCCAGTCGGTATCGGTATGGCCGTCCCAGTTGGCGGAATAGAAGGCATCGTCGAACTTGCCGAACTCCTTATAATATTGCATGTATTCCTTGGCGTTCATCACGGAAGGAATACGGCCGAGGCTCTGCATGACGACCTGGCCTTCATAGCTGATCTTGCCGTCGCCCTTACCGTTCTTGGTGGTGATCAGGATGACACCGTTACCGGCACGTGCACCGTAGATGGCGGCCGAGGCGGCATCCTTGAGGACCTCCATCGACTGGATGTCGTTAGGGTCGATGTTGTTGATGCTGTTGGTGATACGACCGTCGACTACGTAGAGCGGGTCGGAGGTACCGTTGGAGCTGATACCGCGGATGCGGACGGCAGGAGCGGCACCCGGACGGGCGGAGTTGGTGAAGAGCTGGACGCCGGCCGTCTTGCCCTGGAGGACCATTTCAGCCGATGCGACGGAGCGGGAGACGATGTCACTCTCCTTCACGGTGGAGATGGCACCCGTCAGGTCGCTCTTGCGCTGGACGCCGTAACCCACGACGACCAGTTCGTTCAGCGACTCGATCGATTCGACCAGGACGACTTTCATGCCGTCGACGGCCGGAAGTTCCTGCGTAACATAATTCAGGGCGGAGAATTCGAGGATTGCCCCGGCGGGAACGTTGATCGTGAACTTACCGTCGAGGTCCGTCGCTACACCGTTGGTGGTACCCTTCTGGATAACACCGGCTCCGATGACGGACAGACCCGTTTCGTCGACGACAGTTCCGGAAACCTTGACGGTCTGTGCGAATGCGCTCACCGAGGAGAGCATCAGCAGGCAGACTGCCAGTAACATGCTGTGTCTGAAAAAAACGTTTTTCATGGTGTTTGTTTGAGATATGTGTTAAACGGATGATTTTGCTTTCTCTTTTGCAAATTTACCGCGGCTTTGATAAAAAAAGAAACACGCCAGTCCATCTTTCGATAACAGCGTACAAGCATAGACACTTGCGTCCAAACAACAGCAGGAGCGTCCAAACGGCTTGACGCAAACGACCATTTTGTTATCTTTGTAATATGAAACACCGCATAGGATTCCTACTCTTTATCCTGCTGGCTTTCAGCTGCGCCAGACCAAGCATCCCGGTCGGTACGGACACGGGCTACATCGTGGACAATTTCGGGGACAACGTCCTGACCGGTTTCCATTTCGACCAGAACGGCTATGTGTGGATGATGCCCTCGACGGGACGGTATCTGTTCAAGACGGACGGGAGCATCTACATCCGTTACGAGTACGACCCTGACGTGCCGAGCAGCCTGTCGGCCAACAAGGTCAACGACCTGACGGTGGACGGGCAGAACCGGGTCTGGGTCGCCACGCAGAAAGGCGTGGACCGCTTCGACCCTGCCCGCGGCTGCTTCGACCACATTCCGGTCGACGACAGCAACAACTACGTGATCGACATCGACCAGGACGGCAAAGGGCGGATCGTCATCGTCACCCGCCGCGCCCTTTTGGAACTGGATGAAGTGAGCGGCCGTTTCGTCCGCAAGTTCCAGATACCCCATCTGACTCTGAGCGAACCGCATCTGAGTTTCGACGGTTCCGGCAACCTGTGGCTGAGGCTGGACAACAGCCTGACGTGCTTTGACGAAAACTACAACCAGCTCTTCAAGAAAGAATACGCCCGGCTTGCCGGCACGCCGGTCTACGACGGCAGCAAGTATATCTGGGTGTCGGACGGCGACAAGTTGATGACCCTCAACATCCATTCCTTCAAGGAAGCGGAAGCCAGCGACCTGTTCCCCGGACTGGCCGGAATCCGGCCTGCGAACCTGCTGAAAGTAAGCGATGGCCTCCTGGTCGTCAACAGCGCGACCGGTCCATTTCTCGTGGACCTGTCCCGCGATACCGCAACGGACCTCCAGCATGCCGAAGGGAAGGAGAAGACTATTCTGGAATATGCCCAGGCCGGCAGCCGCGCCTTGCAGACCGGCCCGAACGGCAATCTGTGGATCGCCGACCGGGAAGGAGGTTTCCAGCATCATATCTTCAACCTGGGCTGGGTTCCCCTTGACAGGAAATACCTGGACTTCCTGGTATCCGGCGATGTGCAGACCTCGGCACAGAACAGGCACTTCACCTGGCTTGTGTCCGGCGGCAGGATTGCGGCTTATGATAAGGAGAACGGACAATTTACCAGCATCCAGGATATCCGGAGCCTGACGGACCTGATCGTCTCCATGGTATCTGCCGATGAGGAAGGACACGTGCTGCTCAGCGGTCGTGCCCGCGCCGCCAGGCCGCTGGAACTCTTCACCACCGAGCCGGACGGAAGCCTGATATTCGAAAAGCGGTTCAAGCTGCCCTACGCCGGCATCGGCACGATCACCCGCGACGGGAGCATCTATGCCGTAGGCACCGGCACCGTGATCATGCGGGTCGAGAAAGACGGTACGATCCGGGAAATCGCCAATCTGTTCAATGACTACGCCTGCTACGCCACCCTGATGAAACCCCTTTCAGACGGTTCCATCCTGATTTGCTTTACCGACCATGCCCCTGTCCTCTTCCACCCTGAAGATGAACGCGTGGAGGTGCTGGAAACGGCCGGGCTCGACCAGGTCTATTTCTCCGCCATCGAAGAAGATGCCCTGAGCAGTGTCTGGATCGGATCTACCGACAAGGGACTTTACCGCTACGACAAGGCGGACGGCAGTTTCGGCAAGGTAGCCGACTATCCGGAAACCACCGTGAACAGCATCGCCGCCGACGAAAACGGAAATGTCTTCGTCATCGGCGATTATCATGCGGTTTACCGTTTCGGAACCGCCACGGGAGAGGATGGCAGGCCTGTCTGGGCCGATTACGCTGATTTCCCGAAGGAGCGGCGTCTGTACCCGCTGCCCGACGGAACCGTCGCCCTGGTCGGCCAGGGTACCTATGAATGGTTCAATGAAGAGCGTGTCAACACCCCGCAGGATGTGGAAATCTTCACGCACATCTACCTGACTTCGGGAAAACGTATCCTCTACTCTTTCCCTGCAGCGGCCTATCCGTCCAACCGGGTAACGCTGCACCTGGACCGGAACACCGAGGACCTCAACCTGTTCATCGGTGTCATGGACATGACGAGTCCCTACTCCCACCACTCCTACTTCTACGATATCAACCATTTCCGGACTGGTCCCCGGGAATCTTTCGACAAGCCGCAGATTCCCCTCTATGGCGTCAGCAGGCCTTACAATACCATCCGATTCAGGGTAGCCGGCAATAGCGAGTCCTCCAGTACGGAGCCCTTCACCATCCGGGTGCTGATGAATCTGCTCCCCGGGGAGATCATCAGCCTCGTCGCCGTACTTTCCCTGCTCGCCGCTGCCGCCGTCTTCTGGTTCCTGTCGCGGAAGAAGAAAGAAGAAGCGGAAGCCGAACGCATCAAGCGCGAAATGACCGAGAAACTGAATATGGAGAACATCGACTTCTTCGCGAACATCTCCCACGAGTTCCGGACACCGCTTACCCTGATCCACGGCGCCGCTTCCTCCCTCGAGACCAAGGACGACCGGGCGCTGGGCATCATCCGGCGCAACACGGAAAGGATGATGCGGCTGGTAAGCCAGATGCTGGATTTCAACAAGCTCGACCACGGCATCCTAAAACTTCACGTCAAGGAAGAACCCGTCATGGACATCATCCGGGCGGTGAAATCCGATTTTGAGATCGGCGCCTCCGTCAAAGGCCTGCAGCTGAACCTCGAAACGGACGTGGAGGACAAATCCGGTTATGTCGACAGGGACAAGCTCGAAAAAATACTCTATAACCTCTGTTCCAACGCGGTCAAATACACGCCTCCGGGTGGACAGATCGACCTTTCCGTCTCCGTCACGCCGGACGACACGCTCAAAGTCAGCGTCGCCGACACCGGCATCGGTATTCCCGAAGATGCCCTGGAAGCTGTCTTCGACCGCTTCTACCGGACAAAGGGGACGGGAAAGGCCGGCGGCACGGGAATCGGCCTGTACTATACCCGCGCGCTGGTCAACCTGCACCACGGCAGCATCCGGGCCGATGTGCGGAAAGAAGACGACAAGGTCATCGGTTCCGTCTTCTCGTTCTCCCTCCCTCTGCGGAAGGATGTCTACAGCGAGGCGGAACTGGGCGGCGCCTCCGATGCCGTGACGAGCCTCGATGCGAACGACCATCTCAGTGAATATGTGGAGGACACTCCGGAAACCGGCACGGACAGCAGCAAGCCTTCGGTGATGCTCATCGACGACGACTACGAAATCGTGTACTATCTGAAGAACCTGCTGGCCGACACCTACAACGTATATTTCCGCTTCGATGCCATGAGCGGCTACAAGATGATCGAAGAGGTGCAGCCGGACATCATCGTCTGCGACATGATGATGCTGGAGATGGACGGTCTGCAGCTCTGCCGCATGGTCAAGGAGAATCTCTCGATGAGCCACATCCCCTTCGTGATGCTGACGGCCAAGTCCACGATGCAGGACCAGATCGACAGCCTCGGGGCCGGCGCCGACGCCTACGTGGTCAAGCCTTTCGAACCGGGCTACCTGATGGCGCTCATCAAGTCGATGATCGACAACCGCAACCGTGTCAGGAAGATGCTGGGCTCCTCCCTGTCTGTGCCCAAGTCCTCGAAGGAGGTCCTCAGCGGACAGGACAACGAATTCATGGAGAAACTCTACGACATCATGAAGAAGAGCCTCCCCAACGGCGAACTGGACATCGACCCGGTGGCCGAGAAATTAGGAGTCAGCCGCTCGAAGTTCTATTACAAGGTGAAAGCCCTGACAGGCCAGACCCCCAACGAGTTCTTCACCACCTACAAGCTCAATTACGCGGCCGAGATGATCAAGCAGGGCAAATACAAGATCTCCGCCATCGCCGACATGCTCGGCTTCAGCTCCTCCTCCCACTTCGCCGCCCTCTTCCGAAAACAATTCGGCGTCCTCCCCAGCCAATACACACCGGGACAATAAATAAAAGATGGTGACTAAAAACAGTCACCATCTTTCTTTTGTCCACCGTTTATGAAATCACATCTATACGCTTTTATTCGGAAAAATGCTAACTTTACGACTTTGAACCTATTCGTCACAGGCGGCGTAGTCCGATCCCTACTTAAACATCGATCCCGAGACCGATCTCGACCTGGGCTAAACAAATAACAGAAAACCGCTTTGTAGCTACAAAGCGGTTTTTTCGTACCCCCGTGCGGAATCGAACCGCAACCGTCAGAACCGGAATCTGAAATTCTATCCATTAAACTACGGAGGCCGGTTTACACGTGCAAAGATATTGTTTTTCTTTGATTATTTAGCTACATTTGCATAATGTTTTGACGGAATTTCCATACAAATCATAACATACTACCCTACGATATGGCTCGTGAAATAAAATTTTCGCTCGTTTATCGAGACATGTGGCAGTCATCCGGCAAATATACGGCCCGGGTTGACCAGCTCAAAGAAATAGCTCCTGTAATCATCGACATGGGGTGCTTCGACCGCGTGGAAACGAACGGTGGTGCGTTCGAACAGGTCCAGCTCCTCTATGGCCAGAACCCGAACAAGGCGGTCCGTGCCTTTACGGAGCCGCTTCACAAGGCGGGTATCCAGACCCACATGCTCGACCGTGGTCTGAATGCCCTTCGCATGTATCCCTGCCCGGTTGATGTGCGCAAGCTCATGTACAAGGTCAAGCACGCCCAGGGCGTCGATATCACGCGTATCTTCGACGGCCTGAACGATGCCAACAACATCATCCCTTCGATCAAGTACGCCATCGAAGGCGGCATGATCCCCCAGGCTTCCCTGTGCATCACGTACTCCCCGATCCATACCGTGGAGTATTACACCTCTCTGGCCGAGAAACTCATCGAAGCCGGCGCGCAGGAAATCTGCCTCAAGGATATGGCCGGTATCGGCCGTCCCTGGTCGGTCGGCCAGATCATCGCAGGGATCAAGAAGAAACACCCCGACATCATCGTCCAGTATCACGGCCACACGGGCCCCGGTTTCTCCGTCGCTTCGATGCTCGAGGCCGCAAAGGCCGGTGTCGATGTGCTCGACGTAGCCATGGAACCGCTCTCCTGGGGCAAGATCCATCCCGACGTGATCACCATCCGCGCCATGCTCAAGGATGCCGGTTTCCAGGTGAAGGACATCAACATGAAGGCCTATATGGAAGCCCGCGCCCTCACGCAGAAGTTCATCGACGACTTCCTGGGCTACTTCATCGAGCCGACCAACCATCACCTCACCTCCCTGCTCGTGGGCTGCGGCCTTCCGGGCGGCATGATGGGTTCCATGATGGCCGACCTCAAGGGCGTCCACCCCGCCGTGAACATGTACCTGCGCAACAACGGCAAACCCGAAGTTTCGCTCGACGACCTGGTGGTCAAACTCTTCGAAGAGGTTGAATACGTATGGCCGAAGGTCGGTTATCCGCCGTTGGTGACCCCGTTCAGCCAGTATGTGAAGAATATCGCCCTGATGAACATCATGGCCGAAGCGCAGGGCAAACCGCGCTACAGCCTGCTGACCGACAAGAGCATCTGGGGCATGATCCTCGGCAAGAGCGGCAAACTGCCCGGCCCCGTGGCTCCGGAAATCAAGGAACTCGCCGCCAAGCAGGGCTTCGAATTCTTCGAAGGCGACGTCCAGGCCCTCTACCCGGACGATATGGACGACTACCGCAAGGAGATGAAGGAGAACGGCTGGGAGTTCGGTCCCGACGACGAGGAACTCTTCGAGCTGGCCATGCACCCGACGCAGTACCGCGACTACAAGAGCGGCGCCGCCGAGAAGCGCTTCAAGACCGATCTGGAAGCCGCCCGTGCCAAGGCCGGCGCCCCGATCATCGTCGAGCGCCCGGTCGTGGAGCGTCCCGCCTTCGACATCGAGAAGTACACCGAACAGCACCCGAATGCACAGCCCATCCAGACCCCGGCTGCCGGTACCCTCACCTGGACCGTCGAACCGTCGGGCGATTCCATCGCCCCGGCCATCGGCACCAAGATCGAGGAAGGCAAGCCCGCCTGCTGGGTCCAGGCCTACTACGGCGTGGAGGAATGCAAGGCCCTCAAGAGCGGCCGCATCGTCTCGATCAACGCCAAGCAGGGCGACAAGGTCGTCAAAGGCCAGATCGTCGGCTTTATCGAGTAAAAAGATGGCCGGCTTCCGGCCGGCCATCTTACTTTCAATTGAGGAGTTCGATCGCAGGATCGAGCTCCTTTTTCAATTTCGGGACGTCGATCTCGAAAAAGTGATAGGCGTAGAGATACCTGGGCTTGATCAGGTTTGCGGCCTTGATGAATTCCTCGTCGGTCATCGTGTAGGGAAGATTCTTCGGGAGGAAGGCCAGGTCGATCTTCGGCAGTTCCTGCATCTCGGGGATGGGCTCGGTATCGCCGGCCAGATAGACCTTGAAACCGTCGAAGTCGAGCACATAGCCGTTGCCCACGCCACGCGGGTGGAACAGTTCGCCGGAGGGGTTGCGCCGGTTCACGTTGTACGACTCCACCGCCATGACCTGGATCCCTTCCCACGTACAGAACTGGTCGTTGGCCAGCACGATGTAACGGTCGTCCACCGGACCCACGTTCTGGCTCGCGACAAACGTCGTGTCGGGCGTCTCGATTTCGCAGAGCGCCTTCTCGTCGTAATGGTCGTAGTGGTTGTGGGTGATCAGGATCAGGTCGGCCGGCGGGAAGCCCTTGAAGGAGCAGACCTCGCTGTACGGGTCGGCATAGATGACCTTGCCATCTATGTCGAACCGTACGGAGGCGTGGCCCAGCACCTCGACCCGGAGTTTCCCCATCGGGGTGTCGAAGGTCTTCATACTAATAGCCCGGGTTCTGCTGGATGCCGGGGTTGGCGTTGATCTCGTTCTGGCCGATCGGGAGGATGCAGCGGAAGAACGTGCGGTCGATGTGGGACTCACGGTAGTTCGTGGAGGTACCGAATCCCCAGGCATCGTCCTCGAAGTAAATGGTCCGGTTCTGGCGCATCGCCTCGAAGAAGAGCAGGCCCTCGCCCAGGAGCTCGCGCCTGTACTCGTTGTAGATGGCGTCGACGCTCACCGTGCCGGCGGTCCAGGGCGTGTAGTTCGGGTTGCGCCGTGCGATCGCGTTCAGCAGTTCGGCCGCCCTCCCGTTGTTGCCGGTGCGGCAGTAGGCCTCCGCTGCGAGCAGATAGACCTCGGAGAGACGGATGACCTTGACGTTCACAGCCGTGGAGGTGGACTTGCCGTCACCGGCCAGGCTCGGGCTGCCGCTATACTTGTAGCAGCACACGGGCCAGTTGCTCCGTTCCTCTTCGCCGTACATGTGGTCGTAGTCCATCACGCCCCAGCGGACATCGCCGGAGTCCATGATCGCACGCCAGTATTCGCTGGCGCTGAAGCAGCCGTAAGCCGACGAGTTGCCGTGGTTCTTGCGGCGGAACAGGACGCCGTAGGCGCTGCCGCCCAGGTCGCCTTCGCTCGGGAAGATACCCAGTTCGAAGATGGATTCGGAACCGTTCTGCTTCGTCCACGAAGCCACCCATTCCTCGGGCTCGTAGAGCTTGTAGGTGCCGCTGTCGATGACATTGGCGAAAGCCGAGGCGGCGCCGGAGAAGTTGTCCATATACATGTACACCTTGCCCAGGATGGCCTGGTTCGCATAGTAGTTGATGTAGCCGAGCGTCTTCTTGGTCGAGAGCAGCGGGGCGCCCTTGGTCAGGTCGGCCACGATCTGCGTGTAGACCTCCTCCACCGTATTGCGCTGGAGCTGCGCACCGGCGTCGACCGGTTCGGTGACGACGGCCACGCCCAGGGCGGACTTGTTCATGTTGTACGGCTGGCCGTAGAGGCGGACCAGGTCGAAGTGGATGAGCGCGCGGGCCGTATAGGCCTGGCCGAGGATATTGTCCAGTCCGCTGGTAGACGTGCCGGCGGCTTTCAGTTCCTCGATGTTCTTGATGATGTTGTTGGCCTGGAGCAGGCAGTTGTACATCTGCGACCACAGGCCGGAGTAGGTGTTCGACTGCTGGGTGTGGGCGTAATAGTACATCGTGGAGCCCGTGTAACCGGCGGTGTAGATGGTGAAGTCACCACCCTTGGCGTCGCCGACCATCAGGAAGGTCTGGCCGTAGTAGCTCGAAGAGGTCATTTTGCGCATCAGGCCGTTGAGCATGACCTGGGCGTCCGACTCGCTGGTGATACAGGTCGAGGAGTCCGCCTGGTTGCTCGGAGACACATCCAGGAAACCTTCACAGGAAACGAAGGTCAGCAGGCAGAAGAACGAAAGGATGATTGCTATCTTTTTCATAATTGTGTCCTCCGTGATTTAGAATGAGAATTCGAGGCCAAAGGTGTAGGTCTTTCCGATCGGGGTTTCCCAGCCTCTGGTACCGTATTGGTTGACTTCAGGGTCCGCTTCCTTGTACTTGGCGAAGGTCAGCAGGTTGCCGCCCGTGAAGTACACGCGGATGTTGTTGACGGAGATCTTCTTCGTCAGGACGGTCGGGAAGGTGTAGGAGAGCGTGACGGTCTTCAGACGGAGGAACGAGGCGTCGTGCAGGTGGCGGGAGCTGCGCTGCATGGCGTCTTCCAGGTCGGTACCGCGGAGCTTCGGCTCCGTACCGGAGGTGTTGGTCTCGGTCCACATGTTCTCGAAATATTCCCGGGCACGGATACGGTTCCAGTAGTAACCGTCATCCGCCACGTCGCGCCAGGCGCCGTTGGCCAGCTGGCCGCCGATCTTGTAGTTGAAGTTGAGCGCCAGGCTCAGACCCTTCCAGGCCACGTCGGTGTTCAGACCGCCGAAAAGGAACGGGTTGGCATCGCCGATGATCACTTCGTCCGCATCGGTCAGGTCGTACACGACGTTGCGGCCGTTGTAGGTGATGTCCTTGTTCTCGTTGTTCGAATACCAGAGGTTCGCACCGGTGGTCGGCTCGACGCCGGCCCACTCGCGGCCGTAGAAGGCCAGGGTGGATTCACCCTCGCGGTAGATGAACTTCGCACGGTCGTCGCCGCCCGTCGGATCCCACCAGATGATGTCCTGGCCGCCGTAGAGTTCGGTGACCTTCGATTTCAGGAACGAACCGTTGACGCCGGCGCTCCAGCGGAAGTTCGAATTCTTGATGATGTCGCCGGCCAGTTCGAACTCGACACCGTGGTTGTTGATGGAGCCCACGTTCTGCAGCGTGGAGCTGAAACCGGTGATGGTCGAGATGGGCACATCCTGCAGCAGGTCCTTGGAATCGCGGTTGAAGTACTCGACGCTACCCGTGAGGCGGTTGTCGAAGAAGCCGAATTCGAGGGCGAAGTTGGAGGTGTAGCTGGTCTCCCAGGAGAGGTTGGCATCGGCCGCGTTGATCAGGCCGCCGCCCGGGCTCTCCATATATTTGTAGCTGTAGCCCGCGAGCGAGCGCCAGCCGTAGTTGCTGCTGGGCAACGTACCGTTCACACCGTAGGAAGCGCGCAGACGGAGATTGCTCAGGACATCCTGGTTCTGCAGGAACGGCTCGTTGCTGATGCGCCAGGAAGCCGCCACCGACCAGAAGTTACCCCAGCGGGCTGCGGCGCCCAGGCGGGAGCTGCCGTCACGACGGAAGCTGCCGGACAGGTAGTACTTGTTGTCGTAGTTGTATTCCGCACGGGAGAGGACGGACATCATCGTGTTGCCCCAGTAGTAGGAGTTCGCATCGAGCGTACCGGCGGTGGCCACCGTATGGAGGGCGCTCACCGGAAGGTCGCGGCCCGTGGAACGCATGAACTCGGTATAGTTCTTTTCAGCCTCGAAGCCGACCAGGGCGGAGATGTTGTGCTTGCCGAATTCCTTGTTGAAGTTGAGCGTCGAAGACGAGACCGTCTTCTGGTAGTCGGTCATCATCTCGGTCACGGAACCGTTGGTCGAGGTGCCGTTGTAGTGTTCGGCGCTGTACCAGATGTGGTCGCGGACGCGGGTGTCGTCGTAGGAGAAGACGGTGCGGAAGTTCAGCCAGTCGGTGAACTTGATGGTGGCCGTCTCGTTGACGGAGACCTTGAGGGTCCGGGAGTTGTTCTCCCACAGGTCATTGTAGTACAACTGGTTCTGGGCCAGGGAAGCGTAGCGGGCGGTCCAGGGATCGCCGGTCTTGTAGTCATCCGGCCAGTAGAGAGGCCACAACAGGTTGCGGGTCTGCATGAAGTAGTTGGAACCCGTGTTGCGGGTATCGTTGTAACCCTGCTTGTTGGTGTTGGCCAGACTCACGTTGGTAGACAGTTCGATGAGCTTGCCCACCTTCTGGGTGAGGTTGACGCGGCCGCTGATACGGTCGAAGCCGTTCACATAGACACGGCCCTGCTCTTTCGTATAAGCAAAGGAAGTATAATAGGTACTGGTCTGCGTACCGCCGCTGACATTCAGGTCGTAGGTCTGATAGACGGCCGTGCGGAAGTAGGCGTCGTCCCAGTCGAAGAACGCGACGTTGCCGTTGGCATCAGTACGTTTCAGTTTACCGTCGGTCTTGGGCGTGATCGTGATATGGCCGTAGCGTTCGGTGTCGTTCTTGGTCAGGTCGTAACCGAACTGGTTCCACTTGCTGTTCAACTGCCCCAGGGCGTAGCTGCTGGCGTATTCCTGCGTACGGCCGCCCGAGATGCGGTAGTCCCAGAAGATCTGGTACAGCATGTCGACGTTGTCCTGTGCGGATGCGGTCTCGAAGTTGTCCGTGGCCCAACTGGGGGTCAGACCGACCGAAGCGCGGAACGTGATCGTCGGCTTGCCTTCGCGGCCCCGCTTGGTGTTGATCAGGATGACGCCGTTCGCGGCGCGGGAGCCGTACAGGGCGGAAGCCGCGGCGTCCTTCAGCACCGTGATGGACTCGATATCATTCGAGTTCAGGGTGGCCATCACGTTGTTCGACGTGTAGATGTAATCGCCCATCTGGCCGGTGTCACCCGAAACGGTGGGGACACCGTCGATAACGTAGAGCGGCTCGTTGGAGGCGTTCATGGAGCCGATACCGCGGATGCGGATGGCAGATGCCGAACCGACCTGGCCGGAGGACTGGGTGATCTGCATACCCGCAACCTTGCCGTTGAGGGCCTGCTCGAAGGAAACGGAAGGAACGTCCTTGATGGCTTCCTGTTTCACCACGGACGCAGCACC
>JAEEGG010007259.1_pt1 | contig 25627 bp, 27 predicted proteins | sample 9134161 | NCBI WGS metagenome assembly JAEEGG01 (sample SAMN16246543, study PRJNA631951) | gut metagenome | biome: gut microbiome; feature: rumen; material: CR-attached | host: Bos | place: Iran: Karaj | collected 2018-10 | reverse complement strand
TGATAGCGTACACATCATCCTGGAGCTTCTCGTTCCAGTAATTCATCAGGCAGTCATAGATATCGTAATGATCCAGGAAGAGAGAATCCGCATAAACTTCCAGTATCAAAGATCCCAATTCACGAATGAAGGCTTTCGGATCAGTATCTTCTGAGATGTTCAACAGTCGGCTTCTGACTTCGTCGCGCCAGATGTCAAATGCATCAGTACCTTCTTTGTGCTTTTCTGCCTGGAGCTTCAAATCATGCTCAAAAGCAGCTTCAATTTCGTCTGACGAGATTGCCAGACGGTAAATACCGTGCTCAGGATCAGTGCAGGCGAAAATCGCATTGCGCAAATCTGCAGAAACTGTCCATAGCCGCTCCAGCGTACCGATATCATGTGCTGGAATGCCACCTTGCAGGTGTGCGGCAATATTCTGCGGAAGTGAATCATCAATTCGCTGAATATACCGAGGCACATTCATGTTGCCGTCATTTGCTTCCAGAATCTCGGTATAGGAAACAAGGCGGGAATAACCTTTGATTTCTTCCTGGTCAGTATAGACACGAACAATCTTTTCAATGTCTTGCTCGCGCAGACGATTCTTGTTGCCATCTTTCTTGAAGCCGTTGCTGGCGTCAATGAAGAAGATTCCTTCCCGCGTTTCCGCATTCTCCTTATCGATGAATACTAAGCAGGCAGGAATACCCGTACCGTAGAATAAGTTGGCGGGCAAACTGACGATTCCTTTGATGTAGTGTGTGGCAAGCACGGCTTTGCGGATGGTCTCTTCCGCATTTCCACGGAACAGAATACCATGCGGCATGACAATGCCTGCTTTGCCATTTGGTTCCAGGGACTTAATGACATGAAGGAACCAGGCGTAATCACCGTTTTTCTCCGGCGGGATGCCAAAGCCCTCAAAGCGATGATAGGGATCAGCATCTGCCTTCAAGCCATCACTCCAGGATTTATCGGAAAACGGTGGATTCATGACGACGAAATCGAAACGGGTAAGCTGCTCAAAGCGGTCTTTGAACTGAGGATTGGTCAGGGTATTCCCGCGTTTGATTTCGCCGTTTCCCTTCTGATGAAGAATCAGGTTCATCGTGGCAAGACCAGCGGTTGAATGATCTTTTTCCTGGCCAGAAATTGTCACCAGGGAATTGCCGAACTCATCAAGAGGCGCTTCGTCAGCAGCCCGAATCAGAAGACTGCCGCTGCCACAGGCCGGATCATATAGCTTCCACGCTTTATCCGGAACGGGCTTAATATCGCCTATGCCAATCAGTCGCGCAATAATACGGGAGACTTCACTTGGAGTATAGAATTGCCCCTTGCTTTTCCCGGATTCCTGGGCGAACTTCATCATGAAATACTCGTAAGCATCGCCGATGATGTCATCACCACTGGCCCGATTGGTACGGAAGTCAATCGCGGGATTTTGAAAAACACCAATCAGCCCGGATACTTTTTCGACCAGCTCACGTCCGGAGCCGAGTTCATCCGTATTGTTGAAGCTCACTTCAGGCAGTGCACCCTGCAAATGGTTGTCCTCCAGGAAACGCTGGATAATCTTATCCACTCGTTCGCCAATATCCGGTTTTCCTTTTGCCTGGGTAAGCGCGTCAAATGATGTCTCGGGCGTAACTTTGAACATCGCAAAAGGCTGCCCCTTGTATCTGTCAGACACATATTTGTGGAACAGCAAAACCAAAACATAGTCCTTATATCGTGCTGGCTCCACACCACCCCGGAGCTTGTTGCATGCTTCCCAGAGCATAGAGTAGAGTTCTGATTTCTTCACAGCCATATCCTCATGAATCTCCGTTTCTTTGACTTTCAGTACTCGTTGACATCAATGCCAGCCTTGAGCAGGCGCTCATAGCGTTCGTTTGAAATCATGATAACCATCGGCTTTCCGTGTTTTAGTACATAGCCGACGGTATCCTCCTCTGATACTTTTGTGATAATTTGGGAGGCATGTCCTCTAAGAAAATCGGACATATTGTAATGCTCCATAGGTTTAATGCTTGGCTTTTGCTCAGTCATAAGCTACCTCCTCGTAGGATCAAAAAGAAACAAGATAAGTATATCAAAAAGTAATTACTTTTGCAAGTACATTTGATGCCTGCAGACGTATTCGCTACGTTAAGAAATAAAATATAAAATTCCTTCAATTCTGAAAGTTGGTTTTCGCCTCCGAAACGGGGCTTTTTTTATTGCCGATGCCCACAAAGTGCCTTATTTTTCAAGGATCTTCGACCAACTTTTAGAGTTGGTCGCGCTTGCTGACAATCATATATAGTTTGGCTATGCTCTTCACAGCGGCTACCTCCCACCTAGTCGACGAGGTGCGAGAAGGAGCGAAAGCCGCATTATAGGGAGCATTGTAACTGAGTTCCTGCAGGACTCTCCTAAACGACCAGTGTACCCTCCTCGGAGCCCGGTCGCCCCGGCATCCAATAGGCTGAGGTGGGTACAAGTACGCACACGGTTTATTGGAACGCGTGCATCACCGAACGGAGGATCGGCGATGACACGCACACACGCAAAGCAGTTTAACGGCGATTCTTCGTTCGCGACTCAAGGCGAAGGAGAATTGCCATGTCGAAACGAGTACAATCGAGACCTGAAACACTTTACCTGCCAGACGACCCCAACAAGACTCCTCTTTCCCGCGAAATACACAGAGAGGCCATGCGGGAAGCAAATCGGCTCCGTGCCCAGATGATTCGCAGCGGACAATGTAATCCTCCAAAGCGGCATCAGTGCTGCGCGGACTGCTGCAACTGCAAGTACCGGACGAAAAAGGTCATGTACCTGAGCTACCTGATGGAGTTTGGCCAGGAGCCGGTATCTGATTATGATCTGGCAGAAGAATGCGCCCAGCATATTCTTGCGGAGCAGCTGATGTCCCTTATCCCGCAGATGGATAAGATAGATCAAGCTATTCTGTACGGCAAAATCATTCATACTCCTGCGATGACAGATCGGGAGTGTGCCGCTTATATCGAAGAACAGACTGGAAAGCGGTACTCTCATCAGGCAGTTGCGAAGCGCTATCCAAAGGCTTTGGATAGGCTGCGCGAATTGGCTGGGTTGAATATCGACGAATAACAACAATGCCGAGGTTGGATCAAACCAGCCCCGGCTCCTTTTATGCCTTCTGATAATATTCCATCTCATCGCCATCGGCCCGCAACACCAAGCCTGGAGCCCAAGGTGGCGTTCTGCCCATCTGTTCTGAAACCGCCTGCAGCGAGACCTCAGGCGGGCATTCGATAATCAGCTCATCGTGTACATGCGCCACGATCCGGCTGGTGCGAAGCGTCTGCATGGCATAGCACAGGATATCCCGGCTGATCGCCTGCACAATGTTTTCGCAGAATTTCGGACCGTAAGATTCCAGCCGTTCCCACTTTTTCGTACTGCCAATGCCCATGTAGGTGACGGCATCACCGCCGAACTGGTTGGTACCGATCTGCGGCTTGACGTAGCTGAGCCTCCGCCCGGATGGGAGCGTAATGAACAGCATCCCGCTGCTGCAAGTGAACTTGATCCCGTGTGTTTCCGTTTCGCTCTTGTCAATGACAGCTTCCATGACCGCTCTGTCCACATCCCACCAGAGGCGGACGATGTTCGGATTGGATTCCCGCCATGCGTCCACCAGCGGCTTCAGTTCCTCCTCCGGTACGCCCATTTCCAAAGCGCCCATAGCTTTCAGCGCACCGACGCTGCCGCCGTAGCCCAAGGCCAATTCGGCGACTTTGCCGCGCTGGCGAAGGTGACCGTTTATGCCGTGCTTCACAACCGGCACATGAAACATGGCCGATGCCGATGCGCAATAAATATCGCCGCCCTCCAGGAAAACCTTCTGCCTCCATGCTTCTCCGGCCAGCCATGCGATCACCCGGGCCTCGATGGCCGCAAAATCGCTGACGACGAATTTGTATCCCTTTGCCGGGATAAACGCTGTTCGGATCAGCTGGCTCAAGGTATCCGGCACATCGTCATATAGAAGCTTCACCTGCTCATAATCTCCGCTGCGCACCAGCTCCCTGGCCACACCAAGATCCGGCATTTTATTCTGCGGCAGATTCTGCAGCTGGATCAGCCTGCCGCTGAATCGTCCGGTTCGATTCGCACCGTAGAACATAAACATGCCACGGGCGCGGCCATCGGCACACACCGCATTCTTCATGGCGATGTACTTTTTCACGCTGCTTTTCGCCAGCTGTTGGCGAAGGAGCAACACCTCCCGCAGCTCCGGCGGGCAATCCTGCAGCAATTCCGCTACTGCTTTTTTACCAAGGGTCTCCGTCTCCAGCCCGTTGTCCGCGAGCCATGCCTTCATCTGTTGGACACTGTTGGGATTCTCCAGGGCGGTCAGGCGCTGGATCGCTGCAGTCAGTTCATTCCGGGATTGCGTATCCATCTGGATCGCATTTTCCACCAGTTCCATGTCCAGCGCAATGCCTCTGTCGTTGATTTCCTGATCCTGATGGTACTGATCCCATACCTGCTCAGGTACAGGATAGTTCCGCAATCTGTGTTGGATCGCCATTTCGGTTTCCACGTCACGGATATTGTACTCTTTGAAGGTTTCCCATTTCTGCCGGTCATGGGATGGCAGGTTGCGGATGCGTCCGCCATTGGTTTTGCTCGGCGCACAGGGCTGACAGAAATATCGGATCAGTTCTTTTCCTTCCGACATTTTCTGCTTGTCCAAGCCCAGCACCGCGCCCGCTCCGGCCAGGGACAGCGGGAGGCCGAGATAGGCTGACCATACCATGGTGCATCGCCATCCTGCAGGATTCAGGAAACGGGCACAGTCCATCGACAATGGGTGATTGTCATGAAAAGGATCAAGTGACAGGCCCAGATCGGCCAGATGCCGGGATAGGCACACCCGCTCAAAATTCGCGTTGAATGCCCATTTGATCACTTCATCATCTGTCAGTGCAGCCAGCACATCCTTCGGAATGCTTTCCCCAGAAGCCAGGTCAATCACCTGAACCTCACCGCCGTCCACAGAATAGCCAAACAGCAGGATCTGAAAGTCCGGTGATTCCGCGTACTTATATACACCGCACCTCGTCAGATCCACGCTGCTGAAGGTTTCGATATCGATACTGATGTTTTTCACATATACACCCCCACAGAGAGAAAAGGGTGGCAGACTGCTCCGCCACCCTGACTTTTCCGGATTAGTTCAGGAAATCCTCGTCGCCATCGTCTACGGCATCAAAGTCGTTGCTGGCGTTGGTGTGCCCGCCGAGGGGCTCGCCGTCGCGGATCTTCTGGATGTTGCCAAGGCCACAAGCTACGCCCTTGTTCCCGTTCACAGAGAAGGCGTACAGGCTGATGGAGACCCTGGCGTATACACCGCTGTAGATCTCGCTGCGGTCGATGATCGGCTGCACATGGCGGTCAACCACCTGAGGCGCGGTCTTGCTGTTGGCGTTGATGAACCAGCAGCCCTTGTAGGCGTCATCCTCACGCTCCAGGTCGCCGTCCCGCAGGGGCAGCTTCAGCGCGGCCTTGTTCGGGATCTTCCCGCCGAACTTGCCAATGCCCTCCTGGATCGCGCAGTCGATGGCGCGGTTGATGGCATCCACGGTTTCGGTGTCGCTCTTGGGGATGATCAGGGAGCAGCTGTAGCGGGGATCACCGCCGCTGACGGGAGCCTTCGGGTCCCAGATGTTCGCGTAGGACAGACGGACGATACCGGTGACGACTTTGGTGTTATTCTGCTTAGCCATATTTTTCAATCCTCCTGAAATTCATTGAAATCGGTTTTGACGTTATTCAGAGCCGGGCGCTTGTCCGACTCAGGGACCAGTGTTGGCTTTCCTGCAGGCTTATGGACACAGGAGCCTAGCACCTCGGCAAAGGTCTGCTTGCCCATGAGCTTTTCCATCTCTCCGATGGGCAGGAGTGTTTTTCTGAAGATGTCCTTATAGCCCGCCGCGTTGGCAGCAGCTATCACGGCATCCTCATCGGTGTACTTGCGGACGCTGCGGCCCTCGACCAGCTTCCAGCCGGGCCACTGCTTTCCTTGATGCAGCGCTCCATCCAGCGCGTAGGCCTTGAGCTCGTCCGCCCATTTGATCAGGTCATCCAGCTTGCCCAGCACCTCGCCAATCTCCGCATCAGTGAGCAATGGCGGCAGGGCGAAATCCAGCTTTGCCAGCTCCAGATTCGCTTCCGCTCTGGCCCGGCAGCGCACCGCAGCCTTGCAGAAGACACACCATGCGCCGGGATGGTAGTCGCCCTTACCCTCAAAAGCAAGGTCTGCCAGGGGCTTCAGTGTGTTTTCTGCCCAATCCTTCAGATCTGCTACGGAAATCGACCAGGTGGAAATGTTCTCCCGGCGAGGCTGGTAGATCGTCATGCTGACCGTGCGGATATCGTAGAGCCCATCAAAGATGGTCAGTGCACCCAGGGCGTACAGCATCATCTGCGGATTGCGCTCCGCCTCCACGACGATGCCCTGGCCATATTTCAGATCGATGATGTGGAGCTCATCGTCGGCCACAATCAGGGCATCCCCGGTGCCGAAGCCATCGGGTACCCAGCAGGAGAAATCCAACCGCTGCTCGATCAGCAGGATCGCGTCCGGGCAGCGCTTCTTCGCCTCCGCCAAGGTTTCCAGCACATACTGGACGTATCCGTCCGTGTGCCCGTCCATCTCATCACTGTCATAAGTGGAGATGGGCTTTTTTGTCTGGAGCTTCAGCGCCTTCCGCAGCTTATGCTCAGCCAGCGCATGGGCGGCTGTGCCTTCGGCTGCGGCTTCCGTTTCCCGATCCGCAAAGTCCTGCTCCAACCGAGCACTGGGGCTGCAGTTCAGCCAACGGTGCGCCGACGAAGCGGACAGGATCGCGTGTGTTCGCGGTGCCATTACAACACCTCCGCCTTTGCCTTCAGGGCAGCGTACCGGCTGGGATCAACGGCGCTCAGCTTGTCCGCGCCGCATTCCCGGATCAGTGCCTGTACCTCGGTGCGATGCCCAGCGACGGATTTTTCAGCCAGCACCGCCCGGACTTCTTCCAATGTAACGGTCGGCTGAGCGGGTTCCTGCTGAGGCTGCGCAGCGGGCTTATCGTTCACGGGTTCGTCGCCGCTGAAGATTTCCCGCAGGGTCTGGCTGATCTCGATCAGGGCCTCACCACATTTGTGCAGCTCTGCGACGGCGGTGGACAGTTCCGACATTTTGCTCATGCTTCGGTTCTCCTTTCTTTTGCCTCATTGCGTTGATCTGGCCAGCCATGCGTCGGGTGATCACGGAGATCGCCCACAGCGTTCCGAAGAGCTCGTCCAGTGTGCTCTCGACGGTGGCACCGGTTCCAGGGTTGTCATAGTGTTCCTGCATTTGTCCTGCACCTCACTTTCCGAAGGGGGTGTTTCGTGTCCCTTCGCAACCCACAGGACAAAAACCGGTTCTTTGGCAACCAGACGCCGAAAAAATCTCGAAGAAAAATTCTTTCCATAAAAAATCACGGCCCGGTTGCCAAACCGAGCCATTTTGTCCTGTGGGTATCGGAAGCCCAATCTTTATGAAGGAGGCGCATCGCATGAAAAGCTATGCCACGGTCACATGAGCCACATCAACCGATTCAACGCGTCCGGGTATCCCGATCCCACAGCCTATGAGGCGCTGACGCGGGTGGAACAGGAGCTTCATGATTCCCGGTTCCGTCCCATTGTCTACATCTGCAGTCCCTTTTCCGGAGACACCGAAACCAATCTGGAAAATGCCCGCAGATACAGCCGGTTTGCGGTGGATCAGGGATACCTTCCGATTACGCCGCACCTGCTGTTCCCACAGTTTATGGACGACAGCAACGAAGCCGAGCGGAATCTGGCCATGCGAATGAACATCATCCTCCTGACGAAATGCGCGGAGCTCTGGGCTTTCGGCGACCGCATTTCCAAGGGAATGTCCATTGAGATTGCCAGAGCACGCCGCAAGGGTCAGACCGTTCGTTTCTTCACCGACGATTGTAAGGAGGTCAACTGATATGTATTACACCGAGTCCGACGGTAATTCTTATCCCGCCAAGAAGCGTATCCGCGCCATCGACCGCTCCAAGGTAACCACATGGAGCCGGGAGATCGTCAACTGCAATATCCTCGAAGTAGAAGCCGGTACCAACGGCTATCAGGGCGGCGATTCCGGTCACGGCTCCCGCACCTATCTGCGCCTGAAGGATCTGGGCAGTACCGATATCCGCTGCAATGTGGAAGCGGATCAGTTTGGCTGCGATTCCATCGAGATCATCCTGGGCGGCGACGCGGAGCTTGAAACCATGAAGGAAGCGCTGCGCTGGATGCTGTCCGTGCTGGAGACCCAGTCTGAAATGGAGGCATGATCCGAATGGCAGCTTTCAATCTTTATCGGGCCAACTGTATTGGCAACGAGTGGAACTGCCTTTATCCGCACAAGGTCTGCGCCGGAGACGAGGAATCTCTCCGGCAGGCCGTGTGCCAGGATTATGTGGCGGTTGAATACGCCAAGGGCTATCGTTCCAACGAGAACTTCATTCGCACCAACTGCCTGGCGCTGGATTGTGATAACGGGCACAGCGAAAACCCTGAGGAGTGGGTTTCCCCAGAGAAGATCCTCAGTCTGTTTCCGGACGTCACGGTCGGATTCCACTTCAGCCGTCACCACAATCTGCCCAAGGAGGGCAAGAGCGCCCGGCCCAGGTTCCATTGCTTTTTCCTGATTGATGAGATGACCGATCCGGAAACCTATAAGAATCTGAAAAAGCAGATCAACAGCATCTTCCCGTATTTCGACACGAAGGCGCTGGATGCGGCCCGCTTCTTTTATGGCACCAAGGATCCGCAGGTACAGTTCCATGAAGGCACCATCACGCTGAATGAATGCCTGAATCTGTATTACCCGGATAACGAGGAGGCCTTCGCCAACCTGCCCCTGCCGGATGCCAGCGGCATCATTCCCGAAGGAAGCAGAAACGCGACCATGTCCCATTTTGCCGGGAAGCTGCTCAAGCGTCTGGGTGAAACGGAAGAGGCACGGCAGAAGTTTCTGGAGAAGGCCGCGTCCTGTGTACCACCCCTGGAACAGCGCGAGCTCGATACCATCTGGCACAGCGCTGTACGGTTTTACCGGAAGATCTCCCAGAGTGAGGACTATGTGTCTCCCGAGGAATACGCTGCCCGACACGGCGATTTCCTGTACAGGCCCAGCGACAATTCCGATGTGGCGGAGGCGCGTGTGCTGGCAGAGGTTTTCTCCGGTCAGATGCGCTATTCACCGGCAACGGATTTCATCGTGTACAACGGCGACATCTGGGAGGAATCCAAGCCCCGCGCCCATGCCATCATGCACGACCTGTCCGACATGCAGTTGGAGGAAGCATCCACTGCCGCAGCGGAGGCCTATAAGATTCTGGAGCAGAACGGCGCTGCTGACCTGATGAACAGGGAAAGCAAGAAGAAGGCCCAGAGCGACATGAACGACGATCAGCTGCAGGCGTACCTGACCTATATGCGGGCCATCGGGTACCAGTCCACGGCCATGAATTACCGCCAGTCCAAAAACATCAAGGCTGTTCTGGCGGAGGTGCAGCCAATGGTGCTGATCCGGCCCCAGGATCTGGACGCTGATCCCTTTCTGCTGAACACACCGGAGTGCGCCTATGACCTGCGACTCGGTCTGGCAGGCGTGATGCCGCACAGCGCAGATCACTTTGTCACGAAGATGACCGCCGTGCAGCCGAGTGATGACGGAAAAGCGCTGTGGCAGGATGCCCTAAACCTGTTCTTCTGCGGCGACAAGGAGCTGATTCGCTATGTGCAGCAGGTCGCCGGAATGATCGCCGTGGGAAAGGTGTTCGTGGAAGCGCTCATCATTGCCTATGGCGATGGCCGCAACGGCAAATCCACCTTCTGGAACACCCTGGCTCATGTGCTCGGCACCTATAGCGGTAACATCTCCGCCGATGCCCTGACTGTGGGCTGCAAGCGCAATGTACGTCCTGAACTGGCCGAGGCCAAGGGCAAGCGTATGCTGATCGCCTCCGAGCTTGAGGAAGGTACCCGCCTGAACACCTCCATCGTAAAGCAGCTGTGCTCCACGGACGATGTGTCGGCGGAGAAAAAGTACAAGGATCCCTTTGCCTATACGCCCAGCCATACCGTCGTGCTCTATACCAATCACCTTCCCAAGGTGGGTGCCAAGGACGCCGGAATCTGGCGACGGCTGATCGTGATTCCCTTTGATGCGAAGATCGAAGGCAAGAGCGACATCAAAAACTACAGCGATTATCTGTTCAGAAATGCTGGCGGCGCGATCCTCTCCTGGGTGATTGAGGGCGCAGCGGATGTCATTAAGCATGACTTCAAGATTCCTCTGCCCGAATGTGTCCAGCGGGCCATCAAGCAATACCGCGAGGACAACGACTGGCTGGGCCATTTCCTGAATGAGCGCTGCGAGATCGGCAGCAGCCTGCAGGTCAAATCCGGCGAGCTCTACTCCGCCTACCGCACCTTCTGCGCGGACACAGGCGAGTACACCCGCTCCACGACGGATTTCTACAATGCCCTGGAGAACGAGGGCTTCACGCGTCAGAAATTGCGGAACGGGTCCTTCGTAACCGGGCTGGCGCTGGGCACGAAGGCCGATGTGACCGACGACTTTTTGGAATGACATATTAATAGGAAGTGTGACACTCGTTGATGGTCAATTCCAAAACTGTTGTATAGGTAAAAATCAAAGGAAATTGGCCTATAGAGGAGTTTTGGGAACGACCGTCAACGACCGTCACACATTAGGCGATACTCACTGATGCAAAGGAGCTCGAGTCCATGATTGAAAAGCAAGTGGAGCAAGCGCTGCGAAAAGCAGTCCGGGATCGAGGCGGTCTGGCACTGAAGTTTGTCAGTCCCGGCCTCGCCGGTGTTCCCGACCGAATTGTACTGATGCCCAATCGCCACGTCGCGTTTGTGGAACTGAAAGCGCCGGGAAAACACCCCCGCCCGCTGCAGGTAAAGCGGAAAAGGCAGCTGGAGTCGCTTGGGTTTCCGGTGTACTGCATAGACCATCCTGAACAGATCGGAGGTGTGCTGGATGAAATATGTGCCCCATGACTATCAGTGTTATGCGACGGATTTCATTCTGAAGCACACTGAAGCTGCCGTGCTGCTGGATATGGGCCTTGGCAAGAGCGTGATCACGCTGACCGCCATTCAGGAACTGTGCCTGGATGCCTTTGAGATCAGCCGGGTGCTGGTGATCGCTCCGCTGCGGGTGGCAAGGGACACATGGCCTGCGGAAATTCAAAAGTGGGATCATCTGCGGGATCTGAGCTACAGTGTGGCGGTCGGCACCGAAAAGGAACGTCTGGCAGCGCTGATTCGGCCTGCCTTCCTGCACATCATCAACCGGGAAAACGTGCAGTGGCTGGTGGAAGACAGCGGCTTGCCCTTCCAATATGACATGATCGTGATCGACGAGCTGTCTTCCTTCAAAAGCTGGCAGGCAAAACGATTCAAGAGCCTCCTGAAGGTACGGCCATCCGTGAAGCGTATCGTAGGACTGACGGGCACACCCAGCAGCAACGGCCTTATGGATCTGTGGGCAGAGTTCCGGCTCCTGGACATGGGCCAGCGGCTCGGACGGTTTATCACCCGATACCGCGAAGCCTACTTTGTTCCCGACAAGCGCAGTATGCAGCAGATTTTCTCATATAAGCCCCGGCTTGGCGCGGAAGATGAAATCTACCGAAAGATCGGAGACATCACCATTTCCATGCGGGCGACGGATCACCTGAAGATGCCGGAGTGCATTATGAACCGCGTGCTGGTAGGCATGAGTGATGATGAGCAGCAGGTGTATGACCAGATGAAGGAACAGCTGATCGTTCAGGTCAAGGGTAAGGAAATCGATGCGGTGAACGCCGCTGCCCTGTCCGGAAAGCTGTGTCAGATGGCCAACGGTGCTGTGTACACCGAGGAAAAGGATACCGTGCAGATTCACGATCGGAAGCTGGATGCACTGGAGGATCTAATCGAAGGCGCGAACGGCAAACCGCTGCTGGTGGCCTACTGGTTCAAGCATGACCTGAAGCGTATTCAGGAGCGGTTCCCGGCGGCAAGAGAAATCTGCACCAGCAAGGACATCACTGACTGGAATAATGGAAGGATCCCCTTGGCGGTCATCCATCCTGCCTCCGCCGGACACGGCCTGAACCTGCAGGCAGGCGGCTCTACTCTGGTGTGGTTCGGCCTGACATGGAGCCTGGAACTGTATCAGCAGACCAATGCCCGGCTGTGGCGGCAGGGGCAGACTTCCTCCACCGTGGTGATCCACCACATCATGACAAAGGGCACCATCGACGTACAGATCATGCAGGCCCTGGAGCGGAAGGATAAAACACAGTCTGCACTCATCGACGCGGTAAAGGCACAGCTGGGAGGCGCACGATGACAAATACGGAACTGAAAATCATGCTGGATGCCGCTACCTATCTGGGAGCACACAGCCAGCCGCCACCGAACGGCACTGATGCAGCTGTGGATTGGTGGATGGATGCTGCGGCGGACATTGGCGCGATAGCCGCCAAATGGGGTAATCACCCGCTGGCTACAACCATCCTGATCGCCATTTACGGTTACCTTGAAGAGAAAACGAAGGCGGTGATGCCTTGAACGGATACCAGGCACTGGCCAATGGCATCATTGAGCAGGCAGTAAAGGATTACCGGGACGCACTTCGCAGGCTGAAGAAGCACCCGGATGACAAAGCCGCCATGAAAGAGGCTATGGAGTTGGAAGAATTCTTCCATTCTTCCTGGTATGGGGTACTGACACAGGTAGATCCGGATTATTTGATAGACAGACTGAGAAAGGAGACGGTGAAATGACCGCAAAGGAATATCTGAATCAGGCGTTTCATCTTGACCAGCGGATTAATTCCAAACTGGATATGATGGCAACGCTGAAGGAAATGTCCACCAAAACCACCAGCATCATGCAGGATGATGTGGTCAGCCACACAAGGAACGTTCATTCGATGGAGGATGCCATCGCCAAGATGGTGGATATGCAGACGGAGATCAATGCGGACATCGATCAGCTGATAGACAAGAAGCAGGAGATCATGCACACGATCTACGCGGTGGAAAATCCGGAATACCAGACACTGCTGGAGCTCAGATACATTTGCTTTCGCAGCTGGGAGGAGATCGCTGACAAGATGCACTGTACCGTCAGCAATGTGTTCAAGGTGCACTCTAAGGCTCTCCGCTGTGTGGCCGTCCCGAAATTGGGTAGCTGATTCCAGTAGATTCCAGTGAATTCCAGTGGATTCCAGTAGGCCCTTTATGATATGATACACTCGACAAGAAAGGATAGAGAACGCCTCGCGGGCGATGAACCTGCGAGGCGTTTCTCTATCCTTTCTGTCTATCAAGTGCAGAAGCTGGCCAGCGATAAAGCACAAACATCAATATTTTAATCAGGAGGATTTCAATTATGAGCGAATGGGGAACTGGTCAAGTTACAGGCGGAAAGTTGTTTTGCCGCAAGCAGCCTATTGCAGGATATGAATATTGGGGTCGTTTTGACAACAACGCTACTATTCCGATCAAAGCTTATAATACGACCTGGTATGAAACATACTGGGATGGAAATGTCAATAATGTTGGCTATGTAATGAGCGAATTCATAACGAATGAGAATTGGGGGAGTGGTTCCTCTGGTGGTACAGGCACAACTACAGCTCCAAGTTTGTCAACGATTAGAAATGGCGATGGCTATCTGAAAGTTGGCGATACGGGAACTGCTGTCACTACGTTAAGATCCTTGTTAAACAATAAGGGATATACTTGTGCAACAAGTGGCGCTTATGATGATTCTCTGAAGTCCGTAGTCAAAACTTATCAATCCAACAACGGAATTACAGCTGACGGGCTTGCTGGACAGATTACATTTGCGCTGTTGGAAGACAATGTGTCCGATACAGGGTGGTTCTCAGGCAAAGGAACTTGTTGTTTGACTGCTGGTAAGCTCGCACGCATTGGCTTTACTGGTAAACTTATTCTTCGTCCTGCAAATATTGCCCTTCTAAATGCTGCAATCAATGATAGCCGATTCGATTTTACTGAAAAAATTCACATTCGGCATTTTCTTGCGCAGGGTTGCAAAGAAACGGATCTCGGAAAGACCTTTACTGAGTATACCTATCATGCAGGATGGAGCAAATCTCAGTATAATGGCAGTCCGAGCTATGCGCCTTATTGTGGCGGTGGGTTTATGCAACTAACGCACGATTATAACTATAGTAGCTTCAAGAATTTCATCAATGATTCTCAAATCTACTCTCCCGCAGCATACGCAACAAAATACGTTGCCGATAACTACCCATTCATTAGTGCGGCGTGGTTTTGGTGCAAGAGTAAGGGCCTGAACCAAATTATCGATAGTTATAATAACAAGTCAGCTGATGCTACAGTAAAAAAAGTAACAGCTACAGTCAAGGGCAGTTCTTCCGGCTATACTGTGCGGCTTGGATATTACAACAAGGCAAAGTCTGTGCTAAAGTAAGATGATGTGGGCAGGAAGTTAATCTTCCTGCCCGCTCTCTTTTTCAACGAAACCGACAGCACCATTGATGCTTACACAATAATAATCGTTTATTTCGTATAAAACTCTTAAGCTATCATATGTATCAATATAGCAAATGAGAGATGCATCTGCTTTAGGCGCTATCCGGATCTGTGTGGGATGCATTGCAATATAATAGGCAGCTGCACATACACAGTAATCTGAATCAAGCCACCCGGAAACGGATTGAACTTCATTATCGTTCATGAACACATAGTTTACTTGAAGCCAACCATCAGAGGCAGAAATCAGTTGAGCCTCCTCACCGTAAGTCAACAGCCTTAAACAAGCGGATTTCTCAACAGGTTCTTGGTGTAAATACAGCTTATCGCAAATTATATAAACGCTATCTTCAGATGAAGCTTGAATAATATTATTCCCAATTTGATCACCATGGTATCCAGAAGAATCCAGATTTTTATTCGTTGTTGCCAAAGCTGAAACAGCAAGACAACACACGACCAATAAAATGATTAACGGGATAGGTTTGATTGCCATCTAAATGTTCCTCCTACACAGGCATTCTATCATAATGTTTAGCCTGCCAAAGCAAGTATACCATAAGGTTCTCAGTTAATTAACGAAATCCCAAATCGCTGTACTATAGCAGCTTGTCGATAGCGTTTACAGGGTTCTTTCTTGGCCTTCCTCTGGGTCTTTTCGGTTTGTTGACTACAGATTCCTTCTTTTTCCGACCACGCTTTTTCGGTTCGGGTTTCGGAATCGGTTTGGAGAGTCCCAGTGCTTCCAGTTCTTCGAAAACACCAACGTTAGTGTGGACCCAGCCGTTGTCATTGGTCGCCGGTTCTTCCGGCGCATCCACCTTCCGCCATGCAGAATTCAGATCATCCATGAGATCCCCGTAAGACATGAGTTTGAGCAGCTCGGCTTCCCGGGCCTTCCGGATTAGGCGGCAGGTAATGACCGTGGAAATGAAGTTAATGAACTCACTTCCAATGACGGAAAAGTCACCCTGCACATTGGTTCTGTCCAGGCATTCATCGTTCTTGTACCGATTGAAGACCAGTTCCAGCAGCCACCGATCGTCATAACAGAGGTAAGCGGTCCTGGGATCGAGGTCCTGATCCGACTCGAAGACGATGACGCCGAATACTTCTCGTTTCTTCTCGTAGATTGCCGGATTGTAGTCGTTCTTGTCCTCGCGCCGGGTAAGAAAAGATGCTTCTTCCATTGCTGACTTATGCGCAGATCGGTATGCATAGAGGAATCGACCGCCCTTGATCTCTTTCTTCTTGCACAGGACATGGTCTCCAATACCGGACAGAACGCCTTCGAAGGCCAGCATGTTGTTATTCGTGATTCGGGAGTCGTTTCTCTTGATAGGGGTAAGGAAATGCAACTCGGGACGTTCCGCAAGTTCGTCGCTGATCTGAGATGGCGGAAAACCCTTGTCTGCAACAATGATTCCTTTCCGGATATCATTATCCCGAATAAAGGATTTGTAGGATGTCGCATCAATGCTGTTCCCAGGGAATACCTCCGCACAGATCGGTTCCATCTCCTCAATGTCATATGCATAGAGAATTGATACCTCCCGGCATCCCTTGGTTCTTGCCTTGTAGGAGAAAGCTGACAGATCGTTGACAATGCTGTTATCCTGCTTGAGCATTCCGTCAATTGCCACATGGTGGTCCGCAGCGACAGACGCCGCTCGCTTATGGTAAAACGCCAACCGGCGGTTTCCGTCACGGCCGATTCCCTGAAGGAAAGCGCTGACTGTGTTCTCGGAGAGGCCGATTCCCGGATAGAACTTGCTGACGAACGTTTGCTGGTATTGTGTCGCAAGACGCTTTGCAGATACTTCCGGCTTGATGACCCGAAGGGAGGCAATGGCCATGATGGTATAGGCATCCTTGGGTGTATAAACGCCAAGCAGTTCCGTAAACAGATCTCTGGAAACGGATCTGACAAATGCACTGGCCCCGTAGGACAACATATCTGGCTCTGCTTTGACGGCGGCAACGCCGAGCGGAACGTACATGCCATCCACAATATGGCCGATGACTTTTCCGTTCTTGGGCTGTGGATTGCCACCGGAAACACACGTGACGCTGATGCGCTCACGGACAGGATAGCGGTTGGGACCGTCCTTTCCATTATCCTGGACGATGGTGTTGACAGGACGAGGAACCTTCCGGATGGATTCTGGTACTGCCACCTAAAACACCCCCCCTCAATATATAGTACAGTATATCACATAACAGTACTATATGCAAGGGATTTTTAGAACTTTTTTGCAATGAAAACGGCTCCCTTCCTGGCTGGAGAGGACCCGTTTGAAAGCAAATCCAGAAAGATCCGGAGCGATTTTATTGGATTGTGGCCAGAAATGTTCGAAAACGGGGAGTTTTAGGCCGATCCTATAGTACAGGGAATTGGGGAAGTATTAGTTAATCTATATGAAGAATGAAACATTTAGGAAGTGTTAATATGGCCAATCGGGACGTGCTTGTACAGAAAATCCGGCAGGTCAAGGCCGACCTGAAGACTGCGGGAGTTATACTCCGCTGTGACCTGCAGAAGCATATCCACAGGATGGAGCGTGAACTGGAGAATTGTTGTTCCGAAATTGGGTAGTTGATTCCAGTTGATTCCAGTGAATTCCAGTAGATTCCAGTAGGCCCTTTATGATATGATACACTCGACAGGAAAGGATATAACAATGGTGATTCCGAGGATTCTGGCCCCAATCTCACGGGAATGAATAACAAGTGGAAGTACTGGGGCTGGTCGAAGTACATTAATCACTAATGAGAAAAGAGGAGGGTGGAACAAACCACCCTCCTCTCCATCAAAATTTACCACTCGATTACGAAATCCTCATCAAGTTTAACCTCATTCATATTTGTATCAAATAGTACGATACGTAGTGATGAGGTTTCTGGCGGCAAATAACCGGAACCTTCAAAATGCAGTAATTCATTTTTCTCGGAAACAGTTAATAACAATTGATTTGATAAATTGTCATAAATGTCTATTGATGCAAGAGGCACTGATATTCCATTCAATTCGATTAGCTGTTCAGATTCAAAAGCGATGTTGTCCTGATCAAGGACTAAATATCCATTCCAAGCGGATGAGTCGTGTAACCAATCAGAGAAGTAGAACACGTTACCGGGAGTCAACTGATCTTTGTGAACAAAGCCACGAACCAAATCCCCAGAATCGCTTTCGATATAAATCCAATCGTTTATTTGGCCAAGCACATACACGTTCAATTCCATATCAAAGGACATGAGTGGACTTTGGGAAAAAAGCGGATCATCAGTAATGACTGAGCCTGCTTTCAGCGTTGCAGATTGGGAACAAGGAGGAAGTTCGCTGATTGAAGGTGCGAATCGATTGGCATTTTCTTTAATCCAACCAATACGATGATGATCATGATCAATCGCATATTGAATCATGATCCATCCATTTTCACTGGCAAAAGCCTGGATAGCATCATTCGTTGAAACGGCAGCTTTTCCATTTGCGGCACGCACATAGTCTTCACTAGGGCCAGAGTAAACTGCATATCTTTTATCTTTAGGGAAGCTCGTTCTGTGCGTTTCAAGAATAGGTACATCAACAAAGGGAACATGGACGATCTGAGTACCGTTGCTTTCGGCTAATGAACTGCTGAAAAAAACAGCAAATAGAACAAGAATCGAGAAAACCCTCATGAAAGCCAATACATGTTTATCCTTCATGCCTACTACCTCCTCGCCGTTTCCGGCAACGCAAGTATCCACGGTACGTAGTCGTTATCCATGCAGTGCTCAAACTCATCATGGCCGGCGTCGCAGAAAAGCATCTCGTTCTCGGTGCACTTGTTGAAGACAAAATCGGGGCCGTCTGTGTCGACGGTTTCGATTTTGATTTCTTCGCCGTCGGTGACGATGACATCGCCGGGCTGTACGGCCTGGATCGCTGCGGCGTCAAAACGTTCCGGGACATACAGGGTCAGCTGCATTTTGTCGCCTTCCTTGTATTCGATATCCGTTCTTACCATCCGCCCTTCCAGGTTGGAGGGGTCGATTTCGACGGGTTTGGCCTGAACGGTTTCCGCGGAGGCGGCGCAGACCAGTACAAGCGCCAGAATAAGGGACAAGGAGATCGCAATCAGTTTTTTCATTTTGGTTTCCTCCTTCATAACTGATTTGGACTAGAATTCAATAAGCCTGTTTTGACCAGATCAACCCGGTCAATGATTGATACGAAAGAGGAGGGTCGGCTGGCACTGTAGAGCAGGAATCAGCCTCTTCATTGGGCACACCGTCCTCTCTCAGTTCAGTTCTACAGGTTCCCAGCCGTAGTCCTGGTAAGCGGTGATGTTCAAACCGTTTGCTTCGACATAAGCTTTGATGAACCGTGTCCGGATCGCCTGATTTGCTTCTGCCCCCAGGTCAGCGCCGGCGAAATACTGATCTGCCAGTTCCTGATCACCATCCGCAAACCGCTCGATATCTTCCACGTAATCCTCGCCGTCCCCGGCTTCTTCCATGGCAGTCACCTGCCACCGGCTGTCTGCATTTTCCAGCATGATGACCGCGGGATATTCTCCGCCGGAGATGTTGAACAGGGTCTCTCCGCGCCGGACATAGTTCAGGATCCAGAAAGAGCCGTACACCTTTGCATGCGTATCGTCGATCATTTCGGTCTTATGGATGATCGGGCATGGGATCGTCACATATCCCGGTTCCGTCAGATACTCCTTGGCGCGCTCATTGCCTGCCAGATAATCTGCGATGGCTCCCTCTATGGGGTCGTCCCCGGAATAAGCGTAAGCAGGCAGGCCGGGTTCGTTCGTCACAGCGCCGGTCTCCGGTTTATCCTGCATTTCAGATACAGCCGCCGTGATGAAACCGGCCTCGTCGGCCTCGTTCCAGATGGCATAATAGGGGATCGACTTCGCCTCCGGGTCAATCTCCTGAAGATGGGACCAGATCATAAAGCCTTCCGGCAGACGGTCCACCGGTGTGCCGGGGAGGAAAACGGTAACGGTCTGTGCCTTTTCCAATCCATATGGCGCAGCCGTTACATAACGGATACCATCCTCAATGGCTTCCGGAACCTGACCTTCATCCTGTTCCACAGAAAGCTTAACGGTCCAGGCGTATTCGTCAACGGGCTCCGGATCAGAGAATTGCCCGTGAAACGAGCATCCGTACAGCGTACCGTCCGGATAGTTTTCGCCTGTTTCTCCCATTTCGCTGTCATGGAAGCTGCCGGTAAATGTTCCGTTTTCTCCGACGGTCAGTTCGGTGCTCCAGGCGCCCACACCGCTGGAGAACTCAAATACCTGTCCGTCCATCTGTGCAAGTAGATCCATGGACGCGCTTTCCGCGATTGCGGATGTGACCATCATCATGAGCGCTGCCATCAACACAACCAGTCGTCTTTTCATTGTTCTGACCTTCTTTCTGCATCATTGTGATTCATAACATATGCTGCCAGCGGTTCTCCGTCATGTAAGGGATACCGGCTGACACTATGATTGTATCGCCGGTCTTGCCTGAAATCAAGTGAACGAATTGTAAATGTTCAGGTTGGTATTATATTTGGGTATTGGTGCGTTGCGGTTATCTTTCATCATCGTACTGTTTTATCAAAAAGCTAAGCATAGCAAAAAGCTCTATGGCAATCAGCGCGACGAAGAACTCGATGACGAAGAAACAGACGTTAACTCTGCTACCATTTGAAAGTGAGGTATATCCGGTTTTTCCGGATATACCTCACTTACTGCTCTATTATTCCCGTGGTCCTGTTTCATCAGCGGCTCGACAAACTGGAATTTGTGCGATAACTTCCGATTTTGCTTGCTGACAGAATCTCCTTCAGACAGAACTGTTATGGTTCTACGCGGACCAAGTAAGCGGTTGTACTCCCGGAGGAGAGGCCGTAAGCCGGAACGAATAAGATGAGCATCCCGTTATCAGCCAGGTGCAGGACAGGAAGTTCATCACTTCCGTTCAGGATCCTCAGTGACCCGTCATCCGGAACAAATTCATACTTTACGGATTTGGAACCGTCCAGCGATGCCGCATATAATTCTATTTCGTCTTCGGTGATGATGAATTCCGCATGATCGTCAGCAATTCCTTCCGCCAGTATTTCCTCCCGGTTCACTTCTGAACCGTCCTCATTCACAACTCTGAAGTAGTGCCATTCACCGAGGAAATCCTCAATACTCTTCGCCGGAATGACGTTCGGAACAATGAAAGCGGCTTCGGATAAGGATGCCGGTTCGTCTGCCGGGTCTGCGGCGGGACCGGTGAATGAGTAACGGGCAGTCAGCACAGGCAGGATGTAGCAGGAGGATGTAACGTCTGCATAGATCCTGTAGCAAACGCCTTCTTCCGGGCTGAAACTGGAATGCGCAGGGTATTCGACCACGACCGGCTGCGATTTTCCGTCTTCACCGCTGTTGATGATGATTCTCAGCGGACTTTGGGAAAGGACCTGATGAACAACGCCTTTGATCATGTATACCTGGCCGTATCTGTCTTCTGTGTTGTTCAGCAGTTCGGCGTAGCTTTCAGCAGTGAGCGGCCAGGCCTTCACGGTGTATTCATCAGCCGGCGGCACACGATCAGCGGCGGCAGCTTCCTCCGCGGTGACATGCGGAACCACCTGAGGCTTATAGGTTCCGTCCGCAAGATAATCCGGGTTTGTTGCGAGGCCGGAGAAGCCGGAGAGCCTTCCACCCTTCACCTTCATTTCTTCCATTCTCTCCCAGCCTTCGTCCTCGCGGTACTGCTCAAAAGACGCATCCGTTTCAAAATCATAGTTGAACAAACCGCACGAAAGGGTGACGGTCGTCGGCAGATTCTCACCGCCGCCGATCTCATATATACGGAATACCCTTTCCTCCAGAAGCTGTCCGACCGTCTTTCCGTCCAGCGCGTCCAGTTCCGCCTGCTCCTTTGGCTTTGCGGTAAGCTCTTCGGTATAGGCCATCGGCAGGGACCAGGCGTATGTCTGGTATGTTGCAAAAGCTTTGCCGGAATCTTCCACTCCCATGGACGCCATGTACAGCTCTCTTGCGTGATCATCCGGCAGTGTGACCGTGCGGATATATTTGCCGTTTTTCTCCGTCACAACAGTAAGGTAATCCAGGCCTTCGCCGATGGAAACAAATTCACCCGCGGCGTCCGCCGCATCTGTGACCAGAGCAACTTTGATACAAAGGAATATGGACAATGCTTGTAAATCAAAGGGTTTCAGCACCCTGGTCATCTCCTTTCTGCTGGTCTGATTGTCGGCTCCATGCCACTGGTTTCGGATCGTTTCACTCCCCAACGTTACTCACGGGTTTCGTTGGGGAGTGTAGTTTCGTTGGGGAGTTCGGAGTTTCGTTGGAGAGTGCATTTTCGATACTGATCGGCAGACGACACATCGGCTTTTTCCCAGAGCCCCATACTCCGTTCACCAAATTGGAAATCGCTCTTTTTATTTTCAAACGATGGTCTTCGTTGATGCTGATTGCAAAGTAGTCCCGAACAGAATAACGTGGAAAAGTGATGACTTGTACGTCGCTTCTTCTTACATCTGGGCTCAGGCTCATAAACCGTTGCATCATCCTATCGATGTAAACTGCTTCATTTACCCTGGGACGGTGCTGATAGATCACGACACTGTGCCCCGTACAAAGATAATCTTTGAATTCTGCATCAAGAACATATTTGCGTTGCTTTTGCTTGTCTTTTTCTGCTGAAGAAACAATCATCCCGTTATCCGGATCAAGAAAGACCAAATCAGAGCCAGATAAAGCGCTCAAAGCATGCTGATGCCATTTTTCTCGATGTCCAACCGGTACACAGTCAGAATAGTACAAAGCTCCGCCAATAAGTTGCTCAGCTTCCAGCGCCTTTATGGAGCGAACAATACTATCCTGCGAATAAAATATCTTCTTCAACCGCGTCGAAAGATCTGTATCATAAACCGTGAGACGATCCGGAATGCAGTATTTTCCATCATTTTGTTTTTCTGACGTTATCGCATCAGTTTTATACCAGTTAATCCCGATGGAAAGCCCCTGCCTGTGCATTTCCCGAAGGAGAGCAAACTTCCCATAATCTCCGATATCACCTACATAACAGTCCTGCATTCTTTCACCTCCGTTCCGGAGCATGACGGCTTCATTCAGCCAAAGCTTCCAAGTACTTTATTGGCTTTCCAGTCGCTTGCGCATACTTAATCTCCGATGCTGTACTGGAACCAATATACCCACCGACATTGATGACAAAGATTTCGTCTGCCATATCGATCTTCCGCTTGTGCATATCGTCCAGCATCTCCTTGGTGCCTTCCGTCCAGACTTCATCATCGCCGGAGTGACCGAACAGCCCCACACTGATGACAATATTTCCCTCAAGTGTCAGGCGCTTCTGCGTTTCCATGAAAGCATCCTTGAAGCGTGTGCTGCCGCATAGTGTAACAACCTTGTACTTACCGACCATCATTAATCCTCATTCTTGCCCTGAAAAATCAAACAATGACAATTGATTCTCTTTACAGGATCTTACATCTCGCTCTTTGATGACATCTTCATCTCCGACTGTACCAAAGAGCAGAGGGGACATTGGATTGTGCGCTTGAGTATTTCTTTTTACAGTATTCTGGCTGTAATTTGCGTAGCAATATAGGCATCCATGTTTGCAAGTGTTGTATGTGCCAATATCGATACTTGCAACACATCCGCATTCGCTGCGTTGGTTCGGATCTTTCCCCAAATTAAGTCTATAGTTCCCCAGTTTTTCAAAACGTTGTTTATCAATACAACAGGCGTGCGGAATATGTAATCCGCTCAAATCTATTTTTTCGGCACAAGTATCAACATATATTCCATAATGCTTGGCTATGTCTGAGAATCTTTGCATCACCTCAATTTGCATTTCAGTGGTCTCAGGATGAATACTAAGCGGCCTTACATTGCGTTCCGTATTCTTATATAAATCAAGGAAGCTCACTGTGCACTTTTCTGTATAATCACTTAGCTTTGAAGCTAGTACTCGAAAATACTTACAATGATAATCCATGGTATATCGATCATTGAAGAATATAGGATCGTAACGCCAAATAACACGATTACGTCCTATGGCCTTTGAAAGTTGCTGGAATGCAGGGATCAACGATTCATTTTTCGAAGGAAGATTAGGCTCCACATCGCGATCATATGCTGTCAAGGTAAATTGAAAGTAATAAATATACTTTCCCAGCTCAGGCAACCTATTCATCATCGGGATAGGATTCTTTGTCCAGAATACTATTCCATCAACCACATCAGGGGACAAATTGATTCTTCCTATTTGATGCACGTTCATAGGATTACGAACGAGCACATACTCATCTCGCAATCTATTATAGAGCCATTCAGAATAGAATGCAGGGAGGTCTGTTCTTCGACTAGCGCTAATAATCATAAAACGATCCCCCTCTACTGAACTTCAATAAGCAATTGCGCACTTGAGCACGAACGCCATGGCTGATAAATTCTTTCAAATTCATCTGGCAAAGCAAAAATGATTTTATTTGATTCATGCCTTTCTCCATATTGCTGGCCAGAATGGACAATATTGTATCCAAAGTAATACTTGCTATACCTTCCATGAATATCGGATGCTTTCATCATTTCAATAAGATCTGAAAAATAGTCCCTTCCTCTGTTATTGCTGTTTACATCGTTAATAAGAATGGCCATTGGGACTTCCTTTTGCTTATGGGCAATAATCGTATCGATCAATTTCTGAAAGAACTCTTTTATCTGTCCTATTTGTCCATTGTTATAGAAATGTGAAATGACATATTGCAGAACAACCACGTTTGCATCAGGAATCACGAACTCATCTGCGACAGCATCCATGTATCGAAATTGAGATTTTCGTATTGTTGTTGTTTTGTAATCGCTTATAACATCGTGAATCCTTTTCCAGCGCTTGTTTATGTCAATTCCAAGATAAGAAATAGTTTTCGAAGCTGTTTTTTCATGGCAATAACGTTCCAGTGCCATTAAGTCCGGGCATGCCCCACATCCAATCGAAAGTACGTGATATTTCTCTATTTCCTGCATTGCCTTGCTTCGTCTCATGAGATAGAGCATTTCAGATGCATATTTCGCAGTATAATCACAAACATAAAAGTCGAGCATGCGACTACATTCATAATCTTTACGCCCATTTGCATATCTTGTAGGATAGTGAACTTCTTCCAAGCATTGTTTACAATTGCCACACGGATTACCTGGGCAATGATCATCGTGGTCGCAGTCACTGCAGTGAGTGGATATGTATTGCTGATGGCAGTACTTTACCACAGAATCAAGCAGAGATTTTCTTTCCATTTTGCTTATTTCATCATCACTCAGCTTACTGTTAAGAAAGTCGTATGACATACTGCTACCAGCTTGATAGCCACAATACGGGCATTCATCATATTCACGTTCACGCATGCCGGGCACTTGTTCACGGAGATATTGATGGTACAGCCGGTGACAGTTACTGCATACCGCAATTCCATTTTTCTCGATAAACTCAACAAGCATACCGTGCTCATCATATGCCAGCATTTTTTCACCTCAATCCGCAGATTGTTCAGACTCCAGAGATTTTAGTGTTTTCCCATCAACAGTTTTCCAGCTTGTAAGGCCATTCGCGCTTTTGCCAATTACAAACATTGCCGCATAAGACGGGCTGGAAAACAGTAAGTCTTCTTGCAGTATGTGATGCTCATCAAGCTGAGCCTTTACTCTGCGCTCCTTAATAACCGCAGGAACGGTATCGTCATCCACAGGAGAGATGCTACTTCCCTGCAGAACGACGAAACCTTCTGCAGTCTGCTTCCCATTTGCTTCGACTTTTCCTACGTTTTTAATTGTGCGCTCGAGATGAAGCTCAATTGCATCCTCCGCCACAGTATCGTTTGAAGCCTGGGTTGCAGCAATCACAGGTTTGTTTAAAGGCTCAAAAACCTTATGCCCGAGGGTACCCATGATTACCTTGGCATA
>JAEEGG010007256.1_pt1 | contig 25631 bp, 23 predicted proteins | sample 9134161 | NCBI WGS metagenome assembly JAEEGG01 (sample SAMN16246543, study PRJNA631951) | gut metagenome | biome: gut microbiome; feature: rumen; material: CR-attached | host: Bos | place: Iran: Karaj | collected 2018-10 | reverse complement strand
TATGAGTTTGAGAAGGAGATAACCCCCGATGAGGCCGGACAGCTCTTCAAACTTTGCGAGCCGGGCATCATTGACAAGACACGCTACTTGGTGAAATCGGGTGACCACACCTTTGAAGTCGATGAATTCTACGGTGAGAACGACGGACTGGTAATGGCCGAAGTAGAGCTTTCAACCCCCGACGAGCCCTTCAAAAAGCCCGGTTTCATCGGAAAAGAGGTCACCGGTGACCGTCGTTTCTACAATTCTCATTTACGGGAACGCCCCTTCTGCTTGTGGAAGGACGAGTTACCGGCCGACGACCGTCTCTGAGCCATCAGCCAGCCGATGCCTGCTGCCAGCGTAACTCCCGTGGCATTGGCCGCCAGGTCGAGCCATTCTCCAGCACGGTTGGTGGTACAGTAGGCCTGAAGCAGTTCTATCACACCGCTCATCACAATCGGAGCCAGCCAGGCGAAGAGAAACAGCCGTGTACCATTCGGGCGATTGTGCTGCCGCAGGTACTCCCACCACATCACCAGACAGGTGCCTCCGTACATCACAAGATGCATCCATTTGTCGATGAACTGCACGTCATCGAGCTGTGTGTGGGGCGGCACGAAGAGAAGCGAAAGATACCAGATAAGTGCCAAACAGACCACTGTTAACGGGTATTTTCTTGCAATTTGCAGCGTTTTGTGCATCTTTATTTTGATTTTTGATGCAAAAGTAAGAAAATTTTTATACTTTTGCAACGGTTTAATGTTTAAAAAGTGAAATGATGCTTGACAACGAGAGAGCAAACTTTGCCACCAAACTGGGCATTATCCTGGCCACGGCCGGTTCGGCAGTGGGACTTGGAAACGTGTGGCGCTTCCCTTACATGGCCGGTCAGAATGGCGGTGCCGTGTTTATCGTGATCTATATGCTTTGCGTCTTGCTGTTGGGAATACCCTGCATGATCAATGAGTTTATCATCGGACGACATGCCTTTGCCAACACGGCACGGGCCTATCGCACAATTTCCAAAAGCAGGGGATGGATGCTGATTGGCTACATGAGCGTGCTCACCGGCTTTCTCATCACGGGTTACTATGCCGTTGTCTCAGGTTGGTGTCTCCAGTATGTGTGGGCTTCGCTCGTTGGTCATTTGCATGGTGAGCCTGACTATTACAAGAGTTACTTTGCATCATTCTCTTCAGACCCCGTAAAACCCATCTTCTGGCTGGTCATCATCATGCTCATGACCTACCTGATTGTGAAGAACGGCATCCGCGACGGCATTGAACGGGCGTCAAAGTTGTTCATGCCTACCTTATTTATATTATTGGTGATCATTGTGGTAGCGTCCTGCATGCTGCCCGGTGCCCATGCAGGCATAGAGTTCCTGCTGAAGCCCAACTGGTCGATGATCAACAGCGACGTATTCCTTTCCGCCCTTGGTCAGTCGTTCTATTCGCTCAGCATTGCCATGGGCTGTATTTGCACCTACGCCAGTTATTTTTCCAAACATACCAACCTGGCCAATTCAGCCATCCAGATAAGCGTGATTGACTCGATGGTGGCCATCCTGGCAGGATTGATGATTTTCCCAGCAGCCTTCTCGGTAGGCGTGAATCCCGATTCGGGTCCCTCGCTTATTTTCATCACCTTGCCCAACGTTTTCCAGCAGGCTTTCGGCGAATGGCCCGTTGTCGGCTATGTTATTTCGCTCATGTTCTACGGACTGTTGACTTTGGCAGCGCTGACCTCACTCATGTCACTGGTCGAAGTGAGCACCGCTTTCTGCCAGGAAGAGATGAAGATCACCCGCAAAGCCGCCACGCTCATCGTGGTCTCGTCGGCCACAATCATTGGCGTGTTCTGCTCATTTTCGCTGGGTGCCTACGACGGTTTAGCCTTTTTCGGGCTGTCGCTCTTCGAGATCTTCGACTTTGTCACCGGCCAGATTTTCCTGCCTGTCGTGGGTTTCCTGACCAGCGTTTACATTGGCTGGTTCGCTCCACACAAGGTTGTACGCGACGAGTTTACCAACTGGGGCACCCTGCGAGGCACCTATTTCCACTTATACCTGCTTTTGGTGAAGTACATCTGCCCCATTTGCATCATTTTCATCTTCCTGCATCAATTTGGACTGATATAAGCAATGAGCGATCGAGGTAACTTCGGGACACGCCTGGGCATCATCCTGGCAACGGCCGGTTCTGCCGTAGGACTGGGCAATGTGTGGCGTTTCCCCTTCATTGCCGGCCATAACGGAGGCGCGGTTTTCATCCTCATCTATATTGGCTGCATCTTGCTATTGGGCATTCCCGGCATGGTCAGTGAGTTCATTGTGGGCCGCCACTCCCAGGCTAATGCAGCACGGGCCTACGGCCATATTGCCGGAGGGCGTCGGCTGTGGCGCGCTGTGGGCTATCTGGGCATTCTTACAGCATCCATCATTCTGGGCTTCTATGCCGTTGTAGCGGGTTGGTGCCTGCAGTATCTGGTTGCCTCGCTCTTAGGCAATGTGCAGGGCGATGCGGACTATGTGACCCATTACTTCCAGTCGTTTTCCACCAATCCCTGGAAGCCCACCCTGTGGGCCGTTGCCTTCGTGGTCATCACCCACATGGTCGTGGCACGTGGCGTGCAGAAAGGCATTGAACGGGCTGCGAAACTGCTCATGCCCCTGCTCTTCGTGCTGCTTGTCATCATTGTCATTGCCTCGTGTTCCCTGCCCGGAGCCATGGCTGGTGTGGAGTTCCTGCTGCGACCCGACTTCTCGAAGGTGAGCCATTCGGTGCTGCTCGAAGCCTTGGGACAGGCTTTCTTCTCGCTCTCCTTAGGCACGGCCTGCCTGTGTACCTTTGCCAGTTATTTCTCCCGCGACACCAACCTGCTGCGCTCAGCAGGTCAGATAGCCCTCCTGGACACGCTCATTGCCATCATGGCTGGGCTTATGATCTTCCCCGCAGCCTTCTCAGTAGGCGTACAGCCCGACAGCGGTCCGTCGCTCATTTTCATCACCCTGCCCAACGTTTTCCAACAGGCTTTCGGCCAGATGCCCCTTGTGGGATATGTCATAGGAGTGCTGTTCTATGCCCTTCTGGTCTTTGCTGCCCTCACGTCGACGATTTCCATGCATGAAATTGGCACCGCCTTTTTCACCGAGGAGTTCCATCTCCCCCGAAAGAAGGGTGCCTGGATTGTCACAACGGTGTGCTCACTGTTGGCCGTGCTGTGTTCGCTCAGCATTGGCAATTCCGATGAAATCAGTCTTTTTGGACTCCCGCTGATGTATTTCTGCGACTTTCTCACGGCACAGATCATGCTGCCGGCTGGTGCCTTTCTTACCAGTTTGTTTGTGGGCTGGTTCGTTGATCAGCGCCTACTGTACGACGAGTTCACCAATCAGGGTACCGTTTCCCTAGCTTTCTTCCGTGCCTATCAGTTCTCGGTTCGCTTCGTTGTACCGCTGTGTATCGGCCTGATTTTCCTCCATCAGTTCGGAATCATTTGACGAAGGCATGCGCATTTCCGAATTCTTCTATCTCCATAAGTCCGACCGTCAGGTCATCTTGGGATGTCTCTGCATAGCTGTCATCGCCGTGCTGCTCATTCAGTTCACGGGCAGCGAGACCACCGTTTCTGCACCAAACACAGCCGACAGCACTTGGGCAGACGCCAACAAGAAGTTAACCTCAATCCGTTACGTAGGCAACGACCTGCCTTCTGCCCCAAAGGCCGAACGCTTCAATTTCGACCCCAACACTGCCGACAACACAGCCCTGCTGCGTCTAGGACTCCAACCGTGGCAAGTTCGCAACATTTACCGCTACAGGGCTGCCGGAGGCGTGTATCGCCGGAAAGAGGACTTTGCCCGGCTTTACGGTCTCACCGTGAAGCAATACCGTGAACTGGAGCCTTACATCCGTATTTCCAACGACTACTTGCCGGCCTCCACCCTGGTCGAAGACAAGCCTCTCGGCATTGACTCCACTATTTATCCCCAGAAGATTGCACAGGATGAGCACGTCGTCCTGAACACAGCCGACAGTGCCACGCTGCGCACTGTGCCTGGCATTGGCGTGCATTTCTCCTACGAAATCCTGAAGTATGGCCGTCGACTGGGAGGCTACGTGAGTGTTGATCAGCTCGATGAAATCGACGATTTTCCACAAGAAGCCAAGCGTTTCTTCGTCATCGAGGGGGCTACTCCGCGGAAGCTGAACCTGAACCGCCTGTCGCTGAACGAGCTGCGACGCCACCCCTACATCAATTATTACCAGGCACGGGCCATCGTTGACTACCGTCGTCAGCATGGGCTGCTGCATTCCCTTGACGACCTTAGTCTGCTACGGGATTTCCCCCCTGAAGCCATCATCCGACTGCAACCCTACGTCGAGTTCTGACCCCGTTTTTTACTGAGGCTTAGTTACTTGCTAACTGAGCCTCAGTTGTGTGCTAACTAAGCCTCAGTTGCGTGCTTACTGAGGCTCTGTTGTCAGCTAGTTGTTGAAATTATGTCGGATAACCGTAAAAAATGTGCTTTTTAGGTGATAATTTAATAGAAAATACCTATCTTTGTGCCCATATTTTTGAGTTAAAAGAACAAACAATAACATAATAATAAATCAGTTTGAAAAAGAAAAGCGTAATGACATGGGCGTGGCACTGGGAGTGGCCGTCGGAATGGGCGTTGGCACGCTGGCCTTGCTCTTCGTTGTGCCTGCCTTCTACATTGTGTTCCAGAGAATGCACGAGCGATTCCAGGGAAAGGAAGTAATGGAAGAGGTAAAAGAGTAAAAAGATAAAAAAGTAAAAAGGTAAAAATGAAAAGACCACTTTGTTTTATCGCTGCTACAGCCGTGAGTTTTCTGCTCACGGGCTGTGGCTTATATAATAAGTACGAGCAGAAAGTTGAGGGGTCTGCCGATGCTTTCGGCACGATTGAGAACGCAAACGTAGGCGGCGAGTCGTTGGCCCGGATGTCGTGGCGTGAGTTCTTCACCGACCCCCTGCTACAGCAACTCGTCGAACAGGCTTTGGCCAACAACACCGACCTGAACAGCGCCCGCATCAATGTTGAAAAGAGCGAAATATCGCTGAAGACCAAGCGAATGGCCTACCTGCCTTCGCTCTACTTCTCGCCACAAGGCACGCTCAGCAAGTTTGGTAGCGGCTCATGGTCGAAGAGCTACAGCCTGCCGCTGCAGTTGTCGCTGGATGTCGACGTGTTCGGCTCCATCACCAACAAGAAACGCGCCGCCAAAGCTGTTCTCCTGCAGTCGCAGGTGACCGAGGAAGCCACGCGCTCTAACCTCATAAGCGCCCTTGCACAGCAGTATTTCAGGCTTCAGCTGCTTGACCGTGAGCTGGACATACTCATCGAGACCGACAGCCTTTGGGCAGCATCGCTTGAAACACAGAAAGCACTGTACGAGAACGGCCAGGCCTACTCTACCGCCGTCAACCAGCAGGAGTCGTCATGGCTCGACGTAAAGACGCAGATAGCCGACATCCGCAGCAGCATCCGCTCTACCGAGAACGACATCTGCGACCTACTCTGTATCACACCGCAGCACATTGCCCGCACAAAGTGGCGCTCAGCTGCCCAGTATCACACCTCGGCTGAAGGACAGCGCATGTTCGACACGACGTTCATCCGCCTCGGTGTGCCTGCCGACATGCTCAACCTGCGTCCCGACATCCGTCTGGCCAACTACTACATGGAAGAGGCTTTCTACAACACGCAGGCCGCACGTGCAGCCTTCTTCCCCAGCATCACGCTGTCGGGAGAGGCTGGCTGGACCAACAACGGCGGCATCATTGTCAATCCCGGAAAACTGCTGTTGCAGGCCGTCGGCTCACTCTCACAACCCATCTTCGCCCGTGGTCAGCTGAAGGCCAACCTGAAGACGAGCAAGCTGACCGAGGAGGACCTGCAGAAGAAGTACGTGCAGGCCGTGATTGATGCAGGCAACGAGGTGAACGAGGCCATGGCCGACTGTATGACTGCCCGTGAGAAGCACCAATACTACCACCGCCAGGTGGAAGTGCTCCACGAAGCCTACGTAGGCACTCATGAGCTGATGGACAACGGCAAAGCCAGCTATCTTGAGGTGCTTACCGCCCAGGAGTCGCTGCTCTCTGCCCAGCTCAACGAGGCATCCAACCTGTACAGCGGTGCCCAGGCCATCATTGCCCTCTACATTGCACTGGGCGGCGGTACAAAATAAGAAAAGGAAAAAGAAATCGTTTGAACATGAAGAAGCTATTTACAATGGTCGCTGCCGCACTGCTAATGTGCGGCATGGTGAGCGCACAGGAAGAATCCCAACCCCGCAAGAAGGTGGCCGTGGTGCTCAGTGGCGGCGGTGCCAAGGGCATGGGCCACATCGGTGTGCTGAAAGTACTGGAGCGGGCTGGCATTCCAGTCGACATTATTACCGGCACGTCGATGGGCAGCATCATAGGCGGGCTCTATGCCATTGGCTACAACGCCAATGCGCTCGACTCCATGGTGCGCCTGCAGGACTGGAGCTACGTGATCAGCGACAAGGAAGACCTGCGCAACCAAAGTCTCAGCGACCGTCGCAAGCAGTACACCTATATCTTCACCACGGGCATGACCATCGGCAAGCGCGACATGAACGCCGGTGGCTTCATCAAGGGCAAGAACCTGGCCGAGCTGTTCCAGCAGCTCTGCACGGGCTACACCGACTCGCTCGACTTCTCCCGTGACCTGCCCATTCCCTTCGCCTGTGTGGCCACCAACATTATCGACAACAGCGAGGTGGTCTTCCACAGCGGGCGCCTGCCGCAGGCCATGCGCTCGTCAATGGCCATTCCCGTGGCCTTCTCTCCTGTGCGTATCGGTGACAAGGTGCTGGTAGACGGAGGACTGAAGAACAACTATCCTGCCGACATTGCCCGCCAAATGGGGGCCGACATCATCATTGGCGTAACCGTTCAGGGCGAGCCAAAGATGGCCGAGGACATGAACGGCACCATGAGCATTCTCAGTCAGATCATCGACGTGAACTGTAAGAACAAGGTTGACGAAAACCTAGCCATCACCGACCTCCACATGCAGGTCGACACCAAGGGCTACGGCTCAGCCAGCTTCTCATTGGCCGCCATCGACACCCTGATACGCCGTGGCGAGGAAGAAGCCATGCGCCATTGGGACGACATCATCGCCCTGAAGCAGCGCATCGGCATCGATGCATCGTTCCGCCCCACCATCCTGCAGCCCCTTCGCCCCCATGTGCTGTCCGAAAAACAGCACGTCACCGGCTACACCTTTGAGAACATGACACCCCAGGCCGAGCGGTTCATCCGCCAGAAGTTCAGTCTGAACAAGCGCGACAGCATCGATGCCAATCTGGAGCAGCAGCTCACCACCTCCATGCGTGTGGACTTGTTCTATCAGACTGCCGAGTGCCGTCTTGTGCCCGAAGCCGACGGTGTGCGCGTAGTCCTTTCGGCTGGCGAGCGCAAATCGGTGCAGTTGCATGCCGGTGTGCGCTACGACAATGAGGAATACGCCTCACTGCAGCTGGGACTCGACATACCGCTGAAGACGGCCATACCCATCAACACCGACATCACGCTGCGACTGGGCAAGCGCCTCATGGCACATGCCGACCTGACTGTCCATCCCCGCAGCTTCACTCGTCCCACACTGAGCTATACCTTCCGCCGCAACGACATCGATGTCTACTACAAGGGCGACCTCGACTGGAACATACGCTACAACCAGTTCCAGGCCGAGTTCACACCCATTAACTTCGACCTGCGACACTTCAACCTCCAATTGGGGCTGCGCTGGGACTACATGCACTACCGCAACAAGCTCGGATCAGGGACAGCCAAGCAGGTGAACCTCGACAACGAGCACTTCTACAGCTACCGCGTCAGGGCAGAATACAACAGCGAGGACGACTGGAACTTCCCCACGCGCGGCGCCCGTTTCAAGGCTGAATATGCCTACCTCACCGACAACTTCGCCCGCCTTGACGACAAGCCCGGCATGAGCGAAGTCAACGCCAACTGGCGCAAGTCCTTTACCATTGGCCAGCGCTTCACCCTCCAGCCCATGCTCTACGGGCGCATGCTCTTTGGCACAACCATCCCTCCCGTCTTCGGCAACACCATCGGCGGCGATTGGTTCGGCCATTACGTGGAGCAGCAGATGCCCTTTGCCGGTATTGGCAACATGGAGTACGTAGACCACCACTTCGTGGCTGCCCAGCTGCAGGCCCAGGAGCGCATAGGCAGCAACAACTACGTGCTGCTGCGCATGACAGGTGCCCAGGGGTCCGACCGCCTGAGGAACCTATTAGACAGCAAGACCATGCTCGGCGGTCAGGTGGCCTATTATTACAACACGCTCTTCGGCCCTGCCGGAGCTGCCATCGGCTACAGCAACCGCACCAAGAGCCTCTATTTCTTCCTGAACCTCGGCTATGAATTCTAACCAGAGACACAGACTCCTGAAGCGCTGGCTGCTGATGGCCGTCATCCTCATGACACCATCCTCAGCCCTCACCGTCAGTGGCCAGAGCCGCGACAAGCAACTGCGCGAAAAGGTAGAAAACACGCTCCTTGCCCGCTACTTTGGCAAGAACAACATTGACACGGCCTACGTCATTCGCCCCAAGACCAAGTGGACAGTCAAGGCGCGCCTCAACGTTTCGGGCGCAGAGCTGGAGACCGAAGGCCGCGAGGAAAACGGTCAGCACTTCAAGTCTGAGATAGAGGCCGAGCGGAAGACCACCGTCAGCCTCGCCGTGAGCTACCTGGGCATCTCGCTCAGTGCCTCGCTCAACCCCAAAAAACTATGGGGCAAGAACAGCGACTACGAGCTGAACATCAACTGCTACGGCAAGCGCCTCGGCTTTGACTTCATCTATCAGGATGCCAAGAACTTCGAAGGATGGTACGACCAGGAAGGACTGCCGGGACGCATCTATCTGCAGCCCGACATGCTGAACGTGAAGACGCTCAACGCCAACGCCTACTACTGCTTCAACAGCCGCCACTTCTCCTATCCCGCAGCCTTCTCCCAAAGCTACATCCAGCGTCGCTCAGCAGGCAGCTTCCTCCTGGGTGCGTCCATCCAGAGCCAGCACGCCAAGCTGAACTGGGAAGACGACAATGGGGATCAGCAGGAGGAAGAGCTGAAGATGGACAACATTGGCATCGGGGCTGGCTACGGCTACAACTTCGTGCCCGGCAAGGGCTGGCTGCTCCACATCTCCGCCCTGCCCACCTTCATTGTCTACAGCAACACCTCGATGACCTTCGCCAACAACAGCGTACCCCTTCACTACCACTTCCCCGAAGTCATCATCACCGCCCGCGCAGCCGTCCTCTATCAGTGGGGAAACAAGTTCGCCGGCATATCCTCGGTCTACAACTTCACCAACATTGGCGACAAGGAAAGCCTCAGCGTCTACAACAGCAAATGGCGCACCCGCGCCTTCGTCGGCATCCGCCTGTAGGCCAGCAGCCTTTGTGTTTTGTCAAAATAATTCATAGAAAAAAGCACTCTCCCGACAGGTACTTCTAGACGGACGAAGGCGCAAAAAGCAGTACTTTTATGGTCAGTGACTATCTGCCTCGGAGGCAGAAGGCCACTGACTGCATGGAAGTAAGGCGTAGACGCATCGAAACCTAGGCTTAACCGCGCTTAAACTAAGCCTCTTTTTCATCGAAACCAAGCCTCATTTAGGGCAAAAACAGCTTTTTTGGGGGTGCCAAAAAGCCTCCAAAATCACAAACGTCTGACTGTCAATCACTTGCAAAACCGCCCATAACTCGCTCATTTGCGACCAACTGACCACTTGCTGAATTCTGAACGAATCTCAGAGGGGTCATTGTAAAGATTTTTCATAATCGTGCAAAACGTTTTTCATCACCCATATTGACGAAGAACTAAAAAACTTTTTCCACTGTTTATTTTGCACTTTCCCGTTTTTTCCGTATCTTTGCCCCTGACTTGAACAACCCAGAGGGGCATCATGTCACTATTTTCGTTGGAAAAGGACGTTTACGAACGTTATCTTCTGTATGTGAATCTCGCAAATTCCAATGTCTAAGAAGATACGCAACCAGAACGTCCACTTTAGGTGTATTGTACCTTGCCCGCTACAATCAGCGGACAGTATCAATATTCCTGGACGTGGGCTATCTCAAGTTGCTTATCCTGAGACAAGGCAATGCGAGAGCCCACATACGGGATAAGCGAGGAGTAGAAGCACCCACGTCTTTCCGTTTAACCCACTATTAACCGCCGAATCTGGGTTGCAATAGGCACAGAAACATAAAAACTATGAAACATTACTACATTTCATTCTTTCTTGCCCTGCTCATGAGCATGGTGGGAACAAATGCTTTAGCTAATGATTTTATTGACGGAATCTATTACCAGTTAAACGGTTCAGAGGCCACAGTGGTTCGTGATTCTCATGATGACTATTCTGGCGATGTTGTTATTCCCGAATCCATCAGTTATTACGGAAAAACATATAAAGTAACAAGTATAGAAAAAAACGCGTTCAAGGATTGTAGGTATTTGAATTCAGTAACCATTGGAAACAATGTAACCACCGTTGGAAAAGGTGCATTCACGGGTTGCTATCGTTTGAATTCAGTAATTTTGGGAAATAGTGTAACAGACATTTGTGATGCTCTTTTTATGAATTGCAGCAGCTTAACATCAATAACTATTGGAAACAATGTAACTAACATAGGTGAATTTGCTTTCGCTGGATGCAGTAAACTTACCTCAATTAACATTCCGAATAGTGTTACGAGTGTTGGCCTTATGGCATTCATAGAATGTATTTAGAGACCTCTAAACAACCATAAACAATGAAAAACACATAGAGATAAACCTTTGTATATCAACCACTTTTAGATTTTAACACTTCGGACTTGCTTTTTTGTGGTTCTCAAAAATCCGCTTACCTTTGCAACGCATTTCTACCGCGGAGAATTTTGAGGGCTTTTATTTTGCCATATCGTGGACAGGGTTGACAAAAGTTGACTAGAGTGTACAACGGTTGACTGATGAACGAGAGGGAAAAGAACAAGGAAGTGACCTCATTTGAAAAACGTGACATTGTGGAATGAGTTGACAATGGGTGTCAATGATTGACGAAAGTTCACTCCGTGGCGGTTTGCAAGAAATTGATTGTAAAACCACATAAAAAGGAGTCAAATGAGAAAGACAAGAAAATGTGCCTTCTGCGGTAAGGAGTTCACTTGCAACAGCGGCTCGCAGAGGTATTGCTCAGAACATTGTGCCGAGGCAGCAAAGGCTCAGCGCAAGAAGAGACAACAGGACTTTTTGAAGGCTCTCAAGCCTGTTATAGACATCGCCAGCCAGGAGTATCTCACATTCTCCAAGGCTGCCATCCTCATGGGATGCTCCCGTCAGTACGTTTACAAGTTGGTAAACGAGGGTAAACTTCCTGCATCCCGAATCAGCAGCCGGATGGCATTCATCCGCAAGGCAGACATTGAAAAGATGCTTGCAGGAAATCCTTATCATCGTGTCTTGCCAACATCCAAACCTAAGAATCCTTCTTCCCTTTCGTTGAAGAAGGAACATGATTCAAGTAAGTCAACGAGGAAAGAGAACTCTTTTCAAGACATTGAACCACTTGAATACATCTCTGGCGAGGACGTTATGGCAACCTACAAGGTTAAGAAGTCATGGCTCTATGTTTCAGCCAAGAGAAACAACATACCTATGTGCAAGATTGCAGGCAAGAACTATTATAGCCGCAAGCACATGGATGCGCTCTTCGGAGTGTCTGCCGAGATTGAAGCCATGACAGAGTGGCTGACAACGGATGAGGCAGAATCCCTCTATTCCACAACCAAGGAATCCTTGCGTACCCAAGCCTATCGCCGCCATATTCCCACCAAGCGAGAATATGGCAAGACCTATTACTCAAAGAAACATCTTGACGACATCTTCCGTCCCGACCTGAAGGCGAGTGATGACTATTACACCACAGCCGAAGCTGCCGAGAAGTTCGGCATGACCAAGAGCAACATTTGTGTTATCGTCAAGACGAACAACCTCACAAAGGTAAAAGTCGGTGTACAGAACCTCATCGTCAAGGAGGAATTAGACCGAATAATGGCAAGCAGACTGGCACAATTTGGGGCTTACAGGCTCCAATAATGCCCAATAATAAGTAACAACAGCGTGAAAGTGCAATTATCCGTGAGTTATGAAAAGGTAAGTTGGTCACACTTTCATCACGCAGTTACTTTGCACCTGCTATGAGACGCATAGCCTTCGATTATTAACAAAACAAATTTCATACAAGTATGAGTAACATTTGTAAGACAGTAACCTTGCGTACGCGTAAGATAAAAAAAGGTACGCAGCTGAGCTTCTACCTTGACTACTACCCCGGCTACAGGGACGAGTCAACCATGAAGGTACAGCGACATGAGTCACTTGGCATCTACATCTTTGCCAAGCCCAAGAACCAGCGTGAGCGTGACTACAACGAGCGCATGACAGAGAAAGCCGAGGCACTACGCTGCCGACGCTATGAGAGCATCGTGAACGAACGCTACGATTTCTTCGACCGAGAGAAGGAGAAAGGCAACTTCCTCGCATGGTTCAAGAAGAAGGCCGATGCCAGGAACACCAAATGGCAGAACGTCTATAAGCATTTCGAAACCTTCTGCGAAGGGAAATGCACCTTCGGGGAAATAGACGTTGACCTGTGCAACAAGTTCAAGGAATACCTTTATACCGCTCCACAGACCATCCACAAGAAGCAGAGGCTGCACACCAACACTATTGCTGGCTACTGGTCAACTTTCCGAGCCGTTCTCCACACAGCCTATCGCGACCACAAGATCAAGGAAAATCCCAATGGCTTCCTTGACAGGATTAACACCATCCCAACGGAGAAGGAACACCTCTCACAGCCGGAACTCGTAAAGCTTGCCAATACAGACTGCAAAGAACCTGTATTGAAGAAGGCTTTCCTTTTCTCTTGTCTGACTGGACTCAGAAAGAGCGACGTCAAGGCATTGACGTGGAAGAAGATTCAGCCATACGGAGATGGAGGCATGTATATCACTGTGCGTATGCAGAAGACTCAGCAGCTTGTGAACAACCCCGTCAGCGAAGAGGCTCTTGAACTCATCGGCTTCTATGACGGAGGACACGAACCCGATGCAAAAGTCTTCCCAAACTTCAAGGACAAGATGACAGGTACTACCTTGAAGAACTGGCTGAAGGCAGCGGGTATCACCAAACACATCACCTTCCATTGTGCTCGTCATACCTTTGGCTCCTTGCAGGTTGATGCAGGAACAGGCATCTACACCGTCCAGCACATGCTCGGACACAAAAATGTGGAAACCACTCAAATCTATGCGAACATGGCAGATGAGAGCAAGCGTGAGAGCGTCAACCGCATTACGCTGAAGCCAAAGATAACTCCACATCTGAAAGTCGTCGGGCAGGGCTAAACCTATTTGTTGGTTCTATTTCTTCGAGAAATGAAACCAAAGAAGCTTTTTTCAGGTCACACACATGGGAAAATGGGAACCAACAGGATTGGCTCTCATTTTTCGTTATACCTTTGTAAGGCAATCAAACAACGGAGAAAAAGGAGGAAAAGGCCAAATATGAAAATCATACTCACTTCAAGTATGATTCACAAATAAACATAAAACACTGGCCTACAGAAGAAAAGGCTATACGTCATGTGCAAAAATCTTCTTAACTTTGCAGCACGATTTCGAAATAACGAACAATAACACATAAAGACAATGAAAATAGATTCACCATCTTCAATCACTTCAAGCGAGGCATCCATCCGGCTCGAATGGATCTCCACAAGAATACTGCCGGGAGTTGCAGTACTTCTTCTTTCTATTCCGCTTTGCCAGTGGGCGGACTCAAATCTTCCCGATGGCATCGTTCCTGTATCTATCATCTACTTGATGATTGTAATAATCCTATGGTCAACGTACATGGCTGTACAGTATGCCTTCTTGGGAATAGCGCAGACAAGGAAAGCCAAAATCAATGCTACTACAGACGACAGCAATCCTCATGAAGGAAATGGGCAAGCACCTTTTTTTCTTTTGGAGGCAACGCCTGTCTATAACGAGTCAGAGGGTATTGATACCGCTTGTGAAGCAGAAACCGCTGAAGAGATAAGCGAGACTGAGGTTATAGAAGAGGCATATATGGCAGAGACAGGAGAACTCGCAAAAGACAACCATGTCAGCGTAACCTACCAGCAGGGTATTGATGACTTCTACCAAAGTCAGGCAGAAAGCCAGAAGAAGAAACTGGACACCATTCATGAATACCTTTTATACATCATGTCTCCATTTGTATATGAGGAAGACATGGACGAGTTCTGTACAGATCTGTTGAGATTCGCGATGGATCACAACTACCGCCCTGAAGTTGAGTGGAAGAGATACAAGACCAAGCTGAGCAGCTTCGATGTCCGCCATATGGTCTGGAGCATTGCAACAAGATTGGGACTTGGTAAAGGCAAGGTTTACAGCAACGATGATTGCGCCTGTTATATCGAGCGTCGTTTTGCTTCATTATGCGTAACAGCCAGTGGAGAGCCGTTATCACACAATACGCTCAGGAACCTGACTGTCACATCCAACAGCGACCAGATTCACTGCGATTACCCTGGGAAAGACGGACTGCTGTTTCATATTCCTTCACAGCTCGGTTGTGTTTGCCCATAAGAAAGCAGAAATACACAGGGGATTTGCTATGCCATGACTACGCCTAATGCTTCTTCCAGTGGCGCAAGCACATCTTGCCGTTTATTACGGATGGCACTCATGTCAAGGGCATTGATGAGTTCCTTGGTCTCATACCCCTTCTTATAGGTTTTACGAGCCTTATTATACAAATCCAACAATTTCTGATACCCGTTTATCCCCTTCAACGATGAAGGAACTTGCTTCAATCGAAGGAAGTTGCAAATGCCATGCATGTCATCGAGAATCCAGTCTTCAATGGAACTCTTCACACCGACACGTATAAATTCATCAATACCCATACGCTTAACGCTTTTACCGATAGCATCCCATTTTACTATTTGCGGTTGCTTGACCTCGAAGACATCAGTATCATACGAACAACAGACTGTCTTTATTTTGTAACTACCCAATTTGGCTGTTGGCAAGTATTCATTTTTCAACTTTGCCAATAGTTTGCTGGAGTATCTTGTTACCCCCTTTAGGTTACATACATCATAAGGCAACAACTTATTGCTACTGACGGATGCATAATAATCTATGAGGGCTTTGAAGAACACCTCATCCGTATCTCCTTCTACAAATATCAATACATACGAAGGATTCATCAGTTTCTTTTTCGCCATCGCCATGTTTTATTTGAAGAAAGATGTTAGCTTCTCGCTGTCATTCTCCATGTCGAGCATGAAGTCAAACATGAACTCTCCAAAGGTCAGTTCCATGTCGCCAGCATATCTGTACAGATATTTCAACTTAGATGGATTAACCTTCGCAAAATGAGCAAGTCCGTCATGCCTGGGAAGACCGAAATACATTTGCTCTGGCTGCATATAGCGCATCAGATAGGGCGAGTGGCTCGTCATCAGTATTTTGGTATTTGATGCATATGCCTGTATGGTAAGAAGAAGATTCTCCATCAGCTTTGGATGGACGGAGTTTTCTGGTTCCTCGACCATAATCATTGGTATGTCCTGCTTCTGAGCAGCCATACACAATGTGAATAAGAAGATCATACGCTTGCTACCGCTTGACAACAACCGAATACTGGTGGGCTGTGAATTAAATTCCTCTTGTATTCTTATATCATAGACTTTGCTGCGTCCGTCACTCAATGTTATTTCATCTGGTTCGAATGACACCACACCAGAAATCAGCTGCTTAATACCATCTGACAAGATGCTGAAACTATCAGCATCCGTCTCCTTCATCCGATAGATATATTCGCTTAGAGTCATGCCACCGAGCATGGCGATTCCGTTGCCCCCATCTATGGAGAAGTATGATTCGGGGTTATCCAAGGTCTGCAGGTTCGGGATGCTTATGCTACATATTTCCTTGGCTAAGTCCGACAGGAACAATCCACCGTTGGCTATCATTGGCAAGGATAGTTGTTTAGGGGTGGCGGCAAAAGGTTTGTTACAACGACCCATAGCCGACGGTACAATCATAGAGTAGTAGCCGTCCTGTCTGTTTATCATTTGTCGATAGCGTTGCTCACCCTCAGTCTTAATCTTTAACCACTCCGAAAGCACATAGCCAGGAATCGCGCCCTCTGCCCATTGGCATTCATAGCCATACTGCACGAGTTCTGTACGTCCTTCACGCTGTAATCTTCCAAGGAGCTCAAAGTGGAACTTCTTTCCCTTGATTGAGACATTAATGGGGAGAAAGCGGCTTCGAAGCATCTGGCCTTTTGTTTCTTCATTAGCATTCAGATACATCAAACCAAAACTGATGGCACTGAGAACGTTACTCTTGCCATAACCGTTAGGGGCGATGAGGGCGTTTATCTCTCCAACGTCCAAACGTATATGCTCAATGTTGGAAAATCCCTCAATGATAAAACTGTCTATAATCATAACTCATGCAAATATTTTTGCGTCAGTATTACTTAAATATGCTGCAAATATACAAAATAATATCAACTCGTGCAAATATTTTTGCGTGAGTTGGGCCATTTTTTAATTATTTTTATCGCTATATACCCTAAAGCAGAGCAATATGTGACAATTTTCAGACTCATTATAAACATCTGAACGGATTCTGAGCAACAGATTATAGTCTATAAATTCAAAAGAAACAGTCAAATCCCAGTTATTGTGCATTGAGCCCACATATTATCAGTCCCTATAATCGCTCAAAAAATCTTGTTTTTACCATGAAAAACAGCCAAAAACGAGGCTCAACTGCGTGATTGTTTCGTGATGAACCTGTTATTAAAAAGTGGCTTGCCCTCCGATTCATAACGGGGTTCCTTTGCAGCACGATTCCACTAAAGGGTCGTGTTGTAAAATGACAAATAATGAATTAACGTTCAATGACCTTCCGCAAGTCGTTGCCGAACTTCGGGATGAAGTATCGGGCATGAAGGCGTTACTGCTGAACCTTCAGAACAGACCAACTCAGCAGCGAGAGAACAGACACCGCCCTGTCACGCCAGAGCAGGTTGCCGAGTACACCAACATTCCCCTTGCAACCATCTATCAGAAACTCGCAAACAGGGAAATCCCTGGCTCCAAACCCGGCAAGCGATGGGTCATTTATCTTGACGAGATTGACAAATGGCTGGAAGCGAACCGCAAGAATCCCATCCCTTTGACGGATGAGGAGCAGAATGCTGCAATCCTTGCATCGCACAAGCGCAAGCCGAACAAGTCCAGCTGGCAAACTGACCCTATTGTTGAACCTTCAAAAAAAGTGAATGTAGCGAGCGAAACTACTTCACCTTCCCCCAAAGCGATTGCAGACCCAGCTATAGCATCATCCAACGCTGATTGCGTTAATGTTGTTGACATTCCAGATGATTCTGACCAATCTAACGATGGCATCCATTCAACAGAATCCGACAATGCAACCAGTATTGACGGTATCAATGCTAGCGATGTCACCTCTTCCTTTGACCGATTGAAGGTCATCTACAAGAAGGTTGGCAACAACGAATCGCAAGCCTTTGGCGTATGGCAGCAGCTTAGCGAAAGTGAGCGAACGGCTGCATTCGCACATACCCAGCGATTGCAAGGTGACCTGAGTTTACGTTCCTATCTATATGTCTATCTGCGTGACAAGGAGTGGATGAAGGCAATGTAGCTATGAAGTAGAGGGCTTGCCCGATGCTTGCCACATAAAACAAGCATCGGGAAGCTCATTACCCGTTCCGATTTTCATCGGGCGGTGGACTGACCACATAAATCTGCAAGCAGAGGTCACAGTATCTGGCATTAAACTATTCTCACACATGGCAGGCCATGAATATCGGAGCCGATACCAGAGGGTAATATCAAACGTGTAAAATCGGCTTGCCGATGCCACATTTTTCAATGTAGTGGGAAGCCTAATTCCCCACCCACCTATAGATGCTTGGGAGGCTGACCAGATAAAATAGCAAGCAATTATAGTTTATATGACTTTGATAGTTCTTCGAAACACGATATTCAAAATGATAAATATCTGGCAACATCATGTCTGGACAGATATGCAGAAGAGGCTTGCCTCTGTCCACTCAATATTAGGGAGGGGTAGCCTAATACCCCTGCCTACTATCGATGTCGGGGAAACTAGCCAGATAAAACAGCAAGCTTTTAGGGTTTCTATGACTTTTATGGTTCTTCGAACAATAATATTCAAAATGAAAGACAGCTGGCGACTTCACGCAAAGAAGGATATGCATAAGAGGCTTGCCTCTGTCCACTCAAAAGTAGGGAGGGGCAGCCTAATACCCCAGCCATCTATCGATGTAAGGGGAGCTGACTAGATAAATAAGCAAGCAATTAGGGTATGAATATGACATCAATAAAGGTAAAATTCAGACCATCCACAGTGGATGGCAAGGAGGGAGGTCTCTATTTCCAGATTATCCACAACAGAGTTGTCAGGCAGTTGAATACTGATTATAAAGTCCGTGTAGAGGAATGGGATACAGAGGCGGAAAGCGTTATCGTAAATGGCAACCGTTCCAACCTTCTGTTGGGTATTCAAGAACGTCTGGCATGGGATGTGTCCCGTCTTGAAAAGGTCGTCCGCTTATTGGAAACGGAGCGTCGTCGCTTCACGGCAGACGACGTGATTACCATGTTCCATAAACTGACCAAGGAGTCCTCCCTCTTTACCTTTATGCATGGTGTCATAGCGCAACTGAAACAGTTGGGAAAAATCCGAACTTCAGAGACATACACGGCTACACTCAAAAGTTTTATGGCTTTTCGAGACGAGCAGGATGTGCCACTCGATGGTATCACATCTGACATGATGCTCATGTATGAAGCTTACTTGAAAACCAGAGATGTGCGCATGAACACCATATCGTTCTATATGCGTAACCTTCGGGCTGTCTATAATCGTGCAGTGGAGAAAGGATTGACAGCACAGAACTATCCATTCCGTCACGTCTATACAGGAGTAGATAAGACTGTGAAACGAGCAATACCCATCAAGGATATTAAGGCATTGAAGGATATGGACTTGTCAATGAATCCGACATTGGATTTCACCCGTGATATGTTCATGTTCAGCTTCTACACTCGAGGAATGTCTTTCGTGGATATGGCTTATCTCAAAAAGACTGATCTTCAAAATGGCATTCTGACCTATCGAAGACGAAAGACAGGCCAAGAACTAAGTATTAAGTGGGAGAAATGCATGGCTGAAATTATTGCCAAATACCCTGAGAACAAGACAGATTTCCTTCTCCCTATCATCAAAGAGGAAGGGGATGAGCGGAGGCAATATGACAATGCCCTACATTTGGTCAACTATCGGCTGAAAGAACTTTCAACGATGCTAAAACTTCAGCGCCCACTCTCCATGTACGTTGCTCGTCATTCATGGGCGAGTGCAGCCAAGGTGAAGAATGTACCGCTATCGGTCATCAGCGAAGGAATGGGACATGACTCAGAGGCTACCACACAAATATACCTCGCTTCACTGGAAACGTCGGTTGTTGATAAAGCAAACAAGATGATTCTGGGATTGTTGTAAACAAGGATTTGTTTAGCAAATTTCTCAATCTCTTCCTAAGAGACGGATTGAGGAGTAAAAATGCTGATTTAAGTGCTTTTCCGAATGCCTCGGAACACAAATTGCTAAACAAAACGATAAAAATGCAGGCATTCAATTTCTTTTTAACATTAAATTTGCATGTTTTTGAGTAAAAATGATTATATTTGCCCCAAATATCCGTCTCTTAGGAAGAGATGAATGAGATTTTATCCCACTATGTGCCTACAATAAGGCATAGTTATTCGGAGAATGAAGATGTTATCCTGAAGCAGGAACTACTACCCGTGCGAACAACGCTAATTGAAGATTTCTTACCTTAAATAAACAAACTAAAAAACTGAAATGCTTATGAAAACAAAAGTACTTTATATCTCGTCCTGTTGCTTATGACAGAGATGTATGCCTACATGTAACCACTGACGATATCCATGTAAGTCGTTCTTATGGTTCATACGCTTGCAGTAACTTTGCACGCGTTATACAAAAAACACATGAAATAATAATTTTTTTTAAAATAAAAAACAAGTATAACATCTTAAAAACAAGAGACTATGAGAAAGAAATTCTTTTCAATGCTCGTGCTGCTCGCAGCAGTAGCCACGGGTGCGTGGGCGCAGACCGAGACGCTGCTGACCACAATTACAGCAACAGCCAAAGAGCAAGCCAGCTACAGTACGGCGAATGTGGCAACCGTTTCATTCAGTTATACTGCATATGGATCCTCAGCATACCTCGCTAACTGGGGATGGTGGGGATACGGTTGGTCGGCAACCGTCACCGCTGCCGAAGGATATACCATCACCAAATGTATATTCTATGACGACGCCAATCGTACAGCTACAGACAGCGAAGCTCCCTTTGTAGTAGAAACCACAGAAGAGGATAAGACACCGCAAGTAAATGGTACCCCCATTCTGGCATACACGTCTAAAGGTATAAAAAAGATTGATGTGTATGGCTATGTTACGCCAACTACTGTTGACGTCACCCTCGCCGACGGCACCGATGATGCCACCAGTTGGCAGGGCAAGGCCGGCGAAGGCGAGTATCAGGCGCTGCCCCTCACCGGCTTGGAAGCCGGCACGGCGGTCACCGTCAAGTACAACGGCACGAAGAAGGTGAAGAGCGTCAAGGCCAAGAAGAAACAATAACCCGCTCGGGCGGATTAGTGATCAATGGACGGTTCTCTGATCCGTCAGAGAGGCCCCGCGCACGGCGGAACCCCGCCCGCACAGCCCCCACAGAGAGGACGGCCTCCCCGCCCGAAAGAACAACAGATTCAGATAAAAGGACGACTCGGAAAACATGGACATACCCGTCATGCCACACCCAGGCACCGACACCCAGGCATCGCCATATCAGAGCCGTCAGACAAAAGAAATAACATAAAATTAAAACATTAAAGAACAATGAAACATCGATTTCTATACATCATGGCACTGCTGCTGACAGTGGCGACGGGCGCATGGGCACAGACCGATGAGCCGACGGTGCACACCAAGGCTGTAGAAGTGGCCAAACTGAAAGTGGGCGACATCCTCGCCGACGGATTCTCGCTAACCAGTGATGATGATGTTCAAATCCAAATTATAACCGATAGATGGAAAGTTGGTGAGGAAAGTACGGGTAATTTAGTTTTCTCCTTAATCAATATCGCCAATTATGGTGCGAACGGTGCCATTACGATGGATAATGGACTATTTACTGCCACTATTACTCCCGTTGATGAGAATGGACAGGACGGCAACGCATGGGTGGTCATGGCAAAGTCGCCTTTAACGATCGGCGGTATTACCTACGATTCGCCCATCGACCTCACGCCCAGTGCCGACGGTACGGTGTGGACACTCAGCACGATGCCCGAATACGACGTCGAGCTGGAAGTGGCATACTACACCGACGAGGAAATAGCCGCAATGGAAAAAATCGGCTACTACCTGGTAGGTAACATGAACGGTTGGACTCCTGACAGTAAGTATAAGCTGACGGAGAACACAGCTAACCCAGGCGAATATATGATTACTCTGCTGCTCGAACCTACCAGCCAGTTCAAGGTTGCCTATAGCGAGGACGGCACCACAGTCAAGTACTGGTATCCCAGCGACGGCCCCAACTATGGAGAGGGCGGCCAGATAACAGAGGACGACCGCTACACCGTCTACTTCAAGCCCGGCACGGGTGGCGACGACTGGTACTACAGATGCCTTTGGGTGGCCTCTGACCCGCTCTATGCCACTCCGACCGGCAATAAGAACGAGTGGACGCTTGACATGCCCGACTACGACGTGGAGTTAGAGATAGAGTATGAGACCGAATTGGCCCTCTCTGAGACAACGGACAACAGCGCTGCACTGACAGAGTGGGACGGCTACGAGGCCAACGTCACTTTGACGCGCACCCTGACTGGAGGAATGTGGAACACTCTCGCCCTGCCATTCAGCATCAGCAGTAGTAACGTTACCCAGTTGAAAACCTTCCTTGCCACGCAGAGCGCAAGCATTGACTTCAAGGAATTGAAGACGTCATCGTATGCTAATGGCACGCTGACCCTCGACTTCGAGGGTGCTGCTGAGATTAAGGCTGGTCATCCCTACTTGGTAAAGACATCGACGAATGTGAACTTCGCCACCTTGCCTGCAATCATCGATGCTGCCATCGCTACCTACTCACTTCCCTATGACAATCCCTTTAAGAATGTTGAAATCAGTTCGGCTATTGAGCCCACTGTGACAAGCGTTGTGGATTTCATCCCCACGTTAGGTAAGACCACCGTCGGCAATACTGGCGATAATCCCAAGAGCATTCTCTTCCTCGGAGCCAACAACACGCTGATGAACCCAGAAACAATGCCTACGTTGATGAAGGGCTTCCGCGGCTACTTCCAGCTGAAGGGTGATGCAGTAGGAGCCAGGAGCTTTGCTATGAACATTGATGGGGAAACAACTGCGGTCTCAGACCTGAAGATTAATGAACAAATAATAAATAATAATGGTTACGACTTGCAGGGCCGTCGCATGGAGGGTCAGCCCACCAAGAAGGGTGTTTATATCGTGAACGGTAAGAAAGTTGTAATTAAATAATGGAGGACTAAGCTATGACAAAAAGAAATTATTTACAGCCCGCGATGAAGGTAGTTCTCCTGAACACCCGTCAACACATACTGACCGATTCTGTAAAGACCACTGGTCTCGACGATCCCCTAAAGAAAGGTGGCTCTGGCGACAGCTGGGGCGCCATGGGTCGTCGCAACAATGCCTGGGACGACGAAGAGGAGGAAGAAGACTTCTAAGTCTTTTTCGAGATTACACAAAACCCAAATCGGTCGTTAGATAAATATAATTCCCCGAATCGCTTGGCGGTTTGGGGAATTTTTCGTAATTTTGCCACCCGCTCGGGCGGATTTGCAATCCGACCGCAGTGAATATAACCCACAAAGGGCATTTACATTGTAAACGGCAAGAAGCGGGTAGTGAAATAGTCAGATCACCAAAATGAGAAATACACCTCTTTATATATTATAGCATCGCCCCGGTTTGCTTTTGGCAGACCGGGGCGATTGAATGTAATACGAATGTAAATGATTAATGAACTAAATAAAAACAGGCAAAAACTTGCAAGTTCATTAAATCATTCGTATCTTTGCAGCATTAATGAAAAATTTGGTGTGACTATGGCTATTACCAGAAAGTTTCCGATAGGCATACAGACCTTTGAAAAGATTCGTGAAGACGAACAAATGTATGTCGACAAGACGGGCTATGTGTACCGCCTTGCCCATAATTTCCAATTTGTGTTTCTCAGCCGTCCGCGTCGTTTTGGTAAGTCGCTATTGGTATCAACGATGAAGAGTTACTTCGAGGGGCGTCGCGACCTGTTCGAAGGCCTTGAGGCTGGGCGCTTGGAAACGGCATGGGAGCAGTATCCCGTACTGCATATCAGTCTGGCTTCTGCCAAAGGAGGTACTATTGAGAACTTGAATGAAATGGTTGGCAACAAATTGAGCTGGCTTGAGGACAAGTTTGAAATACACCGTGACGGCAATGAGTTGGGTAAACGACTTGAAAACCTCATCAAAGGCTGTCACGATAAATACCATAAGAAGGTGGTGGTGCTCATTGATGAGTATGATGCGCCATTGCTCACTGTCATGCACAAACAGGAACAACTCGACGAGATGCGCTTGGCGCTGCGTGCCTTCTATGCGCCGTTGAAGGACTGCGATGAGTTTCTGCGCTTCGTGTTTATTACGGGCATCTCCAAATTCTCACAGCTCAGCATCTTCAGCGAACTGAACAACCTGAAGCGCATCACGATGGTGCCTGAGTATTCAGCTATCTGCGGCATCACCGAACAGGAACTGCACGAGCAATGGGGCGATGCCGTAGCCGACATGGCTGCCGACATGGGTATCAGCACAGAAGAGGCATTCCGACAGTTGAAGGAGAAGTACGACGGATACCATTTTGCTGAAGATCTGACAGACATCTATAATCCGTTCAGTCTGCTCAATGCTATGGTAGACAGGCGTATTACGGGCCATTGGTTTGAGACTGGTACGCCCACCGTGCTTGTTAATATGCTCCAGAAGTTTGGCACCGACATCACGCGGTTGGACGGCAGTCAGGCTTCCAGCGAAGAATTCGATGCTCCAACCGAACAGATGAAGAGTGTGCTACCTCTGTTCTACCAGAGCGGCTACCTCACCATCAAGGACTACGACCGCGACACTGACACATATACATTAGGCTACCCTAACAATGAAGTGTATTTAGGTATAATGCGTGCTCTCGTCCCCTATTATGTCTGGGACGACACGCTGACTACCAGCAACAGTATCGTCGATATGTATCGTGCCCTCCGCAAAGACGATCTCGAAGAGATGTTGGAACGTTTGAAGGCGTTCCTCGCTTCCATCCCATACGCAGAAGGGGCTAATACAGAGGGACATTTCCAACAGTTGCTATATGTCGTGTTCTCTCTGATGGGTCGTTATCTGCTGACGGAGGTGCGGACAGCGACCGGCCGCATCGACGTGGTTTGGCAGTCGCGTACTGATGTCTATGTCATTGAGCTGAAGATTGACCAGCCGGCACAAAAGGCGTTGCAGCAGATTGACGAGAAAGGCTACATGATACCCTTCAGCTACGACAATCGACGGCTTCACAAAATTGGCCTGTCTTTCTCTACAAAGACAAGAACCATCGAAGAATGGGTGATCTGCACGCTTTAACCTTTTGATAATATACACATCGCCCCGGTTTGCTCTTGGCAGGCCGGGGCGATGTGTATATAGTTGGCTTCAAGGGAATTAGGGGTTGGCAAGGGTGCTGTTGGCGGTATGAAGCAATCTGGGTAATTAGGGCGTTTTTACATAGGAAAATTCCAAAATTAATTTTTTGTGTTTTTTACCTACATACCTACATTATCGTTGTAAAATACAGTGGTTCTGCAAATTAGCTTATGTAGGTTACCTACATAAATCTACATTTACCTACATAAAAACGCTATTTGTCCGAATATTTCGGTAAGTAAAAATGTTGAAAAATGGCATTTTTGCGAAGTTTCTGCACGATAGAAATCAGCAAAATCTCAAAGAATTCACCAAAAATCGCGACAACTTCTTGCAGAAATCACGGCACTTTCCTTCAGAAATCACCTAGAAAAGTTGCAGAAATCACGGCAACTTCTTGCGGAAATCCTAAGGAAAAGTTGAGGAAATCACCTAGAAAAGTTGCGGGAAACATTAAGAAAAATACGGTCAGAATGTAAATGATAACGTAAAAGTATACCAAAAAATAATTCAAAAGTATACCATTTCGACTGAGTGCTGCAAAGGTACAAAAAGTTTGTTATACATTACTTATTGCTGATATATTTTTTTGTTT
>JAEEGG010007254.1_pt1 | contig 25634 bp, 15 predicted proteins | sample 9134161 | NCBI WGS metagenome assembly JAEEGG01 (sample SAMN16246543, study PRJNA631951) | gut metagenome | biome: gut microbiome; feature: rumen; material: CR-attached | host: Bos | place: Iran: Karaj | collected 2018-10 | reverse complement strand
AGTCTGTTCTTCCTTTTGCGAGCAGCGGAACGGTATCTGTGTCGCTTTACAATGCGACTGGAGAGGAAATACCGACAAATAATGTTGTTAACTGGTCAACATCTACTCCGTCTCGTGATGAACTGTGGTCTGGGTCTGAATCTGATTATTCAATCTATTTGAATAATCCTTCCAGGGGTGAAAAAACAACTCAACAAATTGTTTTTGATACAACAGATTTGGATTTTGGAGATCAGTCTGATCCTAGTTTCTCAATAGAAGCTTGGATCAAAGGTGTGCAAAGAAGTTCCAATAAGCAGGTGTTTTTCCAATCACAGGGATCACCTAGTGGCAAAGCTCCTCGTATTGCCTTTGCAATAAGTGCAGACATGACAGTTTATATAACTACATTAGCCATTTTGGATATAGATACCCAGGTACCTATTCCGGAAGATGGTAAATGGCATCATATTGCTTGTGCATATAGCCATACAGAAGGAATCATTTATGTCTATGTGGACGGTGAGTTGAAGAAAGAACATCCTTATAATGGCGGAGTAAATTTCCGAGCGAATACTGATAAGATTTCAGGCTGTATTGGCAGTGAAACCAGCGGATGGTATTGTTATAGCGGTTATGTAGATCGGATCCGTTTGCATAAAGGTGTGCTTTTGGCTTCAGAGCTGGATTATGTAGATTATTCTCAAAAAATAACAGCTCCGGAAATTTCTGTTCAGCCGATGGGGCAAAGTGTAAAAGAAGGCGATTCTGTTACATTCGGTGTAACTGTGAGTGGAACAGAGCCTTTCAACTATCAGTGGTATAAAGATGGATCTGCTATCAATGGTGCTGTTGACTCAACTTATACCATTCAATCCGCTCAGTTATCGGATGCTGGTGCTTACAGTGTCAGGGTAAGTAACGGTGCTGGCAGTGTAACAAGTGAATCTGCCGAATTGAAGGTGGAAAGTCTTGTTAAAACATATAAGGTTATTGCAGATGATGCATCTCGTATGTATGGAACAGCTAATCCTGCTTTCTCTTATCGGATTTTAGATAGTGAGGGCAATGATGTTACCGCTTCTATTGATGGAAAGGCAAAATTGAGTACAACCGCTTTGTTGGGCAGTCCTGCCGGGACATATCCGATCTCAGTGGCTAGAGGTTCATTGCCAAAGGAAAATGTGTATGAATTTGTCGCCGGAACATTGACAGTAACTAAAGTTGTTCCTGTGATTGTTTGGAATACGCCGGAGCCTGTCGTTGCCGGTACAGTATTGAGTGAAGTTCAGTTGAATGCTACAGCAAATGTTGCCGGTAGCTTTGTTTATGATCCCGCAGCGGGGACAGTTCTTGCTGAAGGCGTTCAAATATTGAAGACAACGTTCGTTCCCAGTGATTCTACGAATTATGAAATCGTTGAAAAGACTGTGGAATTAGAGGTGATGGCTCCTGTTATTACTGAGCCGACATTGACATTCTTCTGGGAAAACGGGGTGTTGATTTTGAACTTCACAGGAGTTCTTTATGAAAGTGAGGATTTGGAAAACTGGATCCTTGTTCCTGATGCTCATGAAGTGTATAAAGTGGAGCCTACGACTGGAAAGAGACAAAAATACTACCGGTCTTCCAATTACTAAATAATGTTGATTATGATTAGGAAAATATTATTTTCCGTGTGTGCAGCGTTAGTATTGGCGGCGGCATCCGCCGCTAATGCTGCACATTCCTTTGATGTTTCTCCTGGAGAAAGTTCAGGTTTTTCTGTAAATGTTGAGCTGTCCGCAGATCAGGCAAATGATACAACAGCACCGACTGTTGTCAGTATGATTCCTGTTGAAGGGGAGACTATTTCTAACCCTCCGAGTATCATAATTAATTTTAGTGAACCAGTTCAGGGGGTAAAGGCTTCATCTCTTCTTTGTGAATTGAAGGCGGCTGTGAATTTTCAGCCACTTTCAGAGACCAAATACCTTTTTGAATATGCCCCCAGAACCTCACCAGGTTCCATACGAATGAAATGGAATCCTTCGGCCAATATTACTGATTTATCTTCTCATCAAAACAAGTTCATAGTTCCACAGACTGTATGGACCTATGAAGTAGATGTGAAAGATGGACTTCAGAGTGTTATTATCAATGAAGTTTTGGCAATTAATAGCTCTGTCAATAGAACTCGTCAAGGCAAGTATTCTGATTGGGTGGAGCTTTATAATCAAGGTGTTACAGATGTTGATCTGGGAGGGTGTTATCTGACAGATTCAGAAGGCGATTTAACTAAGTGGAGATTTCCGGAGAATACGATCATTAAAGCAGGGGATTATCTTTTGGTTTATTGTGACAGCTGGACTGAGGATCAACCTTTGAGAGAATATCACGCGAACTTTAGTTTGAATAAAGACGGGGAATATTTAGGCTTAATTGAGCCGGATGGAGAGACTGTTATTTTTGAATTTAGTCCATCTTATCCACGGCAATATGCAAATATTTCTTTTGGACACGGTGTGTACTATCTACCCCCAACACCCGGCAAGAAGAACGAACAAGGGTATCAAGCTCCAGTGTCCCCGGTAACATTCAGTGAACCTGCGGGGTATAAAAACAATTCTTTTACATTAGAACTTTCAACAGAGACAGAAGGGGCCAGCATATACTACACAACGGACGGCACGATCCCAACTTCATCCTCGACCCTTTACACAGGTCCAATAAAAATCAGCAAAATTACTTATATGCGGGCAATCGCTGTTAAGGATGGGGCTATTGATTCTCCTGTTGCAACCCGTACCTGGTTGTTTATGGAAGAAGTTCTTACACAATCTGATTCCCCCCCCACAGGATGGCCTGCTTCTTATGCTGTGAATAATCATAAAATGGAATATGGCATGAATTCCCGTATCGTGAGGAGAAATGCAGTAGGTATCCGTCAGGGGATGACAAATATCGCGACATTTTCCATTGTTACTGATTTAAAGAATCTCTTTGATTCCAAAACGGGTATCTATGTTAATCCGGGAAATGACGGAGAAGCATGGGAAAGACCTGTATCTATCGAATTGATCGATCCTACAGGAGGCGGAGAATTCCAAATTGAGGGCGGTTTAAGGATCAGAGGAGCGTACAGCCGCAGCAGTAGTAATCCAAAGCATTCATTACGTTTCTTTTTCAGAGATAGTTATGGTGGAAAATTGAAATTCCCCCTGTTTGGAGATGAAGGGGCTGACGAGTTTGATAAGGTGGATTTGAGGACATCACAGAACTTTTCCTGGTCATTTGAACATTCACCGTATAATACATTTATTCGTGAGACATTTTCGCGTGATTCTCAAAGGGATTTTGGCACACCTTATAGCCGAAGCCGTTATTATCATTTATATATCAATGGGCAATATTGGGGATTATATCAAACGGAAGAGAGATGTGATTCTGATTACGCAAAGACGTATTTCGGTGGTTCCGCTGATGACTGGGATTGTATCAAAACATCCCATAATGGATACCGTACAGAAGCGTCTGATGGCAATATGAATGCCTTTACGGATTTATATAATATTGCTGTAAAACAGGGATTTAGTGGGATATATGCTACTAATTACTACTGGATTAAGGGAATAGATGCTGAGGGTAATAAGATACCAGGTTCGCCAGTTTATTTAGATGAGGATGATTTGATGGCTTATATGCTGATTACCTATTTTACTCGTGATCCGGATTGTCCGGTAGCAGTCAATAGTCATGCAAATAATCTTTACGGATTATATAACCGAGTTGAACCTTCGGGGTTCAAGTGGTTCAAACATGATGGAGAACATTCGATGGCAGCTAACAGAGGGTATCCGGTGACCACAGATCTTACGGCTCATGGCTGGCAACTGAATACACTGGCCAATTTCAATCCCATGCGTCTTCATCAGCGATTGATGGACCATCCTGAGTATAAAATACATTGGATTGATATGGTCCAAAAACAGATGTTAAATCCAGACGGAGCTTTATCGCTCAGCAATAGTTTGGCTCGTTGGAATTTCCGACAGGCGGAGATTGACCAGGCAATGATCGTGGAGTCTGCGCGATGGGGACATGGCTATACTCGTAATGATTGGATTACAGAATGTAATTATGTAAAAGACAATTTCATTGCTTTAAGTGCCGGGTATTTGATGAAAAACTTCAAAAGTCGTGGATGGTTTCCGACGATAGATGCTCCGGTTTTTGAGAAAAAATCGGAATCGGATTCTGAGATTACTCTGTTACTGTCCGGATCGGATAACGTATATTACACAACGGATGGAACGGATCCGCGTTTAGTTGGGGGAGATATCAATCCATTTGCGGTCAAATTGGAAAATCAGCCGTTGCCTCCCATGACACTCATAGAAAGAGGTTCTGAATGGATGTATTTCGATAGCGGTTTTGCCCCAGCCAGAGTTGGAAATGTTTCATGGTTCCAGAATAATTATTCATTCGATTCCTGGAAAAAAGGCAATGCCCGCTTTGGGTTTGGCTTAAGACCGGTCAAAACAGTTTTGAATCGATCTTCTCAGACAGATGGTTCTCCGCTGATAACGGCTTATTTTGCCAAGAAATTTTATGTGAATCAGGCAAAAAGAATAGCTGGTCTTTCTGTGGAGTTGAATGTGGATGACGGTGCTGTGGTCTATATCAATGGTACACGGGTCTTACTTCAGAACATGAAAACAGGTTATAATTATTCTACTTACGCATCATCGGATGTAAACGGGGCAGAAGAGAATCTTTATCATGTTTACGAGATTGATTCTAAATATATCATTGATGGGGAGAATCTTATTGCTGTAGAAGTGCATCAATCCAGTGAGAATAATGATGATCTCTATTTCGATTTGGAACTTACGACTACAGCCACAGAGAACAGTGATATCATGAGTGGTGAAATTACGGTGGCTCCCGGAACCATGTTGAAAGCTCGCTGCTGGAATGGAACGGAATGGAGTGCCATTGCGGAAGTTGACCTTACCGTTTGGGCTGCCCCTTCGGATTTGCGTGTTTCCGAAATGATGTATGCTGCATCGATTTCAGAAGAAGCGGCTGCTATGGGGTGGAAGCGTGATGATTTTGCCTGGATAGAATTTGTTAATACCGGCAAAGGTATTTTGGATTTGGAAGGGATACAAATTACATCCGGTATTGAATATACCTTCCCTAAATTATTGCTTTATCCCCAGGAGCGCGTTGTTTTGGTAAAAAATCTGGAAGCGTTTTCAAGCCGTTATGATACTAACGGAATGAATCTGTTAACCGGATATTCCGGGAACTTAGCTCGCAAAGGAGAGACGATCTCTATAGAATCACCGAGTGGAGAGAATATTCTAACGTATGCTTATTCAAATAAATGGTATCCTGAAACAGATCAGAATGGTTATTCACTTGTTGTGGTAGATACCGGGGCGGAGGAACCTCTTTGGAGTACGGCTCAAAATTGGAACCCCAGTCAGAATCTTTACGGCAGTCCGGGAACTGAGGATGGGGGGATAGGAATTGCTCCAATCATTAAAACACAACCTTTAAGCCAATGGATTACAGAGGGGAAAAATGTTCTTTTCTGTGTGGAAGCTTTAGGCTCAATGCCATTAGAGTATCAGTGGTATAAAGATGGAATGGCGCTTCCGGGTGAGTCAAGTGCGGAATTTTCTATTATGAATGTCCAGTTGTCGGATGCTGGTGATTATACAGTGCAGATTTCTAATGAATTTGGATCTGTAGTAAGCCGTACCGCTGTTTTAAAAGTTGAGATTTTTGTTCCCATTCCACCCTCTATTTACATACAGCCGCAAAGTCAATCTGTATTACCAAAAGACAGTGTCACATTTACGGTAGGAGCTACAGGATCCGATCCGATGAATTATCAATGGTACAAGAATGGTATAATGATAGAAGGGGCGAATCGTCCTAACTATACTATTTTGGAAGTTGACAAGAATGATCAGAGCGATGTTTATTGGGTTGTGGTCAGTAATATGGCAGGAACTGTTGAAAGCGAAGAAGTTTTCGTAACAGTGATGGACGGAATGATCCTTCGGCCGGGTGATGATATTTTCGGGATTGCTCCGCAGAACAGCGGTTATCCTTATAATGAGAACCCAACACTGGCAGTGGATCGAAACACATCTACCAAGTATTTGAATTTTGGAGGTGCTAATGCCGGTTTTATTGTGACTCCGCAGGTCGGTTTGAGTATTGTGAGAGGTTTTGAGATCACAACCGCGAATGATGTGGAAGGTCGTGATCCTGCAAGTTACGCGATCTATGGCACGAATGAAACGATCAAAAGTAAAGATGGCGATACCGGTATAGCGGAAAACTGGAATCTGATTACAACAGGAGAGATCAGTTTACCATCAGATCGCTTTACGGGAAGTGGAATCATTAGTTTTCAGAATGATTCACCCTATCTTTCTTATAAGGTTGTTTTTCCAACTTTAAAGGATCCTGGTATAACAATGGTGCAGTTGGCTGAATTTCAATTCTATGGTGTTATTTGGCAGATGGGAGTACCAACAATTTCTCTGTTAGCCGATCATGTTGTAAAGGAAGGGGGGAAGATAACTCTAATTGCGACAGTGATGGGAACTTTGCCGTTAAGTTATCAGTGGTATAAAGATGGTGTTGCTTTGCCAGGTGAAACGGATGTTCAATTAAAACTTATAAATGTATCAGTGGACGATTCAGGAAGCTATACTCTACAGGTTACCAATTCTGAGGGAACAGCAATAAGTAATGCCGCTGTGATGAAAGTGCTTGTTCCAGAACCGCAGATACCCATTTTGGAATACATTGTCGAAGATGGATGTTTGATTCTGAACTTTACAGGTAATCTTTATGAAAGTGATGATTTGGAGAACTGGGTGCCTGTAATTGGAGCTTTCTCACCGTATGAAGTGAATCCTGTTTCGATAGGAAATCATTACTATCGTTCCGCTATAGAATAGAGCGATGGGGAATATCAAAGAAGATCGTTTGTTTTATGAACGGAAACTTCTGCTAAATGAGAAGTTGTATCCCATTGCGGGTGTAGATGAAGCAGGACGTGGGCCTTTGGCGGGGCCAGTAGCTGTAGCTGCGGTTGTATTGCCTAGAGCTTGGATAGAAGATGGAATGCCGGAGTCTTTGCATGATGTAAATGATTCCAAAAAACTTTCAGAGACTGCGCGAGAACGACTTTATAATGAAATCCAAGCATGTCCGGAGATTATTAAATCTGTCGTTATACTTAGTTCGGAACAAATCGACCAATTGAATATTCTCAGGGCGACTCATCAGGGAATGCTCCTGGCGTTAGAGGGATTGGTAAGTCAAGGATGTGTACCTCAACATGTTCTGGTGGATGGTTGTGATGTTAAAGCTATCACATACCCTCATACAGCCATAGTTAAAGGTGATGCTAAAAGTTATTCCATAGCGGCAGCAAGTATTTTGGCCAAAGTGGAGAGGGATCATATTATGATGGAATATGATAAACAATGGCCTGAGTATGGGTTTGCTCAGCATAAAGGATATGGAACAGAGAATCATCGCGCGGCTTTGAAAAAATATGGTCTATGTCCTATCCACCGGCGGACATTTGTGCATTTGGAAGAGCAGGGCGAATTGAATCTCTTTTAGTGTATGTGGAAGGCCTTGGATTGGATCATTTGCAGCTGGAAGTGGAACCGGGCAATTCCAATCATGCGTATTGGTATGAAAGGGGAATTTTATGCCAAACACTATCTCTGCAAGCAGGGAATGAAGTTTTTGACACGCAATTTTACAGGAAAGAACGGTGAAATAGATTTGATTTTCAGAGCTAAAGAGCAGTTGGGTGATCAGCTTGTCTTTGTGGAAGTGAAAACTCGCACAGAGCGAGAAGGTGAATCATTGATGATCCGACCTGCTAGTGCGGTGGACAGAGAGAAACAAGAACATCTTTATTCTGTAATTAAAGAGTATCTAAAACAGCTGCGAAAATTGAATCGGTCGATTCCATGGAGGGTGGATGTTGTGGAAGTTATTTTTAATGAGAAAGAGAAACCTAAGCGCATCAACCATATACCATTTTTTTCGATAAGATGATTTTTCTTTCAAAATGAACCGAAGATTCAAAGCAAGATATTGAACAAAAGAATTAAAATGGTGTGAAGAAGAATTAAATTTTCTTCCTGAGAAGGGCGATTCGTGTTATATTGACTTTGCTGTTTCTATAACGGTATGAGTCGTTTGCAGAGTTCTTCTCCATAAATAACAGAAATGAGATAACTTTATGAATGTAAAAAGAATGATTGGGCTTTTAAGCGGCATATTCGCTGCCGCGACAGTATATGCGGCTTCTGTTCCTCAAATTGTCTCTCAACCGAATGGCCAAACGGTGGAATTGGGTGGCAATGCCACTTTCAGTGTCATTGCTGTGAATCCAGAAGATGCTCCTGTGTTGGAAATGATTTGGTGTGATCCGGGGATTTTTGAAATGGGAAGTCCGGAAGAGGAATTGGGAAGAGGAGCTAATGAAACACAACATCAGGTGATTCTGTCGAAAGGTTTTTGGATTGGAAAATATGAAGTAACACAGGCTCAATATGCGGCGATTATGGGGATAAATCCCTCAGTGGAAAAGTTTGGTCATCAATATGGTGTCGGGGAGAATTATCCTGTTTATGGAGTGCGATGGAAGGATGCAACCAATTTTTGCGCAAAGCTAACAGCCTTAGAGAAAGATGCCGGCCGACTTCCCGATGGATACGAGTATATGCTGCCGACAGAAGCCCAATGGGAATATGCTTGTCGTGCGGGAACAGTCAGAGCATTCAATAGCGAAAAGAACTTATCGAATGAAATAAGATGTTCCAATATGAACAAGGTAGGATGGTATTTGGACAACAGTGACAATCAGTCTCATCCGGTTGGAGAAAGAAGAATAAATAATTGGTGGATCTATGATATGCACGGGAATGTAGCGGAATGGTGCCGTGATTGTTGTGATTACTCTGCCGGGGTTGTTACCAGTACATACGTGGATGGAATTTCAGACCCTCTATCAACAAGCGGAGATTATCATATTATGCGTGGCGGTGCATGGAATAGTTATCCCGGTGAATGCCGTTCGGCTGATCGTTATTATGGAGGAGAACCAGAGGAAGAAGGAGCTTGTACGCATGGATTCAGAGTTGCACTGGTACAGGTGCTTTCAGTGAGCAAACCTAAAGCGGAAGAAGATTTCAGTATAAAATTAAAGCAAGTGTCTTATCAGTGGAAAAAAGATGGTATTGCCATTGAAGACGCGACAGATGCAACCTACATGATTGAAAATGTCGGAATCAATGATTCAGGCAATTATACTGTGACAATTGGCAATAGTGCCGGCAGTGTGACAAGCAGCGTTGCGGAGCTGACTGTTTTAGCAAAACCAATTATATCTACCCATCCGCAGAGTCAGAGTGTGTCTATAAATAAGAGCGTTACACTGAGTGTGACCGCAAAGAATTTAGAAGGTGAACTAGAGCCCAGTATTGAAATGGCATGGTGCCCGCCAGGAACTTTTTGGATGGGCAGCAGTATTGATGAGTTAGGGAGAAAAAGTGATGAAACCCGACATCAGGTTGTTTTAAATCAAGGTTTTTTGATTGGAAAGAAAGAGGTATCACAGTTGTTGTATAAGACTATTATGGATACCAATCCTGCCAAAAAAGAATACGGAACGACTTATGGAATAGGAGACAGTTATCCTGTTTATGGAGTTTCATGGAGCGACGCTACTAACTTCTGTGAAAAGTTTACGATCCAGGAACGATTTGAAGGAAGGATCCCTCGTTCATATAAATATACTTTGCCTACAGAAGCTCAATGGGAATACGCCTGTCGGGCAGGGACAACGACTTCACTTAACTGCGGATATGATCTAACATCTGAGTATAAGGAATGTCCTTATATGAATACAGTGGGCTGGTATCGCTATAATAGCAGCAATGTAGTTCATCCTGCAGGACAGAAAGAACCGAACACATGGGGGATTTATGATATGCATGGCAATGTGCAGGAATGGTGTTTGGATTTTTGTTCACGAGGTGTCGTTAATGATATGTATGGTGTCCTGACAGATACCTACAGTGAAGGAATAGAGGATCCGTTGTGTATGTCTGGTTCCTATCGGGTACTTCGTGGGGGAGATTGGCAGGAGTATGGAAGCGATTGTCGTTCAGCCGCTAGATCTTGTGGTGAACCTTCCTCATATAATGCGCAAACTGGCTTTCGGGTCGCACTTGTTCCTATTAATGAACCAGATACCTTAAATTATCAATGGTATAAGGATGGGATCGCTTTGCCAGGAGCAACAGGTACCAATATTGTTATTGATATTGTGAAACCGGAAGATGCAGGACGTTATACTGTCGCTGTAAGCAACACATCGGGAACCGTGATGAGTTTACCTGCTGTTTTAACGGTAGTTGAATATCCTAAGATCATAACACAGCCAACGAATCAGACGGTCAACGAAGAGGCAACAGTATTTTTTAGCGTAACTGCATCCGGTACAGATTTGATGTATCAATGGTATAAAAACGGGAGCTCCATTTTAAACGCAACGAATGCAGTTTATCGTATTGACCGGGTGAGACCTACAGATGCAGGAAATTACTCTGTGATAGTCAGAAATGATATGGAGAGCGTTACCAGTGATATCGCGGTTTTAAAAGTGACGATCATGCCCAAAATAACAACACAACCGGTTGGCAACTTGGTCAATGAAGATGACAGTTTTATATTTAGCGTATCAGCTACTGGAACGGATTTGAAATATTTATGGTATAAAGATGATATCCCGTTGACAGTTATTGAGAAAGGCACTCCTACATATATGATTTCACGGGTGAGGCCTTCCGATGCCGGAAGTTATAAAGTTACTGTGAGTAATAGCGCCGGCAGTGTCACAAGTGAAGTAGTCGTATTATATGTTTTTGAGAAACCCGTTATATTAGTCCAACCTGCGGCGCAAACAGTTACAGAAGGGGATACAGTGACCTTCAGTGTCAAGGCCGATGGAGGATATCCGCTTTCTTATCAATGGTACAAGAATGGAGTGGAGATAAGCAGAGCTGTTTACACTTCCTACACGATTAATTCCGTGAATATGGATGATAATGGGACCAGTTATACGGTTGAGGTTAGTAATGACGCCGGAAAGGTCACTAGTGATATTGCGTTGCTGACCGTGCAAAAACAAATCCCACAGCTTGAAATAAAACGATCCCTTGAAAATGAATGGATCATTCTCTTTACCGGAGAGCTTCAGGAAAGTAAAGATCTGCTCAATTGGAATACCATTTCTAATGCCACTAACGGTGTTTACAAACTGGATTTCAAACAGACTAAGAAATTTTACAGGTCAACAAGATAGAAACTCTAAAGTGTAGATTCAACAAAAAAAAGAGGAGTCATAAGGCTCCTCTTTTTAACTTATGTTAAACCCAGTTATTTGCGGAGTTTCTTCAATTCTTCAAATTTAGCGATACCCGCTTCCCATTTTGAGGATTTCTCCGGTTCAAATGTGCGGATCACGCTGGAAGCACGAACAGCTTCTCGTAATTCAGAGAGACCAGAAAGTTCACCGTCCGCACGAGCCTGTGTAAGAAGATTGCCAATAACGGTGCCTTCTACCGGACCTGTCATCACGGGAACACCGCAAAGATCTGCTGTCATTTGATTCAAAAGAACATCTTTGGAACCTCCGCCGACAATGTGAAGGACTTCAATCTTTTCCCCGGTCAGCTCATTCAGGGCAAGCATCGTTTCGCGATATTTCAGAGCTAAACTTTCACGCGCACAGCGCATCAGTTCACCTTCCGTTTCGGGAACGGGTTGATTAGTCTCGCGGCAGTATTCCTGCATGGCTTTGGGCATATCTGCCGGATTGAGGAATCGGCTGTCATCCGGATCTACGATAGAGCGGAGAGGTGTCGCTTTGGTTGCCATTTGTTCCAATTCGGCATAAGAGTATTTCTTGCCTTGGTTTTCAAATGATTTCTTGCACTGCTGGATCAGCCACATACCCATGATGTTTTTGAGAAGACGATAGGTATCATCCACACCGCCTTCATTAGTCATATTGTATGCCAATGTTTGCGGAGTGAGAGAAGCTTTCTGGATTTCCGCACCCATCAAAGACCATGTTCCGGAGCTAAGATAAGCCCAGTTGGCAGAACCAGTTCTGCGAGTAGGGATGGCGGCTACGGCCGCACCAGTATCATGTGTTGGAGGAACCACGACTTTGACGTTTTTGAGTCCGGTTTTCTCAGACAGCGCTTGCCGCAAATCCCCCAGACAGGTTCCGGGTTTTACGATTTGAGGCAGGAAATGACTGGGGATGCCAAGTTTGGCCAGAAGATCCTTGCTCCAATCACGCTTGACCGCATTGACAAACTGAGTCGTTGTGGAATTGGTAAATTCAACCACTTTTGAACCGCACATGCACCAGTGCAGGAAGTCCGGCATCATCAAGAATGTGGTTGCCGCATTGAGGAGGCTGGGAGAGTGTTTTTCCCAAGCATAGAGCTGATAGAGAGAATTAAACTGCATGAACTGCAATCCCGTATCAGCAAAAATATCTGCCTTGGGAACGATCTTGAAAACTTCTTCCATGATGTTATTGGTGCGGGCATCACGATAATGATAGGGCATTCCCAGAACTTCTTCATCTTTGTTCAAGAGGACGAAGTCTACACCCCATGTGTCCGCGCCAATGGAGACAATGCTATCACCAAATTTCTTGGCAGCCAGCGTCATACCAGTCTGGATCTCATTCCAAAGCCCCATTACGTTCCAACGAATGGAGTTGCCCAAGAGCACAGGACCATTGCCAAAGCGATGGATTTCTTCCAATGTCAGTTTTTCACCGTCCCACAGACCTGCGATAACACGACCGCTTTCGGCTCCCAGATCTACACCTAAATAAACTTTTTGATTCATATTATTTTTTCCAATATCAAGTTATTATCTGTCAGAAGAAAGGCCAGTGGCTGGTGCCGGAGCCGGTGTTGGTGCCGGCGGAACCGGAGCATTTGTCAACGAAGGATCAACCTTGATCACAGTTGTGTTGCTTTTACCTTTGAGCTCTTCTATAGTAGCCTTGGCTTCATTTTTAACATTCTCAATGGCTTCTTTGGTGTCATTGGCAACTTTTTCAGCGGTGGATTTAGCCTGTTCAGAGATATTTTTTGCTGCATCTTTGGCATCATTGCCCACACTTTTAGCAGCTGACTTTAATTCTTCAGCAGCAGTTTTTAAATCTGATGAAACCTTTTCACCAGTGGCTTTGAGACTGTCAGAGCTTTTTGTCAAATTTTCTGACAGGGAGTTCAGGGCAGATTCTTCAGTTGTAACAGGAGCCGACGCTGTATCTTTCTTCAGGTAACCGCTCCAGCCGGTAATGATGGAAGAACCCAGAAGAACGGCAATACCGATTGCCAGAAGGGTTTTGGTGCGTCCGCCTGTTCCTTTCCATTCGCCCAGGAAGATACCTAAGATGGTAGAGAAGAGGATGGAAGAGGCCATCAGTACAGCCCAACCGACATAGGCGAATTCTCCCATAGAGGGTTCACCTGTTTTGTTGCAGACAAATTGCATGACCCAGATAGCACCGGCAATACCGGCAAAAATGATATTGCCGATCAGAGGCGCTTTGAAATTAGTGTAATCGCCGATGGTCTTGTTTTTGAAGTTTAAGCACAGACACCAGATACCGTTTACCGTAAAACCGCCCAGCAGTACAACGACCAGAACAGGCATTCCTTTCCACGTGGCCGCGGTGCCTTTCAGAAGCGCGATGCTTTCGATTTCCGTTCCGCTTTGCAGACCAAAGGCCATACCGGCACTCATCAGACCGGAGAAGAGAGCTGCGATGATACCTTTCTTAAAACTGTATTCGGCAACGGCTTTCTTCTTTTCCTCTTCGGGCAGTTCCTTTTCTTTGGAGATACCCGCGCAGCCGATCAGGACGATACCGATCACAGAAATGACTACACCCAAGAGGGCTACACAAGCGCTGTTTGTCGCAGTCAAGCTGGCGATTTGTCCTTTGAAAATAGGAGGCAGAAGGGTTCCCGCCGCGGAGCATATACCGCAGCCCAGAGCCAATCCCAGACCGACTCCCAGATAGCGGATCATCAAGCCCCAAGTCAGTCCGCCGAATCCCCACATCGCACCGAAGATATAGCAGCGTGTCAGTTCATCACTGGGAGCTGCTTTTAAGATGGAAATGACTTCAGGCGCTGTGATAAAAGCCAGCACCCATGGTACAATGACCAGACCGAAAAGGGCATATACGAACCAATAGCTTTCCCAAGCCCATTGGGTGACCTTTTTAAAAGGCAGATAAAAGACAGCACCGGCTAAACCGCCGAGCATAAAAATAAGAATACCCAGAGCGGGGTTCACCGCTGGGTCAGATACTGCAAGAATAGATTCCATAAATAAAAAAATTAAATTAAATCAATTTGGGGGATTTTATGCCTTCCCCTTTACAGGCAAAGAGGGAAATCCATCCATGATGAATTTCCCTCTTGAGAAATAATGTTTACCGTTTGGAGAGAACGTCAGCTTCGTACTGTTTGACTTCCTTCAGCCAATCAATACCGACAGGGACATTCTTGCTCTGGCAGTAGTAATCCCATACTGCGCCGTAGGGGAGAGTCTTGATTTCTTCCATCAGAGCCAGACGAGAGGTGTAGTCACCTTTTCTCTCATATTGGCAGAGAGTCTTGGAAGGTTCAAGCATTGCGATCATCAGGGCTTTGAGCATATTGCGTGTGCCGATGACCCATGCGGCGATACGGTTGATGCTGGCATCGAAATAATCCAGGCCGATGTGAGTACGGCTCAGGAAATTGCCGCGAACCAGCTCGGTCGCGATGGCCTGCAGATCATCATTGAGAATGACAACGTGATCGCTGTCCCAGCGGACACCGCGGCTGACATGCAGCAGGATCTCTTTCACGAACGGGAAGATGCTTGTGATCTTGTCAGAGATCGTTTCGGTCGGATGATAGTGACCGCTGTCGAGTGTGACCAGCTTGTTGTTCTTCACGGCATAGGCCAGATAGAACTCATGGGAACCGGTAGTGAAGCTTTCCACGCCTACGCCGAAAAGCTTGCCTTCGATAGCATCCAGGTTGTACTTCGGATCGATCTTCTTTGCAAAGACTTTGTCGAGAGATTCAACCAGCAGATCACGGAAGTATTTGCGATCCGCGGGAGTATCTTTCATGCCATCGGGGATCCATTGATTGGTCACCGCGGGGGTACCCAGTTTTTTGCCGAAAGCAGCACCGATCTCGCGGCAGGCGATGCCGTGTTCGATCCAGAAATTACGGATGCCTTTATTCGGGCTTGTCAAGGTCATGCCGTCCGCTGCCTTAGGATGGGCAAAATATGTCGGGTTGAAATCAACACCGATCTTCAATCCTTTGGCCCAGTCCATCCAGCTCTTGAAATGCTCAGGCCTGATCTCATTACGTTCCACCTTCTTGTCTGTATCAATATAGCAGGCATGGAGGTTGAGACGATGTTTGCCGGGGATCAGGGAGAAAGCTTTCTCCACATCCGCGCGCAGTTCATCGGGAGTACGGGCTTTGCCGGGATAGTTACCCGTTACAGCCAGACCGCCGCCGATCGCGTCGCCTTTGTTTTCAAAACCACCGACATCGTCACCCTGCCAGCAATGGAGGGAGATCGCAACTGTGGCTAACTTTTTCAGGACAGCGTCCGTATTTACACCAAAAGCAGCATATTGCTCTTTTGCCAACTCGTAAGACTTATCAACTTGTGACATAAAGACTAACTTCGCCCCTTCATTCTCGACTTTTTACAGCCTTGAAGCAAGTCAAAAGATTGAAAAAAGGGTGTTTTTTTTGATTTTTTATAAATTATTGTTTTTGTTTTGCTCTTTAATATCCTTTTTTGAACTAGTTATGGGGAATCGTTTAATGATAGGAAAATCTCCTACCAGTTCAAAATGGTATTCTCCAGTCTCTCCCGGACGGCGGATACTGACATTTTCCACACCTTTATTGTAAGGATTGCAGGCAATCACAAGCAAAGTGTTTCCATCAGCAGAAAGTTTTGTGCGGACGAGGGGTTCTTTGTAGTAATTGGCATAGCTGGGGTAGCGATTGTCCCCGGTTCGCCAGATATCACCGTGATCTGAGGTTTTGATTTCCGGCATTTCCCATGAGGTGGAGGCCGCCTCGATAATATCTTTGTTTTGACTGGCCTGCCACATTCCCAAGACGTGGAAGTTATAGAATCCAAAGTATTTTATGTAATAATTGACGTTGACTTCTTTGCCGTTGATGTTGCGTTTGACGGAGGCTTCCCCGGTTTGCCAGCTGGAGTAATCTTCCAAATCTTCAGAGTAATAGGTCCCAACGTCCCAGCATTGGAGACCGTCCATTACACAATGTCCAAAAAGGGAGAGGGCATAAGTGGAGGAGGCGGGAACTTGATGCTTCAGCCATTCCTGACGACGGTTTCCCTTGGAATCAATAAAACCATGCTGAGAGAGGGGGTATCCGTCCACAAACTCGACCTGGATCCAAGTCGAGAGGATGTTCAGGATATCCGGTCGGGCCAGTTTGCCTTGTTCCCATTCCTGTAGAAACGCATAAAGCTGGGAGGGTTTTGAGTTGTTGATCCAATAGACAGAGGGGTTTCCCATGTTCAGGTTGCAGCGTCCGAAAACAGGATGGATATCCGCAGCGGCTGCTTCCCGGCTGGCATATTTATCTCGCCAGTATTTGGCTCCATTCAGATCGACAACCCCGGTTGGTTTGCCTTCATAGAAGTTGTCAAAGATGCGGAATGATGATCTTACTACACCGACCCCCCAGCACCCGATTTTCAGATCTTCATATCGGTCACGTGTGTTTTGGATCATCTTGGCAAAAGCATTGTATTGTGAGTCGCCCCAAACGAAGTAGTTAGGTGCTTCAAAGTCAGGGATAATGATACAGCATTCCGCCGCCCGGGCATAAAAAGGCTCTTGTTTCCAGTTCTTTGGATCGGTGGTGTCAGCCGTGAATTTGCCGGAAGCCCCATCATGGGGGATCCATTCATTGTCACCGAAGAGGATGGCGCGTTTGTCTCGTGTGGATTGCGAGCCGTTATGAGTCATCGCGAAGGGCGCCACATGGGTGAAGCCGAAATCATACATAGGGTTTTCTCCGTGACGGTCTTTTTGCCGGGCTTTGGCGGCTCCCTGCCACAGGGCGTATTTGCCTTTGGGCAGTGTCCAGCCGGACGGGAACCAGTCTCCCTCATCGAAGTCATATCCCAGCCGGTTCGTGGGATAGTGGAACCACTCCGGCAAACCGATCTGCTGTTTACCACCTAATACAATGATTTCCTGATAGTTTTCTTTTACTTCCCAGGGATTGGCGGGATCGTAAAATTCCACAGTGATATTGATAGGAAGCCCTGCGAACTTGGGATCAAATTTATAATACTTCAGGGGGACATCCATAGGCAGTCCCATATTGAAGGTCCAGCGTTTGGCGCAGCCCTCCACCTGGTAGATGTCCCATAGCGCGTCTGTCACAGTCAGTCCATTGGAACCGACTTCGCATTTCATGGCCATTGTATGGGCGTTATTATATACGCCATTGGAGAGCTGCGGCCAGATTTTGATGGCCGGGATCGGTTTAGGCGTTTCACTTTCTGCCATGACTCCATAACCGAGAAGGATGATCCCGATCAATGAAATTCCCAAAGGTAGTGTTTTTTTCATATTTTTAAGTTTTATTGCTCTTTTTATTCTATATGTTTATATGCTGAGAGTCTGCTGACAGCAGAGAACACAGAAAACAACTCGCTCATGTTTATACTGTTTTTGCCGGAGTTAATCAATAATTTACCTTGGAATGACCAGCGCGAATCGTAAAAGAAAGTGTTTTGTATTTCATAACTTATTTATAATTACTAAGATATGATTTTGAAACAATAGTTTCTCCAGTCGGGTTTTCCCTCCATTTTTGGCGTTTTTTTAAGTAAAAATGTCTGTAATAAAGGGGGTTGACATCTCATTTGGAAGTATTAAAATACTGTTGTCAGCCGGTTCATCCGGCTCCGATTTTTAGCTCGGCTGTGGTACGTTTCTTCAGAGGGGTTCCTCACCCCCACCTCCTTGGCGTATATGCCGGGCTTTTTTATTTTTATTTTCGATGAAGGAAGTGGATTCTTGCGGTTCTGCCGGCGGTGTGAGAGAATCTGAGCATGTTTTGCGATTGCTGCAAATTAGTAAAAATCGTTTCGATCAGCTGCGTGGCGGCGGGTCTGGTTTCTTTTGGCTGTAAGAAGGAACCGGAAGTTTCGTTAGAAAATACTCAACCGAAAGAAATCCCGGCGGTGGCTGTGGAAACGGCTTCGGCACCGAAAGTCACAGAAACACAGACGAACATTCAGGCGGAACCACCTGTTGTTTCGTCAGAGGCTCCCGCCAATGTTGAAGCCAAGACGGATCCCAAACCGGAGGCGGCTCCGGCTGAACCGGTGAAAACGGCAGAAGCTGCCGTACCAGCTGCTGAACCGGCCAAAACTTCCGGGGAATCGGATGAATTTGTCAAGAAAGTGGCGGAACAGGCTCAGATCGAAGAGTGGTTTCTCCGCGGTGTCGATTATTACCGCGGCAGAGGGGTGCAGCAGGATCAAGCCAAAGCGGTGGAGTATTTTCTGAAAGCGGCTGAGAAAGGTCACTCGCAGGCTCTGTTCAATTTGGGTGTCTGTTCTGTGCTGGGCGCCGGTTGTGAGAAGGATCTCAATAAGGCGGTGGAATATTTCCAAAAATCTGCCGATGCCGGCAATATGGAAGCCGCGTTCAATTTGGCCATCCATTATGGAAAAGGCGATGGTGTTGAACGGAATATGGCTAAATCCGCGGAATATATGAAGATGGCGGAGGAAGCCGGTATCCCGGAAGCCGCGTATCATCTGGCGGTGATGTACGCCACGGGTGATGGTGTGGAAAAGAGTGATTCTGAGGCTTTTGCCTTATTCAAGAAAGTCGCGGAGTGGGGATATCCCAATGCCCAGGCGAATCTGGGGACTTATTATCTGCAAGGGATCGGAACAGAAGCCAATCCGGCAGAGGCGGAAAAATGGTTCCTCAAGGCTGCCGGGCAGGGAAATGTGACGGCTCAGTTCAATTTAGGCATTTTCTATGCCCAGGGCCGCGGCGGGGTGACCAATCTGGTGGAGGCGTATAAATGGTGCAGTCTCGCCGCGGACCAAGGAGATCTTCAGGCCGAAAGCAATCGGGATGTCATACTGGGAGATATGACACCGAAACAGGTCGCGGAAGGGGTGAGAGCCGCGTCGGATTTTACTTTCAAGAAATTCAAAGAACTTCGTGAAGAGGGCATTATCGAGATAGACCCGGATGTGCTCAAGCCCATAACCGATGAGACGGATGAAGGAGAAATTAAAAAGCCCCAACCGGATATAAAGAATATCCTTCCGACCGAGTCCCGTCCTGTCTTGGAAAATCCTCTGGAACCCCAGAAAGCCCGCGACACACGGGATTGATTTAAGAACCACAGATAAGTTATTGAACCACAGATAAACACAGATAGACACAGATAAAATAAAAAAATGATTCGCTCCGATGACAGGAATTTCATTTGTGCTGAGGAAACCCGACAGATCATTGGGTGCGCGATGGAAGTCCTGAATACTCTCGGCCATGGTTTACTGGAAAAACCTTATGAAAATGCTTTAGTTGTTGAATTGGGATTGAAACATATTCCTTACCAGCAACAGGCCAAGTTTGATATTTTTTATAAATCTGTAAAAGTCGGAGTTTATATTCCCGATTTGATCGTCTTCGGGAAAATCATCGTGGACATCAAAACAATAGACAGGATCACTTCTGTGGAAAAAGGACAAATCCTCAATTACCTCAAAATTTGTGGTATGCGAGTTGGACTTATCCTCAACTTTAAATACCCTAAACTTCAGACAGAAAGGGTCATTTTATGACCCTTTCTTATCTGTGTTTATCTGTCTCCATCTGTGGTTCTTAAGTCCATCTGTGGTTCTTATGCAGACGCGATCAGGACAACGAATTCGCCTTTGAGGGAGCGGCCTTTGATTTGGTTCAGGAGTTCTTCGGGGGTGCCGCGGAACCATTCTTCAAATTTTTTGGTCAGTTCTCTGGCCAGGACGACCTGGCGTTCCGGCGCGGCGGTTTGGATCTCGCCCAGCAGTTTTTCGATTCGGTAGGGGGATTCATAGAGCGCGATCACTCCGGGGCAAGTCAGCGCGGACTGGAGGCATTTCATCCGCTGGCCGGATTTGTGGGGCAGGAATCCGATAAAGTGAAATTCATCGGTGGGCAGCCCGCTGGAGGCCAGGGCGGTGATCAGGGCGCACGCTCCCGGCACCGATTCCACTTTCAGACCGGCTTTGAGGACGGCGGCGGCGATCCGCTGGCCGGGGTCGCTGATCCCCGGTGTACCGGCATCGGTGACCAGCGCGATGATCTGGCCGTCTTTCAGCCGTGACAGAAATTCTTCTTCCCGACGGGCTTCATTGAAGGTGTGATAGCTGAGCAGCGGTTTGCGGAAGCCCAGCCGCTGGAGCAGCAGTCCCGTGTGGCGTGTATCCTCCGCGGCCACGATGTCGCATTCTTTCAGGACGCGGATGGCGCGCAGGGTGATGTCCTCCATATTGCCGATGGGGGTCGCTACCAGATAGAGCGTTCCGGGTGTCAGCGGCGGGAGTGCTTTGTCGGCTGCGGCCGGGATCGGTTCCGGAGGCTGTGGTTCTATGTTATTCTGTGGGTGTTGCGGGGTCATAAGGGATATTTTGCTGATTTTCTTCGGTTTCTTCTTCCGGTTCCAGATGCGGCTGGGCTTCGGGCGATTCATAGCCCAGCAGATCCATGATCATCGGCTGCACGGCGATCTCGCTGAAGCTGACGGTCACACTGATGCTGTTTTTCACTTTCCGGCCCAGCTGGCGCGGCTGGAAGATGACGGTCAGCTCGCCGGGGCGCAGGATAAAGGTCTCGTAGTTTTCCGGGAATTCCACATCGGTCCCGGCACGGATATTCTCTTCGGTCAGATCGGGATTCTGTTCGGCCAGCCGTTCCGCCATGATGCCGGCCAGTTTCTCCAGTTCGCTTTCGCCCACCAGACAGTCCGCCAGGGTAAAGAATTTATCGTTCAGCGCGTCATAGTTGAAGCTCTTATAGTAGCGGAACCCCTTGGGCAGGGCCGGGGTCTGCTCATAGCCTTCAAAGACCAGACTGACAAAGTGTTTGCTCTGGAAGGAGGGGGTAAAATCCAGCGTCATGGACGACTGGCTGTCCTGCGGGAAGGCTTTGGTATAGCTGCCGGCCAGCATCACATCCGTGAAGTCGTCCACCTTGGCTTTCACATACGCGTGGATCTCCTCATTCAGCGGGATGAACTGCTGCGCCGCGTATTCGGGATAGTACGCCTTAACCGTGTAGCGGGTGACCGGTTCCTCGCCCAGAGCGTCCATGCCGTTCTTCTCCATCGTGCGGATCAGATACGGAGTCTTGATCTCCATCTCATTTTTCCCCGGAGTCCAGCCCGTCACAGGTGGTCGCGATCCCGTTTGGCATCCAGTCACGAAAAACACTATTCCTACACTGCCTGCCAAAAGAGAAAAAGTCTTTTTAGAGCAAATGAACTTCAAGAATCTAGTCATTTAGAATTTATATGCGACTTGGTGCAATCTTAGTGTTTTTTCAGAAGATTTTGAGCCGCGTTGTGTATGGATTCCACCAGCTGCTTGGGTGCGAGAGCCTGGACCGCGCCGCCCCAGCCGAGGATCCAGCGCTGGATCTCTTCCAGAGAATTGAGCACGTAATGAACCCTCAGGTGTCCGCCGGAAAGCTCCTTGTTGATTTGGGAACTGTGCCATTTCCTTTCGCGGAAATAATCGGCCACACTTTTATCCACCCTCAAAGTGATCTGAAAAGCTTGATCACCGCTGTAAATACCAAAGCTGTTCCGCAGGTGGTCTTCCACCGAAAAATCACCATGCCTGGCGCATTTTCGGCCGGTCTTTTTGATGGATCGGATGCGCTGGATCAGGAATGTGATGAATTTTTTGCGCTTATAGCACCAGGCCAGCAAATACCATTCACCCGACACATGAACGATCTGGATGGGGTCGATCTGCCGCTCCGAAGCCTCATTTTGGTTGGGCTTTTTGTATTTGATGAGGAGCTGTTCCTTTTTCATCACGGCCTGGGAAAGCAGATTGAACTGCTTGAGATCCACGACCGGGACCGATGCCGAATGAAAAGCAATGGAACGATCCCAGTCATCCAGGTGGATATTGATGGATTCGGGCAGGGAATCCGCCAGCTTGCGGAAAGCCTGTTTGAGAGGTCCTTCAAAAGTAGTCCCCTGGTAGGACGCGATCGCCTTCTGGGCAATCAGCAGTGAGAAAAGTTCGCCCTCGGTGATCTGGATGGTGGGGAACGAAGCCACTTCCTCGGTATAATAGAACCCATGCTTGATCTGATCATATTCAATGGGCAGGTTGAGCCGGCTGCGCATGAATTCGATATCCCGCTGGATCGTTTTGGCGGAAACCTCCAGTTCCTGCGAAATATCATTGGCATTGGGATAGGCGTTCCTGAAACGGGAACTGCCATCCTTAGCCTCATTGATGATCTGATGGATGCGGAGCATTCGCTCCTTTTGCGGACGGGTGGTTTTTTCCATATTTCAGATACCGGTCAGAGCTGTGGCAATGGTACGCGCCATAAATTCTGCGCCCTCCGCGTTGGGATGGACCAGATCAGGGAACCATTGCGCGTGATGATTCATCGCGCTGAAAATGTCGATCAGAGGGACATCGCAATCCTCCGCGGTCTGCTGAATGATGGGGATGATCTGATCCTCCACCACTTTGGGTGTAATGCCCCATTGGCCGTTGCCATAGACCGGGCACGGAGTGCAAAGCCAGATCTTGGGTTCGGAAGGCAGATACTTGAACTTGTTGATCAGAGCCTTGAGATCCGACATGAATTCCAGACGGTACTGCCAGTTTTGCGGTTTGGAGTCGTTTGTTCCCAGCATAATGATGACGACATCCGGGTTGTAGTCCTGGGCTTCCTGAAAGGCACCGGTTTTCCAATAGGGACCATCACCGTGTTTCAGCAGAGTGGCACCGTTCACACCAAAATTCCGAGTCTCGAACTTGCTGCCGAGGACCCGGCCTAACACTGCCGGATAACAGTTGTAATCGTGATTTTCCAGCTTATCGCCCCAGGTGATGCTGTCGCCGACACATGCCACCCGGATCGTGTGTTTATATTGATCTACCCGGATGGAAGGATCCTTGACATGACGGCATCCTGTTTGTGTGCCAGCCAATAAAAACAGACTCAATCCGATAACCGGTAGAACTTTCAGAAAATTCGATATCATTCTCATACGCCGAAATTATACCGAAAGGCTCTGGATCTTTCAATAGAAGTTGTAGAAAAACAGAGAAATAAATTGCTAAATAGCAGAATGAAGACATTGCCTGAGAGATTCCGGCAAAGGACAATGATGACAGCAGGGATCTGTTTTGGCGCAAAAATCGGAAGTGATTTGCAGAACTGCCTGCTGCTGATACGCGTATTTGAACTTCAGCGCGGGAGTCGCTCCGTAAAAACGTTTTAATGCCAGTTCGATCCGCGCGTTTTTGCCGCTGGTTGGCCAGCTCAGATAACGATTCAAAATCTGCTTGGAAGCAAGGGGATCATGGACGCGGTCTGTCCTTGCCCAGAACCAGGGAGCGATTACGTTGACGAACAGATCGCTGACACGTTCTTCGCCAATCAAGGGAAGCGGTTTCTCAAACCTCTTAGAACGTAATGTATAATGATGCTCCCAAAATGGATCGCCCTGTTTGGGCTTCAATAAATCGAACAAAGCGGATTGCGCGTCTTTTATGGTGCAATCCAAAACAGCCCATGATTCCAAATCGTCTATGAAATGAGGATCAGTCAGCCAATGAGCGGCCAGCGCGATCCTGCGCTGCGGATGATTGACAGGGCGGGTACTGCTGAGCTTCCATATTGATTCAGGAAGGATGCATTCTGTCAGAGACGCTTGATGGTGCCACCAGATATCCCATAATTCCAAAGCATATTCATTTTGAGAATCATCTTTATTTGAAAGCTTTTTGGGGATCATATCTGCTATTCCCAAAAGAAGTGCCTGCGCTTCAAGTAGTGAATGTGAGTTTTTGGGAAAAACTTCCGCGAGCCTTTGCATAGGCCATGAGTTTTGCTTATAACCTAAGCCTCTCAGCAGATGGATGTATAGCGCTTTTTCCCAGCCGTAATTTCTTGCCGTAGCGGCAATTTCAAAAGATTTACTTTTTAAGCGGACTTGAGCTGCCTGTTGCAGCAAGCGATCTAAATCGTTTTCTGATAACTGGGGAAAATACTCACAACACTTTCCCATTAAACTTTCGGGTATGGATTGAGCATCATCAGATAAGCACCACTCCAGCAATTCTTTTTGGGGGGCATCCAGAAATTCTTTTAAATTTAGGATAGGGCGTCCAACAGGTGGTATGAAGTGCTCCGGGAGATTCCATATAACCTGCAGTCCCACATTTTGATAAGCCGGATTTCCTTCGTGGAAATGTTGTTTCCAGCCCGATGGCCCTAAATCGATTTCAATATCACACTGTTGGGGAGGATTATTCCCAATGCGGATCAAAGCGTTACGAAAATCGGGCCCGGCCTCTAAAGAATGAAACCCCGGATGAAGAATGAACAGGGGCTCTCCGGTCAATGTATGAAGAGCATTTCCTTTAATGCGCTGATGACTCCATATCGAGTATAACCATTTTTCTTGAAGCGGATTGTAAGAAGAACCAATTTCCGAAAAAGAAATTGCTGAAAGCAGAACCCTGCGCAGCTTTTCATAAAGGTAATCCGGAAATGCCATAAAATTGGAAAAATGAGAAATACCACGTGTAGTGGCGGAGAGAGAGAGATTCGAACTCTCGGTTGCTTTTAACAACACACGCTTTCCAGGCGTGCGCAATAGACCACTCTGCCATCTCTCCGCCAGAGACCCCATCAATCTGCCTTAACTTTGGCCAACATGCAAATGTTTTCTTTCAAAATCGCAAAATTTTTCTCAGAAATTGCGTTTTGGGGCTTATTTTGATGTAAACCGTAGCATCGGGATTTTCTTTAAAAACTCTTCTTTCATAGAAATGAATATAATGGAAAGGCCAACTAAAATTTCAGAAATGTTCTTTTGAAATCATTTTCCAGATCTATAGAAAATAAAAAACATGAAAAAAATTTCAATTTCATAACAGACTGAAGGGAAAAGGGATAAGGAACAACGGAGGGGATGGGTAAAAAAAATAAGTTGAAAGGAGTGGGAGAAAGGAGTAGATTTTTGGTCGTTGCGCTTCAGCGCGGCCTGTGTATGCGGCAGCAGACACGGTAGATAAATTCCAGAGAAGATGATGTATCGGGCTGGATTTTGCCTTTTTTAGTAGGGAAGGTCTGGCCGGGTGAGTTTGTCTCTCTGTGAAGGCGGACAGATACTTTAAAGGTATCCGGGGCGAAAGGGTCCCGAGATACGGAAGCGATGTTCCTT
>JAEEGG010007253.1_pt1 | contig 25637 bp, 28 predicted proteins | sample 9134161 | NCBI WGS metagenome assembly JAEEGG01 (sample SAMN16246543, study PRJNA631951) | gut metagenome | biome: gut microbiome; feature: rumen; material: CR-attached | host: Bos | place: Iran: Karaj | collected 2018-10 | reverse complement strand
TCGAGAACTGCCAATGCGTTGCAGTGTTGCAGTGTTGCAGTTCTCGAAAGGCTATTTTCTACCCAAGAGAAACTTCTATATTTATATAAATATAGAGTATATTTTTGACCTTATGATATGGATTTTGGAACTGCAACACTGCAACACTGCAACACTTTTGCCCTGCTTGATACCATTAAATTTAATTTAAAGCATTGCATCAAAGTGTCGGAAATATTTTCGCGAATTAGGGGGCATTAAGTCGGAAGATTTTTGTATATTTGCCCTCGAAAAACCTTAATCAATGAAACTCACCAACACCCACCGACTGATTCTTGAGATGCTGCTCCACCATCCGGAGGGCATCCGGCGCGAGGAGATCAACGAAGTGCTCAAGCGCGAGGGCGAGAGAGTCCTTGACGACCGTCGCCGCCTCTACAAATATCTCGACTCCTTCCGCAAGTCCCTCGGCCTCAACATCGCCACCGTGCACCTTGGCGCCACCGACTTCAAATACCGCCTGTGCGACACGAAGGGTATGCCGACCGGCTTTGCCGAGCAGATGGTGACGAACATTCTGGAGAACGACTTCCTGCAGACCTTCAAGGACTTGGGCTCCCGCATCCAGGCCGTCCGCATCCCCCGCGGCAGCAACTTCCTGAAGACCATCGGCCTGGCCATGCGCAACAAGCGCCTCTTGCGCGTCACCTATCAGAAGTTCGACGATGTCGCCCCCTACGACTGCATCCTGGCGCCTCATGCGCTGAAGGCTTTTGAGGGCCGTTGGTATCTCTTCGCCGTGAAGTGGTTGAGCGAAGACGACATCAAGCAGCAGCCCCTGGGCTGTAAGGGTATCGGGCTGCAGACGTTCGCCTTGGACCGCATGAAGGCCGTCAGCATCACGCCGCTGCGCTGCAAGCTGCTCAAGGACTTCGATGCCGATGAGTTTTTCAAGCCTTATTTCGGCGTCTTCTGCCCGGCTGGCGAACAGCCGAAGAGGATTGTGGTGCATGCCAGCGAGAGCGATGCGCACTATATCCGCACCTTGCCGATACACCACACGCAGAAGGAGCTGGAGCACAACGTCTTCGAAGTGACTCTTGTCCCTGCGTTGGACTTCGAAATCTACATGCGCCGCTATCCCGAAACGACGTGGGAAGTGGTAGACTAAGAGTGATCACCGTCTCTATTATCCTGTGACGGCGCACATTTTTGTGATTTTTTCTTGGCAGTGAAGTTACTTTTTCGTAACTTTGGGGGCGATTTAACCTAATATCATGAAGATTTGTTCAAGTTATATACAAAAAAAAGACCCTTCCAGAAGAAGGGTCATAGGATAATTCCTTCGGCATATAGCCTTATTGTGATAAGATGTAGAATGAATTATTCTGAGCACAAAAGTATGAGATAAATTTGAATTGACAAAATAAAAATCAAAAAAAATACATGAAAAAACGCATTTTAGGCATCGACACCGGTACAAACAGCCTTGGATGGGCCGTAGTCGATCGGGACGACAAGGGGACTTACAGCCTCGTGAAGAAAGGTGTGCTTCTCTTTCAGGAAGGAGTGAAAGTGGAGAAGGGCATTGAGTCCTCCAAAGCGGCAGAACGCACCGCTCATCGCGCTCTGCGTCGCCAGTATTTCCGTCGCCGTTTGCGTAAGATTGAGGCGCTGAAGGCGCTTATCAAATACAACCTTTGTCCCGCCCTCTCGGAAGAAGACCTGAAGCTGTGGCACACGCGCAAGATATATCCTCTCAAAGATGAGTTTATGCTCTGGCAGCGCACCGATGAGAAGACGGACAAGAATCCCTATCACGACCGCTATATCTGCCTGACGGAGAAGTTGGACTTCAACAAGGAAGCAGACCGCTTTACTTTCGGTCGTGCTATCTATCACCTGGCTCAACGCCGAGGCTTCAAGAGCAATCGCCTGGAGGAGAGCGACGATAAAGAAAGCGGCGCAGTAAAAGCCGGCATTGCCGACTTGACGAAGGAGATGCAGGCAGCAGGCTGTCAGTATTTGGGCGAGTTTTTCTACAAACTCTATAAGGAACAAGGCAATGGCGTCCGTATCCGCACGCGCTATATCGACCGCGAGGAGCAATACGTCAATGAGTTTAAGGCCATTTGTGCCAAGCAGGGCATTTCGGACGAGATGCAGCATGAGCTCTATCGCGCGCTCTATTTCCAGCGTCCGCTCAAGTCGCAGAGACAAGGCGTCGGTAAATGCACGCAGGAGAAAGATAAACCCCGTTGCCCGATTTCGCATCCGCTCTTTGAGGAGTTCCGTAAGTTGGGCTTCATCAATAATGTTCGTGTGAAGGGGCCCTACGATACAGAGTTCCGCCCCCTGAGTGAAAGTGAGTTGCAGAAGATCGAGCCGCTCTTCTACCGCAAGTCGAAGCCCGACTTTGATTTTGAGGATATCGCCAAAGCCATTGCCGGCAAGAAGAACTACAGGAGCAAGAACGACCCTGGTAACGAGCAGTATGTATTCAACTACCGCATGAGTCAGAACGTGAGCGGATGCCCGACTACGGCTCAGCTGCGCAGCATCTTCGGCGAGGATTGGCAGACCGCCATCGCCGAGACGTATGCACACAGCACGAAGAAAGACGGAACGGCCAAGACTGTGGACGAAATCGTCAACGACATTTGGAACGTGCTTTTCTTCTTCGACAGCAACGAGAAGTTGAAGGAATTTGCCCAGAAGCAGTTGCAGCTCAACGAAGAAGAGGCCAAGAAGTTTGCCGAGATTAAGCTCAAGCGCGACTATGCCTCATTGAGCATCAAGGCCATTCGCAACATTCTGCCTTTCCTGCGTATGGGCTTGATCGTGCCGCACGCCACCTTTATGGCCAACATCCCCAACATTGTAGGCCCGCAAGTGTGGAATGACGAAGCCAAAAGGGAGCACATCCTCAACGAAGTGCAACGCATTCTCTCCACGCCGCGCGACGAAATCAAGAATATGGAAGGTACGTTTGAGTTCTGTATCAAACAGCTGCTCATGCAGGACTACGGCGTGACGGACGAGGCTGCTGAAAAGCTTTATCATCCCTCCATTATTGAGACCTATCCCGATGCGCGTCCGAACAAGGACGGCGTAATTCTCCTGGGCAGCCCGATGACCAACGCCGTACGCAACCCGATGGCCATGCGTTCGCTGCATGAGGTGCGCAAGGTGATCAATAAGCTCATTCTTGAAGGTGTTGTCTCGCCCTCTACCGAAGTGCATATCGAATATGCCCGAGAGCTCAACGATGCCAACAAGCGCAAGGCCATCAATGACGTACAGAGAGCACGCGAAAAGGAGCGTGCAAAATACAAAGAGGAAATCAAACAACTCTATAAGAAACAAACGGGTAAGGACATTGAGCCGACAGACACCGATGTGCTTAAATATCAGCTTTGGATAGAGCAAGAGGGCGTTTGCCTTTACACGGGCAAGACGTTCGAAGTGTGTGACTTCATTGGCCCCAAACCTAAATACGATATCGAACACACCATTCCGCGCAGCGTAGGTGGCGACAGCACGATGGAGAATATGACGCTCTGTGAGCTCAACTTCAACCGCTACACAAAGAAGGCCAAGATGCCCTCCCAACTGGATAACTATGAGGAGATTTTGGAGCGCATAGAGCCTTGGAAAGAGCGTTACGAAGCTCTGACCAAAGATGTGGACAGACTGAAGAAAGGACGCAGCGCCGACAAGAACAGTAATGACAACCGCATTCAGAAGAAGCATCGCTTGCAGATAGAGCGAGACTATTGGAGAGGTAAGTACCAGCGCTTCACGATGACGGAAGTGCCTGAAGGCTTCGCCCGTCGTCAAGGCGCCGGCATAGGTTTAATTTCCAAGTATGCTGGACTCTTTTTGAAGACTTATTTCCACGATGCGCAGAATCCAGACAAGCGTCAGATCTTCACCGTGAAGGGCACCACCACAATGGAGTGCCGCAAGATGTGGGGCCTGCAAGAAGAATACGAGAAGAAGTCACGCGACAATCATGCACACCACTGCGTAGACGCCATTGTTATAGCCTGCATTGGCAAACGTCAGTATGACCTTATGGCACAATGGTATAAGGCCGAAGAAGAGTTCCGCAGAGGCGAGCGTCGCGACATTCCGCAGTTCGAGAAGCCTTGGCCCACATTCACGGAAGACGTCAAAGCTCTTTATGATGAGTTGTTGATTGTGCACGACACTAAAGACAACACCCTCAAAGCCGCCAAGAAGCGCGTTAAGACTCTGAGCGGCAAACACCTGGCTACGGGTGACAGCGTGCGCGGCAGTTTGCATATGGATACCTACTACGGCGCCATCGAGCGCGACGGAGAGGTGCGCCACGTGAAACGCATTGCGTTGGAAAATCTGGAAGCCAAAGACATCAAGAACATTGTCGATGATGCGGTTCGCTCTGCGGTGCAGGAGGCAGCAGACCGTTTGGGACTGAAAGAGGCAGTGAAAGAAGGCATCTTCTTGGGAGGCAAGACGCCGATTAAGAAGGTGCGTTGTTTTGCCAACGACGTGAAGACGCCCATTGATATTCGCATGCAGCGTGACAAGGGTCCGAAGGATTATAAGCACTCGTATCACGTCAAGAACGATGGCAACTACTGTATCGGCATCTATGAGGGGACGGTGAACGGTAAGGTGAAGCGCGACTTCGAGGTGGTCAATGTGCTTGATGCAGCCAAGAGAGCCAAGAAGCACGAAGATATTCTGCCAGCAGAGAAAAATGGAATGTCGCTGATTTATAATCTAAAAATAGGACAGCACGTGTTGCTGTTGGATAAAGAAGAGAGCAGAAAAGTAACATTGACAAGTCCTCTTGCAAGATTGTATGTTATTACAGGTCTGACAAATGATGTCGTTTCTCGAAGAGTTGTGATAAAAATAATACATAGTCAAGAGGCTAGACAAGTGAAAGACTTAACTCCTAAAATGGGTGCGTATGTTATAGGGGAAGATAAGCGTCCATTCATTCTTTTGACGCATAATTCTTTTCACGCCCTTGTTGAAGGACAGGATTTTATCCTTTCACCTCTCGGAGATATAACCTACATTAACCACAAATAATAAACGCATCAAAGCCACTTCCTGTACGAAAATTGACATGTATCTTGAATATTTCCAGCGGGAAAGACGACACAGGTTGTGGTTTGATGTAGAAGAAAGATAAGATACAACTGACGAAGATAGAGCCACGGGCCCTCTACAGTTGTGGTTTGATGTAGAAGAAAGATAAGATACAACCGGCGCCTCCACCGTGAACGAAATCCGCACGTTGTGGTTTGATGTAGAAGAAAGATAAGATACAACGAAGCGCGATATCACGGAGCTGTGGAAAGAGTTGTGGTTTGATGTAGAAGAAAGATAAGATACAACCAGCACGCTGACCGCCATGCGCTCCCAGATGTTGTGGTTTGATGTAGAAGAAAGATAAGATACAACGAAGGAGAACAAAGAATATATCCAAAGCCTGTTGTGGTTTGATGTAGAAGAAAGATAAGATACAACTCAGTATTTGTTTATGAATCTGATGCATTGTTGTGGTTTGATGTAGAAGAAAGATAAGATACAACTGATGCCGGCGAGACCTTGGTCTGGAGCATGTTGTGGTTTGATGTAGAAGAAAGATAAGATACAACAGACGCCAAAAACGACCGCGAGGACCAGCGGTTGTGGTTTGATGTAGAAGAAAGATAAGATACAACCGAGTTCCTCGACCTGAAGAAGAAGGGCAAGTTGTGGTTTGATGTAGAAGAAAGATAAGATACAACCCAACACGGTCTATGGCCTGCTACATGCAAGTTGTGGTTTGATGTAGAAGAAAGATAAGATACAACTGATGCCGTTCCTAATCTTCCCGGTCAGGGGTTGTGGTTTGATGTAGAAGAGGGAAGGTCTTTGTGATTCTTCCCTCTTTCTTTTTCTTCTCCAAAAACACATCAAAAACCTTCCATTTCCCCCCGTTTTGAAAAAATAAGGCGCAAATTTTCGAAACGGGCAAACTTTCTTATTTCTCACATTCGGCTAATAAACAAAACTATAGGAGATTGGCCGTCTCTAATATCCGGTGACAGCGAAAAAATTAGGCAAAAATAATTGGCCATTTATTTGGCCGGATCAATTCTTTTTCCGTACCTTTGCGGCCGACTTCAAAAGCACCAAAATTAATCCGCCCCCGAGAGGGGACAAATAACAAAAAATATAATGGAATACAAAAAAGACGGCGAAGAGCCGTCAGGGATCTCTATGCCCAACAGCGAAGTAAGCAACTGCATCATCATCACCAACTATGGGACGATGTTCATAGACGAAAACTTCGCCAAAAAATACGACCTGAAGTTCGACAACGATGTCCTCAAAATAATAGATATGCGACATGAGGCGCCCGCGGGTAATAACATGGAGAACACACCTGTCCGCAACAACCGGGAAAGGAACGAAGAGAGGTTTCATTTCGTTCATCCGGAGATTGAAGATGAGGAAGCATGGCACATTCACGACTCGATGAAACGTCTTGTGATATATAAGGGGGGCAAAACGAAATGTAGAAGAGAGAGGATGAAGCCCGATAGTCGTGAAAGCCTTATATACAAAGGAGTTGAGAGAGTTTGAGGGTCTGAGAGAGTGAGACAAAATGCAGAAACGAAATGTAACATTGGCTTTACGTTTGCTTTACGTTTGAGATGCGTTTGAACGGTGTTTTAGAGGGGAAATGTAACATGGCGGTCTTGACGGATCGCTTTTTTTGTGCGTGTGCTTCTGGATGAGGCTGAACGGACGGCACAGATGGGCTGCAATGCCTTTGTAGGCTTGTTCTGAGGCGTTTTCTACACGCGCACGTGTGATTACCTATAAAAGACTATATAGAGGCTCTGAGGGCGCTATAACATAGCCCCATACAGAACGGATGGATGAGACCATTTTCGTGACTTCGCGGAGATGGTCTTTTTTATGCCCGAAAATAGGGTTAGGGTGACAGTTAGGGTGACGTTTAGGGTGACAAAAAGAGGTCTGCAAAAACGAAATGTATTGGATAGCGTGACATTTAGGGTGACACATTTAACACTTTTGCAAGTTGTTTCGTGTGGCAAACGGGTCTGAAACGAGCAAAAAAACGGCTCTTTTTCTCGTATTCAAGTGGCGAAATACATGGAAAAAGAGCGTTTTCGAGGGGCAAAATTCACAAGAAAGTGCCTATTTATAAGGGTTTGCGAGAATTGACGTGAAATTTGGATGCGCTTTTCGTTTAGAAGAAACGTGCAATGGAGCCAAGGACTTCAAAGACGCGAATGATCCGTGAGATGGGAAATTCCTGTTCGTCGAAGTCCTGATTGATGGGAACATACCGGAGCACATCGGAGCAGGAACCACGACGCAGGATCTTGATGGTGCGGATAGTATCGAGCACAACCGCGTAGATCTCTCCATACTGAATATCATTGATGGAACATTCACGGAGGGCTATGATGTCACCATGATTTATTTTCGGTTCCATTGAATGGCCTGTGACATTACACCAGACAGATGCTTTCTCGAAGCCTGGTACCAGAACATTGCAAGCCGGTAGCGTTGTCTGGTCATTGAAGATCTCGCTGAAGCCACCAATGAAGTCCACATCGAAATATGGTTTGCCCACATTCGGATCATAGCTCACTTTGGCAGGTATATCTTTCTCCTTTTCCATAGATCCAATGCCCGTTAGCAGCCATTCAGGATTTACGTCGCAACTTCTCACGACCTTTTCCAAGAAGTCTTGTTTTGGAACAACCCCCTTGATATAGCCGCGCACATTTCCTTCACTTACGCCTATCAAATTGGCAAAAACCGTATTGGCGCCACCTCCGTAGAAGTCCACCATTTGCTTTATTCTGTCGTGAATTGTCTCGTTCATTTTGCAAATTTTTATATCAAAATCGAAAAAAGTCACGAAATTATTTTGTTAATTCGTGAGAAATCACTACCTTTGCCGACGTATTCATTTAGTGAACGGCGCGACAAAGGTACAAAATAATCCTGAGAAGCGAGCAAAAACGGAGAAATTTAACAATAAAAACGAATAAATATGTTACAGAAAGAATTTGAAGAGCGCATTGGTCGCTCAGTGACAGAACAAGAGTATGTTGAGGCAGATGCAGTGTATATGGCAGCTGGTGACATGGACAAGGATGAGTTTTGCCGTGAGTGGTTGAAGATTGGCAGCAGCCGTTTGGTGAGGTGCCTTGCAGAGACGGCCCATCAAAAGGGCAAGAAGGTTCAGGAACTGGAGCTGCTTCACAAGGAGGCAGTGGAGATTTGCAGTGATGCTGCTGATGCTATGCTGGAGATAGAACAAGGCTTGCTTGATGGTGAAGAGCACACTGCGAGAGAGGTGTTTGCTGCTGAGCTGCTTGACCGCAAGGCATGGTGGCTGGTAGGAGCCAAGGAGGTTGTGCTTCGGAAGATCAAGATGGGCATGGCTCTGACAGAGAAAGACAAGAACTATATCAACGAACACTTAAAATAAGGAGGTACGAACATGAACAGACGTATTGTGATGGATCGCGGTAATGTGGTGAAGATTGCCAAGACTATGAACTGCACCCGTGAAATGGTAAGCAAGGCCCTGAACTTCAAAAAGGACTCTATGCTGGCACGCAAGATCCGCTATGTTGCCAAGGAGCAGTATGGCGGCATTGAGATTGGTAACGTAAGATAACAGCCGCTATGTCATAGCGACAAACTTAACAAGAAGACTTATGACTATGAAGATAATGAAAGCAGCCGTTAGGTTTTTGATAGCCTTGGTGATGGGCCTCATCTATATGTGGTTCCTGTTGAGTTTCAAGTGGAGTCTTGACGATATGTCAACAATGGAGAAGATAGTGGGCATCGTTTACGCGATCGTGATGGTGCCAGGTTACTTCAAACTGACAGAGGTGATGAGGTTGCGTTGACAAAGCAACGGACAGAACACAGAACAACGGAGTGAGCAACTATGGAGTATTACAATAGAACATTGTGCGTAACCTTTGACGAGCTGACCAATGGTGACAGTCCTATCATCAAGGCTGACACCTTACGTCAGAACATGAAGCGTGGCAACATCCAGTGTGCGCGTCAGGGCAAGGGTGAAGGCAATTATGCTCTTTATGTATATGCGTCGCTCCCTATGAAGTACAGACTAATGTTTGAAGCTAAGTACGGAAAGCCAGCCGATGTGCTGAAAGCCCAGGAGTTGAAGGAATGGGTGAAGGAAGATGATCAGGCCCGTGCTTTTTACGAGGCGTTTGAGTATGATTTGAACGGTGTTCAAACGCGACTGAGCCAGAAGTTAATAGATGAGTACACACAGAACGCCAGCGTGCTGCGCCTGCTATGGGAGCGCATGAATGAGTTGACAGCCACGACACACGCCCTTGGCGGTGGCAGACGCGGCGACCTGTGGGACATCGTCTTCACCCAAAGCGAGAAACTGCGCGAGGTGACAGGCCACACGCTGCCTAAGAACCTGGCACGCCTGAAAGAGAAGATGAGCCAGTTCAAGAAAGACGGGTATCAGTCGCTGATCAGCGGCAAGGTGGGCAACAGCAACACCCTGAAACTGACAGCTGAGGCACAGCAGCGTCTTATTGCCCTGAAGAGGTGCAAGGTTCCTGTCTATACCGACAGTCAGATCTTTGCCACCTTCAACCAGGAGTGCGAGGGCAAGGGCTGGAAGCCATTGAAGAGCATCAGGAGCCTGAAAACTTGGCTGGAGCGTGCCGACATTGAACCATTGTGGCATGATGCCGTATATGGCGAGATGAGCGCCCACCAGAAGTTTGACCGCAGGCACAAGACTCAGTTGCCGACGATGCGTGATGCCCTCTGGTATGGTGACGGTACGAAGCTGAACCTGTACTACAGGGATGAGGACGGCAAGGTAAGGACTACGAGCGTGTATGAGGTGATAGATGCAGCAACAGAGGCGTTCCTTGGCTTCTGCATCAGCGACACTGAGGACTACGAAGCGCAATACATGGCCTACAGGATGGCTATTCAGGTGAGCGGCCACAAGCCCTACGAGATTGTGCATGACAACCAGGGCGGCCACAAGAAAGCGAACAGCAGTGGCATGTTGGATAAGATATGCCACATCCACAGAACCACAGCCCCGTACAACGGTGCCTCTAAGACCATTGAGAGCGTTTTCGGCAGGTTCCAACAGCAGGTGCTTCATAAGGACTGGCGCTTTACCGGTCAGAACATCACCGCCAAGAAAGAGAGCAGCCGCCCGAACATGGAGTTTATCGAGGCCAACAAGGATAAGCTCTACACCCTTGACGAACTGAAAGCCGCCTATCTGAAAGCCCGTACCGAATGGAACGAGATGGCACACCCTGCAACCGGTGAGCAGCGCATGAAGATGTACCAGGAGAGCGAGAACCCTGAAACGCCTGTAGTGACCGCCAGCGACATGATAGATATGTTCTGGGTGACATGCGACAGGATGAGCACCTTCACCAGCAGCGGCATCGAGATAACGGTTAAGGGCAAGAAGAGAGTGTATGAGGTGATGAGTGAGCCAGGAGTGCCCGATATTGAGTGGCGCAGGAAACACACCTATCAGAAGTTCGTTGTGAAATACGACCCCTACGACTTCCAGAGCATACGCCTCTACTGGAAAGACAAGGCAGGCGAGTTGCGCTTTGAGCGCGTGGCAGAGCCTTACATTGTCATCCATCGTGCCATTCAGGAGCAGGCTGAGGGTGAAGCTACCTTCATCAGACAGCAGCAGGCAGCAGCTGATCAGAGCCGCATAGAGCGTCAGGTGGCAGCCAAGGCGATTGAGTATGCCGAGGGTGTTGCTCCTGAGCAGAACGGCCTACACACTCCAGACTTGAAGGGCGTGAGTGCAGACGTGCAGCGTCAGATAGACCGACGCACACGGAAGTACGCCAGCATACCTGAGGAACTGAGCCTTGGCAGAGTGACCAAGAAGATAAGCAATATGGACTGGAGTGAAGTTGAGCAGGCAGTGACCGTTGACTTCAAGAAGGTTGCAGGGAAACTATAAAAGAACTGAATTTTTAAGCATAAGAAACATGGAACAGAAACAGAAAGAACAGATTGCCGAGCGTCTGAGAACGTATGTGGCAAAGTACCCAAGCCAGAACAAGGCAGTGGGCAGTTTGAAAGGAACCAGTGCAGGAACCGTGAGCAACATCCTGAACGGTAAGTGGGAAAACATCAGCGAAGAGATGTGGCGCAAGGTGGCAGACCAAGTAGGCACCGCCCACAATGAAGAGGGCTGGCAGATTGTAGAGACCAGCGCCTATCAGGAAATCAGCTATGCCCTGGATGATGCCCAGCGCTACAAGAACGTGACTTGGGTAGTGGGTGAAGCCGGTTGCGGCAAGACCACGACAGCCAAGATCTACGCAGAGGAACACAAGGAAGTCTTCTACCTGCAATGCTCTGAGGACTTGCACAAGGGCGAGTTTGTGAGAGAGATTGCCCGTCTTGTAGGCATCCGCACAGAGGGCTATACCGTGAGAGGCCTTTGGACTGCCATTCTTGACAACCTTATCCAGATGGATGCGCCTCTTCTTATCTTCGACGAAGCCGACAAACTGACTGAGAGCGTTTTCCACTACTTCATCAGCCTGTACAACAAACTGGAAGACAAGTGCGGCGTGGTGTTCATGAGCACGGACTACATCATCAAGCGCATTGAGAAGGGCCTACGCTGGCAGCGTCCAGGCTATAAGGAGTTCTACAGCCGCATCGGTAGGAAATACTTTGTGCTGGAAGACACGACCGCCAACGATGTCTATGCCATTTGTACCGCCAACGGCATCAAGGACCGCAAGGACATCGATGAGGTGATCAGAGACGCAGAGGACTGTGACTTCGATCTCAGGAGAGTGAAAAAGAGTGTTCACCGTATCAAGCGCAGCAAGTAAGACTATGGGCAGAGCTTTGACAGTGAAAGAAGTGCTGAACAAGAAGCGTCAGACCTTTCCCTTCGATGGGAAATGGGCTGATGCCTTCGGTCAGCCGGAGCGCACAGGCGTTTGGTTCATCTGGGGACGTTCAGGCAACGGCAAGACCAGTTTCGTGATGCAGTTGATAGCGGAACTATGCAAGTATGACCGTGTGGCGTTTGACAGCATGGAAGAGGGTGACAGCCTATCGATGCGCCAGAAGCTCGTGCGTCATGGTCTGAGCAAGGTAGGCAGCCGTTTCCATCTGTTGAATGCTGAGCCCATGACAGAACTGAAAGAGCGCCTGGCACGACGCAAGAGTTATAACATCATCGTGATTGACTCCTTCCAATACACACAGATGAGCTATAGAGACTATATCCAGTTCAAGGAGCAGAACAAGGACAAACTCATCGTCTTCATCAGCCATGCCAAAGGCAGCCTCCCACGAGGCAGCGCAGCAGAGGGCGTGATGTATGATGCTACCTTGAAGATATGGGTTGAGGGCTTCAAGGCTTTCTCTAAGGGCCGCTTCATCGGTCAGACGGGAGAGTTCACCATCTGGGATGAGGGAGCAGAACGGTATTGGGGTGAAACAAATAAAATGACAGAGATATGAAAAAAGAACAGATACAAGAATGCTGCTATGATTTAGGCAAGCAGCCGTATGAAATACCTGACAGTTATGGTGAGGGTATTGTCGGCAAAGAGTATTACACGGCCAAAGAGAAAAGACCGCGTGAGGTCATATTGGATATAACAAGCTTTCGTGGTATATGTGGGGGTGCGGTGCATTACTACGGTACATTGAAAGCATACAGACCAAATATTCATAAAGAGGGGTCGAATTACTGCCATGGTGGATATTTGGGTGACGACACCCCACTTTTTGAAGACCTTGACATCGTCATCGAGCTTTGGCGATATATTACAGAAGAAGAATATAAAACAGACCCCTACCGTTACAATGAAGATATGAAAGTAACAAATGGCTGGTATGAAAAAGCCCCTATTATCAAGTTCGCCAAAGAGGTGTTTAAGAAACGCTTTAAGGGCGATTGGAAACTGATTATAAAGGATTATACCAAATAAATCTATTGCAATGAGTAAGAAAGTATATATATCGGGCAAGATAGGCGAAGAGGTCCTGAGTGAGGCAACACGCCAGAAATTCGCCAGCGCAGAGAAGTTCCTGAAGGCAAAGGGATATAAGGTATTCAACCCTACCACAAGCGGATTGGGCACAGCCGCTGAACAAGCAGCTAAGAAGTATGGAACCACATTCTACAAAGAGATACTTATTTATGACTTGATGGTCTTAAAGCAGTGTGATGCCATCTATATGCTTCCGGATTGGCAGCACAGTCCTGGCGCTTTAGTAGAGTATTTTTATGCAAAGGCAGTCGGCTTAGAAGTAATTATTACAAAATGAATATGAGTAAGACAAAGCAAGTATTGGAATTGAGCAGCCCCAGCATGAAGACCAAGCATGAACGATTGACAGGGCTTGTGCAACAGTGCAACTACTGTTGTGGGAACGGTTGGTCCTGGCAGCGTGACGGAGCCTATAACTCAGTGAAAGCCCCTTGCCCCATGTGCGAGGGAACCGGTAAGATGCAACCAGTAATAACCATAGATTGGAAACCAGTATGTCAGGACAAGTAAACAACTTCGCACGGTTCTACGGGCTGCTGAAACTGATGCCAGGTATGGATAAGGATGAGTTGAAGCAGCAGCTGGTGAGTCAATGGACTTGCGGCAGAACCGAGAGCCTGCGCGAAATGACACAACATGAGTACCATAAGATGTGCGACCATCTGGATAACTCATTGAAGCAGCAGGGCAAGAATGACAAGGATACTTTCAATGCCCTACGCCGTCACAAGCGTAGCATCTGCCTGAGACTATTGCAGAAGATAGGCGTTGACACTACTGAGTGGAATGCCGTGAACAGTTACTGCAAGAGTCCGAAGATTGCCGGTAAGGTGTTCAGGGATCTGAGCCTTGACGAACTTGACGAACTGTCACTGAAACTGCGCATGATATTGAAGAAAAAGCAAGAGCAATGACCCTTGCACAGAAAAACCATTTTATAAACAATTAAAACATCAAAAACAATGGCAACAAAAAGACAAAAGAAGACAGTCATCACGGGTGTTAGCCGCGATGCAGCCGAAGAGGCATTTGCAAGCTATGCGAAGGCAGATGCACAGATTGAGAAAATCAATGCAGAAATTGACCTGCAATGTGCGAAGATCCGCGAGAAGTACCAGCAGAAACTTGGCGAGCTGACGTGTGAGCGCGAATGTGCGTTTGAGACCCTGCAAGCCTACGCCACCGAGAACCAGCCAGAACTGTTCTCAAAAAAGAAGAGCCTTGACATGGCTCATGGTACCATCGGCTTCAGAACCGGCACACCGAAGTTGAAGACCTTGAAAGGCTTCACATGGGCAAGCGCTCTGACACTGGTCAAGAAGTACATCCCTGGCTATGTGCGCACGAGTGAGGAAATAGCCAAAGACAAGCTCCTGGCAGACCGCGAACTGGAGGCAGTGGAGTTCATGGAGAGCGAAATCACCAAGAAGCGCATCCCTATGTGCGACGCAATGGCCGAATGTGGCATCGTAGTGGCCCAAGATGAGACTTTCTATGTAGAGCCTAAGAAAGAGGACACAGACCAATAAAAAGTCTGTCAGAGGGCTTAAAAACAGCCTTTTGTACTTAATGTGAACTGAAAATGAGGCATTCCAAGCGGGATGCCCCATTTTTTTATGCACAAAGTGCAGAATTTTGTGTATCTTTGCACGCAGAATGGCACGTGGCAGGAACAAAGAGCTGATGGAGTCCAGGGACCAGAGAATGTTTGAGCGCTATTACTACTGGACTGAAATTCGCAGACTTCGTTTTGATGACACCATCAAGAAGTTGAGCGAAGAGGAATTTTTTGTGTCAGAGAGCCGCGTGATCCAGATAGTGCGCAAGATGATCCAGAGCGGTGCCACTTGTGACGGCAAGCAGATAGCGCGTCCACTGTTCACCGGTTTCAAGGTGGCAGTGTCTAAAGCTTCTGCACCGAAAGCACGACCCTTGGCTTCTCAGCAGCTGTCACTGTTTCCCGAATGATGTCCTTGACGGAAACAGAGTACAGCATTTCATAGACCTTTATTCCGTGACTCCATGTGTAGAAGCGTGACTTCTCTCGTATGAGTTCCCCATCCTCATCAGGACGGTAGCACTGTAGAGCTTTGTGCAGGTCATCGACCATTTCAGCCCTGTCCTGCATGGCCTCCATCGTTCCAGAACCGTAGTGCGTATCATCATAGCAGTCGAAGACCAGGCGCACGTTGACCTTTGCCTTTCCCTTCTGGCTCTTCCCGCAGAGGTTAGACCATTCCGTTTCAGGCATATCGATGAGCACACAGGGGAACGTGACAGGATATGTCTGCATGTCCTCTTTGTCGATAGCCTCCAGTTGTCCGTAGTCTTCATCAACCAGTGAGAGTGAAGGCATTTGCTCCTTGATGTGGTTAATGAGCTGATAAAGCAATGATTCCATCTTTTATTTTCTGAATTGAGTCGTTAATGAGTTTGTTTACTTTCACGCGCAGTTCCGCAGAGTCGCCCATGAATTGGCGCTGAGGTATGTGAGCGTGGACGGTGATGTTCCGCTTTTTGGTGAGTGCAAGGCCTTTCCACTTGTCAGCCTCAGCAGGCAGTTCTTTCGGCAGCTTACCCTTGCCCTTGATACCGGCAAGCGAATAGACCATGTGCCAGGCATACTTTCGCATCCGTTCCGTGACAGTGGGATGTGTGGTGATGTCACCCCCGTCATTGTGGATGGCAGCATAAGGCACAGGGTCCTCGATGGTGACTTGTCCCGGAGAGGTGGATGCCTGGATAGAGCGCATCATGTGGTTACGTCTGGAGGTGAGCGGTCCATACTTCGCATCAGGAGAGTTGGAGTCCTGGCGACGTGTCCGTTTCCAAGGGTGCAGGCCATTGTCGAGCCAGCCGCCATCACGGAAGTTCTGCTTGAAGTGATTGACGGCAATGACACCCACCTTACGAGGGAGGCGGTCATTGACTTCCTTCAAGATGTCATCCTTGGCTTTCTTGACCAGCTTTTCAATGTCGTTTGCATCCATAGTTACAGGGGTATTGGAACCCTGCGGAAAACCGCAGGGCACAGTGGCTATTTAGGCATGGCGGTGTAGAGTGCCATTTCACGGAAGTAGTCAGCACTTTTGTTGACCTGCTTAGTGCTTATCCAGAACTTGATCTGCTTCATGGAAACAACAGTTGGTTTGCCCTTGAAATTGAGCACTAAAAACTTGCGACGTTGCTCGTTTGCGAGCTGCTGAGCCTGCTTGATGGCTTGCTTCTTTCTGACGTTGAAGAGCCAGTTTTTGAAGAGAATGATAAATTTTTTCATTTTTTGCTTGTTATTTGAAAATAAATATGTATCTTTGCGGCAGAAAAGTTCCTTGTCTATGTTGGATTGTAGTTCCAGCCGTGACTTGGGGCTTTTTCATTTTCTCAGAGATTTTAGGATATTGGCACTATCTGAGATTCTATAGAGAATAACATTCCCGTCTGTGTATTCCTTCACAATGATCCAGGTCTTATCACCTTGTATTGATGTTTCAAAGAGGTGGACTGTTATGCTTTCATCCTTTTTGTCAGCACCAGGCCCCAAGTATTTTGCTTTCTTCAGAACTTCATCTATATGCAATATCATACGGTTCTTTTCCGCATAGTGGATATGTGGCTGGTTGGTCCATTCGTTTATACCGTTTCTGGAGACCTTTATTTCGCGGTTAAACTCAGGATTTGAAATTGTAGAACCTTGAACTACTTTTCTGGCTTCTTTCTTTATCTGTTTGACATCCTCTTTAGTAGAACCATATAAGCAGCCATTGATAAACGGACAGTTGTAGCAGTCCTTTTCCCTGTTCAGGAAGAGGGCTTTGAGGCGGTTCTTGAAGTCACCATTTTTGTAGGCGAAACAATGGCTGCAATCACTTGGGAAATACGGATGCTTGTCTGAGAACGTATGACCGTCTTTGCCAGGATTGTTTTCGAGTCCTCTCTGTGGTTGCGTGGGCTCCAAGTCCACAGGACGCACTACAGGCTCATCGGTTGCCTCTAAGGAGCATTTGCAGTTCCAACGGTCGCCTGGGTGATGGTCATTCCAGAATGGATCATCGATGGGCAATGTGAGTTTCAAACGCCAGTAGGCAGCGTGTGTGCTTTCCGGCTCTGGTGAAGTCGTAGGCATCCATCGAAGGTTTGGGAAGATGTCTTTGTTACGTTCAAACTCCTGCCAGTCAGCAGCTGCATGTGCTCTTATAACAGCCGTGTCGTACTCTGTGCGCAACCATGCACCCACCTGATGGGAAGATATAGAAGACACGTCACGCAGCCACTTGTCAAACGATTTGAGGTTACCGCTGGCATCAAAGAGCTTAGCGGCCATGTCCTCACCCATCTGATGCACCTTGAAGGCGGCAAACACCTCATTGGAGTGGCGCAGGTTCTGATAGAAGAGGCGGTCGTGTGTTGGTGGTGTCTTCGCCTGAGAAAGTCCCTCTACGGTTCCTTCATTGATGACACGCAGCACCTCACGCCAGATGGTAGACTCAATCTCGTTTGAAGTGTCGAAGCCGTTATATACCTTTTTCAGGAACTGGTTGAGGACATTGGCATCAAAGCGGATGGAGTTTTCAAACCTGGTACCACTGCAACATGAGCAACCATGATGGTGCTCCCCATAATAGAGCGAGTCAATCAGAAGTCGGTGTCCGCCCCGGTGTTCGGGGCTATTCCGAAAAAACGGTTCAAGATGTTTTTGAACGCTTTTTTATTACCGTTCAAAGGCTGCTTCCCATCTTCATCACCAGAGTCATTGAGTGCCTTCCGGACAGCCTCTTTGTTTGCCTGTGCCTCAGCCTTCTGTTGGTCGTAGTCCTTTGGCTTCTCTACGCCGAAAGTCTCATAGAGCCAATCATCATCCATTGGCAGACCCATAGACTGGAGCTTCTGAACGATGTCGATCTGTTGGGAAGGAATGATCTTGTCTTTCTTGGCATAGACAAACTCACCCCCTTCTACATTGAAGCCAAGCGCGGCAAAGATAGGACGCATCTGATAGTTCAGGATGTCCAGGATAAACTCACGGTCATCCGTGTTCATGTCATCCTCTTCCTCCTTGTGAACTTCACCCAGCGCCTGTGTGCCTGTTTCCTTGGCATCGGTCGTGAGGGTGTTGCCAAGAACACGGATGGAGATCTTGCTATCCCAATAGTCGGCAAAAGTCTTGTAGAGGTCAGAAGAGCCAGTCTTGTTGCCAGCCTCAATCAAGGTCAGTTCGCTATCCTTCGGGTGGATATACACAGCATTGGAACCTTGCCTTCTGGCATCTGCAATAAGGCGCTTGCGTGCTGCTTCGTCACCTGCATCATAGGTATATTCCCTTATAGGCATACCGAAGATGTTGCAGAACTGAGCCCAGTCTGCCATATCGCCACGTTTGTAGAGGACAGCCGGCATGAGTTCCGCGAAGATGCCCAACCCTCTCTCTGTACCGACAAAGAGGCAGTTAGGGAAGTTCTCGATGGGGATGCCTTGCTGGTCGCCCTGGAACTTCAAGAGCTGCTTCTGCACAGGGTCATAGTGCTTGCGGTCAATGAGGTCGTAGCGGATGTTCCCATCCTCATCGAGGTAGAACTGCACGAGGGTAAAGCCCCAGAACTCTGCCATGATGAAGTCCTTGCGCAGCTGCTTGAACCAAGGGGAACGCAACTGTGCATTGATGGTGTCATCAGGTTCACCGTCCCGCTGGAACTCAATAGGCAGGCGTGTGACACCTCTGAGGCGCTTTGCCAGGACACCTGACAGGTGCAGGTCAAGCAAGGCAGACTCGTACATGTCAAACAGACGTGTGCGGTTGGAATAGTCAATGCTCTTTGCCAGCGTGACAGAGCTCATGTAGGCATTCATGTCGAAAAGGAAAATCTCCGGCATCTGTAGCACCACATCCGGCAATCTCTGACCGGTGGGAACGCGCATACCACCCTGAGTGATCTGCTTGGTGCTGTTCCTCTTATTCTTAATCTTATTCATAGTTATTTATCTGAATGTAGGTCTTATATCGTCAGCCTGTATCTGCCAGGGGGAATTGTCGCCAAGTTCCTCAGCTGGAAGTAACGGTGCCCCGTCGATGGTGATGTCACCCTTCATGACACCTTTGAGCCATTCGATGGCGCGGTCATATCTGTCCTGTCTTATCTTGGCAATCTTATAAGGATTGTGCTGACAGAAGATGTGATATACCGTGATGTCGATGGCGAACATGAGAATGAGCGCATGGCGGTTAGTTCCTGTTGCTGAAAAGATGGCATCACAGTCATACGCCTTGTTCAGATAAGAGCGCATTTCCGAAATGGCTCTATCCTCACATATCTCTATGATCTGAGGGTCATAGGATGCAGAGTCTTTCCGCAGGAGTGAGTCAAGTATCTCCTTGTGGATGGTAGCATCATAGTCCGTGGTATTGATGAAATTTGCCATAGTTACATTCTATATGGGTTTTGTTCGTTAAGTTCCTTGTATGAGATAGTGACAGCCGGTTGCAGTTCGGCAGTCTTTTCAGCAATGATGGTGAAACCACCTTCGATGCAGTCAGGACCATCGGCATTGTAAGGCAGGTGCATTTCAAAGAGTTTGAACTGATTGATGAGCTCCTGCATGTGCGGATTGTCCTGTTCGTCTTCATTGAATATCCAAGCTCCGTTTCTGTCAATCGGTTCCAGGTTGGCTTCAATACGAGTGGCCTTGTCTGTCTTCTTGCGCTCATCACCTTTGATGTAGAGGTCACGCTTGCGCTTCTTGCACTCATCACGAAGCAGCGGTTTGAATACCTGATTGAAGAAAGGATCTTGCAGTTTGTTGTTCTCCATGTAGCAATAGACGTTGGTCTTCCCTGCTACATAGTCCATCAGGTCAAAGTACCATGAAATGAAGGTCGCGTTCAACTCACGGGCAAGGAAGCCTTTGATGACATAGAAAACGCCCTTATACTTACCCACAAGCCAAAGTGCCTTTGTACTGGAAGCCTTTTTCTTGGAGTCAGAATAAGCAGGGTCACCATACATAATAAGGAACGGGAACTTGCGAAGCGGCGGCACCTTGCCAAACGGCAGGTTCTTGAAGATGGTACCCTCTGAAACAGGATTGTTGAAATACTCAGCCTGAGCATTCTTGGAAGAGATATTTGACAGTACAGTGTCTATTTGCTCTTCTGTATTTTTCTGTGGCCAAGTGCTCTTTCCATTCTTATCCCTGATATTGACTATATCCCAATGCTTAGCACGTTCCCCAGCTCGCTTGATGCAGCAGTCTTTGGCAATGATGTTACCGCACCATAGCACAAGTGTAGGCTCAGAGATGGAACGTGTAGGATAAAGCGCTCCCTCAAACCAGTCCCACTTCTTTTTCAGGGTCTCAGGATTGCGGCAGTCCTCATCAGTGTCATAGTCATCAAGGTAGATGACATCAGGACGTACCTCTTCATTCCTGGCACCACGAGGGGCAGAACCAGCACCGAGGGCAACGAACTTTGCCCCACAGCGTGCGGTGAAGTCCTTATCGGTCCAGGCACCAAGCGTTACCTGATTGCCGTAGAACTGGCGCAGTCGCGGATTGCTTTCAAAGTTGAGCCTGTAGGGAGTGAGCAGACGTATTGCCGATGTCTCTGTAGCCGATGCCAGGACAAAGAACCGCTTGCGCTTTGTCAGTGCCAGATACATATTGATGAACATGGCCACCGTTGACTTTGCCAGCTCACGGCTCCATGAAAGTACCTCATACCATTCATCATGCTCAATGACACGATGGATGGCCTTGACGTGGAACGGTGCGAAGTCATACTTGGCATACTTCGGGAAGAAATACTTGATCCAGGCAATGGGGTCTTTCTCCAGTTCCATCCGTCGTTTCTCGATGTCGCGTTTTGACATCCAGTCTTCTACGGGAACATCAGCGGCAAGTGCCTTGTGGTGCTCTTCCCACCGTTGGAGGGCTTTTCTGTCTTCGAGTGTCATTTCATCTGATCCTTTATGAACGCATCAAGCAGTTCGTTAAACTCCTTTGCTTTTTCGAGATCGAGCGGACGGAGCCAGTTGGTGAAGCGTATGCCCACATCCACGATGTCGGCAATGCCTACGTCCTGTTCAATCTTCTTGATGGCTGATGCCAGTTTTGCGAGCGTGTCAGCCTCTGCGACTGTGGCAAAGCGCTTGCCCTCTTCACGCTCATTGATATTGTTGTTAATCTCTACAATCTGGCGGTTCAGCCCTGACAGTATCTGTGCCGGTGTGATGGTGATGGAGGCTTTGAGCTCTTCCCAGCCGCCCTCTTTTATCCAGCGTGAAACCGTCTGTCTGGTGGTACCCACCTTGTCGGCAATTTCCTCCTGTGTAAAGTTGCCGTTGAGATAAAGCGATTTTGCAATATCCTTCTTGTCGATGTTTGGTTTTGCCATATTATTTCTAATAAATTGTGGTGCAAAGTTCGGTATAAATCGGGAAAAAACGAAATGGTGATTTTATGATAGCATCCTGCACGACTATGATAGTAACTTGCTGGCGCTACGATAAAAACGGCATTTTGGAATGTCGGAAAAACGTGCGAAATTTGCACCAAAATTCGATCGAGATGGTAACAAAGTATTTCAACATTATCCCCGGTGAGGGAAGCGCCATACTTCTGTTGTATGGCGACATTGGCGACGGCTACAAAGTGGAGAGCGGTCGCATCGTGAGTGAACTGATAGCCCTTCAGTCCCAGTATGGTAAGATAGACGTGCGCATCAATAGCCGAGGCGGTGACGTGTTCAGCGGCATGGCCATCTACAATGCCCTGAGACAGTCGAAGAGCGACATTACTATATATATAGACGGAGTTGCAGCGAGCATTGCTGCTATCATTGCCCTGTGCGGAAAACCCCTCTACATGAGTCCATACGCTAAACTAATGCTTCATAGTGTGAGCGGTGGCACTTGGGGCAATGCCTCTGTCTTACGCCAGACTGCTGACCAGATGGAGCAGCTACAGAAAGATCTGGCTAACATGATTGCTGGACGTTGTGGCATGAAGGCTAAAGACGTTCAGGCAAAATACTTCGATGAGAAAGACCACTGGATAGATGCCCCGGAAGCAGTGGAAATGAAGTTGTGTGATGGCATCTATGACATGGCGACTACCGAAGAGCAGCCTAAAACAGCAGAAGAGATCTATAACTTTTTTAATAACCGGCTCGTTTTCGAGCCACAAAATTCACAAGAAATGGCTTTAATAGATGACATCAAGGCTATCCCTTCTTTCAGTGACAAGGAGGATGCCAGTGCTATTGTAGCACACATCAAGGCGTTGGAGAACAAGGCAACGAAGGTTGACGCACTCCAGCTGGCGAATGATGCTTACAAGACGCAGATTGCGGACTTGCAGGCGAAAGAAGTAGATGCTTTCCTGAACACGGCAGTGTCAGAAGGCAAGATCACCAAGGAGCAGATCCCCACAATGAAGAAACTGATGATCAGTGACCGTGCAGCAGCTGAGGAACTGATCAACAGCATGAAGGTTCAGGGCGGTGCCCGTGCCGTTGACTTCATTGATCAGGGCGGTGCCAAGACTTCCTTTGAGGGCAAGACATGGGACCAGCTTGACAAGGAGAACCGCCTTGCAGACCTGAAAGCCCAGAACAAGCAGCTGTTCTGTTCGCTTTACAAGGACAAGTTCGGCATTGACTACAAAGAGTAAGAACAAGAAGTGTAACCTTTAATTTTCAAGAACAATGGCATTAAACAAACAAGTATGGTTGAACACCATCGTCGAGAACTTCTTTCCCGACAACAGCTTTGCCACGAAGAGTATTGATGACTCTATTTTCGTGAGCAACAAGACCGTGCACATCCCCAACGCCGGAGCTCCCTCAGGCGTAGTAATCAACCGCACGGAGAAACCCGCGTCAGTGAACCAGCGTACAGACCAGGATCTGACCTACGATATGGATGAGCTGACCACGAACCCCATCTACATCCCCAACATCGACACGGTGGAACTTAGCTATGACAAGCGCCAGAGCATTCTTTGGAATGACCGTATGGAGTTGCAGAAGCAAGCCCACCAGAACCTGCTTTACCGTTGGTTTGTCTCTGGCAAGGTCATCGAGACCGAAGGTGATGCCCGTGAGGCCCACACCTCAACCACTTCTACAGGCAACCGTAATGCACTGACCAAGGCTACCATCCTGAAGCTGATGACACGATTCAATCAGGATGACGTTCCTGCAACTGGCCGCTACATTCTTCTGGATGCTGTCATGTATGCCGACCTGCTGAAAGATCTGACCGAGAAAGAACTTAGTGCGTTCCTGGCATCTGCAGACGCTCAGAAGGGTATCTTGGGCAACCTCTACGGCTTTGACATCATGCAGCGTTCACAGGTCCTGCGCCTGACAGCTGGTAAGGCACTGTTAAAGTGGTCTGAGAATGCAGCAGCTACGGAACTTGCCGCTGGTCTTGCATGGCAAGAGCAGTGTGTGAGCCGTGCTATGGGTGAGACTAAGATGTTCGACAACATGGATGATCCTACCTACTACGGTGACATCTATTCGTTCCTGACACGCGTAGGTGGTTCGCCCCGTCGTTATGACAAAAAGGGTATCTATGTCATAGCAGAAGCTACTTATGTGCCTGTGAATCCAACCATCTCTGGTGATGACAGCTTCAATGTTCCTGCAACTGCTGGCAATAGTGTACGTACATACGCCACAAGCAACGGTGCCGGTGTGACTGCAGAGAGCAATGCAGACTGGCTTACTGTCAGCGTAAGCGGCAATAAGGTGACCTTTACACGCACTGCATACGCATACGATGCTGAGGGTGAGGCAACACGAAGTGCTACCGTCACAATCGGCATTGCAGGCACCAATGTCACCAAGACTGTAACTGTCACCCAGGCGATGGCAGCAAACGGCTAACCTCTAAAAAGAAATTCTTATGCTACCAAGAGTAAAAATTCAGTTTCTTAACGGGCAGTTGGGAACCGTCGGCGAAAGTGCCGACGGTCTCATGGCCCTCATCTGCGGAGCCTCAGCAGTAGCAGGAAAGCTGGCGTTGAACAGCATCTATGAGGTTCGCAGTATGGATGACCTTGCCGATCTTGGCGTGACGGAACAGAACAATGCCACGTTGTATAAGCACGTGTCAGAGTTCTATGACGAAGCAGGCAGCGGCGTGAAGCTCATCCTGTACCCTGTGGCCCCTGCTACGACGGCCACAAATATCTGTGACTACACGAAGACCGCTGAGGGCTATGCCCGTGACCTGATTACCCGTCAGAACGGAGCCTTGCGCGGCATTGGTGTAGCCGGTGTAAACAGCAACAGCAGCGTTGCAAGCACGCACGGTCTTGACCCTGACGTGTTCACCGCCTTGCCGAAAGCCCAGCAGCTGGCAGAGTGGGCAACGACTGAGCTCTATGCCCCGTTGTTCTTTGCCATCGAGGGCCGTGCCTACGATGCTGCCAAGGAGTTGAAGGATCTGAGCAGCGAAGCCTACAACCGCTGTCTTGTCGCCATTGGTGATACTGCCTCAGGCGGCACCGGTGCATCCATCGGTACCCTGCTTGGTCGCATTGCCAGCATCCCCGTTCAGCGCAACATCGGTCGCGTGAAGGATGGAGCCTTGTTCCCTCTGGAGATGTACGTGGGTACCAAGAAGGTTGAAGAGAGCAGCAGCACCATTGCCAGCATCTTCGACAAAGGCTATGTCATCCCCCGAAAGCATGTTGGCCGCAGCGGCTATTTCTATGCCGATGATCCGATGGCCTGTGGGCCTACCGATGACTATGCCCACCTGACGGGCCGCCGTGTAGTAGATAAGGCATACCGCATTGCCTACGACACGATGCTGAACGAGCTGCTTGACGAACTGGAGCTGAACGAGGACGGAACCTTGAAGCATGCAGTGGTGAAGAGCTGGCAGCAGACCCTTGCCAATGCCATCAATCGCCAGATGACCGCCAACGGTGAGCTGAGCAGCGACAGTGACGGCAACGGTTGCGTGTGCTACATCAACGAGAAGCAGAATGTCGTATCGACTTCGCGCATCGTTGTGACTCTGAAAGTGCGTCCTCACGGTTACAGCCGCTACATCGACGTGAACTTAGGTTTCCAAGTAACAACCGCTTAAAGAGAGAAGACAATGGTAAACACAAGAGAATACGAATGGAGTGACGTGACTGTCGTAATGGCAGGTCGCAACGTGACAGGGCTGCGTGGTGTGAAGTACAGTGCGAAGCAGGAAAAGGAGCTGCTGCATGCGAAGGGCAACAAGCCCCACAGCATCCAGCGTGGCAACAAGACCTACGACGGTGAGATTACTTTGCTCCAGAGCGAGTATGAGGCCCTGAAACAAGCCTGTGGCGGTGACATCCTTGATGCCAGTCTTGACATCGTGGCAGCCTACGGCAACCCGACGGCTGGTGACGTGATCACTACCGATGTACTGGTAGGTGTGGAGTTCACCGAGGACAACACCGAGTGGAAGCAGGGTGACAAGTTCCAGGAAAAGACCTTGCCGTTCCTGTTCATCGACTTGAATAACCTCTAACCCTGTGGAAATCTGCATG
>JAEEGG010007250.1_pt1 | contig 25639 bp, 22 predicted proteins | sample 9134161 | NCBI WGS metagenome assembly JAEEGG01 (sample SAMN16246543, study PRJNA631951) | gut metagenome | biome: gut microbiome; feature: rumen; material: CR-attached | host: Bos | place: Iran: Karaj | collected 2018-10 | reverse complement strand
TGGCATCTTTATGATGTTATCTTCCAGAAAATCACTAATTGTAAGATATGGGTGCTTTTCACCAGTTATAGGTAATGTTCTATTTTCCCATTGTACATCATCCGAGAATGGAGCAGAATTGTTAGCATTCCAAGTAGTTGTGGTATATCTCAAGCCAGCATACTGATTTCCTTTTTCTATAGGTAAAACCATAGGTTTGTTATCTCCTGAATATACCACAGATGCTATTTCAAAATCACTTTGAATCTTTACATTTGGTCTAACAAATAGCGACAATTCATTAATAACACTTACATTATTGTTGTCAACTACCAACTGTTTATAGTCCTTCAACTGATCATTGTTGTAATTACGAATCTCGTTAATAATTTGTTGTTTCTGAGGATTCTTTGCCAATTCATTTAATGTTGCAGTGAGATAATCTGTAACTTCAGTAAATTCAATTGCAAATCGAGGATAAGATGCTTTTAGAGCGCACAAATATTTTACATATTCAATGTCACGTTTATATAACGGCTGGTAATCACTATCAAAAGGTTTGTCATTGCCATCAAAAGAAATGTATGGAGATATTCTGGATAAATCATTTGCGGAACTGAAAAATAATGTACATGGCGATGTCGCTCCAATAATATCATTGACTTTACTATTAGGACCAATATACTGCAGCATATAAATCCTTTGCATGTTGGAAAAATTATATGTTGTGCCATCTTGATCCATATACATTTCAAGAGTTTCACCAACAATTTTATGTGACGAAACAGTTGATTGCATTAAGTCTAATAAATCATTGGTTTTGTCCCAACAAACTATTCTGATATTATCCTTAAATCTGTCATAGTTAAAAAATATTTCACCAATATCCAAACTGTCGGATACCATTTTGTGATATATTGTATTACCATCTAAACCAGACAAGACAACTTCTTTGAAAGCATTTTTAACCAGATCTATTCTAGCAAATGGCGATGGTATAGAAGTTATTTCATTTCTTGGCGTGGCACCATTGGGATCTTTTATTTGCTTTATAACATTTGTGCTATATGGAGCAGACTGCTGCCAATCTGATATAGTGTTATCACCTGTATGTATTCTAAAAACCTTGGACATAACTTATAATTTGAATTTTTTTTCAACTAAACCATTTAAAGTATTATAGAACAAATCCATATATGATTGCTCTTTGTTAGTTCCACCCTTTTTGTGGCGATTTAGACAATCATCAATCAAAGCATAATTTGATGATAATAATGCTGATAATGGGAATGATATCTTATTGGGTTTGTAGTCTTTAACTGATTTGAAAACTTCATATTCGTCACCCAACTCAAACATTGTTAAACTTCTGTTGTTTGATGATAATTCAGACAACCATGTAAAGAATTCCTTTTGGAAATCTTTCAACTGTTTATAAAAAGATCCGCCAAAGAAACCGTCATCTAGTTTTCTGTCGATAGCCCAAGGCTGGTGTTTATATTGTTTTTCACAACAATTTTCGTTATATTTAGCGAATAAGAACATGTCTATAAGAGGCTTTGCCATAATAGACTTTGTGTTTTTGGCAAAATCGGACAAAACGACACCATTAGAGCCGTTCTTCAGATCATTAATTCCGAACTCTTTATGAATAGTTTGAAACGACCTATTGTTAATGTTGTTTGCAAAATCAACTATGGCTAATGCAGATATTAATTCAACGATGTGGGCATCATTTTTTTGATCCGTGCCGCCTTCATGATTTGCATACGCATTGTTAATGTCATCTGCAACATAATATAGCGCATCAATAGAATTATTGCCGGTAATATTATTATCGTAATATGCGAGTGCTGATTTTGTTTTTGATATGAATGTTGTAGAATCAATTTCACTTGTATTATCCTGCTTAACATTAAAATACGGTAAAACTGTTATACCTCCAATTACAGATGAGTTAATTGCAGCAAAATTTGGCATGGTTCTATTGCTTCGTAATGTTTTTAACAACAAAGGGAAACCACTGGCACCGGTACCACCAAATATAGAACTGATAATAAAAATCCTATCATTTTGCTGGAAATTGTTTGCAAACTCAGCAAACTGTTGAGATTGTGAAAACTGATTTAATACAACGGAACCTATGTTAGGATTGCCTTTAAAGCCCACATTCATCTGTGCATTTAAATTCTTTTCAGAAAACAACATGGACATAAGCATTTGATTATTCGGGGTCATTGAACTAACACCCATGTAATCTTTAAACAGCTTTGTTTGTACGCTGTTTTCTAAAGGCAATTGAAAGTTTTGAGTAATTTCCCGAATTTCTGTCTGGAAGAATCGATTATCACACCCATCATCATATTTCAAATCTTTCCTGACTTCAATATAGTTTTTCATCAATGTGGCAGTTCTGGTTAAATCTCCGCCAGCTGTGTCGGGATCAATGATAATCGGTACTATTGTGTGGCCACCACAATCAACACCAGATGCTAATAACATGGTCAAAGATCTTAATACTCTAGACCCTGTTCCTCCTATTCCGAATACATATATTTTACTCATATCTTAGACTTTTTAAAAAATTGGTGAATGTTTGCAGTTCTTGCTCCCCCATTTTATTATCATAGAGAATAGGAAGAATAATACAAATGTCCAGCAAAAACTTATGAATGAAAATGGGAAAAAATGTGTCATAAAATCATATGGTAAATCCATATTTTGACTATTGTATAAGTCAAATAATTGACCATATGATATTCCAAATGCTATCATAAAATTGGCAATAGATGTTAGAATATTAAAGGTAAGCCACCAAAACCATCTGTTTAATCTTGGATGATTTATTATATAATAATATGTGATGCATACTAAGCCAACTGTTATAAGCATCCATATAAAGATTGGAGCGTATGCATTAATTGCATACATGTCATCTGAAAAGCCCTCAATATAAGCGCCTCCCCATAATTCGTAAAAATTAGCTATAAAATCTTGTAACATATCGGTTATTTATTAATTGTTATACTTTGACTAAAATATTTATCCTGTCCTTTGTCATAAGCTTCTTTGATACCATTAACAAAATAGCTTAATCCAAAAGTTTTACTTTGTTCATTAACATCCTTATCTATATGAGTGTCATTTTCCGAAGAGCAACTGATGATCCAATCTGGCAATAGACGTTTCATGGATAAAGTTAAACTAGGTGTTAGTGTATTAGTTGTAGATATCTTGATAATATGGGTGCAATTTTGACACGAGTTCCTATCAACAGGTGCTATCGATGCGTTATTGATTTTTAAAACTTCATCTACAACATAATCGTCAGAAACTTCATATAGATTAATATTACATTTTTCATCGTCTGACAATGGGATATCTCGTAAATCTATGGCTATCGCAAATGAAAAAAGATGTCTGTGACTATCAATTCTTGCTTCCATTATAGTAGTATCATCTACTTTTTTAAATCTACCTACTTTATACGTGTTAAAGAGAACACTACATCTTGGATTAAGATTGCCGATGTCAGTTAAAACATATTTGTTTTTATACCCATTCATTTTTGTGATATCAAAATTATTATTGAATGTACCAACCAAACTATTCTCGCCAATCACACACATATAATACGGTCGTTTACAATCCAATGTTTGAGAGGCCTGACCAGTTGGGTGCTGATAATCCCAATAATTTCCATTGAATTGAGAATACAGCTGTATTATTGTAGTCGAAAGAGATTGCCTGTGTTTATTTTGAAGATCTTTAGATTTGTTTAAAAAAGCATGTAATGTTTTGTTTTTACATTCTGCCAATAACACAGGGACTGTTTGTGCTCCCGATATTGAATATATATTATCAGATAATAATATCGAGATTGTATTATTGTCCGTTTGGTTAAGAATCATATCGACGATATTGTTTAAATCAGTTGATGCTCCATTACCATGTGATTTGAATTGTTGAGGAGACAGCATGTATTGCGCAAAATCAAGCAAAGTTTCATTGTCTGGCTTTTGCATGTATATGATACTCCTGTTTATATAGTGCAACTTGATATTCTCAACATTATAGTAAAATTCTAGCCATGCTAACATATTTTGAATTGCATCCTGATATTCTGAAACTTGATTTATAAAACCATTCATACTCCCAGAATTTTCAATATAGATATTGATTTGAGTCGGCTCATTTGATGGCAACGTTGCTGCCATGATTGCATTGTCATCAACAATTGTTCCATCATAGCTCAAGCCGGTAGATTGTTTTTGAATATTGACGGTAGGTGCATTCCCGTCTGTTCTGCCTCCAGAGTGTCTATCTCTAGGATTCCCACAACTGATGAGAATAAAAAATAGAAAGATAGATAATAATAGTCTTTTCATAATTAACATGTTATTTATTCAAATGACAATAAAAAAGCGTGGAACCTAATCCTGTCTGACATCCGGGTTACCACGCCCACCAATCAACAAGTTATTCCACGCCGTAGCATACGGCATTTCGTAACTCACCTTGATTGGTAAATAGTCCTCTCGCGAGGACCTGTGGTAATTCGGATGTCAAGGATTGCTACAAAAGCTTATTCAATACGCTTATTTTATACTAATTCTATTTATCTGTTTCTTGTTTTCGTTTTACATTACTCATTAAACGCTGCAAATTTAGCAAATGGATTTAAAAAAAAACAAATAAAATTTAAAAAGTTTTCAACAATTAACATTTCTGGGCTTCGCCCCCACCGGGTTCACTGCACGGGCCAGAACGGAAAGTGCGGTCAGAGTTTATTTCCGTTCTTGATCTTTTAGTTTCACTGATTTTGCTTTGTCTCAGCATAGCTCAAGCAAACTTGGCTCTGCATTCGACTTGAGCAAAATTCGGTTCATTTTCCATCAAGGGAAAAGGAACAAAAAAACATTTTTTCAAAAAATTCTTGACAATTCAAAAATTCTTTATATCTTTGCAGTGTGGTTATAAGGTATAACCCCAACCGCCTTTGTAGTAGAGTAGCACCGTAATCGGGTTAGCAAACTACAGAAGCGGTTTCTCTTTTACGATATTATTCTTCTCGTTATCAAATGTTTGCTGATCAATGAAAGCATAAGGCTTATATACTCCATTGCTTTTCATTCTTCTCACACAAAGATAAGTATTGGCACCCAGCCGTCGGCTGTAATAAGCGAAAAAAGCACTTTCGGGATGTTTGCCATCAGCAGTCTTTCTCCATCCTTCATATGTAGCTCCGAGCAAATAACCTTCAAGATTCTTTGCCCATGCATTTTTAACTGCATTAAATAAGTTATTCTGCGTATTTTTGCTCACGATCGTTTTTATATCCGATTTTGTAATCTCAACTTCCATATCGATACCATTTGATATTGAAAATCTTTTCGGATTTCCTTTGTAGGTTTCTGCAATTTCAAGTGCCTCTTTACGAAGACGTTTACTTTCCAAATAATAATCTTTTTCTTTCACATCGTTTATATTTATCAATTCAACAATAAAAAACACTTCGCAATTATGCGAATCTCTTCTGGTTCTTTATGTTTTACGATGCCTTTGGTTTTGGCATAAATACTAATGCAAAAATAGTAATATTTCCAAAGAAATACAAACTTTTTTAAAAAAATCTCTTCAAGGCTTCGCCCCCACCGGGTTAGGCATAATAAATATTTTTGAAAATCCGGCCAATAATCCAAAGATTTTGCTTATCTTTGCAATCGTATTTCCTACCAAATAATAAAGAGCATCGTAAAATTTATTAACCGAAGATGAGATCGCAAGTTGGCGACAGGGAATGGTATTGTTTAATAAATTTTAAAACGATGGAAAAGAAAATTATTAAAAAAGACAAATCAACGCTTATTAGCGTTCATGATGTTGAGAAACTCATAGTAACAATCAGAGGAATTCAAGTGCTCATCGATCGCGATTTGGCTTCTCTTTATCAAGTGGAAGTCAAGCAAATGAATAGACAGGTAAAGCGCAATATTGAACGTTTCCCCGAAGATTTCATGTTTCAACTAACAAAAGAAGAATACAATAGTTTGAAGTGCCAAAATGGCACTTCAAACGAAAGAGGCGGCGATCATCGAGCATTACCCTATGCATTTACGCAGCAAGGTATCGGAATGCTTAGCGGATTGCTTCGAAGTCAAGTGGCCATTGATACCAACATTAAAATAATGAGAGCCTTCGTGGGAATGCAGCGGTATATCGCAGCAAGCTTGGAAATCTTTCAGCGTTTGGACAGAGTTGAACTACAGCAATTGGAAAGCAAACAGTGGATGCAGACAACCAATAATAAAACAAATGACATTCTAAATAAAATTGAAGCAAAATCGCCTAAATTACTTCCCGAACAGGTATTTCCGACCGGATGTATATGGGATGCTTGGACTTACGTTTCAGATCTTGTCCGTACTGCTAAGGACAGAATTATTCTGATTGACAATTTTGTGGACGACCGCGTAATATCCTTGCTCACTAAACGTTCCGATGGAGTCTTAGCAACAATCCACACCCGCTATAATGAGCAATTTTTAACCGACTTGAAAAAACATAATATACAATATCCGGAAATTGAATACAAACAACTATCCAACAGAAATCATGATCGTTTTTTGATAATCGACGAACAAGTCTATCTGCTTGGTGCCAGCCTAAAAGATATAGGTACCGGTTTATGTGCAGTTACCCAAATGGCAATCGCTCCAGATAAGATATTGGAACTATTATAAAAGCATCCTTGAACTATGATTGCCTATTCAAAATAATTATACAAATTAAAATTTTTAGTACTTTTGCAAAAACATTTTCAGACAATGGCAAAAGATTTAAAACCTCATATCGGGATCTTCGGGCGCATGAATAACGGCAAAAGCTCGATAATCAACAAGTTAACGGGACAAAAGATGGCTATCGTGTCGGAACAGGCAGGAACAACCACCGACCCAGTGAAGAAATCAATAGAGATTTTCGGCATCGGCCCGGTGATTCTCATCGACACCGCCGGCATCGACGATATGAGCGAACTCGGCAAACAACGCGTGGAGAAGACTTACCAGACTCTGAAAGAAATCGACTGCGCGATTCTGGTGATTGCAGGTGAGGAATTCGCAGAGCCGGAAAAGGCAATAATCAACGAGTTTAAAAAGCATGAAATACCATTTATTATAGTCCACAACAAATCGGATATCTCAAAGCTCCCGGAAAACCACAAAAAAGCCATAGAAAACGAATATTCCACCAGAATATTGGAGTTCAGCGCCTTAAACGATGATGCGAAAATGCTTCAAGAGGCTCTGAAAAATGCCATCCCCGAAAGCGCCTACAAAAAAGCATCGCTGCTCGGAGGCATAATAAAACCCGGACAAACCATCGTCCTGGTGACCCCAATCGACGATGAGGCCCCCGAAGGCCGAATGATACTGCCTCAGGTGATGGCAATACGCGACGTGCTTGACAACGACTGCATCTGCGTGGTGCTGAAAGAGACAGCTCTCAAACAGTATTTCGACAACAACCCGAAACCGGCACTGGTGGTCACCGACTCTCAGGTGTTTGCGCTGGTCAACAAAATAGTGCCTCAAGACGTGCAACTCACAAGCTTCAGCATCATCTTGGCCCGACTGAGAGGCGACTTCGAGAATTATCTGAAAGGCACCCCTCACCTGTCGAACCTCAAAGACGGCGACAAGATTCTCATGCTCGAGTCATGCACCCACGAGATAAGCTGCGGCGACATCGGACGTGTGAAACTGCCGAATCTGATAAGGAAATTCACCGGAAAAAACATCGAATTCACTTATCTTTCCGGCCTCACTCCCATCGAAAACATCAGTCAATACGCTATGGCGATACAATGCGGCGGCTGCATGGCAACACGCAAACAGCTCATCAACCGCACAAACATGGCAGTAGAAAACGGCATCCCGATCAGCAACTACGGAATGGCGATTGCTTATATGAACGGCATCTTTGAAAGAGTTACTTCAGTCTTTAGTCTTTAGTCTTTAGCCATTAGACTTTTTTAAAATTATTTTTTTTAATTTAAAAAAAAAGAGTATCTTTGCAGGACCAACCAACAATAGTTTGTAGATGACCTAAGGTTGAGATAAGTTATTGAGACTGAGGGCTTTACAAATAAAAAGTCAGAGCCGGAAGAGCTAAAAATCCGACGGCAAGGGAATTGAAACACTTCTTTTCTCAGCTGGATTTTGTTGTTTTAAAAGGAAAATAACAAATAAAAAGCTAAAAATATGCAATTTCATCCTGAAAAATGCCGCATCCCTGACGAGCCTAACCGCCCGTTCATCTCATCGGAAGAGATTTGGGACTACATCAACAACACCAAGAGCACACCGGAGCGCGTGCGCGAAATCATAGAGAAGTCATTGGCAAAGAACCGCCTGACGATGGAAGAGACAGCTGTTTTGGTCAACACCACCGACCCTAAGCTCGTCGAAGAAATAAAAGAGGGCGCACGCGAGTTGAAACGCCGCATCTACGGCAACCGCATCGTGCTGTTCGCCCCTCTCTACGTGGGCAACTACTGCGTGAACAACTGCAGCTACTGCGGCTTCCGCTCATCGAACAAAGAGCAGATCCGCACCACCCTCACCGACGAAGAACTCGTCCGTAACGTGGAGGCTCTGGAAGACGACGGACAGAAACGACTCATCTTGGTCTATGGCGAGTCACCGAAATATTCACCAGAGTATATCGCCCACACCGTGAAAGTGACATACGCCACAAAGAAAGGCAAAGGCTCGATCCGCCGCGTGAACATCAACGCAGCTCCATTGGATGTTGAAGGCTTCCGCACAGTGAAAGAGGCGGGCATCGGAACATATCAGATCTTCCAGGAGACATACTGCCCTGAGATTTACAACGAATATCATCCGATTAACACCAAGAAAGGCGATTACAACTACCGTCTGACCGCCATGGACCGCGCTCAGCAGGCTGGCATCGACGACAATGGCCTCGGCATCCTCTTCGGCTTGTACGACTGGCGTTACGAGGTGTTGGCAATGATTCGTCACACCAACCACCTTGAGGCTTGCTTCAATGTGGGGCCTCACACCATCTCGTTCCCTCGTATCAAAGACGCATCGGGATTGAGCATCGACAAAAAATATTTCGTCGACGACGACACCTTTGAGAAGATTATCGCCATCTTCCGTCTGGCAGTGCCTTACACCGGCATGATTCTGACAGCACGTGAGGACGCCGAATTCCGTGCAAAAGCCATTGAATACGGCATCTCACAGATTGACGGGGGCACCAACCTGCAGATCGGCGACTACAAATATCATCACGAGGAAGAAGAGAAAAACAGCGATAAGCAGGAAGACCAGAACCTGCACCGCGAGCAGTTCAAGATCGGCGACGACCGCTCCTTGGGCGAGATCATCGACAAGCTCCTCGACCACGACTTCATCCCGAGCTTCTGCACCGCATGCTATCGTTTGGGTAGAACCGGCGAGCATTTCATGGAATTCAGCGTGCCGGGCTTCATCAAACGTTACTGCACACCGAATGCAATACTCACCTTATCCGAGTACCTGGTGGACTACGCTACACCTGAAGTCGCTGCAAAAGGCTGGAAGACCATAGAAAACAACTTCAAGAACGTCGACCCGCAGTTCCTCGATGAACTCAAGAAACGCATTGAGCGCATCAAACAAGGGGAAAGGGACCTGTATTTTTAGCCATTAGCCATTAGCTATTAGCCATTAGCATTGGGGGCTAATATAAAGTGATTTTACTTCAATTTGGATTATATAATGAATGATGTTGGGGTGACTGTGATGAGCAGTCACCCTTTTTATTTACAAGCTCAGCTTCAAGCCGGCGAAGAATGTGCGAGGGAATGTCGGGCCATAAACATATCCTGCGTCACGCATAGCACCTTGGTCGAAGTCGTCCTGATAGCTGTCGAAGATGTTCTGCACTCCACCGTTGATTTGCAGCGTAGCACCCAGTGACAACGGGATATCGTACGTCAGTTTCACGCCCATATCGAAGAATGATGGAGTGATTTTCTCACAGTCTTTTTCGATATAGCCTGCATAATGCTGCACCAGCATCGGTCCGGTGTAGACTGCCGACACCGAGGTCTTGAAGCGTTCGGTGACCGGGAACATTCCTGTGATGTAGCCATAGTTGTCTGGAGTGCGGAACATGCGGCGTTGCGGCTCCACATCCGGGTCGTCGCTCCATTGTTCCGGTTCGTTATAGCGGCTCTGCTGCCAGGTGTAGCCAAGCTGCAGTATAAATTCACCATAATCGAGCTGCGTCTCTATGTTCACGCCGCCCACATGAGCGCCAGAGCCGTTGCAGCGTTCGAGAAGCATGTTTCCTTGAGCGTCGTAGCCGTTAGGACGAAGCACGAAGACGTCGTTCAACACGGTGTAGAATCCTTCCACCATAATGTCAAAACAGAACGGTCCGAAATAATGCTGCCATCCTACCGAGCCGCTGAAGCTGTGGCTGTATTCCGGCTTCAAATCAGGACTTAAGGTGATGAGCGACACCTCGCCTCCCACCGCCATGATATGCAAGTCCTCGTCAAAGACCTGAGGCGCGCGGAATCCCGAGGAATAGCTCAGTCTTGTGGTGACCGAAGGCACTATAGCCCATCTCACATTGGCTCTCGGGCTGAAAACAGGGTCGTTCATCATGCTGTGCTTGTCGACACGGAGTCCAAGAAGGAAGCCGAAAATCTTGTTTTTCCATTCATTTTGCAAAAAAGCGCTTGCCACATTAGCCTGCTGGTCTACCTCACGATTGTAAGCCGGCTGCTCATCGACGAGATGATTCGTGGTCCATTCGACACCAGCCATCAGCGTCGAAGGCATGAAAATAACACGTTTAAAATTATACGATGCCTGCGTGCCCAACACCGAGCTGAAGTCAGTGGAGTTTCCGTATGCATTCAAATCGTATTGGGTGCCGTAATAAGTGTCGCGGTGGATATCCTGCAACGAGCCATACGCTGACAGATGGAAACGCGTGTCTTTACTAAGGAAATCGTAAGTCAAGCCGCCACCGTTGATATGATGTTCGGCCTGTTCCGCCACCCGACACTGATGTGGCGGGCGGTCGATGCTGTCGCCACCACGACGGAACTCGTAAATGCCGTGATACTCTGCTGTAATCTTTGAATTTGCATTGAATTTATAGAACGCGCGTGTGCCTATATTCATTGCCTTCTGCTTGCCCAGTTCGGTAAACCCGTCACCATCACGGTCATAGCCCTGGCGGTTGTGCGATGTCCCGAAAATATAAGCTCCTGTCTTGAAATCGTTCGAGACCAATGAGGCGTTGAATGAGCTGGTGTTATCCCACGATTTCCCTCCGATAAGCCTCGTGGTGTTTGCCACATCCAGAGTGTTTTTTATAGGTTCGCGTGTGATGATGTTCACCACGCCGCCGACGGCATTGGCGCCGAATAATGCCGATCCGCCGCCACGAATCACCTCGATGCGGTCAATCATAGATACGGGTATCTGCTCGAGACCGTAAACTCCCGCCAATGCACTGAACACCGGACGGCTGTCAATCAATATCTGTGAATATTTTCCTTCCAAGCCGTTGATTCTCACCTGGTTAGCGCCACAGTTCTGGCAGGTGTTCTCCACCCTCAGTCCCGGCTGGAAATTCAATCCTTCAGCAAGGTTGACGGCATTAACTCTATCTAAAGCCTTGGGGTTCAACACATTAACCACCACAGCCGCCTCCTTGCGGTTCACCTCTACACGGCTCGCTGATACCACCACATCCTTCATAACCTTGGTGTCAACCTCAATCACTATGTTAAGCTCATGACTCTGACCTTTGACAATCACCACCTCAACTGACGTCGTCTTGTAACCCACACAGGATGCTTCAATAATTTGATTTCCTTCAGGCAAATTCGTTATGTAATAATGTCCGCTTTCATCAGTCGATGCGCCAAGTTTGGTCCCTTTCACCACCACATTGACGAACGGCATGTGCTCACCTGTGTTTTTATCAATAACGTGACCGAAAATGTTTGCGTCGGTATTTTGCGCCACAGCAGCAAAGCCAACAATCAACAATACAAATAATAATTTAATTTTTACAAATTTCATACAATAATATTTTCTTGATAAAACAATAATAAACCTTTGCAAAAGTACATCTGCCATTTCACACAAATCATCACTACTAATGGTGATTTTTCAACAACAAATACCTTTTAATGGTTAAATGTATTCTGCAAATGCCATTATTTATGCTTGTTTGTAAACGCCTTAGAGTCGCCCCATGCGTTGTAGAGGACCTTATGCCCTATCGATTCCATCCTTAAATCCAGGCATGTCTGACATTGGTCGGGTTTGTCTTTGACGCAAGCTTTATCAGGATAAATGAGATAATTCTCGCGGAACTCATTAGGTGTGAGGTTTGGCATGATGACGTTGGCTCCCACCATGATTGCTTTCTCGCGGCCGAGCGGGTCGACGGTCTGGTTGGCTGTCGCCGCCACCATGTTGATTTCTGGCATCATCAGGCGCAAGACGGCTATCATCTTCAGGGTGAGATTCATGCGGTCTTTCGCCGATGGAATCTGGTCTTTATATTCATATAGAGGCGTGTCGGGATGCGGGATAAATGGTCCCATTCCCACCATTGCCACGTCTTTTTTCTTGAAGAAAAGAAGGTCATCGGCCAGGTTGTCCAAGGTCTGGAACGGAAGTCCGACCATGACACCGGTGCCTGTCTGATAGCCGAGGCGCAACAGAGAATCTATGCATTCCATACGTTTATGGAAATCGTGTTTTTTATCCTTCGGATGAATCTTATAATAAAGCTCTTCTGTCGAAGATTCGATTCGCAACAGATAACGGTGTGCGCCAGCTTCATACCAGCGGCGGTAGGTCTCTTCTGTCTGTTCGCCCAACGACAGTGTGATTCCGAGGCTGCCGTTGTCGATTTTCTTTATTTCCTTGACGAGATATTCTATTTTATCGACAAATTCCTTATCGTCGCGTTCGCCGCTTTGGATGGCGACGGAGCCATAGCCCAGCTCATGAGCCAGACGGGCGCATTCGAGCACTTCGTCGTCGCTCAAGGTGTAACGCTCAACCTTGGTGTTTTTGCTTCTCACGCCGCAGTAGAGGCAATATTTAGCGCAGCGGTTGCTATATTCGATGAGTCCGCGCAGATGGACATAGTTGTCGAGATATTTCAGTTTGGTTTTCAGTGCCTTGTCGAAAAGACGGGACATCTCCTCGCCTTCTGCGGCAAGAATAATTTTCAGGTCATCGTGGCTGAACTCGTTTTGTGATAATATTTCGTCAAATGTTGACATCGAAAAATTTTGTGCAAAGATACTAATATTTTTTTACCAATCGCACCGACAAGCCATATTCTTGGTCAAAAACATTGGTCGATGTGCTCAACATCGCGTTATTGAAGCGTAAATACGGCGTGTCTTCCGGGTCACTCGACCAGTAATAGCCGTCAGTGCCGACAGATTTTTCCCAGTTGTTGAAACGATAACCGGCAGCAGGCAGAAAAACAGCGCCATTGGCTTCCAATTTGTTCGTCCAATCGGATTTTGAAATAACAGTGCCGTCTTTTATACCATAAATAGTGGTTTTCCAATCGTCAGGCAATAAAACAAGTCCGAAAACACCGTTAACAGTAGCTTTTGCATAGCGGATGCCGGAATCAGTTCTACGTTTGGTAAGAAGATATTTCCACTCATCTGATGAAAGCACAAACCAGATACTGTCGACCACCGACTGTATCTCGTCAAAGGCAATCAAGTCGCCTTTATCCCATTGATTATCAGTAAATTTACGTTTATCAGAAGACTTAAGCCTTACATTGCCTTTTGAGAAAACGACCTCATTTCTCGGGCTTATTGAGAATATGCCTTCTTTTTTCTCAACGGCCATCGGTTCTGAGATTTGGTTTATAACTTCATTATTCTTTTCAGTTATATTCTCGCTCACAAGTGCAAACTCCAATGCTATCTCCTCTCCTTTCTTTATTTCAAGTCGTTGGGCAGCGGGCTCATAGCCTTCTAATCTGACCGAAATCTTATGATTGCCGACACTTACGCTCTCCGAAAGATAAGGCGTCGTGCCGACGATTTTATTGTCGACAAGCACATACGCGCCTTTGGGTGTGGTTTTCACGGTAATATATCCGACATCTGTTTTCGGTTTTTCAACTACTTCAACAGGCACAACAACAGGGGCGACAACAGGGGCGGCATTACTGGCATTTTCAAGCTTTTCCAAACGCTTCACGATGTCTTCATCGACAGCGGGCTTGTTGACGAGAGTCAGTTCATAGCCTTTTTTGGGTTCCAAGTCGAATGGCAGGGTAAATTCAATGGAACTGAAATCGGGATGCGAAATCTTAAGATAATCGGCATATTTTGCAGTGAGATACACCCACACCTCTCCTGTTTTGTATTCGAGCACTATGAAAGTGCCGCCGTTGCCCTCAAAGCGCAGCTCACGGCGTTGTTTGTCGGTGATATTCTCGGTTCGCACCTTAATCACCGCAAAAGGCAAGTCGTTGTCATCAAATTGATAATCCTGATCAGGATTGATGTTGACAAAGCCCGGAACTTCTTTGAAGGAGTTGGATTTCACCTCAAGCTGTGCGAAGGAACATAACGATATTACCAATGCTATCGCCAATAATACTACTTTTTTCATATTCATAGGATTTTGAGGTGCAAATATACAAAAAAGTCTTTAGTCCTCAGTCGTTAGTCGTTAGTTTTTAGAAAAAAAATAGAGACGGTCGACGACCGTCTCTACTAAAGTCTAATGTCTAAAGACTAAAGACTATAGTCTAAAGACTAGATGATACCCTGAGCTAACATAGCTTTTGCAACGCGCATGAAGCCGGCGATGTTGGCGCCCTTCACGTAGTTGATAGTACCGTCAGCCTGTTTACCATACTCAACGCACATGTCATAAATGTCGTTCATGATCTTGTGGAGTTTCTGGTCAACTTCTGGAGCTGTCCAGTTGATGTGAGCTGCGTTCTGGCAGATTTCGAGGCCTGATGTGGCGACACCACCTGCGTTGACAGCCTTACCTGGAGCGAATGGGATACCAGCTTTCTGGAATGTCTCAATTGCGCCTGGTTGGCAACCCATGTTAGAAACTTCAGCGACATACTTGACGCCGTTCTTGATCAATTCCTTAGCATCTTCCTCAGCCATCTCATTCTGGAATGCGCATGGGCATGCGATATCGCATTTCACTGTCCAAGCTTTCTTACCAGCGGTGAATTTAGCTTTGCCCGGGAACTTGTCGGCCATATCCTGAACCTTGTTACGGTTTGAAGCACGCATGTCGAGCATGTAGTCGATCATATCTTTGGTGATACCGTCAGCGATTTCGCAAACGCCGTCTGGGCCAGAGATAGCGACGACTTTAGCGCCGAGTTCTGTAGCTTTGATAGCAGCACCCCATGCCACGTTACCGAAGCCTGAGAGAGCGACTTTCTTGCCCTGCATTGTCTCACCTTTCTGGTGAACCATGCGGTCGACATAGTACATAGCGCCGAAACCTGTAGCTTCTGGACGGATCAATGAACCACCCCAGCCATAGCTCTTACCTGTGAGAGCGCCTGTGCTGTGCTCGCGAGCGAGTTTCTTGTAAGCGCCATAGAGGTAACCGATCTCACGGCCGCCGACACCGACGTCACCAGCTGGTGAATCCTGGTCAGCACCGATGTTTCTCCAAAGCTCATACATGAAAGCCTGGCAGAAACGCATGATTTCAGCGTCTGATTTGCCTGTTGGGTCGAAATCAGCACCACCCTTACCACCACCGAGTGGGAGGTTGGTCAATGAGTTCTTGAAGATCTGCTCGAAGCCCAAGAACTTAAGCATTGAAACGTTCACAGCTGGGTGGAAACGGAGACCGCCTTTGTATGCGCCGAGAGCGGCGTTGTATTGGACACGGTAACCTAGGTTCACCTGAACCTGACCTTTGTCGTCAACCCATGTCACGCGGAATGTGAAGATGCGATCTGGTTCAACTAAACGTTCAACGATCTTAGCAGCCTCAAATTCTGGATGCTTGTTGTAAACTTCTTCGATTGATTCGAGCACTTCGCGAACTGCCTGCAAATACTCTTTTTCGCCTGGATGTTTCTTTTCCAGGTTTTCCATGATAGTCTGTACTTTCATTACTTTTGTATTTAAAGTTGTTTAATACGTTTATGAATTTCTATGAATTTTCCTTCAAAATTTTCTGCAAAATTATAACTTATTTTTATATTTAACAATAAAATTCAAAAATATTTTTTATCGCCGCGTTTCCACGTAATTTCCATTATCCCAAATGATGGTCTCTATAACGTTTCCGTCGATGTCGAGACGTTTCTCCTCCCCGTCTTTCACACCGTTTTTGTATTGAATTTCAGCATTTTGGTAAACTCCGCCCTCGGAATATCCTTTTTGCACTCCCGTTCCCATGTTGTATATGGCGTTGCTGCCGATGCTGCCGTCCTGATAATACATCACCCAGCTGCCATGCATCATCCCGTCAACATATTCGCCCTCGACAAACACCTTTCCATTGTCATACCATTGGTAAAAAAGTCCGTTCAAGACACCATTTTTATACGTCGAAAGCTTTACCATAGTGCCAAAAACATTATATTCCTCCACCACCCCATCATATTGATTGTCAACATAATAGGCTTTTTCCTCAAGATTGCCGTTCTCATACCAGCGGGTCGAAGGGCCATTCAATATGTTATTCTCATATACAGCCTCCATCGATGGATTCCCGTTGTTGTAATACCATTTGCAAACGCCATCAAGCTTATCGTCTTTATACCTTAATTCAGATTTCACTTTCCCGTCAGGCCAATACGACACTACAGCGTTATCTTTCTCTTTACAGGAAAATAAGATGGTGACAATCAACAATATAGCTACTAAAAACTTACTTCTCATAACCTGTTTTCAAAACCACTTTGTTATAGCCTTTAAACTGATAAACGTTCCAAAACATGTTCTCATAGCCCGATTCCTCGTCATTTTTCACAAAATTGAAATGCGTTCCGAGCAGTGGGATGTCGTAATCCTGCAGATTATTCAGCATCTCGCCTCCGTAATTACGCAGCGCATTAAGGAAATACCAGCCTATATCGAAGCCCTGGTAGGCATATTCCGAAGGCTCGGTCTCGTACCTGTTCCTGAATTTACAAATAAAACTTTCGACTCTGATACTTTGATAATCAATATAATCGTCATCAAAATAGATAGCGTGCATCTTCATCAGATTGTCGTTGAACAGATTCTCGAATTTGCTCCATTCCGGAAGCAAGATGACCGTAATCGGATAATATTCAATGAGTTTTGTCACCTTGTTGACAATCTCGTTGGCGAATACCTTGTCATTGCCATAAATGATGAAAAGGTTGTTGCGCATAGTCGAAGCATAACGTGACACATTATTCAAACTGTCGCGATCGTAATTGATTTTCACCACATGGTTTTTGAAGGCTGTACTGTCACTGATTCTTTGCTTCAAGATATTGACATCCAATGATATATTGTCAGTCAGATAATCTGTCGCTTGAAAGTCAACTTTAAGATATTTCCACCTTTTCTGATGTCTTTTTATCACATCGACGATGTGTCTGTTTGGCACATACGACACCGAATCGGTATTGCGGTAAGCCATCTCGGTTATTCTGTCGACAATCTCGACATCGAGATTTTTGTCCTTTTGGACGATAAAAATATTGTTCGAATGATAATATCTTTTTACGATGCTGTCGAGCTGACCTACCTGCGCCTCTATTGCGGGTTTCACTTTAACCACATTAGGGTGATAATCAACGATTTCGGAGCGTTGCGTGATAGGATTAACGATAGGTATATCCTTTTCAGCGGCGAAGTTTTTCACCACGTTGAAAGCCTTGAGGTAGAAAGGCCCGACGATCATATCGGCGGTGTTCAGCCAAGGGTCATCGATGGCAATCTGAGCCTTATGCACGTCGTTGTCGACATCGTAAACCTTCAGCTCCAGCTGCATATTACGGCTGTTGACCACCGAGTCAGCGGCTATCATGAAGCCCTCGTAGAAATGCAGGAACGAGAACGGCTTTGTGAGCAGCGTCTTGTTTGACGGCTCAGCCTCATAAAATGCCTCGTCGACCTGTTCCAGATATAGCGGCACCATGAGCGCCACACGATACGTCTCCTGCGCCCTGACTTCTGCCGAAGCCAGGAAACACAGGCATATCGCGATATTTAACAGTTTTTTAATCATTATTTATCGTTATGCGGGAGCGGCACAAAGCCGTTGCCCATCACTTCTGCACTCTCAATCACGTTGACGAATGCGTTCGGGTCGAGGACACGCAGGTTCATCTTCAGCTTCACCAAGTCGGTACGGTTGAGATTGGTGTAAATCATCTTACGCTCCTGGCCTTTAAACAAGCCTGTACCCACGAAGCACGTTCCACCTCTCTCCAAGTCATTGATAATGAACGCTCTGACATCTTCCACCTTGTCGGTGACGATAAATGCCGTCTTGTAGCTCTTGATACCGTCAACCACGAGGTCGATAATCTTGCTTTCTATCACAATCAGGAGGATTGAGTAGATTGGCAGTCGAATCTGACCCAGGAACAGCGAAGTCAGCGTGATGCATGAATCGACTATCATAACTAACGTTCCGAGGGAGATTTTAGTATATTTGTGCAAAATCATTGAGATGATGTCGCTGCCGCCCGATGTGGCTCCTGACTTGAACACGAATCCGATGGCGAGACCGTAGATGCCGCCTGAGACGAGGGTGTTCAAGAAGTAGTCAGGCTTGAAATACATGTCAGTACCAAGGATTTCGAGCCATGTCTCGTCAGGTCTGCCATTGGCGAACTCCTGCATGTGCTCAAAGATCACAGGTTTATAACCCCATACTGTCTCAAGTACAAATGTCGCCCCGAAGATAAGGATTGTCGACAAGATGGTCTTGAAGCCAAATTTCGGTCCGAGGATCCATGTTCCGATGAGGAGCAGCGGGATATCCATACAGATGGCGTACAATGACACCTTCCATGGATACAATGCATTAAGCACGTTCGACAGACCGTAGGTGCCGCCAGGTGCGAGATGGTAAGGGTTGACGAACATCACGTCGCCCACGGCGAACAAAACGCTTCCCAGGATAAGGAAGGCATAGGAGATTATTTCCTGTTTCCAGTTGATTTTTTTTGTCATATATTTAATTTTTTCTCACAGATTTCACAGATTAACACGGAATTATTCCCATTCGATGGTCGCTGGCGGTTTTGACGAGATGTCGTAGCATACTCTGTTCACGCCTTTGACCTTATTAATTATATCGTTTGACACTTTTGCCATGAACTCATATGGCAGATGCACCCAGTCGGCGGTCATTCCGTCGGTGGATATCACTGCGCGGAGTGCGATGGTGTATTCGTAGCTGCGCTCATCCCCCATCACGCCGACGCTCTTCACAGGGAGGAGCATGGTGCCGGCCTGCCAGATGCTGTCGTAGAGGTTGTCGGCCATCTCGTTAGGATATGAGGCGCTTGGCAGTTCACATTTCCACTCTCTCAGGCCACGGATGAAGATATCGTCGGCATCGCGGAGGATGCGGAGTTTCTCTTCTGTCACCTCGCCGAGGATGCGGATTCCGAGGCTCGGGCCCGGGAAAGGATGACGGCCCACGAGCTCGCGTTTGATGCCGAGAGCGCGACCCACACGGCGCACCTCGTCTTTGAACAGTGAACGCAGCGGCTCCACAATCTTGAGGTTCATCTTCTCAGGAAGACCGCCCACATTGTGGTGTGACTTAATCTTGCAGCTCGGTCCGTTGACGCTCACACTCTCGATGACATCGGGATAGATGGTGCCTTGAGCGAGCCATTTTGCGCCTTCTATCTTCTTTGCTTCTGCCTCAAACACGTCGATAAACGTCGAGCCGATAGCTTTACGTTTTGCTTCCGGGTCGGTGACGCCGGCAAGCTTGCTCAGGAACAAGTCGCCGGCATGTACGCCTATCACGTTGAGTCCCAAGTCTTTATATGAATCGAGAACGTCTTCAAACTCGTTCTTACGGAGCAGTCCGTTGTCGACGAATATGCAGGTCAGGTTTTTGCCGATGGCTTTGTTGAGCAACACTGCCGCAACGGTGCTGTCGACACCGCCCGAGAGTCCCAAAATCACTTTGTCGTCACCAAGTTTGGCGCGCATAGCATCCACTGTGGTGTCGATAAACGAGTCAGGAGTCCAGTTGCCATGGCAGCCGCAGATGTTCATAGCGAAGTTTTCCAACATCTTCGGGCCTTCTTTGGAGTGAAACACCTCCGGATGGAACTGCACCGCCCAGGTGTCCTCACCGTCGATTTTGTAAGCGGCGTTCTCCACGTCGTCAGTCTTTGCGATGACGTGAGCGTTTTTCGGCAAACGGGCTATGGTATCGCCATGCGACATCCATACCTGGCTTGTCTTCGACACGCCCTTGAACAGTGGGTTGTCTTCCTCCACCACTGTCAGCATGGCGCGGCCGTATTCACGAGCCAATGATGAGTTCACCTCACCACCGAAATGATGAGCCATAAACTGTGCTCCGTAGCATATTCCGAGCAACGGCAGACGGCCTTTTATGTTCGACAAATCGGCAAAAGGAGCTTTTTCATCACGCACCGATGACGGGCTTCCACTGAGAATGACACCTTTGATATCGTCAGTAATTGTTGGGATTTTGTTAAATGGATGGATCTCGCAATAGACATTCAGCTCGCGCAAACGGCGTCCGATGAGCTGTGTCACCTGAGAGCCGAAATCCAAAATAAGAATAGTTTCCTGCATAGTAATCAAATTTCGGCGCAAAATTACAAAATTTATAGTGATATTTCACGTTAATATTTAAAAAAATATTATCTTTGCAACGTTAACAGCCATTAGCTATTAGCCATTAGCCGTTAGCTATTAGCGTGGGTGTGTCGTTGGATGGTGCTAATGGGTGACTGATTACTGACAGAGAGTAACTAAAAAAAAGAAAAAATGACGAAAAAAGTAAAGAAACCGATAAGCAGACCTAAGAGAAAAGGTGGCTCGAAAAGCAAAAAATCGAATAACTTCATCACACGCCTGATTGTGATAATTTTTGTATTGATATTAGCTTTCTTCTTGATTTTCAGCGTATTCAGGCCAAGTCCAAAGGCTCAAGGTCCTGAAGTCAAGACGACTCAAATCGTTGAAGAACAACAAAACGACAAGGTGAAACCTGTCGAGACCCCAAAGCCGAAGGAAGAGGTTAAAGTAGAGGAAAAAACCACTCCGAAGGAGGAGAAAAAAGCGGCTGAGACAAAGGTCGTCGCACAAAGCATAAAAGGCACATGGCAGAGCACCACAGGCGGTGCCTTCCTCACCATGGACGGAAAAGGATACCGCCTCGATTTCATGGGCGTCGACAGCGACCAGCCTATCATAGGGACATACAGCGTCGACGGCGACCGCATCACATTTAAAAACACCTCCGACCCATGCAAAGGCATCGAAGGTGTCTATGAGGTGAGGTTTGAAAAGCAGGAGATCGGCTTTAAGCTGAAAAACGACGACTGCACCAAGCGTAAAGCCACCCTCCCTACCGAGTGGACATGGCTCGACACAGAGGATTAGTCTTCAAACCACTGTTTCTTCTTGAAAAACGTGGTGTAGACAAACATCAAGACAGATATGAACACAAGTCCGAGTCGTGAGGCTTTGTAGTCGCCTGCAAGGTCGTAAACAATGAAATCACGAACTACAAAGCACACAATTCCCAACAATATAAACAGGTATACTACATTCAACTTGTTAATGACCGCGCGTCTGCGATCAGGATCATAGATCCTTTTTGCAACGGCTGGCATGCCGAAATAAAACGCGACATAGAGTGTGATCAATGTCAGTTCGATGATTCTTTCGATATTCATAATTAAACTCTTTTATTTTTCTTAAGTGCTTCAGTTATAATCCATTGCAGCTGTCCGTTGACGGAACGGAACTCATCCGCCGCCCACTTCTCGACAGCCTCCATTGTCTTGGCATCAAGACGCAGGACAAAATTCTTGGTATTTTCTTTGTCTTTAGCCATAATTTGTATTATAACTCAATTTTTTTTGACATTATTTTGTCTTCAGAAACAAACCTGTCGTAAACGAATAAAATCAGCGTCACCACCGCCATTGTGATGATTCCCGAGAGACCCGCAACACCGTTGATGAGGTCGCTTCCACCGCTGATGAAAAGCATTGTTGCACCAGCCAAAGCGTTGATTGTTCCGTGGAAAATGGCGGCCGGATAAACTGACTTCGCTTTTAAAACTAGGTAAAGCTCGATTGGAGTCATTGCAAGGCACATCAAAACCATCATGAAGACTCCAGCAGTGCGGTGAACGAAGTAGTTGTGACCCATAAGAATAATCGGGAAATGCCAGAATCCCCAGACGACTCCGATGAAGAGGCACGCCACCCAGAAGTTCTTGCCTTTCAATGCGTTGACGAGATAATTGCGCCAGCCGTACTCCTCCCCGAACGCTGCAACAGCGTTGATAGTGATGCCTGCGAGAAGTCCGGAAACCAAAGTGGTTATAATCATAGTTCTCGGATTTTGCATCGCCATGATTTTCGCCTGATCTTCTGGAGAAAGATTCTCCATTCCAGGAATTGCCGGCATGTGGAAACCAAGCGTGCAACCATCAAACAGCGAGTTGATAATGATGGTAACAGCGACAATCACCACAGGCAGCAGCCATGCGACAAACCACGAGCCTTTGATCTTGAATTTCAGAAGGCCTGTGCTGCCGAGCTTCTCTTTGTTAATTATCTGAATCACCAATGCGCAAATCAGCGGGAAAAACATGTAAATCGTAGCACAGAGCGAATAAAGCTTGAGGTTATCAGTAGTGTTATGGATTCCCATTCCGAACCACATGAAGGCGGCGAAAATCCAGCTTGCGAGGCAAACTATTATTGAGAAATTTATTGCTTTTTTCATAACTAAATGAGCATTGGAATTAATAAAATCGGAATCAACAGAACTAAGGTGAAGACAACGACCACCACAATGCTTCTTTTTTGCGAAAGCTTAGGTATCACAACCAATCTCGACTCATCGACGAGTTTCACAGTTGATTTCATATCATCATAAAGCTGCGTTGTTTGTTCGGCACTTTTACAGTTTATGTAATACACGTCGCCAGTTGTCTTTATCTCTATAAACGGACCTTTATTGTGATTTTCAAGATACAAGACACCACGTTTTAAGTCTTTCATTTTATAAAAGCCTTTCCAGGTCTTCAAACCGCCGTAGCCATTGATTCTCATTACAACACCCGGCATACGATATAATAATTCTATCGATTTTATTCCATCGTTCGGAATAAATGTCGGATACATGAAATCATCGATAAGAATTCCATCGCTGAAAACCTGTATTTTCGACATCCTGCCTGCCAAAATCAGCAATACGGCAGTGATAATGATTGTCCAAACCCAGATAAACCACATCATAATCATGATTGTTTATTATTGATACAAAGTTCCAGTGTTTACAACAGGTTGAGCTGCATCGTCGGCGCAAAGCACCACCATCAGGTTGCTGACCATAGCGGCTTTCTTGTCGTCGTCGAGTTCGACTACTTCTTCGTCTTTGAGCTTGTCGAGAGCCATTTTCACCATCGAGACGGCGCCTTCGACAATCTTTTCACGTGCTGCGATGATAGCTGCAGCCTGCTGACGACGAAGCATAACGGCCGCAATCTCAGGAGAATAAGCCAAGTAGTTGATACGGGCTTCAATAACCTCGAGACCAGACATTGCGAGACGGTCATTGAGCTTGCCGAGAAGTATGTCGTTGATTTCCGAACCGCCGGCACGCAGTGTCAGATCGCCTTTCGTAATGTCGCCGTTCTCATCGTATGCGAACATGCCTGCAACCTCACGCAATGCAGCGTCGCTCTGCACTCTCACGAAGCTCTCGAAGGCACGCATACGGCTTGTGACCTGAACGCCAGTGCCAGATACACTACCGGCAGCTGCCAGAGTCTGAGAGTCGATTTCAAACATTGCCTTGTAAGTGTCTTTCAGCTTCCAAACCAAAATCTGTCCGATCATAATCGGATTGCCAGTCTTGTCGTTCACCTTGATTGGGTCGACATTGAGGTTACGGGCACGGAGAGAGACCTTTTTCGATGAATAGAACGGATTTGCCCAGTGGAAGCCGACTTTTGTCAAGGTGCCCTGGTATTTTCCGAAGAACACCATCACCATAGCCTCGTTAGGCTCGATTTTGATGAAACCGATGCAGAGAATGAAGTCTATCAGAATCATAGCTATTCCTCCGATAATCAAACCTATCGGTTCACCTTCTTTACATGTTGTAAATCCGAAAATTGAACCCGCAATGATTGCGAGGACCACAAACAGCATCAAAAATCCATTGATTCTCAATCCTTTAAATTCAAATTCTTTGTTTTCCATAGTCGTATTTTTAAGGTGATTATTTAATTTTTTGTAATATCATTTTGATATCATTTTCACAGCACAAAAATACAACATATTTTTAATATGCAAGAAAAAATTTGAAAAAAATTTAAAAAAATTAAATAATGTGATTTTCAGCCAGTTTCGCAAACGCAATCTTAAACCAGGCGGTATAATTTGCAGGATTTTTTTCAATATCTTTTGCGATATTTGCGACTGTCTCGTATTTATACGACTCCACTTCTTCCCTATTAATAATAGGTGTCACATCGGTGGTACCAACAAACACATGGTCGAACTCATGCTCGATGAGCCCCTGCATCACGTCGGCCTTGTAGATGAAACTGAACACCTCTTTGAGGTCGCACTCCATCCCCATCTCCTCCATCAGGCGGCGTTTTGTGGCTTGCTGGAGCGACTCTCCGTCACGAGGATGGCTGCAGCAGGTGTTAGTCCACAATCCCGGGGTATGATACTTAGTGAGAGCACGCTGTTGAAGCAGCATCTCCCCCTTGCTGTTGAAGATGAAAATCGAGAAGGCACGGTGCAGCGTCGGGTTGACGTGAGCGGCCTGCTTCTCCATCAAACCGATTTGATTGTCTTTATTATCAACGAGAACGACGTATTCAGGCATAAGCTACACGTTGAATCTGATATTGATGATATCGCCGTCTTTCACAACGTAGGTCTTACCTTCCACCGCAAATTTTCCCGCCTCCTTAACAGCCTGTTCGGAGCCGTAGTGCAGGAAATCGTCGCAGCTCATCACCTCGGCGCGGATGAAGCCACGCTGGAGGTCGCTGTGGATAACGCCGGCAGCCTCAGGAGCTGTGTCGCCCACGTGGATAGTCCATGCACGAGTCTCGTCAGGACCTGTAGTGAAGAATGATTGCAACTTCAGTGTGCTGTAAGCGAGACGCACGAGCTTGTTGACGCCAGGTTCTGTCAATCCAGCGTCTTCCATAAACAGAGCGCGGTCAGCCTCGTCGAGCTCGGCAATCTCCGACTCCAGTTTTCCGGCAAGTATAATCATATCTTCGCCATGAAGAGCGGCTTTCACAGCCTCGGTGTATTTGTTTCCGGTGAGTGCCGAAGCGTCGTAGACGTTGCCGACGTACCTTGTCGGTTTGAC
>JAEEGG010007249.1_pt1 | contig 25642 bp, 18 predicted proteins | sample 9134161 | NCBI WGS metagenome assembly JAEEGG01 (sample SAMN16246543, study PRJNA631951) | gut metagenome | biome: gut microbiome; feature: rumen; material: CR-attached | host: Bos | place: Iran: Karaj | collected 2018-10 | reverse complement strand
CGAAGAAGAATACAGCGGGGTCGAGATGGTGGCACTCGTTCAATACGCGCTATAATGTGTATTTCAACGGATCGCAGGCCTTTATCGAAGGAAATCTGGAGAAGGAAAAAGGCAACAAGGACAACTACACAGAGATGCTCCCACTCTACATGGTGGGCAACAAGCAGAGTCGCGACATCGGCAGAGGCCAGTATGACAGAGCCATCGAGAAAAGTGAGAAAGCCATCAAGCTACACAGTATCAAGGTCAAGCCCGAGTGGAAGAACTCGAAGCGGAAGACTGCCAAGGACCGTGAATGGCTGGGGCGCAAGGAATATAATCCTTTCCTCTGGAAAGCCTGGCTGCTCATGGGTAAATCGCAGTTCCAGAAAGGTGAATTCGACGAAGCAGCTGCCACCTTCAGCTATATGAGCCGACTCTACCAGACCCAGCCCCTGATGAACGGACTGGCAAGAGCCTGGTTGGCAAAATGTTACACAGAGCTGGACTGGAAATACGACGCTGAGGACGTGATCCGTAACATGAGTCGTGACTCGATGGACTTCAGGGCTGTAAAAGACTGGGACTACACCTATGCCGACTATTATATTCACACGAAGGAATACGAGAAAGCCATACCTTATCTAAGAAAGGTGATCAAGCACGAACGTCGTAAAATACAACGTGCCAGAGAATGGTATCTGATGGGACAGATACAACGCCAGTTGGGGCATCGCGAGGAAGCCTATAAGGCTTTCAGCAAGGTCATCGGCTGTCACCCACCCTACGAAATGGAGTTTAATGCCCGCATCGCCCAGACAGAGGTCATGCCCAGCACGAGCAGCCATCAGATTATCAGCAAGCTGAAGCGGATGGCCAAATCAGACAACAACCAGGAGTATCTGGACCAGGTGTATTACGCCATTGGCAACACCTACCTGCTGCAGCGCGATACGGCTGGAGCCATCGCTGCCTACGAAAAAGGCAACCAACTATCAGTCCGTAACGGCATTGAGAAGGGGGTGCTCCTGCTGACGCTGGGAAACATCTATTGGCAAAAGGAACGTTTTGCCGATGCTCAGCGATGCTATGGCGAGGCCATCGGACTGCTCGACAAGGACCGTCCAGACTACGAAGAACTGTCTTTACGATCGAAAGTGCTCGATGAGCTCGTGCCCCACACCACTGCCATTGAGTTGCAGGATTCCCTTTTGGCACTGGCTGACATGTCGGAGGCTGAACGGAATGCCGCCATCGACAGAGTGATCGAGGCGCTGAAGAAAAAGGAGAAGGAGGAGCGTGAAGCCATGCTCGATGCTGAGGCCGAAGAGATGCAAAGGAATCAGGACATTGGCAATACGGACATCAGGCCAAGCACACCAGCATCGCCCACGATGCCAACAGCAGGTAACGGACAATGGTATTTCTATAACCCTACAGCTGTAAGTCAGGGAAAGGCTACCTTCCAACGGCAATGGGGCAAGCGCGAGAATGCAGACAACTGGCAACGCAGCAATCAGACGGTGGTGGCTCTGGAGAACACAGAAGAAATCGCAGAGAATCCTGAATATACAGAAGAGTCAGACAGCTTGGACGAGCAGGCGCCTGTCGACTCCTTAGCTATCGAGGCTGCCAATGATCCACATGAGCGTGAATTCTATCTGGCACAGATACCCTTTACTGATGAGCAGAAGGACGTCTGCCACCAGATTATCAGGGAGGCTCTGTTCCAGGCAGGCATCATACTGAAGGACAAGATGGACAACCTGAAGCTGGGCGAAAGATACCTTCGCAGACTGACAGACAATTATCCAGACTATGAACACTGCGACGAGGCCTGGTATCACCTCTATCTGCTCTATGCACGCCAAGGCAGGATGGAGATGGCCGATTACTGCATCAGTCAATTGAAGGCAAACCATCCTGAAAGTGAATGGACAACCTTGCTGACTGATCCTTACTACATGGAGAATGCCAGGTTTGGCGAGCATCTGGAGGATTCGCTCTATGCAGCTACATACGAAGCCTTCAAGACAGATCGTCATGATATTATCAGAGCCAATGCCAACATCTCAGGCAGCCGATTCCCGTCAGGTGCCAATCGTGCGAAGTTCATCTTCATCGATGGTCTCAGCCTGCTGAACGAAGGCGATGGCGACGGGTGTATGGAACGTCTGAAGGAGGTGGTTGAGAAATATCCTGAGAGTGAGGTCAGTCCGTTGGCTGGTATGATTATCAAGGGTGTACAAGAAGGTCGCAGACTCCATGGCGGTAAGTTCGACATCGGTGATGTATGGACTATGCGCGACATCACACTGACCAGGGATTCAACCATCAGTGACACCCTTAGTGCAGAACGCAATCAGCAGTTCCTCTTCATGCTCGTCTATGAGCCTGACTCTGTAAACGAGAACCAGTTGCTCTTCGAGATGGCGAGATATAACTTCACCAACTTCCTGGTGCGAAACTTCGAGCTACAGATTGATGAGGATCACGGGTTGCACAGGATGATCACCAGTGGTTTCCTGAGCTATGACGAGGCGATGCAATATGCCCGCCAACTCTATCAGAACGAGAGTCTCGCCGAGCGTTTGAAACCCTGTCAGAGTCTCGTCATCAGTGAGGCCAATCTGGCACTTATTGGTACGCAGTTCAGCTACGACGACTATCAGCAGTTCTACGAAAAGACCTTTGTACCCATGAAGGTAAGCACAGAGAAACTGCTGATTATCCCTGAGGACATCGAGCAGCCTGACATTGAAGAAATTGGCAGTCCTTCAGAGGAAGAGGGAACAGAGGAAGAAGAGAATGACGACGATGACTTCTTCCTGCCGAATGCTGGTCAGCGAAAGGTAGAGGTGAAGGACTTCGACTTCGGCGATGACTTCTGGTAAAAATCGTAAATCATAAAGCATAAAGATGAGCAATGGACTATTACTTTGGGTAGACGATGAGATCGAGCAACTGAGAGCACATATCCTGTTTCTCGAGAAGAAAGGCTATGAGGTGATGACCGTCAGCAATGGCACAGACGCCATCGACCTCTGCAAGGAGCGCAACTTCGACCTTGTGTTCCTGGATGAGCAGATGCCTGGACTGAGCGGTTTGGAGACCCTTCAGAAGCTGAAGGAGCTACAGCCTTCTCTGCCAGCCGTGATGGTAACCAAAAGTGAAGAGGAAAACATCATGGAGCAGGCCATCGGCCAGAAGATTGCCGATTACCTGATCAAGCCCGTCAATCCCAACCAGATTCTGCTGACCCTGAAAAAGAACATCCACCGCAAAGCCATCGAGACAGAGGTGACACAGAGTCAGTATCAGCGTAACTTCCAGCAGATAGCCATGCAGATTATGGACAGCAAGGACTGGCAAGACTGGATCAACGTCTACAAGCGTCTGGTGCATTGGGAATTGGAACTGAGTGCCACTGACAGCAGTATGACAGAGATGCTCAAGATGCAGAAAGAAGATGCCAATAACGGTTTCGCCAAGTATATAAAGAAGAACTATCTGGACTGGATAGCCTCAACGAGTTCCTCTCCCATGATGTCACCTCAGGTCTTCAAGAACAAGGTCTTCCCACTGCTTAACGAGGGCAGGAAAGTATTCCTGGTGGTGCTTGACAATTTCCGCTATGACCAGTGGCGTGTGCTTGCTCCAGAACTCAGTGATCACTTTGAGATGGAAGAGGACCTGTACTACAGCATCCTGCCAACAGCCACCCAATATGCCCGCAATGCCATCTTCAGCGGTTTGATGCCCAATAAGATTGCAGAGATGTTCCCAGACCTTTGGGTGGATGAAGACGAAGAAGAGGGTAAGAACCTGAATGAAGAGCCTCTGATCAGGACTCAGTTGGAGCGCTATAGGCGTAAGAACACGTTCTCATACCATAAGGTCAACAACCAAACTGATGCTGACAAATTGCTGCAGCAATTCAGCTCGCTGGAAAAGAACGACCTGAACGTCGTAGTGTTCAACTTCATCGACATGCTCAGTCATGCCCGTACAGAGTCGAAGATGGTGAGGGAGCTCGCCAACAATGAGAGTGCCTATCGCAGCATTACTCTCTCCTGGTTCCGCCACTCTGTCATCTCCGATTTCTTCAGGCAATTGGCACAGACTGACTATAAGGTGATCGTGACTACGGATCATGGCAGTATCCGTTGTACGCAACCAGTGAAGATCCTTGGCGATCGTAACACCAACACTAATCTGCGTTACAAGCTGGGGAAGAACCTGGCTCACGACGATAAGAGTCTTTTCGTAGTCAAGGATCCTCAGAAGGCACAGCTCCCCTCACCCAACCTGTCAACCAGCTATGTCTTCGCTACTGGTGATTCGTTCTTCGCCTATCCCAACAATTACAACTATTATGTATCCTACTATCGCGACACTTTCCAGCATGGAGGCATCTCGATGGAAGAGATGATCATACCACTGATTACACTGACAGGGAAGAAAAGACTGTAGGATTAAAAGATTTACGATTTACGGATTTACGATTTTAGATTGACGATTTTAAGGATTAAGATATGGAAATAAGAATTGAGAGTTTAGAGAATATCCGCGAGACGGCCAAAAGCTTTGTGAACGAGATTGGCGATCGCAGAGTCTTTGCCTTCTATGGTAAGATGGGTGCTGGCAAGACCACCTTCATCAAGGCCATCTGTGAGGAACTGGGTGTAGAGGATGTCATCACCTCGCCCACCTTTGCCATCATCAATGAGTATACTGCTCACTCCCCACTCCTCGCTCCTCACTCATCAGTATTTCACTTTGACTTCTATCGCATCAAAAAGCTGGAGGAAGTGTATGACATGGGATATGAGGACTATTTCTATAGTGGTGCCCTCTGCCTGATCGAATGGCCTGAACTGATCGAGGAAGTTTTGCCTGAGGATGCCGTCAAGGTAACCATTACAGAGCAAGCAGACGGCACACGTACCATCAACTTCTGAAAACAATAATCCCCGCTGATGGCGGGGATTAAACTGTCTTATAGATTCTGTTCCTGGAAATCCAAGTCAGCCTGCACAATAAAGAAGACCTCCTCAGGATTGAATGACTTGCTGACACCTTCGTTCTCTGCCTTCTTGCAGACATAATCAGCTACAGCCTCCATGTCGATATCGACCTCGTCGTCATTGCTTTCCAGAATGCCACTGGTGTAATAATAGTCCACGATGGCATCCATGATCCAGAGAATATCCGACTTGCTATAGATCTTCTTGAAATCAACAGGCAGTTGAGAACGGATGAATTCGACTTCACGCTGGTTCTCTTCCTCATCTAAGCGGAGTTCATCTTCGAATGACATACCTCCGCCATTTCCTCCGTTTTGATTTGCCATAGATTACAGAAGTGCGTCGAATTTCTCCTCGAACTTGGGTTTTGCCTGAGCACCGATCAGTTTGTCGACAACCTCACCGTTCTTGAAGAACAAGATGGTAGGAATGTTACGGATGCCGAACTCTGCAGCCAGATCCTCATTCTCCTCGACGTCGCACTTGCCGACTACGATCTTGCCGTCATACTTCTCAGCCAACTCAGAAATAATGGGAGCCACCATACGGCAGGGGCCACACCATGTTGCCCAAAAATCCACTACTAAAGGCAGATTACCACCTTTCAAACTCGCAAAATTCTCATTTGTGATTGTTACTTCCATTGTCTTAATCTTTTAAAAATGAATACTATGTCTCAAAATCTCATTCTGCAAATACCATGCCACTAATTGATCTTATACGACAGCATCTCGTGGTGCTCGATGAAATCAATCAGCGCATGACGGACATCAACACCAGCAGACTTGCTTCTCAGCAGCACATGGTTACCGCCTGAGGAATCACGCAGCTGGAAGAAGAGTTTGGTGGAGCCTGGACTCTCGTTGATAATCTCTGTCAGGTCTGCCACAATCTTCTCATCCAGCAGATCTGTCACCATTTCAATCGTGATACGATCGATGGCCTTCTCCTTGATTGTCTGCAGATATTCCACATTCTGCACCTTCAGCTCCATCTGACTGCTGTTCATGAAACGGGGTTGCAGTTTGGCTGTCACATAGACGGAAGCGCCCTCAGTAAACATGCCACTCCACTGTCCCCAGTCACGTCCGAAGAACGGTATCTCACCACTGCCATCGAAATCCTCAACCGTCACGAAACCGCAGGGTTCGCCTTTCTTGGTGAATTTCTGACGAACAGCTGTCACAATACCACCCAGGATGATATCCTCGCGACCTGACAAGCTCTGGACATCTGCCAAATCGGCACACTTCGCATTGCAGAGATTGTCGAGAATCATCTTATACTCATCGAGCGGATGAGCAGAGAGATAGATACCCACCAACTCACGTTCCTTATTCAGACGTTCGATGTCACTCCATCGTACATCCGACTTGGGAATCGCTGGCGTAGCAATCTCTACGGCGTCGAAGTCTCCAAAGAGCGAGTTCTGGGCCTGTGACTTCTCCTGTTGATAAGTTTGTCCATAACGCACCAGGAGGTCGATAAACATCTCGCCCTTATTGTTCTCGACAAAGAAGTCCTCACGACGTATGCCAAAGCTGTCGAAACCACCACTGAGTGCCAAAGACTCAAACGCCTTACGGTTGACATTACTCATGTTCACACGCTCAGCGAAATCGAAGATGGTCTTATAGGGTCCGTTCTTTTCACGTTCTGAAATAATAGCCTGTGCCGCCGAGTCGCCCATGCCTTTAATAGCTCCCAGGCCGAAACGAATCTCACCATGATGGTTAACACCAAACTTCTCATAACTTTCGTTGACATCAGGACCCAGTGTGGCAATACCCATCTGCTTACACTCGTCCATCAGTTTGGTGATTTCCGTAATCTGATCACGACGACGGCTCATGATGGCAGCCATGAACTCTGCTGGATAGTTAGCCTTGAGATAAGCCGTCTGATATGCCACCCATGAATAGCAGGCTGCATGCGACTTGTTGAAAGCGTAGGAGGCGAACTTCTCCCAGTCGGCCCAGATCTTCTCAAGGATCTCAGGATCATGACCATTCTTCTTACCACCCTCGATGAACTTGGGCTTCATCGCATCAACGATATCCTTCTTCTTTTTACCCATCGCCTTACGCAGGGCATCACTCTCACCACGGGTAAAGTCGGCAAGCTGGCGCGACAACAACATCACCTGCTCCTGATAAACGGTAATGCCATAGGTATCCTTCAGGTATTTCTCCATACAAGGGATATCATACTTGATTTCCTCACGACCATTCTTACGGGCGATGAACGAAGGGATATAATCCATAGGACCTGGACGATAGAGGGCATTCATGGCTATCAGGTCCTCGAACACCGTCGGATGGAGCTCACGCAGATACTTCTGCATACCTGCCGACTCAAACTGGAACGTTCCAATGGTCTGTCCCTTCTGATAGAGTTCGTATGTCTTGGGGTCATCGATAGGAATGGTATCCAAGTCTACGTCAATTCCCCTCGTACGCTTGATATTCGCACAGGCCTCCTTCAACTCCGAAAGCGTCTTCAGACCCAAGAAGTCCATCTTGATAAGGCCTGTAGACTCAATCACATGGCCATCGTACTGCGTACAATTGGTCTTAGTGCCCTTGAAATCAGGGTCATCGGCTGTTGATACAGGTACATGGTCACTGATGGGGTCGCGACAGATGATGAAACCGCAGGCATGGATACCTGTTCCACGAACTGTACCCTCCAGCATCTTGGCGTATTTGATGGTATTGGCCAGCTGCGGATTGCTCGAAGTCTCGGCTTCCTGCAGTTCCCTGGTACACTTGATGGCATTGGGCAGGTTCATCTTCATGCCGTCAGGCAGACGATCAGGAATGGCTTTGCACAAAGCATTCGAATCAGCCAACGGTAACTTCTCTACACGTGCCACATCCTTAATTGAGTTCTTCGTGGCCATCGTGGCATAAGTAATAATATGGGCGCAGTTTTCATGACCATACTTGTCCATCACCCATTTCAGCACACGTCCACGGCCATCGTCATCAAAATCGGTATCGATATCAGGCAATGAGATACGATCCGGATTCAGGAAACGCTCAAACAGGAGATCGTATTTCAGTGGGTCAATCTTGGTGATACCCAGACAATAAGCCACCACACTACCTGCTGCCGAACCACGACCAGGACCTACCATCACGTCGAGTTCATCACGGGCTGAATTAATGAAATCCTGCACTATCAAGAAGTAACCAGGGAATCCCATGGTCTTCATGATATGGAGCTCGAACTTCACACGCTCTACCACTTCGTCAGGGATAGGATCGCCATAACGCCGCTTGGCACCTTCGTAGGCAAGCTTCGCCAGATAATCAGCTTCAAACTTGATTCGATAGATCTTGTCATAGCCACCCAACTTCTTAATCTTTTTCTCACCATCCTCCTTGGAAAGCTGGTTCTCACCGTTCTCATCACATGTAAACTCATCGTAAAGCTGCTGTTCCGTGAACTTCTTGCGCCACTCCTCTTCTGTTCCAAACGATTCAGGAATGGGGAAAAACGGCATGATGGGATCGTTGTCGAGGCTATAGATCTCAACCTTATCCAGAATTTCCAGTGTATTGGTCAAGGCTTCAGGCACATCGCTGAAGATATCGTTCATCTCCTGACGTGTCTTAAACCACTCTTGCTTAGAGTAAAGCATACGCGTAGGATCGTCCAGGTCCTTACCCGTTGCCAGACAGAGCAGGTGATCATGGGCCTCGGCATTCTCCTCGTCCACGAAATGAGCATCGTTGGTACAAACCAATTTTACGCCATATTCCTTAGCCAGTTCAATAAGCACCTTGTTGGCTTTCTGCTGTAGGGGGAAGGTCTCGCGGTTGGCACGGTAATTGGGATCAGGATTCTTCACCTCATGACGTTGCAACTCCAGATAATAATCATCGCCCCAAAGCTTCTTATGCCATTCGATAGACTGTCGGGCACCAGCAATATCGCCCTTCAAAATCTTGGCAGGCACCTCACCAGCGATACAGGCAGAACAGACGATCAAACCTTCATGATATTTTTCCAGATCCTTATGGTCAGTACGAGGACGGTTATAAAAGCCATCCGTCCACGAACGACTGACAAGCTTGATGAGATTCTTATATCCCTCATAGTTCTTGGCCAACACGATGAGGTGATAGCCTCCAAGGTCTTCTTTGGTCTCTCGAAGATTCATGTCACCACGACGAGCCACATACATCTCACAACCGAAGATGGGTTTGAAAGGATCAAGTCCGTCCTTCTTGCGCTGTTTGTTAATCCCCATGCAGATGTCGTGAAATTCCTTAATGCCGAACATGTCACCATGGTCGGTGATAGCCATGCCCTTCATACCATCGTCAATGGCTTTATTCACAAGCTTCTTGATGCTCGACTGACCATCCAGAATCGAGTAGTATGTATGTACATGCAAATGTACGAAATCTTCCATTTTTTTATTTGATTCTTTTCATTTTTCGTGTCCAAAGATACGTCTATTTCTTCGAAATACCAAAAGAAAAACGTGAAAAGTTTGTAACTTACGTAAAAAATATGTACCTTTGCACCCAAGTTACAGAATATTCGTTATTACCCATGGGAGAAAAGATTAAGAAACTGAAGAAAATTAGGATCCATCGAGAAGGCACTAATGAGCTGTTTATCAGCGCAGTGGCTATCTGTGGCATCGCCTATGCTCTTTGGTACTACCTCAGTACACCTATACCTTTTTGGATTTTTATCCTCATTTTTGGAGCAGCCTGGCTTATGGCACTCAATTTCTATCGTTGTCCAATCCGTTATTTTAATGGAGATACCGATAAGCTTGTAGTAGCTCCTGCCGATGGAAAGATTGTTGTCATTGAAGAGGCTGAGGAAAACGAATATTTCCATGATAAACGTCTTATGATCTCCATATTCATGAGTCCGCTGAACGTTCATGCCAACTGGTTCCCTGTAGATGGCAAGGTGAAGTTCGTTCATCATCAGGACGGAAACTATCACAAGGCCTGGCTACCTAAAGCCAGTGAGGAGAATGAGCATGCCGACATCATGATTACGACCCCTGATGGTACCGATGTGTTGGTACGTCAGATTGCTGGTGCTATGGCGCGTCGTATTGTGACCTACGCCAAGGAGGATGAGGAATGCTACATCGATGAGCACCTCGGCTTTATCAAACTGGGATCTCGAGTTGATGTCTATTTGCCGTTGACAGCTAAGGCATGTGTCACCATGGGGCAACCCACTACAGGAGACCAGACGGTGATCGCCAAACTGGCATAATATTCTATCGCTTATGAAGAAGCATATCCCCAACACGATTACCTGCTGCAACCTCATTTCTGGTTGTATCGCTACCTATTTCGCTTTCCAGGGCGACTTCGAGTTGGCTTTGCTGTTCATCATCATTGGTGCTGTCTTCGATTTCTTCGATGGTATGACAGCACGACTTCTGGGTGTTTCCTCCCCTATCGGAAAAGAACTTGATTCCCTGGCTGACGACATCACCTTCGGTTTTGCGCCATCAGCCATCATCTTCGGCTATCTCTGCACGTTCCATATTCACATCTTCACACTGCCCTTCCTGGCTTTCGTCATGGCGGCCTTCTCTGCCCTCCGACTGGCCAAGTTCAATCTTGACGAGCGACAGGCCTTAGGATTCATCGGACTCCCCACCCCTGCCAACGCACTCTTCTGGGGGGCACTCATCGTAGGTCTGCAGCAACACAACATCTGCTTCGAAGGTCTGGAATGGATCATACTCGTCGGCACTTTTGTCAGTTGCTATCTGCTGATTGCCGAGATTCCCATGTTCGCTCTGAAGTTCAAGCATTGGGGATGGAAAGACAATCAAATCAAATATATATTCATACTATCATGTATACCCCTGCTGCTGTTCTTAGGAGTCAGTGGCTTCGCTGCCATCATTGCATGGTATGTGATATTATCAGTTGTTACTAGCAAAACAAACTAAAACCCTTTGATATGCAAATCTTTTTTGCCATTATTATTTTCGGACTTATCCTGCTCGCTATCATTGTCATGATAGTTATCAACTTTATGTATAAGAATGTCAGGAAACTGAGAGAAGAAGCAGAAGACAGGTACTATCGTAACATGAAGCGGAAGGAACAGAAGGAGAAGAATCCTTTTGGTGAAGACTATTTCAAGAGCAGCACTAAGAAGCAGAACAACCGTCGACAGCAGTCACAATACAGTTCTGACCAGACCAGAACCAGCCAAGAAGAAACCACCGCCCGCAGAATGACTACAGACGATGGTGTAACGATTATCGACGATCGTGGAGAGGACAAGCAGAAGATCTTCACTCACGACGACGGTGAGTACGTAGAATTTGAGGAAGTCCGTTAACGGACTCGCCCCAGGCAAGTCTAACTGTGTACGAGCGTTCCGATCTGCTCGCCATCCATCACTTTCTTCAGATTACCCACGATATCCATGTTGAAGACATAGATAGGCAGATGATTGTCATTGCACATGCAGATGGCCGTCAGATCCATCACTTTCAAGCCACGTGACAACACCTCCTGATAGGTGATATCCTGGAACTTCGTAGCCGTAGGATCCTTCTCGGGGTCAGCCGTATAGACACCATCCACGCGAGTACCCTTCAGCATCACGTCGGCCTCAATCTCGATACCTCTCAGTGAAGAGCCTGTATCCGTTGTGAAATAGGGCGAACCCGTTCCTGCAGAGAAGATGCACACATAACCAGCCTCCATGGCTTCGATAGCCTTCCATTTCGTGTAGAACTCACCTATCGGCTCCATGCGGATGGCTGTCATCACCTTGTTCTTCACACCAACAGCACCCAGGGCACTACTCAGAGCCAGTGAGTTGATGACTGTGGCACACATACCCATCTGATCGCCCTTCACACGATCGAAACCCTTCTGACTGCCAGAAAGACCACGGAAGATGTTGCCACCACCTATTACAATACCAATCTGCACGCCCATCTCTGCCACTTCCTTAATCTGGTTGGCATAGTCGCTCAGACGCTCTGGGTCAATACCGTAACCCTGCTTTCCCATCAGGCTCTCGCCCGACAACTTCAAAAGAATTCTCTTAAATCTTGCCATTTGATTTACGATTTACAGATTTATTATTTACGATTTAAATGATATATTCAACTTCCTTAAAGGCGTAACGTCGTTCGCTGCCGTCTTGGTCCACTAACAGCAGCCTTCCGTCTGACGATACGTTCATTAATTTGGCCGTGAAGGTTCCTGTCTGATCCCGATAGAGCGCGTCCTTCCCTTTTCGATAGAGCCGTTGCCGGTAGGCGATAGGAGTCGTCACACACTGATAGGCACTGTCGAACTCAGTAAGAAACCTGATGAGCAACTCATCGAGATCCGTTTCCAGATCCGACAACTGATAGAGTGATACAGGATTAGGAGCATCACTCTTGAATACCCGTTGGTTCACATTCAGTCCGATGCCGATGATGGAGTCCTTGATCTCTGCACCCTGCAGACGATTCTCGATCAACACGCCACAGATTTTCTTGTCTCCTACATAGATATCGTTCGGCCACTTGATCTCCACCTTATTATATATATAGGCCTCCAATGTCTCGCAAAGAGCTACCGAAACAGCCTCCGTGATATGAAATTGCCGATTGGCAGGTATGTCTTCTGGATGTATCAGCATCGAGAACGTCAGGTTCTTTCCCCGTTCACTCTCCCACGAGTTCGTGCCACAGCCTTTGCCTGCCGTCTGATAGCCAGCCACCACCACCATCTCTCCCTCGCCGTTCTCCTTCAGCCAGCGGTTGGTTGAGTCAGTCTCGTTGATATGAACAATCTTAAATTTCATAATCTGCTTGCAAAGATACAAAAAAAATTGTAACTTTGCAACATGATTAGCGAAGAACAGCAAAAAAAAGATGAGCGCTACATGCGCATGGCTCTCGAAGAAGCCCATTCAGCCTACGAGGCAGGCGAGATTCCCATAGGTGCCATTGTCGTTTGTAAGGACCGTGTTGTCTCACGTGCCCACAACCTGACGGAAACCCTCTGCGACGTTACTGCGCACGCAGAAATGCAGGCAATCACCTCGGCAGCAAACACTTTAGGAGGGAAATACCTAACGGATTGTACACTCTACGTCACAGTCGAACCCTGCACGATGTGTGCTGGAGCCATCGGATGGGCACAGATTCCGCGCATAGTCTACGGAGCAGCTGATGAGAAACGGGGCTTCCACGAATATGCCCCCAAGGCCATGCATCCCAAAGCCACCGTCACAGGAGGGGTGCTCGAAGAGGAATGCAGACTGTTGATGCAGGATTTCTTCAAGTCAAGGCGCTGATACGCCCAATTGTCTTACTCTGGTTGTGTCAAGCCCCATCAGTTCTTGGTGCCGGCTATAGGTGCTGAGCACAAAGATTGCCTGACGCTCATCTTCTGAAGGATTTGGTGAGACGGTAAGTTCCTTCAGACGCCCACGCCAGTCAGTACGTGTCTCACCAATAGGTTCCGTCCACGAAATCCATTCCAGCTTCTGATAGCTGACGTACAGGTTGTTTCTGTCCATATTCGAAGTAAAGGTCAACGTCAAAGGGCCACCAGCAGCATCCACAACATACTCATCTTGATCAAAGATGGCATAGTCACCACTCTGACGGATAGTCATCGATTCCTGCTTACCATCCGACACGATGGTCAGCACCGCCGAGCGTTCTGCCTTGGTCCTGTTGGCCGATGTGGTCTTCAGGGTAACAGCATTCCTACCGCCAGAGCCATGGCTGGGAGAAACTTCAAGCCAGTCCGTAGAGGTTGAAGCCGTCCAGTCGCCACCTGCCTGGAAGAGAATCTCCACGTAATGATTGGCCACAGGATACATGCTCTCAGGCTCCTGGGAAACGAGATAGACGCCTCCGACCTCGTCTGCCATGCATCCTGTCAGCCCATACGCCACCAGCATACAGGCCATCAGCCACACATCCTTGAAATGATTTCTCTTGAACACAGTCTATGTTATAACGACGCAAAAATAAACAAAATCGCCCAAAGTGCGTTCACTTCAGGCGATTTTTATGTATTTTTAGCGGATTGCTAAAACTTACGGCATCGTCAGTACATCGGTATAAGCACCGAACGAACCAGCGGAAACAGTGTGCTGCAGTGTCAGAGGTGCCTGCTTGGTGGCAGGATCGTAAACACCTGCGACACCACTCTTATCCTCGTTCAAGAAACCCTCGAGGTAAACAACACCATAGCTGCTGTGATTCCAAGAAGCCTGCTTGGGAACTGTCACCACATTGTCGCTGCCAATAGAGAACTGGATGTTATAGCCCTTCTCGAAGAGGTCCATCATACGATAGATATTCGTACCCTCTGCCTGCTGGATTTCTACATCCATCTCGTCTTCCCACCATTCAGGTGAGCTGTAATGACCCTTACCGAGCTTCTTCCAAGAGTAGTCTGAGTGGATGCTAATCACAGTCGACACATTCTGCTTCTTGGTGATAGTATCAGCCGTGGCCACGTCAGTAGGACTCAGCGTCAGCGTGTAAGTATAGTCCTTACCCTTCTCGAGGTTGCTGGCAGTAACCTCCATCACAACGACACCCTGTCCCTCAGCAAAGGTAACAGAGGTACCATTACTGATGCTGAAGATACCCTCTTCGCTTGCCTCGGCAGTGAAGTTAGCGGTGTAGCTGCCACTGGTCAGCGAACGGATGATACGCACGGGAATCGTCAACGAACTCTGAGAAGTAGTAATGGTACTGGGCTTAGCTGTCTCGAACGAGATGTTCTGTCCCATAGGAGCATACATGACATCTCCCTTCACGTCAGTCTCGCAGGAAGTAAGTGCTCCCAGCAGAATGACGGCTAATCCTAAGAAATATTTATTGATCTTCATACTTTTACAACATTTAATTGGTGATTACTCATCCTTAACATTATTCTGATCATTCTTGTCATCCATGTTCTCATTACCATCAAACTCAGACTGCGGAATTGTCAGAACCCACATCCAGTTCTCAGGATTATCAGATGGACGGTTGGTCAGCAGGATATTGGCATTGTCAGGCCAGCCCTCAGCCGTTGTACGTCTGAAGCCCTGCTTCAAGCGGCGAATATCGAACACGCGGCCATACTCACCCCAGAGCTCAATACGACGCTGGTCGATGATAGCCTCACGGAGAGAACCTGTACGGTCAGATGTCAGCTTACCCAATTCCTTACCAGTAGCGGTACAGTTAAAGGCAGCATCACGGGTCTTAACCATAGTGTTCAGGAGCTCCTGAGCCTTGGTATCGTTACCCAACATACACTCTGCCTCAGCAGCTGTCAGATACATCTCCTCGATACGCATCCATACATAGTCACCCTCCCATGTAGAAAGTGAACTGAAGTGGAACTTATGCTGCTGGTAACCGCCAGCACCATTGTTAGGATCTGCGGGATCCCACCAAGCACGGCGTGAGTCATCCTTACCCATTCGGTCATAGGTATCCTTGTTGATCTGCTTGTTAGCACGGCTGTAGCCTGCATAGAGAGCAGCGTCGACGTCCATATGAGCATAGAGAGAAGCATACATACCAGCCTGGTCAGGAATGATGTGAGCACCCCACATGACGTTGGCTGCAGAGACAGTGTTAATGAAGTTCGACTGATTGATAGCGAACTTACCAGCCTCAACAGGCTGAATCTTGTACTCTCCGAGAGCGATGGCAGCCTCAGCAGCCTTGGCTGCCGTAGCCCAGTCTTCCATCGTCAGGGCAATACGTGCCTGGATACCAAGTGCTACAGGATAGGTCACATAACTCTTATCGTTGTTCAGCGATGTCATACGACTCTTCTCCAGATAGTCTACACCTTTGTTGATGTCCGACAGGATCAGGTCATAAACCTGCTGTACGGTAGCACGGGGCTGTCCCTTGGTATCAGCCGATGTAGGCTCTGTATAGATAGGTACGCAAGGCTCGCTCTCATGTCCCTTATAGGTACGCGAGAAGCATTGTGCCAGCATGAAGTAGCTATATGCACGGATGGCGTAAGCCTGACCCAGCACATACATCTTGTCGATGTCTGAAGGATCGAGATCCTTCTCCATGGCAATCAGGTAGTTCACGTTAGCGATATAAGTGAAGTAGGCATACCAGAGGTCGTAAGAACGCCATGAGCTACTGGTGTAGCGACCCTTCACGTTATAAATGGCATCGAACCAGAACCAACCGGAACCCTGCTTTGACATGATGCAGTCGTCGCCCATCACGTCGGCCATCAGTGAGTAGGCAGAAAGACCGAAGCACTGGTGGGTATTACCCGTGGTAGACCATCCGGAGGAATACATTGAGCGGTAGAGACCGTTCAGCGAAATCATGGCTGCATCATTGCTCTGGGTCATCGTCGTACCTGAAACAGATGTAGTCGGCGATGTCTCCAGCTGATCCTTAGAACATGAGGTCGTCAGAGTCAGTGCAGCGAAACCAATCAAAATATATTTAAAACTTTTCATCGTCATATCCTGTTTAGAAGTTAATGTCAAGACCTAATGAGAACGTCTTATTAGGAGCATAGCGGTAGTTGGTACCACCAGTGAGGTTGTACTGCGGATCCATACCCTTAAGATGCGTGAAGAGAGCCACATTATCGAACGAAGCATAGAGACGTACTCTGCTCATGGCAATCTTGCGTGCCAGCATAGCAGGCAGAGTGTAACCCAATGTAATGTTCTTGATGGCGAAATATGAAGCGTTCACCAGATAGTTGTCTGTCAGGGCACGGTTGCCACCGATCTCGATACGTGGAATATCGGTCACGTCGCCAGGCTGCTGCCAGCGGCGGAGGATATTCTTGTTCCACTGGTTATATGCGTACATATTAGACATAGAACTGTAGTACATAGAGTCGTAGATCTTGCCGCCGATAGAGTAAGTGGTCAGAATACTCAGGTCGATGCAGTTGAAGAGCTGCAGGTCGGTAGAGATACTACCATAGAGGTCAGGCGTACGATGACCGGCGAAGTACTTCGATGAGTTAGCCACAGAGTAGTTGTCTGTGATATACTCAGTACCAGGCTTCATGTTGCCCTCGTCGTCCTTTTCGTATGCGTAGTAGAGCTGTGCACCTGTTGCAGGATCGACACCAGCCGACTTAGCCACGTAGAAGGTGTGGAAATCGTAGCCTTCCTTAATGATCTGAGAGCCATTGATGATCTCGTTCGACTCATCAGTCAGCTTAAGCACCTTGTTCTTCTGAATGGTACCCATCCAGGTGAGGTTCCAGACGATATCCTTGGTTTTCAGTACAGTTCCGCTTACCATGAACTCCCAACCAGTGTTGCGCATGCTACCTACGTTAGCAGAGAAGCCGGTGAAACCAGTAGAAAGTGCCATAGGATAGTTCAGGAGCATGTCAGTAGTCTTCTTGTTGAAGTACTCAACGCTAAAGCGTAAACGGCTATCCAAGAGCGCACCCTCGAGACCGATGTTCAGCATACCGTTCTTCTCCCACGACAGATCCTTGTTCTCCAGTGTTGCCACGAAACCACCGATCTGTGAGCCGTTAGGGAAATCCAGTGTGTAGAGGTTCTGCCAAGCATAGAAGTTCTGATAACCAATCTGATAATAGCTGTAGTCATAGTCGAGCAGACCCTCGTTACCATTCTGACCGTAAGAAGCTTTCAGCGACAGGTTGTTGATCCATGTGAGAGGCTTCATGAACTCCTCGGCAGTGATACGCCAGTTAGCACCAACTGACCAGAACGTACCCCAGCGGTTGTCCTTGTAGAAACGTGAAGAACCGTCACGACGGATAGAAGCGTCGAAATAGTACTTGTCGTTGTAGTTATAGTTCACACGACCCAACCACGACTCGATATCGTGCTCTACCGCCCAAGAATCAGCAGCATAGATCGTTGAAGCAGGCTTCAACTCGTCGATACCATCAACGATATTGGTCTTTCCAGCCTCCAGATAGTCAAATTTGTACTGATAGTACTCATGAGCAGCCAGTATACCAAACGAGTGCTCACCGAACTTACGGTTCCAAGAGAGCTGCTGGTTGAAGGTGTAGCTCTGAGTGCGCTGGTTGAATTTCTGAAGCAGACCGCCGGCGTTCTTCTGATTACCATGATACTTGTTATACTTCTTCGTACGGTTCAGCGAACGGTAGTCACCACCGAAGTTCAGTGTCAGTTTCAGACCCTGTGCCCAGCCCATCTTCTTATCGTCAGAACCGAAGGTCACATAAGTACGGATACCAGCATTGTTCGTGGTATTGTAGTTCTTGTCGTTCGTCAGGTCTCCCAGTGGGTTGAAGTCAGCTGCCGTGGGGCGGCCATCCTCACCATAGTCTGGCAAGAGGTTGCCATTGGCATCGAGCACGTTGTTACCAGCCAGATCCTTCTGATAGAGCTGATAGATAGGAGCCATGAACTGAGAGGTATACCAGGGGTTAGAAGTTGCAGTAGCACTGGTCTCGTTCTCCTCCATGTAGTCACTCGTCGAGTGCGACATCGAGGTGCTCAGTCCAGCCTTGAACCAGTCGGTTACCTGAGAGTCCACATTCATACGGGCGTTGTAACGCTCGAAGCCGGTATTCACAAGGATACCCTTCTCGTTGACGTAACCCAGTGAAATCATGTAGTTGGTCTTATCTGTACCACCAGTCAGCGACAGCTGATGATCGTGGCGAAGTGCACCTTTGTTGTATACGCCGTCAAGCCAGTCCTCATTCCATGACGACTGAGCATCAGCACGTACCTTTCCAGTTGCGGGGTCGATAATCTCGCCCCATGTGTAATTCTTGAACGGATTGTAGATCTCACCGCCGAGAGTCTGACCCAGCTGGGCAATGGCAGCTGCTGAAGCATCTGCAAACGACAGGCCATTACCGAACTGCTGGTTGTTACGCAGTCCCTCGTAGGTAATCTGTACATAGTCCTGCTGGCTCAGTGTCTCATAACGAGGCAGAGCGCGCCATGACCAACCCACTGTGTTGTGCAAGGTGATGGTCGGACGACCTTCCTTACCCTTCTTTGTGGTGATGATAACTACACCGTTGGCAGCACGCGAACCGTACAGGGCAGAGGATGAAGCATCCTTCAGCACGGTCATCGACTCGATATCCTGCGGGCTGATAGCGTTCAAGTCACCATCGTAAGGCATACCGTCAACAACATACAGCGGCTTATTGCTGGCGTTGATAGAACCGAAGCCACGAATCATGATCGTAGCATCGCTACCAGGCTGACCACCACCAGAGGTTACAGTCACACCAGCTACCTGACCGTCGAGTGCCTTCGTTACATTCGCAACAGGACGCGACTCCAACTTTTCACTGCCAATGGCAGCAGCAGAGCCGGTGAAAGAAGATTTCTTTGACGTACCATAGGCCACAACAATCACCTCGTCCACCATCTGAGCGTCAGACTTCAGGAAGATGCGCATGTTGTTCTTGGCCTTGACGGTCTTGCTCTCAAAACCAAGATAAGTCACCTCAAGCTGATCCTTTCCCTGAGGAAGGACAATTGAGAAACGACCGTTTACGTCAGTCAACATACCAGTACTTGTTCCTACGACCTTAACGGCGGCACCGATGATCGGCTGACCGTCTTCCTGCGAGAATACAGTACCGGCAACTTTGGTTTGAGCCAGTGCAGTTCCTACACAAAGGAAGAGACCAGCTAAAAACATCGTTAGTCTTTTTTTCATAAATTCTCTCTCTTAGTTAATTAATATAAATAATGAATTCTTCATTGTCGTTATATGAGCTAAGCGGCTGCAAAATTAATAATAAAATTGCTAAAAAACAAATAAATTTATAAAAAAATGTATGTTTGCCGAATAATATTGCAAAAATTTTACAGTTTACACTTTATTTGTTAAGCATATCACTTTTCTCACCGATTTCAGCATCAACGTATCTAATAAAGGCCGAAAAATCCCTTTTGACTTTCAAATTGTAGTCTAAACACTCTTTTTTGTTTCGGATTGATATAAATCAAGTCAAAAGCGCAAAAATCTTAATAAATTGCGTAAAAATGTGATTTTTTTATAAAATTATTCGTTTTTTACAATCGTATGCATTAATTTTGCAACCTGACACTAATAAAATTGAGGCTTATTATACATTATTATTTATATTATATATTTATTAATCAAAGAGAGAGAATTTATGAAAAAAAGACTAACGATGTTTTTAGCCACGCTGCTTCTCTGCATGGGAACCGCACTGGCTCAAACAAAAGTTACTGGTACTGTATTCTCGCAGGAAGACGGTCAGCCGATCATCGGTGCCGCCGTTAAGGTCGTAGGAACAAGTACCGGTATGTTGACTGACGTAAATGGTAAATTCACTTTGACTCTGCCTCAGGGAAAGAATCAGCTCGAGATTTCTTATCTGGGCTATGAGTCTAAGACCGTGAATGCCAAGAACGGCATCCGTATCTTCTTGAAAGCCGATGCCAAGACTCTCGACGAGGTCGTGGTAACCGCCATGGGTATCAGCCGCGACAAGAAAGCCCTGGGTTATGCTTCTCAGGAGCTGAATGCCGAGGATCTGAATATTGCAGGTACCAGCTCGCTGGCCAGTGCCATGCAGGGTAAGCTGACTGGTGTCAGCATCCGTCAGTCATCAGGTGCTCCTGGTGCTTCTGCACAGATCGTGATCCGTGGTGCCCGTTCGTTCGACGGCAACAACGCTCCGCTCTATGTAGTCGACGGTATGCCTATCAGTTCAACACCTGACTTCTCTACAAATAGCTCTGTAACAGGTGCCGACTTCACCAACCGTAGTATTGATATCAACCCCGAGGACATTGAGAGCATCAACGTCCTGAAGGGTCAGGCTGCATCCGCACTTTATGGTATCCGTGCTTCTAACGGTGTGATCGTCATTACGACCAAGCGTGGTAGCAAGTACACAGCTAAGCCTGTGATCACCTTCTCTACCGACATCAGTGCCCAGACCCTGAGTCGCAAGTACAAGCACCAGGATGTCTACGCACAGGGTAGCAGCCAGAGTGCATACAACCCCAGTTCTTCTTCTACATGGGGACCGAAGATCACTGATCTGCCTAATGACCCCAAGTACGGAGGTAACACAGACAACGCCTATACACAGGCCGAAGGTATGCATAACGGTATGTACTACAACCCGAAGTATGCCAATGCAGGTCTTAGCGGATGGGCAACTCCGACCACTCACGACAACGTGGGCGACTTCTTCAAGACTGGTATCACACAGAATGCCACACTGAACATTTCGCAGCGTGTCAACAACATGAGCTACTCATTCGGTATCAGCGATACTTATCAGGAAGGTATCATCCCCTCGACGGGCATGATGCGTACTGGTGCTCGTGGTGCTGTCGACTGGGAGATCAACAAGCAGTGGAAGACTGGTTTCTCTGCAAACTACAGCTCTACCAGAATCAAGTCTGCACCTGGTGCAAACAATGGTGTCGTAAACGTAGTTTACGGTGCTGCTGCCGAGTACGACCTGAAGGGCACTCCTACACACGTTCCTGGCGACCCCACTCAGCAGATCTCTTATCGTGCCACCAACTTCAACAACCCCTACTGGTGGGCAGACAACGATGAGTTCAAGCAGCACACGAATCGTGTGTTCGGTAACGCATACGTAGAGTTCTCTCCCGATTTCGGTTGGGGTGAGGATTACAAGCTGACCTTCCGTGAGCAGGCTGGTCTTGATATCTATACAACTGACAACATGACGGTTGCAGAAGTAGGTTCAGCCTATAACACCAAGGGTGAGGTTGAGGACTTCGGCGTACAGCACAACATCTTCAACAACCTGTTCACTATCAACTTCATGGCTAAGTTTGGTGCAAATAAGGAGTGGGATCTGGGTGTTATGCTCGGAAACGAGTTCAACCACGACTACGAGCGTCGTTGGGACTACGATGCATCTTCACTCTCTTGGTATGGCCAGCCCGTCATCGAGAATGCCGCAAGCATGGACTACTGGAGCATGTACCACACTCAGGAGCGTACAATCGGTTTCTTCGGACAGCTCTCTGCCAGCTGGAAGAACATGCTCTATCTGACTGTTACAGGTCGTAACGACAAGGTGTCTACGATGCCTCGCGACAACCGTTCATTCTTCTATCCCTCTGTATCACTGGGCTGGATCTTCACAGAGCTTCCCGGTCTGAAGGATAAGGACTTCCTCTCTTATGGTAAGCTGCGCGCCTCTTACGCTCAGGTAGGTCAGGCTGGTGTATATCGTGACAACTACTACTATACACCTTCTTACGGTAGTGGTATGTATGTATATACTCCTATTGCTTACCCGATGGGCGGTGCAAAGAGCTATGTACCTTACTATGTATCATTCGACCCGAACCTGAAGCCTCAGAACACGACCAACTATGAGTTTGGTATCGACCTGAACTTCTTCAAGAACCGCCTGCGTCTGGAGTACACCGCCAGCTATCAGGATGTAAAGGATCAGATCTTCGACGTTCCTACAGCAGGTTCTACAGGTTATCAGTATCTGCGTACCAACGCCGGACGCATGACCACATGGGCTCATGAGTTCGCTCTGAATGCAGACATTCTCGAGAACAAGAACTACAACCTCTCACTCGGTGTGAACTTCACCAAAATCAAGAACAAGGTTAAGGAACTGGCTCCTGGCGTAGAGAGCATTATGCTGGGTGGATTCGTTGAGCCTCAGGTTCGCGCACAGGCTGGTTACACCTATCCTAACATCTACGGTGTTGCCTTCAAGCGCACTGAGGACGGCCAGCTGCTGCTCGCCGACGGTCTGCCCCAGGGATCAAGCTCAAGCGAAAACATCGGTGAGTGTGCTCCCGACTTCAACATGGGCTTCAACCTGAAGGCTAACTACAAGAACCTGTCACTCTCTGCAACCATCGACTGGCAGAAGGGTGGTAAGATGTACAGCGGTACCATCGGAACCATGAACTGGTTCGGTGCTTCTATGGAGTCACTCGACTACCGTGATGGCACCATGATTGGTGAGGGTATCGACGAGGCTACTGGCCAGAAGAACACCATCGAGGTCAGCAAGCAGGATTGGTACATGGCTTACAACGACATTACCGAGGCTATGATCTTCGACACCAGCTTCTGGAAGCTCCGCGACGTAACACTCGGCTATCAGATTCCCAGATTCCTTGGTATCGACATCAATGTATTCGCATTCGCACGCAACGTACTCCTCTGGGCTAAGATGCCAGACCTCGATCCTGAGAACTCTCAAGGTAACGGCAACATGAGTGGTTACTTCGAGCGCTTCTCTGTACCTAGCACATCTAGCTTTGGTGGTGGTCTGAAGATCACATTCTAATCCAAGGATGAATTAAGAGTATCAATCAGAAAAAAGAAAGAATATGAAAATAAAATATTTGTTTGGCATTGCGTTGGCCACTATGCTGTACAGTTCTTGCTCTGAGGACATGATGGACAGTATCAACAAGGATGAGACCAGCAAGACCGCCGATAGAGTAGGAGCAAAATTCCAACTCACAGACGCAGAGGTGGCTACTGCCTATTCAGTAGTGAACGGCGCATACGCATGGTATGTGTCTTCTTACACAGAGCAGCTCTTCGGTACTGGTAACAACCAGTTGCTCAAGATTGAGCAGCGTACGGTTTCTGAGGTTTCGGGTGCCACTACTTTCAATAATGAGTGGAATGCCACATACTCAAACCTGATGAACCTGACTCAGATGATCGACAAGTGCTCAGCCGGTGGTATCGACGAGGGCAAGGACGACCTGCTCGGTATGGCTCAGCTTCTGGCTGCCATCAACTGGGGTATTCTGACCGACCTCCACGGAGATATTCCTTTCAGTGAGTGCTTTACAGGCAACCCTGCTCCGAAGATCGAATCTCAGGAGAGCATCTATACCGCTATCCTGAAGCTCATCGACGACGGTATTGCCAACCTTGGAAAGGCCACGAAGAACAACGCTGGCGAGCAGGATATCATCTACGGTGGTGACGCTGACAAATGGATCGCTCTGGGACATGCCCTCAAGGCTCGTTACCTCTTGCACACCTATGGTCGCAACAAGGGCGTCATCAGCCAGGTTGAGAGCGAGGCTCAGGCTGCTATTGCCGCTGGATTCGCTGGATTCTATCTGGGTATCTTCAACGGTGTGACTGCCGACAACGCATGGTCAGCTTACCAGTGGAGCCGCTACTACATCGGTTCAAGCAAGACTGTCGACGACCTGATGCTCGAGCGTGAGGATCCACGTGAGGAGTACTACAACTTCGATGCCCTCGGTGGCGGTGTCATTGGTATACCTGGTAACACAGATCTCGCTTCACTCACTGAGACCCTCAACGAGCCTATCTGGCTCGAGAACGGTGCAGCCAATCTGGCCATCATGAGCGAGTCGGAGCTCTACTTCATCCTCGCCGAGGCACAGGCTATCCAGAACAAGGATGCCAAGGCAGCCTTCGAGGCAGCTGTCAAGAGCAACGTAGCTGAGTACATCGCCATCTGCGACGACGAGATCAGTGATGAAGATATCGAAGCCTATATCGGCAAGATCACTCCTCTCTTCGAAGCTGACCCACTGAAGGAGATCCGCATCCAGAAGTACCTGGCACAGACACGCGGTGAGGTCATTGAGACTTACAACGATATGCGTCGTATCATGTACACCGACGGTTCATATCCTGTCAAGATGACCAATCCGAACAACACTTCAAGCGTTGGTAACCGCTGGCCGCTCCGTCTGCCTTACGGTGACAGCGATGTCGTATCTAACCCCAACGTTGCAGCAGCCTTCGGTTCAGGCAACGATGCAGGTATGTACATCTTCACAGAGAACGTTTGGTGGGCAGGTGGTTCTAAGTAATCAGAACCTCTGACAGACAAACCATATACAAAACCGGCTCTCCTACCCCGTCGTAGTGAGAGCCGGTTTCATTTAGCAAAAAGTAGGTATTCCCATCTATTTGTTTGTCAATAATTTGAATAATTTGACTTTTTTATGTACTTTTGCGCCCGAAAATGCAAAGACAAAGGAAAAGGAACATAGCGGCATGGGTATTGTTATCGGTGTTTGTACCGATGATGATGCTGAGTGCTGTACACATCCATAAGCCAGTGGCTGATGAGACAGCCAACTGTGTGGAATGTGCCCACCACGTAAACCACCCAGGCCACTTCACCTCAGCCGTAGAGCATCTCGACGACTGTGTGTTGTGCCACTTCCTGAGTCTGGTCTACACGCCAGCGGCTGTTATCCTGGCTGTAACCTTTGTCGTCCTTACCACTATGGCCAGCATCAGCAGCATCCAGATGGTTGCCAGCTGATCATCCTCATCTGCGACTCCCAGAACCAGGCCAACGGTTTCCTGCGGGATTGGTTCAAGCCCATCGTTGTCAAGCCCTGACAAGCTTTACCCCCGGCAACCTCTTCGGCCTGCTGACACTCGCCGACCCGTATCTATTTTCATTTCAAAGACTTACAAGATTGATAAAACTCAAGAAGTTAGGAAAATTATCAAATCGATTGCTTAAAAATGTGCACACTCAAAGTTCCCTTTGTAACTTTGCAGCCGAATTCAAGAACGATTGGTTTATTAATAAACGAAATGCAAGAATGAAAAAGCTTATGATGATGGTTGTAGCCGCCATGATGGCTACGGTGAATGTAAATGCCCAGGTAGA